>Ga0160472_100692_pt1 | contig 16250 bp, 14 predicted proteins | sample HID1973M_E11MG_FD_108267 | JGI IMG/M metagenome (GOLD analysis project Ga0160472, IMG submission 108267) | Enriched mosquito-associated microbial communities from UW Madison campus, WI, USA - HID1973M_E11 MG | ecosystem: Host-associated > Arthropoda: Insects > Digestive system > Unclassified ... | reverse complement strand
AAGATGAACACCGCACCCAGCGCCACTTGCCAGGTGTGGCCCATGTGCAGGACCACGGTGTAGGTGAAGAAGGCGTTCAGGCCCATGCCCGGCGCGAGAGCGATCGGGTAGTTGGCGATCAGGCCCATGACCGTGGAGCCGATGGCCGCCGCCAGACAGGTGGCGACGAACACCGCGCCCTTGTCCATGCCGGTCTCGCCGAGGATGCTCGGGTTGACGAACAGAATGTAGGCCATGGCCAAAAAGGTCGTGACGCCCGCCAGAATCTCGGTCCGCACGTTGGTGTTGTGTGCCTTGAGTTGAAACAGCCTTTCCAGCATGTCTGCTCCCCGTGGCGCGCCCGGCGCCGTGAATGTATCGACCTCAACAGCAAAGCACAGACAGCAGAGCGCGCCTGAAAATTACTGTGGGCCGGAAAAAGCCGCGCATCATACCAGCAGCGTGGGCCTATGGCTGCTTATGGCTGCGATCAGCGTCGATGTTTTGCGACGAAGCCAAGTGCGCCATACTGCGCGCTGGTTTTTCGAAGTGGACAGGTCGTGCATGAAAAAGCGTCTGGTTAGCGTATTTGCCGCGATGTTGGCGCTGTTTTCCGTGATGCAAACGGCCGTCGCGGCTTCGGCTCCGCCTTTGAGCCAGTTGAAGGTGCTCAAGGTCTCCTCGCCGTCCTGCGGCGTTGAAGACATTGCCGAGGGCCAGGCCCAGACCCGCTGCGATCATGCTGGCCCCAACATCATGGTCTACGTGCTGGAAGTCGGTTACGGGCGCGCACCGCGCGTCGCACTGGATGGCTTTGAGGTCAATGGCACCCGCACGCCGGTCTGCGCCTTCAGGAACGGCAACCTGACCACCTGCACCCCCGGGGAAAAAACCGTCGGCTATTTATATACCCTGGACCTGGCGGGAAAGCAGGAAGGCACGTTCACCTTCAGCAATACCTCGCTCAATGCGGGCAATACGCTGTCGACCCAGCTTTACATCAAATAACGGCAAGGCCGGAAAGCTGACTACGCTTCAAGGATCACTCCATGGGATCGTAGCCAATGACTTTTCGAGCCTTGATTACCCTCGCCGAGGGCATTGATGACCTGCAGGCAGTGACCCTGATCGATGTACTGCGTCGCGCCAATGTCGAAGTGGTGGTCGCCAGTATCGAGGGGCGGCGCATGCTCACCTGCGCTCGCGGCACGCGCCTGACGTGCGATGCCATGCTGGTGGACTTGCTGGCACAGCCCTTTGACCTGATCGCCCTGCCGGGTGGCGCCGTGGGTGCGCAGCACCTGGCGGCGCATCAACCCCTGCATCAGCTGCTCAAAGACCAGGCCGCGGCCGGACGCCTGTTTGCCGCCATCGCCGAAGCACCGGCCGTGGCGCTCCAGGCCTTTGGCGTATTGCGGCAACGGCGCATGACGTGCCTGCCCTCGACCAGTCATCAGCTCTCGGGCTGCAATTTCGTCGATCAGCCGGTGGTCATTGATGGCAATTGCATCACGGCCCAGGCGTCGGGCGCCGCATTGGTCTTCGCCCTGGCGCTGGTGGAGCAACTCTGTGGCAAAGCCGTGCGTGTGGCCGTCGCTGGCGAATTACTGATCTAGTACTTCTGCCTTCGGCTCGTGCATGCGGTCACGATTGGCCAGCGTCGGAAAGAGTTTGATCCAGACACCCGTGACCACCAGGGTACCGATGCCGCCCATGACCACAGCCGGCACGGTACCGAACCAGTGCGCGGTCAGGCCCGATTCGAATTCGCCCAGCTGGTTCGACGCACCAATAAACAGGCCGTTCACGGCGCTGACCCGGCCACGCATTTCATCCGGGGTTTCCAGCTGCACGAAAGAGGCGCGAATCACCATGCTGATCATGTCGGCCGCGCCCAGTACCACCAGCACGGCCAGGGAAAACCAGAATGAAGTCGACAGGCCAAAGGCAATGGTTGCCACGCCGAAGACTCCGACGGCCGTGAACATCACCCGCCCGACGTTGCGCTCCACGGCGAATCGCGCCAGGAACAGCGACATCATCAGCGCACCCACCGCGGGTGCAGAGCGCAACAGGCCCAGGCCCCACGGGCCGGTCAGCAGAATGTCCTTGGCGAACACCGGCAGCAATGCCGTCGCGCCCCCGAGCAGGACGGCGAACAGGTCCAGGGATATCGCGCCGAGAATGTCCGGGCGACTGCGGATAAAGCGGATGCCCGCGAGCAATGAATCCAGGGTGGCCTTGCCCTTGTTCAGCGGAGTCTGCCGGGCCGGCAGGTTGAGCATCAGCGTGCAGGCGATGAGATAGAGCAGCACCGTCGGCCCATACACCCAGACACTGCCGAAGGCGTACAGCAGCCCGCCCAGGGCCGGGGCGACGATGGTTGCCGATTGCTGGGCCGATTGCGCAGCAGCGACGGCCCGTGGAAACAGGGCAGTGGGGACGATACTAGGGAGCAAGGCCTGGGTGGTCGGCATTTCGAAGGAGCGCGCGGCGCCGAGCAGGAACGCCAGGATAAAGATCATTTCCCGGGTGACATGGTCGGTGGCGCTGCCGATGGCCAGTGACAGGGCGATCAGCGCCTGCAGGGACTGGCAGATGGCCGCAACCTTGCGTCGGTCGTAGCGGTCCGCGACGTGCCCGGTGTGGAGCATGAACAGCACGCGGGGCGCGAACTCCACCAGGCCGACCAGGCCCAGGTCGAGCACGCTGCCGGTCAACTGGTAGAGATTCCAGCCGATGGCCACGGTGAGCATCTGGAAACCACTGGCGGTGAAAATCCGGGCCAGCCAGAACGCGAGGAAGGGACGGTGGTGACGGAGCAGCAAGGGCGCTTGGCTGGGCATCTGCGGGGCAATCTTGGGTGAAGGGAAGGGCGAGATTATCACCAAGCTGTAACAGGAAGTTGCCATGGTCGAAAATTTCATTAGCCAGACAACTACTTCTCCAAGACTGCCAAATCCCTGTGGGAGCGACGGTGCGGCGATCCGACTTGCTTGCGATGGCGTGTCAAACACCATGAATGCTGGCTTTGCCGACGTCTTCGCGGGCAAGCCCCCCTCCTACAGTGAATGCGTTTCAGATCTCATCCATTCCATGAGGCAACTTGTCACGCGGCAAACGACCACGCGGTTCATCGGCGCAAATGGGACTACTCTTTCAACGTTGATTGATCCAGATCAAAACCCCGAGAGGAATTGATCCGGCGGCCAGAAGGCCAGACCCCTGCGTTGTGATGCCGGTAAAAAAAAGAACGAATTCGAATTCGCCGCACTCGATATCCGTGGGGCCGGGGATGCAGGCTCCCAGCCAGCAGCCGTACTACCTGACAGAGGAAGACTTATGTTCGGTTTAGAGGCACTTGATCTCGCCCGAATTCAGTTCGCGTTCACTATTTCGTTCCACATACTGTTTCCCGCCATCACCATCGGCCTGGCCAGTTACCTGGCGGTGCTCGAAGGTCTTTGGCTGAAAACCCACAACGATACCTATCGTGACCTCTACCATTTCTGGTCGAAGATCTTTGCCGTGAACTTCGGCATGGGCGTGGTTTCCGGTCTGGTGATGGCGTATCAGTTCGGCACCAACTGGAGCCGATTCTCGGACTTCGCCGGTTCCGTGACCGGGCCGCTGTTGACCTATGAGGTACTCACGGCCTTCTTCCTCGAAGCGGGTTTCCTCGGTGTCATGCTGTTCGGCTGGAACAAGGTCGGGCGCGGCCTGCACTTTTTCTCCACGGTGATGGTGGCCATCGGCACGCTGATCTCGACCTTCTGGATTCTCGCGTCCAACAGCTGGATGCAAACCCCCCAGGGCTTCGAAATCGTCAACGGCCAGGTCATTCCCACCGACTGGCTGGCAATCATCTTCAACCCCTCATTTCCCTACCGCCTGATGCACATGGCGACGGCGGCGTTTGTCGCCACGGCGTTTTTCGTCGGTTCCTCGGCGGCGTGGCACCTGTTGCGCGGCAAAGACAACCCGGCCATCCGCACAATGCTGTCGATGGCCATGTGGATGGCCCTGATCGTTGCACCAATCCAGGCAGTGATCGGCGACTTCCACGGCCTCAATACCCTCGAGCATCAACCGGCGAAAATCGCCGCGATCGAGGGGCACTGGGAAAACAAGGGCGACGAGGCGACGCCGCTGATCCTGTTCGGCTGGCCGGACATGAAAGAAGAGCGGACCAAGTATGCCGTCGAGATTCCTTACCTGGGCAGCCTGATCCTGACCCACTCGCTGGACAAGCAGGTACCGGCGCTCAAGGAGTTCCCGCCCGAAGACCGACCCAACTCGACCATTGTGTTCTGGTCGTTCCGGATCATGGTTGGCCTGGGTTTCCTGATGATTTTCACCGGGCTGTGGAGCCTGTGGCTGCGCAAGCGGGACAAGCTCTACACCTCGCGTCCCTTCCTCTACCTGGCTCTTTGGATGGGACCTTCCGGCCTGGTCGCCATCCTGGCCGGCTGGTTCACTACGGAAATCGGCCGTCAACCGTGGGTAGTCTATGGCCTGATGCGCACGGCTGATGCGTCCTCCAACCATAGCTTCATGCAGATGAGCATCACCCTGATCCTGTTTGTCGTGGTGTATTTCGCCCTGTTCGGCGCAGGTCTTGGCTACATGATGCGCTTGGTGCGCAAAGGGCCGAAGATCGACGAAGGCAAGGAAACCAACGACGGTGGTCCGGGCCAGAAACGCACACCGGCGCGTCCGCTGTCCGCAGCCGACGACGAGCACGCTGATGGCGACGTCCGCCTGACCAAGGAGATTTGACTCATGGGTATTGATCTTCCGCTGATCTGGGCCGTGATCATCATCTTCGGCATCATGATGTACGTGGTCATGGATGGTTTTGACCTGGGCATCGGCATTCTCTTCCCGTTCATCCCCGGCAAGGGCGACCGCGACGTGATGATGAACACCGTCGCGCCGGTCTGGGACGGCAATGAAACCTGGCTGGTCCTGGGCGGTGCGGCATTGTTTGGCGCCTTTCCGCTGGCCTATTCGGTGGTGCTTTCGGCGCTGTACCTGCCGCTGATCCTGATGCTGATCGGGCTGATTTTCCGCGGCGTGGCCTTTGAGTTCCGCTTCAAGGCCAAGGACGACAAGCGTCATCTGTGGGACAAGGCCTTCATCGGTGGTTCGGTGACGGCGACCTTCTTCCAGGGCGTGGCGCTGGGCGCCTTCATCGACGGGCTGCCGGTGGTCAACCGGCAATTTGCCGGTGGCTCGCTGGACTGGCTGACGCCTTTCACGATGTTTTGCGGCGCGGCCCTCGTAGTGGCTTATGCATTGCTTGGCTGCACCTGGCTGATCATGAAGACCGAAGGCAAGCTGCAGGAGCAGATGCATGACCTGGCGCGGCCATTGGCCTTTGTGCTGCTGGCGGTGATTGGCATCGTCAGCATCTGGACGCCGCTGGCCCATGCAGAGATCGCCGCGCGCTGGTTTACCCTGCCGAACCTGTTCTGGTTCCTGCCGGTGCCGATTCTGGTGCTGGTGACGATGTACGGCCTGATCCGCGCCGTGGCCCGTAACGCGCATTACACGCCGTTCCTGCTGACCCTGGTGCTGATTTTCCTGGGCTACAGCGGACTGGGCATCAGCCTGTGGCCGAATATTGTGCCGCCGTCGATCTCGATCTGGGATGCCGCCGCGCCGCCGCAGAGCCAAGGCTTCATGCTGGTGGGCACGCTGTTCATCATCCCGTTCATCCTGGGCTACACCTTCTGGAGCTACTACGTGTTCCGCGGCAAGGTCACCCACGAAGACGGTTATCACTAGTCCAGCGGCGATGGCGCCATCAATGGCGCCCTCCATCTTTAACGGAGAGTTGAGTCATGCCAGGCAAACATTCCCTGCACGACATTGAAGAGGCCGAGAAAAAGCCGCTGTGGCAACGGCTGGGCTGGCTGGCCATGATCTGGGCGGGCAGCGTCGGCGCATTGTTCATCGTCGCCAGCCTGATGCGCATGTTCATGAATGCCGCGGGTTTGACGACTCATTAAAATGAGGCAAAAGCTGAACCCGTGGCGAGGGAGCTTGCTCCCGCTGGACTGCGCAGCAGGCCCTGCTTCTCAGGTGAATAGTCGGGGTCGCTTCGCGCGCAGCGGCAGCAAGCTCCCTCGCCACAGAAAGTGTGTTCGTTTTTAAGTGAACAGGTTTTTCATGTGCGCTATTTACGCGCCTTGAGAATCACGAACTTCGGATTGGCCGCCACTTGCTCGACGCCGCGGAACAGCCGCGCCAGCTTGCTGTGATACCCCAGGTGCCGGTTGCCTACGATGTACAGCGAACCGCCCACCACCAGTGCTTCGCGAGCCTGCTGGAACATGCGCCAGGCGAGAAAGTCACCGACGACCTGCTGCTGGTGGAACGGCGGATTGCACAGCACAACGTCGAGCGATTGTGCCTCTTGACCCGCCAGGCCGTCACCGGCACGTACCGTCACGTCTCGTTCACCCAGTGCCGCCTGCCAGTTCTGCGCAGCCGATTGCACGGCCATGAACGATTCATCCACCAGCGTGTAACTGGCCTCGGGGTTTTGCAGGGCGCTGGCGATCGCCAGGACGCCGTTGCCGCAGCCGAGATCGGCAACCCGGGCCGTGCCGAGATTTTTCGGCAGGTGTGGCAGGAAGGCGCGGGTGCCGATGTCCAGACCTTCGCGGCAGAACACGTTTGCATGGTTGAGCAATTCGATGGCCGGCTCGTCAATTCGATACCGGGTTGGGTAGGGCGATGCGACGAGGGGCCGGGTTTCAGCAGTGGCGATCAACAACCGGGCTTTCTTGACTGCCAATGAAGCCTGTACCGGGCCAATGTAACGCTCGAGCAAATCCCCCGCTGCCCGTGGCAGGTGTTTGATCATGGCCGCGGCGATCACCTGGGCACCGGGGGCCAACTGGCCTTGCAGGCGGATCAGTTGTTCTTCCAGCAGTGCCAGGGTTTTCGGAACCCGCACCAGCACGCAGTCGAATGGCCCGTTCAGCGCCTCACTGGCGGGCACGCTCGACACCGCATCGAACGCCAGGCCATTGCGCACCAGGTTTTTTTCCAGTCCCTGAAAGGCCAGGAAGGAGTCGCCGCTGCTGACCACCCGGACCTTGCCGGCCAGGCTGGCCGCCAGGGCACCAAAACTGTCGTTCAGCACCAACACCCGGGTCTCTGCCGACGGGTTCTGTTCGGCCAGGTAGTTCAGCAGGTATTCGTCGGCCGCATCAAAGGCTTGCAGCGGTTCGTTCTGCTGTTCTGGCTGGCGGATCAGGTCGAGGCTGGCGAAGGGTGTGTCGAGCAAGGGCATGGGGCGGGGCTCTGGGTAATCAACAGGATTCCCGCTGCTCGTAGGCGTTGGAGCGGGCGGGGCTGACCGAGTGTAATTCGTCGTGACGGTTTACACGTCATCACTCGGCAGGTGACCGCAAATGGTACGTTTTTTTCTGTCTGATTACTCGCAGGTTTTACCGGGGCTGAGGGTTTTCAGATAGCGCCGGACCTGGTGGCGGCAATCACCGCGGCAATCTTGTTGTTCACGCCCAGCTTCTCGATGGCCCTGTGCACATGAAAATTGATCGTGCGTTCACTCAAACTGAGGATTCGGGAGATCTCGAAAGCGGTCTTGCCATCGGCGGACAGTGTCAATACTTCAATCTCGCGTGGGGACAACGGTGGAGTCTGCGGGGCAGCAAGCTTTTTCGGATAAGCGTGGAGTGCCAGGGCATGCAGGTGACGGCTGATGAAGACCGTGAACCCCAGGTTTTCGTACAGTTCATAGGCCGAAATGGGGCAGTGGCTTCTGACCAGGCTGAGGACGCTGCACAGGCCGGATTTTTCATCGTGGATGGCTTGTGACCATCCGTGCTGCAAGCCTTGCTGCTGCAGCAACTGCCATAGCCACGGGGTTTTGCTGAACAGCTCTTCGCTCCAGAGGATGGGCAGCATGGAGTGCTTGCAGTGGGCGGCGATGGGGTTAGCCTGGCTGGCGTTGTTTTTTTCGTACTGGTCGTTCCACTCAGACGGGAAGTTATTGAGATCCAATCTGTAACAGTCTGTGTTGGTAGTGTTTAAAGATGTTGAAAAGGAACAGAACTTGTAACCAAGATTTCTCACGAAATTGAGTGCTATCCGATAGGCCGTGTTGATTTCCTCCGTGCGGGCCAACTGCTTGAGCTGCGACTCTTTCCAGATCTCCATTGCGCTTCTCCCTGTGTTTCTTTTGAAGTGCCTGCTTGGATCCGTAATCCGGGCACGTCACGAGTGTAGGATAATTCCTATGTTTGGCGTTGAAACTTTTTGTTATTAGGAAAATGGAAAAATTGGAACAGTTGTTCTGGAATTGTAAAAAGTTATTAATATGGCGTGCGGCATTTAATAAAATAAAGTTCGAGTTCAACCATTTACAGAATGTCACTACAATCTGTCTGTGTTTGTGACCTCTGTTTTGCGGGACACTGGGTTATCAGTCGAGTGGAGCAATGCCATGACCGCCAGTGAGGAAAAATTCACCCGCCAGACCTTGCTCGATGTCCAGCCATTGACGCCCAACCTGTTCACCTTGCGGGCCACCCGCGACGCGGGTTTTCGCTTTCGGGCGGGGCAGTTTGCCCGGTTGGGTGTGACCAGGCCCGATGGCAGCACGGTATGGCGCGCCTATTCCATGGTCTCCTCACCCTTCGATGAGTACCTGGAGTTCTTTTCCATTGTCGTACCGGGTGGTGAATTCACCAGCGAGCTCAGCCGGCTCGGCGTCGGGGATACTTTGCTGGTTGACCGTCAGGCCTTTGGTTATTTGACCCTTGACCGTTTTGTCGACGGGCGTGACCTGTGGCTGTTATCCACAGGCACGGGCATCGCGCCCTTTCTGTCGATCCTGCAGGACTTCGAAGTCTGGGAGAAATTCGAACGCATCATCCTGGTCTACAGCGTGCGTGAAACCCGTGAGTTGGCTTACCAGGAGCTGATTGCGGGGCTGGCGCAGCGGGACTATCTGGCTGAATACGCACACAAGTTGCAATTCATCGCCACTGTCACGCGAGAGCAGCATGCCGGTGCCCTGAACGGGCGGATCACCACACTGATCGAAAATGGCGAGCTGGAGCGTGCCGCCGGCGTGGCGCTGACGCCCGAACACTCGCGGATCATGCTCTGCGGCAACCCGCAGATGATCGACGATACGCGCAAGCTGCTTAAACAGCGCGACATGCACCTGAGCCTGAGCCGGCGTCCCGGTCAGGTGGCTGTGGAGAACTTCTGGTAAACAAAAACGGCGCATCGAAGGCGCCGTTTTCCGGTTCCGTCCTTAGGCTCAAGGTCGGTTGTTTTGAGCCTTGAGCAGGTCGCGAATCTCTCCCAGCAGCACTTCTTCCTTGGTGGGAACCGGCGGCAGGGTAGGGGCGGCAGCCTCTTCGCGCTTCATCTTGTTGATCGCCTTTACACCCATGAAGATCGCGAAAGCGACGATGACGAAATCAATGATGCTCTGGATGAATTTGCCGTAAGCGAGCACTACGGCTGGCGCGCTGCCCTCGGCGGCCTTGAGCGTAACGGCGAGGTCGCTGAAGTCCACTCCGCCGATCAGCAGCCCGATCGGTGGCATGATCACATCGCCAACAAACGACGTAACGATTTTGCCGAAGGCGGCACCGATGATGATGCCGACGGCCATGTCGATTACGTTGCCTTTGACCGCAAAGGCCTTGAACTCATTGATGACGCCCATAGGTTATTTCCTTGTTACAGATGAGGTGGATGAACGCAGTGTAAATCAGCAAATCCTATCCTGCTCGAAACAACTGGTTACTGCGCCTGCCTGCAATCGACCCGGCCCGAAGGAAAAAGTTTGCCAGACGACGGTCGCTTCCGGTGCCTGGCTATCCGGGGATGGCATGCCAAGCGATCTGGTCATCAGCGTTTGCTCCTCACAGGAATGAACCCCGCATCTCGCGGATAATCGCTGCTCCTGTATGGTTATTACGGGGGTGATTATGTATTAAGTAGTGCTCTGCAGCGGTCTTGATTGTTTGTTGTTCGCCATTGAGCTCTGGGGAAGTTCTGGACAGTGTAACTCACTCTGATTAGATGCCCCTTCATAACTTTGGTGATAACAGGTTTGTGGGCGGTAAAATTTAACTGTAGTGATTCTGTTAAATATTCGTACAGATCCTGGTCGCGACAGCGCTGTCCTTCGCGCTATTCGTTCAAGTGCAATTGAAGTTTGTATTATATGGTACTTGTCTTTTAAAACTTCACGCGCTTTACAGCAACCTGTCCAGTGTGCGTTATCTTGCCACACTGATCCGCGCCAGCTGAGCTATCATCGCGTTTTTTGCCGGGGGTTCCGATGGCCAAGGCCAAACGCATGTACGGCTGCACCGAGTGCGGTTCAACCTTTCCCAAGTGGGCCGGCCAGTGCGGTGAATGCGGGGCGTGGAACACGCTGACTGAAACCCTGGTGGAAAGCGGCGGGGCAGCCGCTCCGACCGGGCGCACCGGTTGGGCAGGTCAGCAGGCACAGATCAAGACCCTGGCGGAAGTCAGCGTTGAGGAAATTCCGCGATTCTCTACGGCCTCCAGCGAGCTCGATCGCGTGCTGGGTGGCGGTCTGGTCGATGGTTCGGTGGTGCTGATCGGCGGCGACCCGGGTATCGGCAAGTCGACCATTCTTTTGCAAACCCTGTGTAACCTCGCCACCCGCATGCCGGCACTGTATGTCACCGGCGAAGAATCCCAGCAGCAGGTCGCCATGCGTGCACGCCGCCTGGGCTTGCCTCAGGATCAACTGCGGGTCATGACCGAAACCTGCATTGAAACCATCATCGCCACGGCTCGAATCGAGAAACCCAAGGTGATGGTGATCGACTCGATCCAGACCATTTTCACCGAGCAGCTGCAATCGGCACCGGGTGGCGTCTCCCAGGTTCGCGAAAGTGCGGCCTTGTTGGTGCGTTACGCCAAGCAGAGCGGTACCGCGATTTTCCTGGTCGGACACGTCACCAAGGAAGGCGCGCTGGCCGGTCCTCGCGTCCTCGAGCATATGGTCGACACCGTGCTGTATTTCGAAGGCGAGTCCGACGGGCGCCTGCGCTTGCTGCGGGCGGTGAAAAACCGCTTTGGTGCAGTCAATGAACTGGGCGTGTTCGGCATGACTGACAAGGGTCTGAAAGAAGTCTCCAACCCGTCGGCGATTTTTCTCACCCGTGCCCAGGAAGAAGTCCCGGGAAGCGTGGTCATGGCCACGTGGGAAGGTACCCGGCCAATGCTGGTGGAAGTCCAGGCGCTAGTGGACGACAGTCACCTGGCCAATCCGCGTCGGGTGACCCTGGGGCTGGATCAGAATCGTCTGGCGATGTTGCTGGCGGTACTGCACCGCCATGGTGGCATTCCGACCCATGACCAGGACGTGTTTCTCAACGTGGTCGGCGGGGTGAAGGTCCTGGAGACGGCCTCGGACCTGGCACTGATGGCGGCGGTGATGTCCAGTTTGCGCAATCGACCGCTGCCCCATGATCTGTTGGTGTTCGGTGAGGTCGGGTTGTCCGGGGAAGTGCGCCCGGTGCCCAGCGGTCAGGAGCGCCTGAAGGAAGCCGCCAAGCATGGCTTCAAGCGGGCGATCGTGCCCAAGGGTAATGCGCCGAAGGAGGCGCCGGCGGGGTTGCAGATTGTTGCCGTTACTCGTCTGGAGCAGGCGTTGGACGCCCTGTTCGAGTGATCACTACTCCGTAGGAGCTGCCGCAGGCTGCGATCTTTTGATCTTAAAGCCAGTTCAATAGATCGCAGCCTGCGGCAGCTCCTACGACAAGCGATTAGATTTCGATCAGGGCACCCAGCTCCCGTTCCAGCTCTTGTGGATCAGCCAGATTGAGCTCGATCAACCGCCGCAGGCGTTCGATGGATTCCAGGCTGATGTGTAGACAGACAAAACCGAGTTGGCCGTGGTCGTCGTGGGCCAGTTGCACATCCATGATGATGTCCGCCTCTTCACCCAGATGAATGTCGACCAGAAAATCCTGCTGCGCATTACCCAACCACGGCTCGGGTCGCTCGATCAATAACCCCTTGAGCGACAGGTCTATCAACTTCACCGGCCAGGTGGACTCGCCCTGACTCAACTCGGTGCGGGCATCGAACCCGATGCGTTTGAAGCGGCGTCGCTCGGCAGGGTGCTCGCTCATGGTCAGATCCTCGGAAAGATTCGAAAACTATAGACCCGCTTTATCGAAGGCCGCCAGCGCGTACAGGTGTCTAGACCAATGTCGGGGTATGGTCTTTACCGTCAGGAGAGCTAAACTCGGGGTGGTTGTCTTTCTTGTCCACTCTGGCTGGAATACTAAAATGAAAAATAATAATAGCCCGCTACGCCATTTGCCCTGGCTGCTGCTGGCAATCGTAGGTGCGTGTGCCTTGGGTGTAGTGGCATTGCGCCGGGGCGAGGCGATCAATGCCTTGTGGATCGTGGTCGCTGCCGTGGCCATCTATCTTGTTGCATATCGCTATTACAGTCTGTTCATCGCCAACAACGTCATGCAACTCGATGCACGTCGGGCGACTCCCGCTGTACTCAATAATGACGGTCTGGACTATGTTCCGACCAACAAACACATCCTCTTTGGTCACCACTTCGCGGCTATCGCCGGCGCGGGCCCCCTCGTCGGACCGGTGCTGGCGGCGCAGATGGGTTATCTGCCCGGCACGCTCTGGCTGATTGCCGGCGTGGTACTGGCCGGTGCCGTGCAGGACTTCATGGTCCTGTTCATGTCCACCCGCCGCAACGGCCGTTCGCTCGGCGACATGGTCCGCGAAGAAATGGGCCGCATCCCCGGGACCATCGCGCTGTTCGGCTGCTTCCTGATCATGATCATCATCCTCGCGGTACTGGCGCTGATCGTGGTCAAGGCCCTGGCGGAAAGCCCATGGGGTATTTTCACGGTGATGGCGACCATCCCGATCGCGATGTTCATGGGCATCTACATGCGCTACATCCGTCCGGGCCGCATCGGCGAGATCTCGGTGATCGGCGTATTGCTGCTGCTCGGTTCGATCTGGCTGGGCGGGCAGATTGCTGCTGACCCGGTGTGGGCCAAGGCGTTCTCCTTTACCGGGATCCAGATCACCTGGATGCTGATCGGCTACGGCTTTGTCGCCGCGGTGCTGCCGGTGTGGCTGATCCTCGCGCCTCGTGACTACCTGTCTACCTTCCTGAAAATCGGCACCATCGTGGCCTTGGCCATTGGCATCCTGGTGACCATGCCCGAGCTGAAAATGCCGGCCCTGACCCAGTTCGTCGATGGCACCGGCCCTGTGTGGAAGGGCGGTCTGTTCCCGTTCCTGTTCATCACCATCGCCTGTGGTGCGGTCTCGGGTTTCCACGCGCTGATTTCCTCCGGCACCACGCCGAAGCTGCTGGATAACGAGGTCAATGCCCGTTACATCGGCTACGGCGGCATGTTGATGGAGTCCTTTGTCGCCATCATGGCCATGGTCGCCGCATCGGTGATCGAGCCTGGCGTGTACTTCGCCATGAACAGCCCGGCTGCCGTGGTCGGCGGTGATGTGGTTTCAGTGGCGACGGCGGTCAGCAGCTGGGGCTTTGCAATCACCCCGGAAGCGCTGCAGGCGGTGGCCCATGACATCGGTGAAACCACCATCCTGGCCCGTGCCGGCGGCGCGCCGACCCTGGCGGTCGGTATCGCGCAGATCCTGCACAGTGTGCTGCCGGGTGAAAACACCATGGCATTCTGGTACCACTTTGCGATCCTGTTCGAAGCGCTGTTCATCCTGACCGCGGTCGACGCCGGCACCCGTGCCGGTCGATTCATGTTGCAGGACCTGCTCGGCTCCTTCGTGCCGGCGCTGAAACGTACCGAATCCTGGACGGCCAACCTGATCGCCACCGCCGGTTGTGTAGCGATGTGGGGTTACCTGCTGTACCAGGGCGTGATCGATCCATTGGGCGGCATCAACACCCTGTGGCCGCTGTTCGGTATCTCCAACCAGATGCTCGCCGGTATCGCGCTGATGCTCGGCACCGTCGTGCTGATCAAAATGAAACGTCAACGTTACATCTGGGTGACTTTGATACCTGCCGTCTGGCTGCTGATCTGCACCACCACCGCCGGCTTCATCAAGCTGTTCGACGCCAACCCGGCGATCGGCTTTCTGTCGCTGGCGAAAAAATACAGCGATGCCCTGGCCAACGGTCAGATCCTCGCCCCGGCCAAGGACATCACCCAGATGCAACATGTGATCTTCAACGCCTACACCAACGCAACGCTGACCGCGCTGTTCCTGTTCGTGGTGTTCAGTATCCTGTTCTATGCGCTCAAGGTCGGTATTTCCGCCTGGGGCACCAAGGAACGTACGGATAAAGAAGCACCCTTCCAGGCATTGCCGGACGCGTGAGGATGCACCATGTTCAATGACCTGAGTCGCCTCGGTAAATACCTCGGTCAGGCCGCGCGCCTGATGGTCGGCATGCCCGACTACGACAACTACGTCGAGCACATGCAGAGCAAGCACCCGGACAAGCCGGTGATGAGCTACGAGATGTTCTTTCGCGAACGTCAGGAAGCCCGTTACGGTGGCAAGGGTGGGCCGAAGTGCTGTTGAAACACAGCGCATAGCATCATCTCTGTAGGAGCCGGCTTGCTGGCGATGGCGATTTCCAGAGCGCCATCGCCAGCAAGCCGGCTCCTACAGTTTTTTCTGCAACCTGGAGACCTTATTGTGTCAGCGCCTATTCCAGTCACGATCCTCAGCGGCTTCCTCGGCGCCGGCAAGACCACCTTGCTGCGCCATCTGCTCAAAGCCGAACACGGCCTGAAAATCGCCGTGATCGAGAACGAATTCAGCGATGCCGGTATCGACACCCAATTGCTGGGCGACGAGCCGGTGCAGGTGATGACGCTGTCCAACGGCTGCGTGTGCTGCACCATCCACACCGACCTGACCAAGGCCCTGTACCTGCTGCTCGAGCGCCTGGACAGCGGCGACATTGCCTTCGATCGCCTGGTCATCGAGTGCACCGGTCTGGCCGATCCGGCGCCGGTGGCGCAGACCTTCTTCATCGACGAGGAACTGCGCGAGCGTTACATCCTCGACGGCATCATCACCCTGGTGGACGCGGCACACGCCGATCAACACCTGACCCAGACCATCGCCCAGGCACAGATCGGTTTTGCCGACCGTTTGCTGGTCAGCAAGCGTGATCTGGTCGATGAGCCGACTTTCATTGCGCTGAGCGAACGCCTGACCCGCATCAACCGCCGGGCGCCGATACGCGTCGTCGACCACGGCAACATCGATCTGGCCGAACTGCTCGACGTGCGCGGTTTCAATCTCAATGCCGATCTGGGTGGTGGCGTGAGCTTGCGTCCGGTGAGCACGGCACCGTCCATCGACCGCATTTCCAGCCTGGTGCTGCGCACGGACAAGCCGCTGGATATCGACAAGCTCAGCGAGTTCATGAACGAGCTGCTGGAAGACCATGGCAAGCAACTGCTTCGCTACAAAGGGGTGTTGAACATTGCCGGCGAAGAACGTCGCATGGTGTTCCAGGGGGTGCTGAAACTCTACGGGTTCGACTGGGACACTGAGTGGGCCATGGATGAAGCCCGCGAAAGCGTGATCGTGTTTATTGCCGATGATCTGCCGGAAGAAAAAATACGCGCGGGCTTTGAGCGGATGTACCAGCCGTGATCTGAAACGCCCTGCGGGAACTTGCTTGTCGGGTCGCCGCACCGCAGCGATAGCGGTGGTTAAGTGTTTGATGTGTTGACTGAGATTGCGCTATCGCGAGCAAGCTCGCTCCCAAAGGGGCAGCGATGTAAGCGAGATTTGAACAGGCAAGAAAAAGCCCGGCACTTGGCCGGGCTTTTTCATTCAGGCAACCGCAATCAAGCGCCGTACACCGGCAGCTTCTTGCAGATGGCCTTGACCTTCTCACGAACGGCGTCGATCACCGCTTCGTTGTTCAGATCCGCCAGGATGTCGCAGATCCAGCCGGCCAGTTCTTTGCACTCAGCTTCCTTGAAGCCGCGAGTGGTCACAGCCGGGGTGCCGAAGCGCAGGCCGGAGGTGACGAACGGGGAGCGTGGGTCGTTGGGTACGGAGTTCTTGTTCACGGTGATGAAAGCCTTGCCCAGAGCGGCGTCGGCGTCTTTACCGGAGATTTCCTGTTTGCTCAGCGACAGCAGGAACAGGTGGTTTTCAGTACCGCCGGACACCACGTCGAAACCGCGCTCGATGAACACACCGGCCATGGCCTTGGCGTT
>Ga0160472_100690_pt1 | contig 16353 bp, 10 predicted proteins | sample HID1973M_E11MG_FD_108267 | JGI IMG/M metagenome (GOLD analysis project Ga0160472, IMG submission 108267) | Enriched mosquito-associated microbial communities from UW Madison campus, WI, USA - HID1973M_E11 MG | ecosystem: Host-associated > Arthropoda: Insects > Digestive system > Unclassified ... | reverse complement strand
GTTGCGGATGCGGATGTTGGCGAAGGTGCCGCGCATCATCACTTCGTGGTTGCCGCGCCGGGAACCGTAGGAGTTGAAGTCCCGCGGCTCCACGCCTTTGTCGCGCAGGTAGTGCCCGGCCGGGCTGTCGGCCTTGATGTTGCCGGCCGGGGAGATGTGGTCGGTGGTTACCGAATCGCCCAGCAGGGCCAGGACGCGGGCGCCGCCAATGTCCTTGATTGCCGGGGGCGGGCCGCCGATGTCGTCGAAGAAGGGTGGATGCTGGATGTAGGTCGAGTCGTCCTGCCAGACATAGGTGGCGGCCTGTGGCACCTCGATGGCCTGCCACTGTGCATCGCCGGCAAAGACTTCGGCGTACTCCTTGTGGAACATCGACGTGTTGACCCGCGCCACCGCTTCGGCGATTTCCTGGCTGCTCGGCCAGATGTCGCGCAGGTAGACCAGGTTGCCGCTTAAGTCTTCGCCGAGGGGCTCGCGGCTGAGGTCGATGCGCACGGTGCCCGCCAACGCGTAGGCGACCACCAGGGGAGGCGAGGCCAGCCAGTTGGTTTTCACCAGCGGGTGGACGCGGCCTTCGAAGTTGCGGTTTCCTGACAGCACCGAGGCCACGGTCAGGTCGGCTTGCTGGATGGCTTTTTCGATCGGTTCGGACAGGGGGCCGGAGTTGCCGATGCAGGTGGTGCAGCCATAGCCCACCAGGGCGAAGCCGAGTTGGTCGAGGTATTGGGTGAGGCCGGCGGCTTTGTAATAGTCGGTGACCACCTTCGAGCCCGGGGCCAGGGAGCTTTTCACCCAGGGTTTGCGTTGCAGGCCTTTTTCCACGGCTTTTTTCGCCACCAGCCCGGCGGCCATCATCACGCTCGGGTTGGAGGTGTTGGTGCAGGAGGTGATCGCGGCAATCACCACCGCACCGTTTTTCAGGCGATGGGTCTGGCCTTCGAATTCGTAGTCGGCTTCACCGGCCATGTCGGCGTTGCCGACCGCCACGCCACCACCACCCTCGCTTTCCAGGCGGCCTTCTTCCTTGCTGGTGGGTTTGAGCTGGATGCCGAGGAAGTCGCTGAAGGCTTGCGCGACGTTGGGGAGTGCGACTCGGTCCTGCGGGCGTTTCGGGCCGGCGAGGCTGGCTTCCACAGTGTCCATGTCCAGCGCCAGGCTGTCGGTGAACACAGGCTCCTTGCCGGGCAGGCGCCATAAACCCTGGGCCTTGCTGTAGGCCTCGACGAGTTTCACGGTGTCGAGGGGGCGGCCGGACAGGCGCAGGTACTCCAGGGTTACGTCGTCCACCGGGAAGAAACCGCAGGTGGCGCCGTATTCCGGGGCCATGTTGGCGATGGTCGCGCGGTCCGCGAGGGGCAGGTCAGCCAGGCCATCGCCGTAAAATTCGACGAATTTGCCGACCACGCCTTTCTTGCGCAGCATCTGGGTCACCGTCAGGACCAGGTCGGTGGCGGTGATGCCTTCCTTCAATTTGCCACTGAGCTTGAAGCCGATGACTTCCGGGATCAGCATCGACACCGGCTGCCCGAGCATGGCCGCTTCCGCCTCAATACCGCCGACACCCCAGCCGAGTACGCCGAGGCCATTGATCATGGTGGTGTGTGAGTCGGTGCCGACCAGGGTGTCGGGGAAGGCGTAGGTGCGACCGTCCTCGTCTTTGGTCCAGACGGTGCGGCCGAGGTATTCCAGGTTGACCTGGTGGCAGATCCCGGTGCCCGGCGGCACCACGCTGAAGTTGTCGAAGGCACTCTGGCCCCAGCGCAGGAAGGCGTAGCGTTCGCCATTGCGCTGCATCTCGATGTCGACGTTCTGCTCGAAGGCGCTGCTGCTGGCGAACTTGTCGACCATCACCGAGTGGTCGATCACCAGGTCCACCGGTGACAGCGGGTTGATGCGCTGCGGGTCGCCGCCGGCCTTGGCCATGGCGGCACGCATGGCTGCCAGGTCGACGACGGCAGGGACGCCGGTGAAGTCCTGCATCAGCACGCGGGCAGGGCGGTACTGGATTTCCCGATCGGAGCGACGCTCTTTCAGCCAGGCCGCCAGCGCCTTGAGGTCGGCGCCGGTGACGGTTTTTTCATCTTCCCAGCGCAGCAGGTTTTCCAGCAGCACTTTCAGCGACATCGGCAGCTTGTCCAGGTCGCCGAGGCTTTTGGCGGCTTCGGGCAGGCTGAAGTAGTGGTAGGTCTTGTCGTCGACTTGTAAGGTCTTGAGGCTTTTCAGGCTATCGAGGGACGGCATTGCGATCACTCCTTTGAGTCCGCACGGCGACGGACTGAGGGGACGGTTTCGAGCTTTAAACCTAGCCCTGTTTTCAGTAGCTGGCTAATAAACGGACTCTATGGACAAGTCCAAGGTTCCGATCTCGGCTATCATGCGCGGGTTTTCGTGACAGGCTTTGCTTCAGCGCAAGTCTGAGGCATCGCGCAGTGGCGCAATTGATCGCCATCTGCCCAGGAGTAAGAATGAACACCCTCTTTATGCATTGCCGGCCAGGCTTCGAAGGCGAAGTCTGTTCCGAAATTTCCGACCTCGCCGCGCGGCTGAATGTGGCCGGCTACGCCAAGGCTAAGACGGCCAGCGCCTGCGCCGAATTTGTCTGCACCGAGGAAGACGGCGCCGAGCGCCTGATGCGCGGTCAGCGTTTCGCCGAGTTGATCTTCCCGCGCCAGTGGGCCCGGGGGATTTTTATCGATTTGCCGGAAACCGACCGTATCAGCGTGATCCTCGCGCACATGGCGGATTTTCCGCTGTGCGGCAGCCTGTGGCTGGAGATGGTCGACACCAATGACGGCAAGGAACTGTCGAATTTCTGCAAGAAGTTCGAGGTCCACCTGCGCAAGGCGCTGATGGCGGCCGGCAAGCTGGTGGAGGATGCGCACAAGCCGCGTCTGTTGCTGACCTTCAAGAGCGGCCGCGAAGTGTTCATGGGCCTGGCCGAGTCGAACAACTCGGCGATGTGGCCAATGGGCATTCCGCGCCTGAAGTTTCCCCGCGAGGCGCCGAGCCGCTCGACCTTGAAGCTGGAAGAGGCCTGGCACCACTTTATCCCGCGGGATCAGTGGGACGAGCGTCTGCACGGTGACATGACCGGCGTCGACCTGGGCGCCGCTCCTGGTGGCTGGACCTGGCAACTGGTCAACCGCGGCATGCTGGTGACTGCCATCGACAACGGGCCGATGGCTGAGAGCCTGATGGATACCGGTCTGGTGCAGCATTTGATGGCGGATGGTTTCACCTTCAAGCCCAAGCAACCGGTGGACTGGATGGTGTGCGATATCGTCGAGAAACCGGCGCGCAACGCCGCGATGCTGGAGGAGTGGATTGGTGACGGGCATTGCCGCGAGGCGGTGGTCAACCTCAAGTTGCCCATGAAGCAGCGTTACGCCGAAGTGAAGCGCTTGCTGGAACGCATCGCCGATGGCTTCAAGGCCCGGGGCATTCGGGTCGAGATCGGCTGCAAGCAGCTGTATCACGACCGTGAGGAAGTGACCTGCCATTTGCGTCGACTGGATGTGAAGAAGCCCAAGTCTCGTTGAGGCACTGCAATACCCGTAGGAGCTGCCGCAGGCTGCGATCTTTTGATCTTGCTTGTGGATTTGCGGTTATGCAGTCAACAGCAAGATCAAAAGATCGCAGCCTGCGGCAGCTCCTACGGGCGGTGTTATGTCGCAGATGACGATGCACCCGGCAATGCGCGACAATGCCGGCCAGTTTCAGGAGTAGATCATGAGTCAAATGCTTGATACGCCGGTAGACGGCACCCTCGATGCCACCGGCCTCAACTGCCCCGAGCCGGTGATGATGCTGCACCAGCACATCCGTGACCTGGTGCCTGGCGGCCTGCTCAAGGTGATCGCCACCGACCCGTCGACCCGTCGCGACATTCCCAAGTTTTGCGTGTTCCTCGATCACGAGCTGGTTGCCCAGCATGAAGAGGCAGGCACTTACCTGTACTGGATTCGCAAGAAGTCCGGTTGACGTCCCCCTCGTAGGCGCCCGCCTGGGGCTGTTGTGGCGAGGGAGCTTGCTCCCGCTGGGCTGCGAAGCGGCCCCGAATAGGGCGACCTCGCAATATTAAAAACCAAAAATTTTACGACGGCTTCGCCGCCGAGCGGGAGCAAGCTCCCTCGCCACAACAGCCCCAGGCTGGCGCCTGCAGGGTTTCAGTCGATTAATCTTTGCTGTGGCGAATCCGCTTGCGCGCACTGCGCACCAGGCGGATCGACAGCATCAGTGCCGCGCAGCTCAAGCCGGCAATCAACCCCTCCCACAGCCCGTTCGGGCCGCTGGCGGGACCGAACCAGTCGGTCAGTCCCAGCACGTAACCCACCGGCAGGCCAATGCCCCAGTAGGCGAACAGGGTCAGGATCATCGTCACCCGGGTGTCCTGGTAGCCGCGCAGGGCGCCGGCGCAAATCACCTGGATGGCATCGGAAAACTGGTACAGCGCCGCGTACACGATCAACATCGAGGCGATCTGGATCACCTCCTTGTCAGGCGTGTAGATCGAGGCGATCGGTTCGCGCAGGCACAGGATCAGGGTCGCCGAGAACGCCGCAAACACCAGCGCCGCACCCAGCCCGACCTTGGCCGCGAAACGCGCCTGATACGGATTGCCGGCGCCCAGTGCCTGGCCGACCCGCACGGTCACCGCCATGCCCAGGGAATACGGGATCATGAACAGCAGCGAGCTGATGTTCAGGGCGATCTGATGGCCAGCCACCACGGTCGAACCGAGGCTGCCGATCAACAGGGCGATGACCGCGAAAATGCTCGACTCGGCGAACACGGCGATACCGATCGGCAGACCGATGCTGACCAGGCGCTTGATCACGGCCCACTGCGGGCGGTCGAAGCGCACCAGCACGCGGGTGCGGGCGTAGAAGGGTGCCCAGAACGTCCAGCCGGCCATGCTCAAGGCCATGAACCACATGACGATGCCGCTGGCCCAGCCGCACCCGACGCCGCCCAGGGCCGGTGCACCGAAATGCCCGTAGATCAACGCGTAGTTCAACGGAATGTTGAGTAGCAGGCCGGACAAGCCGATGACCATGCTCGGGCGGGTGCGGCCCATGCCATCGCTGTAGCAGCGCAGGACGTAATAGAACGCCATGCCGGGCAAGCCGAAGGCGATACCGTGCAGATAACCCATGCTCGGGTCGATCAATAACGGATCGACTTTCATCCAGTGCAGGATCGGTTCGGCGCCGAGCAGCAGGCCGCTGCCGATCAAGCCGACGCACAACGCGAGCCACAGCGCCTGGCGTACCAGCGGACCGATCTCGTCGAGCAAGTCAGCGCCAAAGCGTTGAGCGACCTTGGGGGTGGTGGCCAGCAGAACACCAGACATCAACAGGTAGACCGGAATCCAGATCGAGTTGCCCAGGGCCACCGACGCCAGGTCCCGCGGGCTGACGCGTCCGGCCATCACCGCGTCGACGAAGCCCATCGCCGTGGTGGCCAGTTGCGCGATCATGATCGGCAGCGCCAGGCTGAGCAGGCCCTTGAGCTCCAGGCGAACGGGGGTGGTACGCGCAGGAGCGACGGCGGCGGTATTCTCAGTTGCAAGGTTCAATAGCGAAACGTCCAGAAGGGTTTTGATGCACAGGTGCGCATTCTACGCGTTGACGCAGCGGTCAGGAAAAACACCCGTGTTAGGGATTTGTAACCTGTAGGAGTTGCCGCAGGCTCGGGCCGCGTTCGGACGATCTTTTGATTTTGTTTTTTCAAGATCAGAAGATCGTCCGAACGCGGCCCGAGCCTGCGGCAGCTCCTACGGGGATTGCTAGGCGCAGGGGGTGAACTACGCCTAAACTGCCGATCCGCCAAAGGAGCCTGCCATGCTGATTGTTGCCGACGAAAATATTCCCCTGCTCGATGCCTTTTTCCAGGGCTTCGGCGAAATCCGCCGGGTGCCGGGGCGTTCCATCGATCGTGCCACCGTCGAACAGGCCGATGTGTTGCTGGTGCGCTCGGTCACCAACGTCAACCGCGCGCTGCTCGACGGCAGCAAGGTGCGGTTTGTCGGCACCTGCACCATCGGCACCGATCATCTGGACCTGGATTATTTTCAGCAGGCCGGCATCACCTGGTCCAGCGCGCCGGGCTGCAACGCCCGGGGCGTGGTTGATTACGTGCTCGGCAGCCTGCTGACCCTGGCGGAAATCGAAGGCGTCGACCTGACCCGGCGCACCTACGGTGTGGTCGGTGCCGGTGAAGTGGGCGGGCGGCTGGTCAAGGTCCTGCGCGGCCTGGGCTGGAACGTGCGGGTCTGCGATCCCCCCCGGCAACTGGCTGAAGGCGGCGACTACGTCAGTCTCGAGCAGATCATCGACGAGTGCGACGTCATCAGCCTGCACACGCCGTTGACCCGCCACGGGGCGCAGCCAACCTGGCACCTGTTCGATGAACAGCGCCTGAAGCAACTCAAGCCGGGTGCCTGGCTGATCAACGCCAGTCGTGGTCCGGTGGTGCACAACGCCGCGCTGCGCAATGTGTTGCTGGAGCGTGAAGACCTGCAGGCGGTGCTCGATGTCTGGGAGGGCGAGCCGGAAGTCGATGTCGCGCTCGCCGAGCTCTGCGTCCTGGCCACGCCGCACATTGCCGGTTACAGCCTCGACGGCAAGCAGCGCGGCACGGCGCAGATCTATCAGGCGTATTGCCAGTTCCTCGGGCAGCCGGCCGAGGTCAATCTCAGTGATTTACTGCCTGCACCCTGGTTGTCGCAAGTGACCCTGAACGCTGACAGCGACCCGGCGTGGGCGCTGGCGATGTTATGCCGAGGCGTGTACGACCCGCGCCGTGATGATGCGGATTTCCGCCGCAGCCTGGTCGGCACGGTGAGCGAACAGCGGGCGGCGTTTGATGTGTTGCGCAAGAATTATCCGTCACGGCGGGAGATCGACGGGTTGCTGGTGCGGATCGAGGGGGAGTCGCCGCAATTGCAGAAGATTGTGGCTGCGTTGGGAGCGAAGGCACTCTAACGATAATCCCGGAATCGCCGGGTAGGAGCTGCCGAAGGCTGCGATCTTTTGATCTTAAAAAGGCAAAAGATCGCAGCCTTCGGCAGCTCCTACATAAAGCACGCAAACCACGCAAACCACGTAAACCACGCAAGCCATGCAAACCACGTAAACCACGCAAGCCATGAAGCCATGCAAGCCATGCAAGCCATGCAAGCCATGTAGGCCATGCAAGCCATGCAAGCCATGCAAGCCATGCAAGCCATGTAGGCCATGCAAGCCATGCAAGCCATGCAAGCCACGCAAGCCATGTAGGCCATGCAGACATAAAAAACCCGGCCAACCAGGGCCGGGTCAAGAAGTCGGTGGTTACATCATTTTTTTTCGGCAGGCGTGACCAATCGCTTTTCCAGCTCGCTGCACGCTTGCTGGATCATGTTTTCAGTGATCGGTACTTCGTGGCCTTGTTCATCGATAATCGAGCAACCCAGAGACTGGTCAGGTTGCGTCCGGATCACTTGAATCTTGTCTTCGCTGCTGTTTTGCAAGGACATGGCCTGTCTCCTCTTCAGGTGTGTACCTACTGTAAATCCGCCAGGTGACCGGGCTATGACAACTCCCTGCGATCTTTCCGAAAACGGTAGAACCAGTCCACCAGAAATGACTTCAGCTGGCTACCCGAACTTTAGACCAATAGTGTCTAGGCACTAGTCTTGGTGGACATAATTAACCGGACTCATTTTGATTTGCGGATGCCAGGCCATCCAGCGTGTACGCTGAGCTGATTAACCGTTGTGGAAACTTGCGATGCTCTCTGCCCGTCACCGCCGTGCGATCCGCCTGGCCAGTCACTTCATTACTCCGTACCGCTGGCATGCCTTGGGTGCCTTGCTGGCGCTGATCGTCACCGCGGCAATCACCTTGTCCATGGGGCAGGGCATTCGACTGCTGGTCGACCAGGGTTTCATGACCCAGTCGCCGCACCTGCTCAATCAGTCCATCGGTTTGTTTTTGTTGCTGGTGATGGGGTTGGCGATCGGCACCTTTGCGCGGTTTTATCTGGTGTCGTGGATCGGCGAGCGCTGCGTCGCTGACATCCGGCGCCAGGTGTTCAATCATCTGATCTACCTGCACCCCGGCTTTTATGAAAACAACCGCAGTTCGGAAATCCAGTCACGGCTGACCGCCGACACCACGCTGCTGCAATCGGTGATCGGTTCTTCCCTGTCGCTGTTTCTGCGTAACCTGCTGATGGTGCTGGGCGGGATCGTGTTGCTGTTTGTCACCAATCCCAAGCTCACCAGTATCGTGGTGGTGGCTTTGCCATTGGTGATTGCGCCCATCCTGATATTCGGGCGGCGGGTGCGCAACCTGTCACGCTTGAGCCAGGACCGGATCGCCGACATCGGTAGCTATGTGTCCGAAACCCTCGGTCAGATCAAAACCGTGCAGGCCTACAACCATCAAGCCCAGGACGAGCAGCGCTTCGCCAGGACAGTGGAGGACGCGTTCGACACCGCGCGCAAACGCATTTTCCAGCGGGCCTGGCTGATCACCCTGGTGATTGTGCTGGTGCTGGGTGCGGTCGGGGTGATGCTCTGGGTCGGTGGCATGGACGTTATCGCCGGACGCATCTCCGCCGGCGAGCTGGCGGCCTTTGTCTTCTACAGCCTGATCGTCGGTAGCGCGTTCGGTACCTTGAGCGAAGTGATCGGCGAACTGCAGCGTGCGGCCGGGGCGGCCGAGCGCATCGCCGAATTGCTGCGGTCAGAGAACATCATCCAGCCACCGATCACCGGAATCGTGTCCCTGCCGGAGCGGGTCAAAGGCAACCTGCAGCTGCAGGCGGTGCGCTTTTCCTACCCGTCACGTCCCGAAAGCTACGCCGTCAATGGGCTTGACCTGACGATCAACGCTGGCGAAACCCTGGCGCTGGTCGGACCCTCCGGGGCCGGCAAGTCCACGGTCTATGATTTGCTGCTGCGTTTCTACGACCCGGACGAGGGGCGGATCCTGCTCGACGGCGTGCCCCTGATACAACTCGATCCGCTGGACCTGCGCCGCTGCTTCGCCCTGGTTTCGCAGACCCCGGCGCTGTTTTACGGCAGCATCGAAGAGAACATTCGCTACGGCAATCCGGCAGCAACGTCTGAACAGGTGCGGGAGGCGGCAAAGATCGCCTATGCCCACGACTTCATCGAAGCCATGCCCAACGGCTACCAGACGCACCTGGGTGATGGCGGCCTCGGCTTGTCCGGCGGCCAGCGCCAGCGCCTGGCTATTGCCCGCGCGTTGCTGGTGGATGCGCCCATTCTATTGCTCGACGAAGCCACCAGCGCCCTCGATGCCCAAAGCGAGCACCTGATCCAGCAAGCCTTGCCGAGCCTGATGAAAAACCGCACCACCCTGGTCATCGCCCACCGCCTGGCCACCGTGAAAAACGCCGACCGCATCGCCGTGATGGACCAGGGCAAACTGGTGGCGGTGGGTACTCATCAGGAGTTGATCGCCAGCAATGCGCTGTATGCGCGGTTGGCGGCGTTGCAGTTCTCCGATGGCAAAGTTGAACTGGACCTGCACCCGTAGGAGCTGCCGCAGGCTGCGATCTTTTGATCCCAATAAAAATGCCCAGATCAAACGATGTGGGCATTTTTGTTTCAGCGCCAAAATCAAAAGATCGCAGCCTTCGGCAGCTCCTACGGACCAGGATTACTGATCGTCGAAAAACCGCTCATGCCAATCCACGATCGGCTGTGGCGCGTTGAGCTTTTGCCCGTAGATCACCGAATACGACAGCACGTTCTGCACGTACTGGCGGGTTTCGTCGAACGGGATGCTTTCCACCCACACGTCGAACCCCAGGTGGTCAGCACCGCGCAGCCACTGGCGCACGCGGCCGGGGCCGGCGTTGTAGGCGGCGGAGGCGAGGACGCGGTTGCCGTTGAACTGGGCGTGGACCTGGCTCAGGTAGGCAGCGCCGAGCTGAATGTTTTTGTCCGGGTCGAACAGCTGCTGCGGCGAGGAATAGGGGATGCTGAATTTGCGCGCGGTTTCCTTGGCGGTGGCGGGCATCAATTGCATCAGGCCAGACGCGCCGACGCCGGAGCGAGCGTCGTCCATGAAGGCGCTTTCCTGGCGGGTGATGGCGAATGCCCAGCTCGGATGCACGCCGCGAGCCTTGGCTTCACGTACCAGCGTTTCGCGGTGGGCCATCGGGAAGCGGATGTCCAGGTCGTCCCAGTACTGCGCCTGGCTGATGGTGCGAATGGCCGGGAAGTACCATTTCAGGTCGTAGGCCAGCTTGGCCTGGGCGACCATTTCGTCGCGGCTGAAATGGCGGCTGACGTGGTACCACTCGCGGCGCCCGTCGACGATTTGCCCGCGCGCGTGGAACTCCAGGGCGCGACGTACGCCCGGGGTATTGCGCACCTTGTTGATCAGTGCCTGGCTGAGCACCAGGGGTTTGTTGTTCAGCGAATACGGCGACTGCGAACGGTCCGCGGCGAGGAAGCCATAGAAGTCGCGTTCGCGGGCCAAGCTGCGGTATTGGGTCTGGGCTTCCGGATTCTGCGGTTGCGCCAGTTCCAGGCTGCGGGCCTGCCAGTAGCGCCAGCGGTTGGTGGTGGCCAGGTCCTGGGGCACGCGGCGGGTCAACTGATAGGCGTCATCCCAGTGCGCCAGGCGCAGGAGCAGGCGCAAGCGCCACTCGGACACCGTGTTGTCGCGCAGTTCCGGGTCGTACTGGGTCATGAGGTTCAGGGCGCGAGGGTCGAACCGTTTGGCCAGGGTCAGACCGATTTCCCGGGCGATCGCGACTTTTTCATCCCGGGAGAAATGCATGCTGCTGGCATAGCCGTCGAGCAGGTTCATGGCCCGGTCCGGGTCCTGGCGCGCCAGGCGGCGCAGGCCGAGGCTGACCACGTCAGACATGGGCTCGTCGGCGGGTGTAAAGCGCGACGGCTGGTTGAGCAGTTCCGGATTCTGCGCCACGTCGATCAGCAAGCGACCGCGGGGGGCGAGGGTGGTCAAGCCGTTGGTCAGGCTGTTGGCCAGCGGATAGTTGCGCGCCTGGGCGGCCAGCTTGACGCGTTCCCAGCGTTTCTGTTCGGTCAACTGGCCCTCGGCGGCCCACATGCCGAACAGGGTATCGCAGGCCTCGGGCTGGGATTTGCCGGTCAGCCAGAGTTTGTTGGCGTTGGCATAACCTTCGGTCTTGAGGTTGTGGCTGATCTGGTACTGCGCATTCAGGCAGTCCAGTTCGGTGAAATTCATTTTCGGATCGTAATACTTGACGAAGGTTGCCCAGTCGCCGCGGTCGGCCAGCCAGCGCAGCCAGCGCAGTTTCATCCAGTTCGCCTGGGGCAGGTCGCCATGCTCGGCGAGGAATTTCTCGATTTCGCCATTGCTCGCGGTTTTCAGGCGCGCGGTCAGTTCGTCGTAGGCCAGGTAGGGTTCCAGGGGATAATCGGCGAGGGCCTGGCTGTAACGAAAATACGGCCCGCTGTCGCCCTTGGCCAGGGCGCGCTTGGCTTCATCGTAATACTGGCGTTGTGTGGAGAGGTCCACTGCCTGGGCGGATTGAAACGCAGTGGCTGACAGTAAAATGCAGGACAAAAGATTGAGAAGGCGACTGCGCATGAGACGTCCGGGCCGAGAAAACATGACAAGTACGGGCCAGGCCCACACTGAATTGACTGTAGCTTAGCCTTTTGCCAGCAACGGGCGAAAGCTTTGCGGCCCTCGCTGCATCAGTTCGCAACATTTGTCATTCAGAGTGCTACGAGATTGAAATTGCCGGCCTTCTGAAGCCTCAATTCAGGTAGAATGCGCGCCCGGTTTTTGGAGAAGCTCATGACCCTGCTCAAATTCAGCGATGTGTCCCTTGCTTTCGGCGCTACGCCGTTGTTGGACAAGGTGTCCTGGCAGATCGCCCGTGGTGAGCGGGTGTGCATCATCGGCCGCAACGGCACTGGCAAGTCCAGCATGATGAAGCTCGTCAAGGGCGACCAGAAGCCCGATGACGGCTCCGTTTGGCGCGCACCCGGGCTCAAGATAGGCGAATTGCCGCAAGAATTGCCGGTAGCCGACGAGCGGACCGTGTTCGACGTAGTGGCCGAAGGCCTCGATGGCGTCGGCGCCTTGCTCGCCCAATATCATCACCTGAGCCAGAACTGCGTCACCGACGCCGACCTGGACAAGCTGATGCACGTCCAGCACGACCTCGAAGCCCGTGACGGCTGGCGCTTGCAGACCCTGGTCGACAGCACCCTGAGCCGCCTGCAACTGCCGGCAGACAAGACCCTCGCCGAATTGTCCGGCGGCTGGCGTCGTCGCGTCCTGCTGGCCCAGGCCCTGGTGTCCGAGCCGGACCTGCTGCTGCTCGACGAGCCGACCAACCACCTGGACATCGGTGCAATCGCCTGGCTTGAAGAAGCCCTCAAGGATTTCCAGGGCGCCGTGCTGTTCATCACGCACGACCGTTCTTTCCTGCAGAACCTGGCCACCCGCATCCTCGAACTGGATCGCGGCGGCCTGATCGACTGGAACGGCGACTACGCCAGTTTCCTCGTCCACAAGGAAGCCGAGCTGGCGGCGGAAGCCACTGCCAACGCGCTGTTCGACAAGCGCCTGGCCCAGGAAGAAGTTTGGATTCGCCAGGGCATCAAGGCCCGTCGTACCCGCAACGAAGGCCGCGTGCGTGCCCTCAAGGCCCTGCGTGTCGAGCGCAGCGAACGCCGCGAGCGTACCGGCAAGGCCAATATCCAGCTGGAAACTGCCGACAAGTCCGGCAAGCAGGTGATGGTCCTGGAGAACGTGAGCTTCGCCCACCCGGGTGGCCCGTTCCTGATCAAGGACTTCTCGATGGTATTGCAGCGCGGCGACCGTATCGGTCTGCTGGGCGCCAACGGTACCGGCAAGACCACCCTGCTCAAGCTGATGCTCAGCGGTTTGCAGCCCACCAGCGGCAAGGTGGAAGAGGGCACGAAGATTGACGTGGCCTACTTCGACCAGTTGCGCCATCAGCTGGATCTGGAAAAGACCGTGATCGATAACGTCGCCGAAGGGCGCGACTTCATCGACATCGACGGCCAGAGCCGCCACGTGCTGAGCTACCTCGGCGACTTCCTGTTCAGCCCGCAGCGTGCCCGCACGCCGGTCAAGGCGCTGTCCGGGGGCGAGCGTGCGCGCCTGTTGCTGGCCAAGCTGTTCAGCAAGCCGGCGAACCTGCTGGTGCTCGACGAACCGACCAACGACCTCGACGTGGAAACCCTCGAGCTGCTGGAAGAGGTCCTGCTGACGTTCAACGGCACTGTATTGATGGTCAGCCACGACCGGGCATTCCTCGACAACGTGGTCACCAGCACCCTGGTCTTCGAAGGTGAAGGCAAGGTTCGTGAATACGTCGGCGGTTATCAGGACTGGCTGCGTCAGGGCGGTTCCCCACGTCTGCTCGGTGTGACCGAGAGCAAGTCCGGCAAGGCCGACTTGAACTCCGCGGTGGTCAAGGCCGAGCCTGCGCCGGTCGCGGCAGCTGCTGAAGCGCCCGTGGCGAAGAAGAAACTCAGCTACAAGCTGCAGCGTGAACTGGAAGCGTTGCCGGGGCAGATCGAAGCCATGGAGCAGCAGATTGCGGCCGTTGAAGCGCAGATGGCGGATGCCGGTTTCTATCAGCGTCCGGCCACCGAAACAGCCGCAGTGATCGCTCAGCTGGAGCAGCTGCAGGCTGAGCTCGACGTGATGGTGGAGCGTTGGGCCGAGCTGGATGCCTGATTGATCCTGTAACAAAAAAGCCCGGCTTCACCTATGTGAATGCCGGGCTTTTCGTATGCAATGCAACGCACTGCAAATGCCGGGGTTTTCATGCGCGATATGACGCACCGAAAATGCCAGGGTTTTCATGCGTGATACGACGCACCGCAATCCCCGTAGGAGCTGCCGCAGGCTGCGATCTTTTGATCTTGCCCTTTAAAAGATCAAGGTCAAAAGATCGCAGCCTGCGGCAGCTCCTACAGGGGTAGCTTCAGCTTTTGGCTTGCAGGCGCACCGCCAGCACGTCGCAAGGCGCGCCATGCAGCACGTCATTGGCGGTGGAGCCCAGCAGCAATGCCAGGCCGTGCCGGCCGTGACTGCCCACCACCACCAGGTCGCATTGTTGTTCCTTGGCGAAGTGGTGGATTTCCTGGCGTGGCTGGCCGTAGGTCAGGTGGCAGTTGGCGCCTTCGAGCTCGCTGTATTTGTGTTTGAGACGCTCAAGGCGCTCCTTGGCCTGGTCGAACTGCTGTTGTTGCAGTTGTGACAGGTCCATCGGCACGTCGCCGCCAAAGGCCATGGCCATCGGCTCGACGATGTGCACCAGTGACAGCTTCGCCCCGTTGCTCACCGCCAGTTCGCGGGCGCGATGGATGACAGGATCGCACTCTTCGGTGAGATCGACAGCGACCAGAATGTGGTTATAGGGCATTTAGGTGCTCCTCCTGAGGAATTGCAATATTGGTAAGTATGGCTGGTTTCAAGCGCATTGGTTCCAAAGTGACCCAAAGTGCCCTTCAAGAATCGGGAGTACAGATATGACGGTCTGGATAGTGCTGTCAATCCTGCTGGTGGTATTGAGTCCGCTGGCCTGGTTGCGACCGTCTCGCGCCCAGAGCGGACGCATCGCCCTGCGCATGGAGGCCCGGCGCATTGGCCTGGCCATGCAGCTGGCGCCCCAGGAATGGCCACACTGGCTCAGTCAGGAGCCGCCAAGCCCCTGTGCGCAGTACCATCGTCCGCGCCGGGGCAATCAGCCAGCGTGCTGGAGCTACTGGCAGAAATCGCCGGGCCTGTGGGTGAATCAGTGGCAGGAAACCTGTGAAGATCAGGCGCTGCTCAATCATTTCGAAAAATTGCCGGGCAACGTCTACAAGGTCGAGGCGGACAAACAGATGATCGCCTTGTACTGGGGCGAGAAGGGCGAGGCCGAGGTGTTGCAGCAGATTGATGCCACCCTCAAGGCGTTGGCCTGACGTCACCGGGCTCCCCTGAACTACCGAACTCCCCTGAATCACCACGTAGGAGCTGCCGCAGGCTGCGATCTTTTGATCTTGATTGTAAAAAAACCACATTAAAAGATCGCAGCCTGCGGCAGCTCCTACGAGGCGGGTGAGTTTTGCAGGCAATAAAAAGCCCGACATCATCATCGGGCGGGGGTTGGCCAGGCAGGCCGGAAAATCGGTATCGGCTAATCTAGCGCCTGATATTCACCAGCGCACTCAATTTCTTGCTTCCCGCCAGCGTAGCCGGTTAAACACGGGCTGCAACGAATTAGGGCGACTTTTCTAATAATTGATTCTATGAATGGCAGCGCATGCTGCGGCGTGTTTAAGGTCTTCGTTGTACGGAAATGACTGCAAAGTCGCGTTTCATCCCCTGTTTCAGGCGATTGACAATTGCCGGAAATTCCGTGAAGGTGACGTACCCAAATCAAACGGGCGTATGAATTGAGCGTTTGTTTTCAGAATGCTCCTACAGAATCCCGACTATCGCGTTGGCGGGTATGTCGGGTGAACAGGCGTAGCATCGACGTTTAGCGTCGTCCCAAGCCATTCACCTGCGTCCGACGTGTACTGTTCAGCTTCCATATCGTGGAGATCAGTTGATGATTTACGAAGGTAAAGCCATCACGGTTAAGGCTCTTGAAAGTGGCATCGTCGAATTGAAATTCGACCTCAAGGGTGAGTCCGTCAACAAGTTCAACCGTCTAACCCTGAACGAACTGAGTCAGGCCGTGGACGCCATCAAGGCAGATGCTTCGATCAAGGGCGTGATCGTCAGCAGCGGCAAGGACGTTTTCATCGTCGGCGCCGACATCACCGAATTTGTCGACAATTTCAAGCTGCCGGATGCAGAGCTTGTGGCTGGCAACCTCGAAGCCAACAAGATTTTCAGCGATTTCGAAGACCTCAACGTCCCGACTGTGGCTGCCATCAATGGCATCGCACTGGGTGGCGGTCTGGAAATGTGCCTGGCCGCGGACTACCGCGTCATGTCCACCAATGCCAAGATCGGTCTGCCGGAAGTCAAGCTGGGCATCTACCCGGGCTTCGGCGGTACCGTGCGTCTGCCGCGCCTGATCGGTGCCGACAACGCCATCGAGTGGATTGCCTCCGGCAAGGAAAACCGTGCTGAAGACGCGCTGAAAGTTAGCGCCGTCGATGCCGTGGTTGCGCCTGAGAAACTGCAGGAAGCGGCCCTGGAGCTGGTCAAGCGCGCCATCTCCGGCGAGTTCGACTACAAGGCCAAGCGTCAGCCGAAGCTGGAAAAGCTGAAGCTGAACGCCATTGAACAAATGATGGCTTTCGAAACCGCCAAAGGTTTCGTGGCTGGCCAGGCCGGCCCGAACTACCCG
>Ga0160472_100686_pt1 | contig 16432 bp, 14 predicted proteins | sample HID1973M_E11MG_FD_108267 | JGI IMG/M metagenome (GOLD analysis project Ga0160472, IMG submission 108267) | Enriched mosquito-associated microbial communities from UW Madison campus, WI, USA - HID1973M_E11 MG | ecosystem: Host-associated > Arthropoda: Insects > Digestive system > Unclassified ... | reverse complement strand
GCCTTGAAGTCGATCGACATGCGCTGGGACGGCACGACCTGCATGCAGTCACCGGCCAGGATGTATTCCTTGATGGTGTCGACGGCCTTTTCGTAATCGTCCTGGGTGAAGCTGGAGCGGAACACCGGGTCAGCCGCTTGCTGCTTGCTGAAGTCCAGGCCACGGCGTGGCGTGATCGGCTGGCGGAGTTTCTCCAGCAGTTCTTCCAGGCGTGCACGACCTTGCTCGAACGCGTCTTCCTGGGCCGGATCGGCCAGCACGATCGCGTGCATCTTGCCGGCGAGGTTGTCGAACACCACCACGGCGTCGGACACCATCAGCAAAATATCCGGCACACCCAGTGGATCCGGGTTCGGGCACTTGCCCAGACGTTTCTCCACATAACGCACGCAGTCGTAACCGAAGTAACCGACCAGACCGCCGTTGAAACGCGGCAACCCCGGTATCGTCGGCACGTTGTAGCGTGCCTTGAAGGCTTCGACGAAAGCCAGCGGATCTTCAACGTCGTGGCTTTCGGTCTCGACGCCATCGACGGTTACGCTGACGTGATGATCGTGAACGCGCATGACGGTCCGGCACGGCAAGCCGATGATCGAGTAACGGCCCCACTTCTCGCCGCCCTGAACGGATTCCAGCAAGTAGGAGTTAGGCTCGTCGGCCAGTTTCAAGTAGATCGACAACGGCGTATCAAAGTCGGCCAGGGTTTCGCAGGCGAGCGGGATACGGTTGTAGCCGGCAGCAGCCAGGCGCAGGAATTCTTCGCGATTCATGAGGTGCCTCGTGGTCAAACAGTCAGGTATGCAAACACGCCGGTAAGCCGGCCAGAAACAAAGTCAGGCGCGCCAACGCCAGCGGGCCAGGGCCTTCATGACTTTCATCCAGAGTTTGCGAGTGACCACCACGATGGAGTTTCCAGGAGGGGATTGAACAGCGTCGGCCAACGTTATCTCAGCGGCCGGATCCAGGCAACCCGGAATTAGTTTGCGCAGATCATCAATCACCAGTGCTGGCGATTCTTCGGCGATCGGCCGGCCATGGTTATACCCATAACTCAGGGCTACACACTGGACCCCCGCCGCTTTCGCCGCCTGCACGTCGCTACGGGAGTCACCGACGAACAAGGATTGCGATGCCGGAATGTTGGCCATTTTCATCACGAAAAACAGCGCGGCCGGGTCCGGTTTTTTCTGTGGCAGGGTGTCACCGCCGATGATCCAGCGGAAATAACGACCGATTTTCATCTGATCCAGCAGCGGTGCGACGAAGCGTTCCGGCTTGTTGGTGATCAGTGCCATCTCGACACCCTGCTTTTTCAGCCATTTAAGGGTGTCGCGCACGCCGGGATAGACCACGGTCAGCTCATGGCTGGCGCCATAGGCCTGCATGAAATACTCCAGTGCGCGCTCCGCTTCCTGGTTGTCGACCGCCGAATGATCGAGACCACCGGCCAAGGCGCGACGGACCAGCACCGGGGCACCATTGCCGACCCATTCGCGTACGGCTTCGAGGCCGGCGGGTGGGCGCCCCAGTTTGAGCAGCATGGTATCCACGGCAGCCGCCAGGTCCGGGACCGAATCGATCAGAGTGCCATCCAGATCGAACATCACCAGGCGCGGCAGGCGCCCCGGGAACAGCTGCTCGAATCCACTCATGGGCGAGCCAGTGCCAGTTCGGAGCGCATCTTGTCGATGACTTCCTGGTAGTTCGGCGCATTGAAGATCGCCGAGCCGGCGACGAAGGTGTCAGCACCGGCCGCGGCAATTTCACGGATGTTGTTCACGTTCACGCCGCCGTCGATTTCCAGGCGAATGTCACGGCCCGAAGCATCGATCAGCGCCCGTGCTTCGCGCAGTTTGTCGAGAGTGCCAGGAATGAACTTCTGCCCGCCAAAGCCCGGGTTGACGCTCATCAGCAGGATCATGTCGACCTTGTCCATCACGTACTTGAGCACGTCCAGCGGAGTCGCCGGGTTGAACACCAGGCCCGACTTGCAGCCGCCTTCACGGATCAATTGCAGGGAGCGATCGACGTGCTGGGTCGCTTCCGGATGGAAGGTGATGTAGGTCGCGCCGGCTTCGATGAAGTCGCCGACGATGCGGTCCACCGGGCTGACCATCAGGTGCGCATCGATCGGCGCGGTGACGCCGTACTTGCGCAGGGCCGCGCAGACCATTGGGCCAATGGTCAGGTTTGGCACGTAATGGTTGTCCATGACATCGAAGTGTACGAAGTCGGCACCGGCGGCCAGGACGTTGTCCACTTCTTCACCCAGGCGGGCGAAGTCGGCGGAGAGAATCGACGGAGCAATTACGAAGGGCTGCATGACGCACCTTTTCTGAGCAGAATCACGATGGCGCGCATTGTATACCTCATGCTTTGGCGCGCGCACCGTGAGCGCGATGATTGGACCCTGCCATCATCTATCAACGGCAAGTGCTCTAGTACGCCGCGCGATAGATCTTTTCGATATCGGCGGCACTCAATTTGCGCGGGTTGTTACGCATCAGACGCTCGATCCCCGCGGCTTCAGTTGCCATGCTCGGGATCGCTTCTTCGGGCACCCCGAAACTGCGCAGGCCCTGAGGGATTTCCACGGCCGCACACAACTCGACCATGGCTTGCACGGCTTTTTCGGCTGCTTCGCTGCTGCTCAGGTGAGCCGTCTTCACGCCCATGGCTTCGGCAATATCCTGCATGCGTTCAACGCAGGCCATCTTGTTCCAGGTCATGACATAGGGCAGCAGCAAGGCATTGCTGACACCATGGGCAATGTTGAAACGCCCGCCCAATGGATACGCCAGCGCGTGCACCGCGCCGACCCCGGCATTGCCGAATGCCATCCCGGCCATCAGGCTGGCGGTGGCCATGTCTTCGCGGGCTTGCAGGTTCGCCGGGTTGGCATAGGCCTTGGGCAGTGCCTTGGCGATGAGTTTGATGGCACCGATGGCCAGGGCGTCGGTAATAGGCGAAGCATTGACCGACAGATAGGATTCGATGGCATGCACCAAGGCATCCACGCCACTGGCCGCCGTGACGCTGCGCGGGCAAGTGAGGGTCATTTGCGGGCTGACCAGCGCCACATCGGGCAGCAGGTAGTCGCTGACGATGCCCTTCTTCAGTTGCGCGACCTTGTCGGAAAGGATCGCCACGTTAGTCACTTCCGAGCCAGTGCCGGCGGTGGTCGGGATGGCGATGAGTGGCGGCCCCTTGCGCGGCACCTGATCGATGCCGAACAGGTCCTCCAGCGCGCCGTGGTAACCGGCATAGGCCGCAACGCTCTTGGCGATGTCGATGGCGCTGCCGCCACCCAGGCCGATCAAGCCGTCATGCCCGCCGTCGCGGTAGACCTGCATGCAGTCTTCGACGATGGCAATTTCCGGGTCGGGCAGCACGCGATCGAAGATCTCGTAGGACCGCCCACCCAACTGCGCCAGCGCCAGCTCGACGGTGCCCGACTTGACCAGGGCGGCATCGGTGACGATCAGCGGGTTGTCGATATCCAGACGGGTCAGTTCGGCAGCCAGTTGCTCGATGGCACCGGCTCCCGTGATCAATTTGTGAGCGATTTTGAAAGAGGAAATACTCATGTACGCAGCCTCTTATGGGTAGGGGAGCTGGGCACAATAGTAGCTGGGGATTGGGCGTTGTCTGCTATTCAGGTGGTGAATGACACACGCCGTACATAGCCCTGTAGGAGCCGGCTTGCTGGCGAATGCCATAACGCGGTGTGTCTGATACACCGCTTTCGCTGGCAAGCCAGCTCCTACAGTTGTTTGAGGTGAAGGCTTAAACCTGCGCAGTCCGCAGTTTCTCGCTGCGCCCTCGCAGCCATTCCAGAGTCAGCAACAGGATCACCGAGAAGGCAATCAACAGCGTCGCCGCGGCGGCAATGGTCGGGCTCAGGTTCTCGCGGATGCCGCTGAACATCTGCCGTGGCAGAGTTGCCTGCTCGGGGCCGGCGAGGAACAGCGTTACCACTACCTCATCGAACGACGTCGCGAAAGCGAACAGTGCCCCCGAGATCACGCCCGGCGCGATCAACGGCAAGGTCACCCGGCGGAACGTGGTCAGCGGCGAAGCGCCCAGGCTGGCAGCGGCACGCACCAGATTGTGGTTGAACCCCTGCAAGGTTGCCGACACCGTAATGATCACGAACGGCACACCCAACACCGCATGCACCACGATCAGCGAGAAGAAACTGTTGCCCAGCCCCAGGGGCGCGAAGAACAGGTAACTGGCCACACCGATGATCACCACCGGCACCACCATCGGCGAAATCACCAGCGCCATCACCAGCGCCTTGCCCGGAAAATCTCCTCGGGTCAGGCCGATGGCCGCGAGCGTACCGAAGACCATCGCCAGCACCGTGGCCGCCGGAGCAACAATGATGCTGTTCTTCAGGGCGCGCATCCACTCAGCCGAGGCGAAGAAGTCGTGGTACCACTGCAGCGAAAAACCCTGCAGCGGATACACCAGGAAACTGCCGGAGTTGAAGGACAGCGGAATAATCACCAGCACCGGCAGAATCAGGAACAACAGGATCAAGCCGCAGAGAATCCGCAAGCTGTAGAACCACACCCGTTCAATGGGCGACATATAAGGACTCAGCATTTCGTTCTCCCCTTAGCTCAGGCGCAGGCGACTGGCGCCCACCAGCCAGCTGTAAATCAGATAAAGCACGACGGTCGCCAGCAACAGCAGCCCACCGAGTGCGGTCGCCATGCCCCAGTTGATGCTGGTGTTAGTGTAGAAGGCGACGAAATAGCTGACCATTTGATCGTTCGGGCTGCCCAGCAAGGCCGGGGTGATGTAGTAACCAATGGCGAGGATGAACACCAGCAGGCAACCGGCGCCGACACCGGCATAGGTCTGCGGGAAATACACCCGCCAGAAACTGGCGAACGGATGGCAGCCAAGGGAAATTGCGGCGCGCATGTAGGTCGGCGAGATGCCTTTCATCACGCTGTAGATCGGCAGAATCATGAACGGCAGCAGGATGTGTACCATGGAGATGTAGACCCCGGTGCGGTTGAACACCAACTCCAGGGGTTTATCGATGATGCCCATCGCCATGAGCCCGCTATTGATCAGGCCGCCCGACTGCAGCAACACGATCCACGCCGCGACCCGTACCAGGATCGACGTCCAGAACGGCAACAGCACCAGAATCATCAGCAGGTTGCTTTGCCGCGATGGCAGGTTCGCCAGCAGGTAAGCCAGGGGATACGCCAGTACCAGGCAGATCAAGGTGATGATCAGGCCCATCCAGAACGTACGGGCGAAGATGTCGAGGTAGATCGCCTGGTCCGGGGTCGCCGGGGCGATTTCGCCAAGGTCGTCGATCCGGTGATCGACAGCCGCCAGCAGGTAATACGGGGTGATGCTGCTGGTGTTGCGGCGCACCGCTTGCCAGTACGCCGGGTCGCCCCAACGTTCGTCGAGACCTTCCAGCGCCTCTTTATAAGAGGCCGGCTCGGTAGCCAGCGGCAGGGCGCGGGCGGTTTTGGTCAGCAGGCTGCGATAGCCGGCCAACTCCATGTTCAGGCGCTTGGACAAATCACCCAGGGTTTGATTCTTGCGCGCCTCGGCGAGGTCTTCGGCGGTCGCTTTGTAGACCGGCTCGGCCGGCAGGCCGCGGCCATCCCAGCTGGCGATGGCCGCCACGGTGCGCGGCATGCCGCCGACCACTTCCGGGTTGCCCACGCTTTTGTAGAGCAACGCCGCGATGGGCACCAGGAACACCAGCAACAGAAACAGCACCAATGGCGCAATCAGGGCCTGGGCCTTCCAGCGGTTGACCCGCTCGGCGTGCTTGAGCCGCTGCTTCAAGGTGGGGTCAGTGCCCGCGTTCACGGGAACGGCGATAGCCATGGCGTACTCCGGAAATCTTTGATCGTTACAGAGGTGGCAATCATTTGGGGCAAGGCCACCCCTGTTCTTGATAACAACTGATCACCTGTAGGAGCCTGGCTTGCCAGCGATGAACGATAACGGGGTCTGGCTGACACACCGTGCCGCCCGGATCGCTGGCAAGCCAGCTCCTACAGGTTTATTCGCAAGTTATTTGGCAGCCCAGGAATTAAAGCGCTGCTCCAGTTGCTCACCGTTGTCAGCCCAGAAGCTGACGTCGATCTGCACCTGGTTGGCGATGTTTTCCGGGGTGGTCGGCATGTCTTTCAGGACATCCTTGGCCAGCAAGGGTACGGCCTGGGTGTTGGCCGGGCCGTAGGCGATGTTTTCCGAGTAGGTCTTCTGCTGCTGAGGCTGTACCGAGAAGGCGATGAATTTCTTCGCCGCTTCGGCGCGCTTGGCGTCCAGACCCTTTGGAATGGCCCAGGCGTCGAAATCGTAGATACCGCCGTTCCACACGACCTTCAGGTTGCTTTCTTTCTGCACGGCGGCGATTCGACCGTTGTAGGCCGAGCTCATGACCACGTCACCGGAAGCCAGGTATTGCGGCGGTTGTGCACCGGCTTCCCACCACTGGATGCTTGGCTTGAGCTCATCGAGTTTCTTGAACGCGCGGTCCTGGCCGTCTTTGCTGGCCAGCACTTTGTAGACGTCTTTCGGGGCAACACCGTCGGCCATCAAGGCGAATTCGAGGGTGTACTTGGCGCCTTTGCGCAGGCCACGTTTACCCGGGAATTGCTTGGTGTCCCAGAAATCCGCCCAACTGGTCGGTGCGGTTTTCAGCTTGTCGGCGTTGTAGGCGAGCACGGTCGACCACACGAAGAAGCCCACGCCGCATGGCTGGATGGCGCCCTTTACATAGTCTTCGGACTTGCCGAACAGGGCCGGATCCAGTTGCTCGAACATGTCTTCGTCGCAACCACGGGACAGTTCTGGCGACTCCACTTCTACCAGGTCCCAGGACACGCTCTTGGTGTCGACCATGGCCTTGACCTTGGCCATTTCACCGTTGTACTCGCCGGCCACGATCTTGCCGTTGCCTGCCGCTTCCCAGGGTGCGTAGAAGGCCTTGACCTGCGCCGCCTTGTTTGCCCCGCCAAAGGACACCACAGTCAGGTCCGGGCCCGCCGCCATCGCGTGTGCCGCGCCCATCATGCCCAGTGCCAAAGCGGTGAATTTCAGGGATCTCAACATTTATTGTTCTCTCCACGTGCAGGTTGGTGTTGGTATTGCCGGGGCGATCAGTTCGCCTCTAGAAGGGGGTCAAGCGCGCGTACGTGTTCGACCTGCCAGCCAAGCGGTACCACGTCGCCGACCGCGAGTGCCGGATCGAGCTCGGCGATCGGTTGTTTCACGAAAAAATCGGTCTTGCCGCAGACTTCCATGCGCACCCGGACGTGGTCGCCCAGATAGATGAATTCTTCCACTCGCCCCGAGAAGCGGTTGACGCATTGATCGCTGGAGCCATTGATGCTCACCCGCTCCGGACGAATGGACAGCGTGACCGGCTCACCGGTCTGGCCGACGTTGACCGCCAGCGCTTCGACCTTCTCCCCGCGGCCCAGCTCGACCACGCAGCGTTCGCCGCTCTGACTGAGCAGGCGCCCGTTGAGGCGGTTGTTCTCGCCGATGAAGTTGGCGACGAAGGTGTTTTTCGGCTCTTCATAGAGCGTGCGCGGTGGCGCGATCTGCTGGATTTCACCTTGATGGAACACGGCGACTCGGTCAGACATGGTCAAGGCTTCGCCCTGGTCGTGGGTCACGTAGACCACGGTCACACCCAGGCGCTGGTGCAGATGCTTGATTTCCATTTGCATGTGTTCGCGCAATTGCTTGTCGAGGGCGCCGAGGGGTTCGTCCATCAGCACCAGCTGCGGCTCGAACACCAGGGCGCGGGCCAGTGCCACCCGCTGCTGCTGGCCGCCGGACAGTTGCGCCGGGTAACGCTGAGCGAACTTGTCGAGCTGCACCATGCTCAGCACGCGCTTGACCTTGTCGCTGACGTCACTCTTGCTCATTCCGCGCACGGTCAGCGGGAACGCCAGGTTCTCCGCCACCGTCATGTGCGGGAACAGTGCGTAGTTCTGGAACACCATGCCGATGTCGCGCTTGTGCGGCGGCACGTTGTTGATCGCGCGCCCCGCCAGGAGGATTTCACCGGCGGTCGGTGTTTCGAAACCGGCGAGCATCATCAGGCTGGTGGTCTTGCCCGAACCGGACGGCCCGAGCAGGGTGAGGAATTCGCCTTTGCGAATGTCCAGGTTGAGGTCTTTGACGATCAGGTTCTCGCCGTCGTAGCTCTTCTGCACTCCACGAAAGCTGACCAGAACATCATTGGCCCCTGCGCTTGATTCGACCTGGCTCATACCCACACCTTTGTTATTGAACACTGCTGTGGGACTAAGCCTAGTGGACGCTGGGGACCACGCAAATCGGCAGGCGGGAGAGATTGGCCTCAGCCGGATGGAAGGTTCGGGGTAGGGATTGCCCTACAAGGATGGCGCGTTCTGGCAAACGCAGCTGCCAGCGATCATCTGCAAGCCGCGGATCAAAGCGAAAGCGCCGCCGGCCTTTGTCGTAAATGGATATGACACCACGCTTCTTGTAGGAGCTGCCGCAGGCTGCGATCTTTTGAACTTGATCTTGATCTTCGGCAACGGCCAGGCAGGCAGGCAGGCAGGCAGGCAGGTAAAAGATCGCAGCCTGCGGCAGCTCCTACGGGGATTGTGTGAATCAGAGCAGCTTGTGCTCCATCGCATACTTCACCAACTCCGCCAGCGACGTGATATTGAGCTTCTGCATCAACCGCGCCTTGTGGGTGCTGATGGTCTTGCTGCTCAGCGCCAGCTGCTGGGCGATGTCATTGACGTTGGCGCCCTGGGCCAGGCGTTCGAACACCGAAAATTCGCGCTCCGACAGCAAAGAATGCAAGGGTCTCGAATCGGTCAGGCCGACCTCGAACACCATCCGGTCAGCCAGGTCCGGGTCAATATAACGCCCACCCGCCGCGACCTTGCGGATCGCTGTCAGCAACAGTGCCGGATCGCTGTCCTTGGTCGCATAACCGGCAGCTCCGACCTTGAGCGCCCGGGCGGCCATCTGTGCCTCGTCGTGCATCGACAACACCAGAATCGCCGGCGGATTGTTCAGCGCCCGAATCCGCGGAATCGCTTCGAGGCCGTTCACGCCAGGCATGGAGATATCCAGCAGCACCACTTCGCAGGGCACATGCCGCAAGGTCTCGAGCAACTGCTCGCCATTGCTCGCCTCCCCCACCACCTGCAGGTCCTTGGCCAGGCCGATCAATTGCTTGATGCCTTCGCGGACAATGGTGTGATCTTCAGCTACCAGTACACGGATCACGTTGTTCTCCAGATTCAGGATTATTCGCGAGCAAGCTCGCGCCCAGGGGGACTGAATTAAAGTACGCGATTATCTGCAAAGGTTCGACCATTTCTTGCGTCACTTAAATGCTTAACCCTCTACTTACAAAACATCCAGGAAACAAAACGCCTCACAATCCCCCATGCAAACCTTCTCCACTTTCAAATATTCTAAACAGCCGATTGAGCATTAATAAAACAGGAGTTAAAACATGCCCACTCTCAAAAACTTCGTCGCTGTCGACTGGCGCGCGGGAAAAGACTGCATCTACTTCTTCTTCAAGGACTCAAACACTTACTCCCGATTCGACATCGGTGATAACCAGGTTCTTCCACACCACCCCACCGCGATAACTGCCCAACACTGGGGAAATTTTCACGAGCATGCAAACAACTTGCGCTTCGGTTTCACCACAACCGGCTTTTCGCCGGACGACGTGACAGATTCAAAATTTGATCTTGATATACTCTGGCTATTCTATTATGACGGCAATGTACCAAGCGTCTGCATATACAATCAAAATAAGGACGCCCCCATAAAGTCGCTGCCCATAGAATTTACCTTCTGGCATATATTACTACCTTATTTCGACAGAATTATTGCAGGCAGCTGGTGGGAGGGTTGGAATGAAGTTGGGAGAGACCTGCAACTTCGATTTATACTGAACGACGGCAATTCACTTCACTTAAAATGGAAAAAAAGACCTGTATCAGGAGCTCTCACCGTCGAATTAACCGGCGAAGTAGATATAAAACAGGTGCCCATCACGGCATCTTCGTGGCCGGGACTTGAACCTTACAAACACAGAATCATCACAGCAGCTCAAAACGACCGAACTTTTGCGGACAGCTACCTGTATATATTTTTGACCGATAACGAATACATCGCCTATAACATGGAGAAGAACCGCGTACAACATGGCCCGCTTAAAGTCGATCACGATACATGGCCGGGCCTTCTGCGGTCCTGAGCATCCTGCGTTTTCCGAGACCGTGGCCGGTAATATCCCGGTCTCCAGCGGACCTGGCATAGTTAATCAAACCAAATCCATTGGCACCCGCACCTCCAAAGTAGTGCCCTCCCCCGGCTCGCTTTCCAACGACAACTCGCCGCCCATGATCAGCACCCGCTCGCGCATACCCACGACCCCAAAGGATGTCGGCCTGCCAGGTGTGGCGACGAATCCTACGCCATCATCGGCAACAGTCAGGCACAACTCACCGCCCTGCAACGTTAATGTCAGTTCGACAGTATGCGCCTGAGCATGCCTCATGACATTCGTCAGGGCCTCCTGAAGGATGCGGAACAGGCCAATCGCCTTGGCATCGCTGAGCACTGGCAGATTGTCCGGCACCTGCACCAGACAGGGAATCTGCGTCCGCGCCTCGAAGCGCCGCGCCTGCCACTCGATGGCGGAAGCGATGCCGGCATCAAGGATAGGCGGACGCAGGGCCGTCGCCACATCGCGAACCAGTTGAAACAGCTGGGCGATCAGGCGCTTCATGCTGCCCAGGCGTTCGTTGAGGCCAGGATCAAGCTGGGCGTAGGCCAGTTCGCACATGGAGGTTTCGAGCTTGAGCACGGTCAACATCTGTCCCAGTTCGTCATGTACTTCCCGGGCGATGCGCGCTTTTTCCTCTTCGCGCACGCTCTCCAGGTGAGCGGACAGTTCGCGCAATTGCTCCCGGGAGCTGGCCAGTTCGAGTTCGACACGTTTGCTCTCGCTGATATCCCAGACGATCCCGTCCCAGACATAGGCCCCGTCTTCGAGTTGGCGGGTAATCGCCTTGATCTCCGCCCAGCGCTGCTCGCCCTGGCGCGTCAGGATTCGCCCCTGCCATGACCAGTCACTGTCGGTATCCAAGGCGTGGTCCTGGGTCTGGTGATACTCCGCCCTGTCTTCCGGATGTACCAGGCTGCGCAGGCCTTTGTCGCGCTGGGCCAGGACGGCAGGCGAATAACCGACCAGGCTTTCACTGCCTTCACTGATGTAGGCAAAGTCGATCTGCCCCGTCACCGGCGCCCGTTCCAGCCGAAACACCAGTCCCGGAACGTTGGCGGCGATGCCTTGCAGCCGCGCCTCGCTCTCCTGCAAGGCGGCCAGGGCACGACGGCGCTCGGTCACATCGTTGAGGTAGACCACCAAGTACTCGCCTTCGCGAAAACGCAGGAAACTCAAGGAGACATCCACCGGCAGGAGGCTGCCGTCCGCCCGCAGGCAATTGGTTTCGAAACTCAAAGGGTCGTCATCACTGGCCCGGGCGCGCTTCCACAGGTTCAGCCAGCGGTCCATGTGCAAGCCCGGTTCAAAATCGATCAAGGGTCGGTCGATGATGCCGTCGGGCGGGTAACCGAGCATATGTTCCGCGGCGCGGTTGGCGTAGCGCACGTGGCTGTCCCAATTGACCCAGAGAATGCCGACGGTGCTCTGGTCGATGGAAAACTGCGTAAGGCGCAGCGCCTCCTCACTGGCGGTGCGCAGGGCTATGTCCTCCTGCGCGGCAGCCAGGCGGTGTTCCAGGGTGAGTTGCTGGCGACGCTGCCAGTACACGATGGCCATGCAACTCAGGGCCAGCACCAACAGCAACAGGCAGAGGTTTTGCCAGAATCCCGGCGATTCGGTCAGACGCGGGTATTTGGGTTGCAGCCATTGGTTGTGCAATTGCTCGAGGTCTTTGGCCGGAATAGCTCGCAGGGCACTTTCGACTATGGCGGCCAGTTCCGGCTTGTCGCGGCGCGTGGCCACCCGCAGCAGTTGCGGCAGGCCAATGTCGCCCACCACCACCAACCCGGCGAACTCCGGTTCCACGACGAGACGCTCCAGTTGCGCCTCATCGACTACCGCATATCCTGCCTGTTGGCTCGCCACCAGTTGCAATGCCTGGCGCTCGATTGGCACGCCTTGCAAATTCAAGTGCGCAAAGGTATTGCGCAGGTAGTCGGCCGTGGCGCTGGGCATGCGCACGGCGACGCGAGTCTGGTTGTCGAGCTTTTCCAGCTCCACGGCGCCGGTGCTTCTACGATCACTGATCAGCAGTTGCGGCACGCGCATGTAAGGATCGGAAAACTGCCATAGACGCAGGCCACCGGGTGTTTGTGTGAGCCCTGGCGCGATATCGATTTCACCTGCACGGGTCGCCGCTTCCAGTTGCTCAATGTCCGGGAAATTGCGCCAGCTCAGCTCGACCTTGAGCGACTTTGCCAGCCACTTCATCAATTCGACGTTGATCCCCGAAAGCAGCTGCAAGCGGCGATCGTACTGCGCATAGGGCGCCTGTAATACCACGCCGACCCGCAATACCCCTTGCTGCGCCAGCCATTGCTGCTGCGATGGCGACAAGGGTGCTGCCGGCATCGCGGGCGCAGCCGCCGCCCACCCCATCAAGGGAAACCACAAACAGCCGATAACCCAAAGGCAGCGAAAACGCATCATTAATATCTCGCACACTGACAAATACTGACCAACCCATTAGGCTGCCGGAATCACTTCTGGCCTGGGAATATCCGATGCCCCCTGTCTACCGCCTGGCACTGCCAGCATTGTGCCTGTCGCTGATCCTGCCTTGCGCGTTTTCCGTCGAGGCGGCCGACCCGGCACCTGTCACCGAAGAAAAAACCCTCGAACGTCAGCCACTGCCTGAGCGTAGTCAGGAAGAAGCGGCAGCACTTGAGCGAAAAATCCCGACTCAGGAACAGCAAAAGCTGCAAGCGGGCGCTGACACCTTTCTCGCCCTGTGGAAGCCGGCCAATACCGCCGATCCCAAAGGCGCAGTGATTATCGTCCCCGGAGCCGGGGAAACAGCTGATTGGCCGCAAGCAATCGGTCCTTTGCGGCGTCAATTACCGGATGCCCAGTGGAGTAGCCTGAGTATCACCTTGCCAGACTTGCAAAGCGAAGCCATTGCGCCCCGCGTAGCCGAAGTGGCGCCCGCTGCGAAGCCCGCCGAAAACACCAGCAAGGACTCGACCACAGCGGCGCCTATCGAACAGGCAGCCGGTGGCGAAGCGGAAGTCGCTGACAAGCCTGTTGCCGAGACCCCGGAGGAACAATCCAGTGCCGATGCCGAGCGAATCTTTGCGCGGATCGACGCGGCGATCGCTTTGGCCGAACAACAGAGTGTCCGCAGCATTGTCTTGCTGGGCCACGGGACGGGCGCTTACTGGTCGGCGCGGTATCTGAACGAGCGGCAGCCGGCACAGGTCGAGAAGTTCATCATGGTCGCAGCCCAGGCACCGGTTCAGGCGAAACCCGAACTGGACGAGCTTGCGCCCTCGTTGAAACTGCCGACCGCCGACATCTTCTACATGGACAAGCCGCTGGACCGGAACGCAGCGCTGGCCCGCCTGCAGGCCAGCAAGCGCGTGAAAACCACGGCGTTCAGCCAGGTCGCGCTCAAGGCAGTGCCCGACAGCAAGGCGCAGCAGGAACAACTGATTCGGCGGGTGCGGGGTTGGTTGAACCCGCAGAACGCGGCGGACTGAAGGGCGAGTCGCCCTCATCGCGGGCAAGCCATGCCCCCACAGGTTTCATGTTGATTGCGAAGTAACGTCCGACTCAAACTCTGTGGGAGCGTGGCTTGCACGCGATGAAGGCAGGACAAACAAGGCTTTCCTGCCCGACTAGCGAAAATCCCGCCGCTCCCGAATCAAGGTATACGCGTTATGCAATTCGCGGGTCTTGTCGGTGGCCTCGCGCACCTGCATCGCCGTTGCCCCGCTTCCGGCAATTTTGTCCGGATGATGACGACTGAGCAGGCGCCGATAAGCGCGTTTGATCTGTGCCGGCTCGGTGGTGGCTGACACACCCAATAACCGCATCGCGTCCTGATAGGTCACGGCACCATTGGTCACCGGCCGTTTCTGCGGCTCATAGTCATGAGCCAACGCCTGCACCTGACGCGAACTCCAGCCCAGCCATTTGCCCCATTGCGCAATCAGCTCAAGCTCACCGCCGCCAGCACGACCGTCGGCCCATATCATGCGCCAACAAGCGCGCAAGACCCCTTCGGCGGCATGCGGCTGAGACGCCAGTCGACGCAGATAGCCGCGCAAGTCGTCGCGTCCCGACTTGCCCCGATTGAATGCAGCGATCGCCCGGTGCCGGGCCGGTTCGGACATTTCCAGCGAGCGCATTTCCGCTCGGGCTTGCTGAATGTGCCCACCCACCACGCGCCCGTCACATTTGGCCAGGCGTCCCAAGAGGACGAAAAGCAGCTCATCGTTGCGCAGCATCGGACGACCGCCCAGCTTTTCGCGCAAATGCCGCCAACTCTGCAGGTGCAGGCGCCGATCCAGTGCCTGCCCCAACAAAGCGCCAAGCATGGCACCGGGAATACTGGCGATGGCAAAACCCGCTCCGGCTCCAATCAGAGTCCCTGGCCACAGCATGTCAGCGACTCGCTTCCAGAATTGCTTCAACTTCAGCCAGACGCTCATGTGTACCGACATCAACCCAATGCCCACGCAACCGCTCACCGCTCACCTGACCCTCGGCCATGGCTTTGCGCAACAGGGGTGCAAGCTTGAAGGCCCCCGACGAACAGCCATCAAACAACTGAGGATGCAGCACCGCGATGCCGCTGTAGGTCAAGGTCTCGGATTGTGTCTGACCGTCATGCACCTGGGTGCCAGCCAAGCTGAAATCCCCACCCGGGTGATGAGCCGGATTATCGGCCAACACCAGGTGCGCCAGGCCGTTGATGGGTTGATGGAGGACACTGAAATCGTAATCGGTCCAGATATCCCCGTTGACCACCACAAAGGCCTCCTCGCCCAACAGCGGCAATGCGCGGTAAATCCCACCGCCGGTTTCCAGAGGCTCGCCTTCCGCTGAATACTGAATGCTGACGCCATAGCGCGAGCCATCGCCCAGATAATCTTCGATCTGCTGGCCCAGCCAGGCATGATTGATGACGATCTCGGTAAAACCGGCCGCGGCCAGTGCCTGCAAGTGATACTCGATCAGGGGTACACCGCCGGCGCGCACCAGCGGTTTTGGTGTGGTGAGCGTCAGCGGGCGCATGCGCTCACCTTTACCCGCAGCCAGAATCATTGCCTTCATGCACTTACTCCAGCACGCAGACTCGCCAGCAACTCGCCCAGCCCGGCCAGTTCGGGACGTCGGGCGAGCACTGCTTCAATATAAGCAAAGAAACGCGGGACATCGCCCAGATAACGTGGCTTGCCGTCACGGTGACAGATGCGCGCGAAGATGCCGATGACTTTCAAGTGACGCTGCACGCCCATCAGGTCGCTGGCCCGCAGGAACTCCTCAAAGTCGGGCTGCACCGCAATGCCCAGCGCGCCCGCCTGCTGCCAGTATTGCTCGAGCCAGCCGCGCACACGCTCTTCGGGCCAACTGAGAAAGGCGTCTTTGAACAGGCAGGTCACGTCATAGGTGACAGGGCCATACACCGCGTCCTGAAAATCCAGCACACCGGGGTTCGGCTCACTGAGCATCAGATTGCGCGGCATGTAGTCGCGATGCACGAGGACTTTAGGCTGGGCCAGGGCACTGTCGATCAGAAGGTCGCTGACCTGCTGCCACAAGGCCTGCTGTGCGGAATCGAACGCCAGGCCCAATTCGCATTTAACGTACCACTCCGGAAACAGTTCCAGCTCACGGCGCAGCAATGCCACGTCATAACTCGGCAAGGGCGCGACCATGGGTAACTGCTGAAAAGCCAACAGCGCCTGTAGCGCATCGCTGAACAAATCGTCAGCGTTTTCGCTGTCGATGACGTCCAGATAGGTCTTGTTGCCCAGGTCATTGAGCAAAAGAAAGCCGCGCTCAAGGTCTTCGGCATAAATTTTCGGCACATTTATTCCGGATTTCGCCAGCAAAAAAGCGATATCCACGAAGGGCTGGCAGTTCTCCTGGGGTGGAGGTGCGTCCATGACGATGAAACTTCTGCCCGCGCCTTCCCAACGGAAATAACGCCGGAAACTCGCGTCGCTACTGGCCGCAGTCAGTGTGGCCGGGGGTATCTGGCCCCAGCCCTGGTCTGCAAAAAGGATCGTCAACTGTTCATCGAGCCAAACTTTCAGGTGTTGCAAACGTACATCTTGGTCAGGCATTGCAAGGGTCTCCGACGGCGCTAGCCGTCAAGCGGGTCATGCTTTATTATCCAGCATCTTT
>Ga0160472_100684_pt1 | contig 16445 bp, 15 predicted proteins | sample HID1973M_E11MG_FD_108267 | JGI IMG/M metagenome (GOLD analysis project Ga0160472, IMG submission 108267) | Enriched mosquito-associated microbial communities from UW Madison campus, WI, USA - HID1973M_E11 MG | ecosystem: Host-associated > Arthropoda: Insects > Digestive system > Unclassified ... | reverse complement strand
CTTCACGAATCGACTGGGCGCCGGTCATCAGCATGACCAGACGGTCCAGACCGAAGGCCAGGCCACCGTGTGGCGGCGCGCCGTATTTCAGGGCGTCGAGCAGGAAGCCGAATTTCTCTTCCTGTTCGGCTTCGTTGATGCCCAGCAGACGGAACACCGACTGTTGCATTTCCTTGCGGTGGATACGGATCGAACCGCCACCCAGCTCGGTACCGTTCAGAACCATGTCGTAGGCACGGGACAGAGCGCCAGCCGGGTTGGCTTCCAGCTCTTGCGGCGTGCACTTCGGCGCGGTGAACGGGTGGTGCAGTGCGGAGAAGCTGCCGTCGTCGTTCTCTTCGAACATCGGGAAGTCGACGACCCACATTGGCGCCCACTTGCAGGTCAGCAGGTCGAGGTCGTGGCCGAGCTTGATGCGCAGTGCGCCCAGGGCTTCGCTGACGATCTTGGCCTTGTCGGCGCCGAAGAACACGATGTCGCCATCGACCGCACCGACGCGATCGAGGATCACGTTCAGCTTGTCTTCCGGGATGTTTTTCACGATCGGCGACTGCAGGCCTTCAACACCGGCAGCGCGCTCGTTGACCTTGATGTACGCCAGGCCCTTGGCACCGTAGATGCCGACAAACTTGGTGTAGTCGTCGATCTGCTTGCGCGGCATGCTCGCGCCGCCTGGAACGCGCAGCGCGGCGATTCGGCATTTCGGGTCGTTGGCCGGGCCGCTGAACACTTTGAAATCAACTTCTTTCAGTTGATCGGCAACGTCGACCAGTTCCAGCGGGTTACGCAGGTCCGGCTTGTCGGAACCGTAACGGCGCATGGCCTCTTCGAAGGTCATGTGCGGGAATTCACCGAATTCCAGACCCAGCACTTCCTTGAACAGGTTGCGGATCATTTCTTCGGTCAGGCCCATGATCTCTTTTTCATCGAGGAAGCTGGTCTCGATGTCGATCTGGGTGAATTCCGGCTGGCGATCGGCACGCAGGTCTTCGTCGCGGAAGCACTTGGCGATCTGGTAGTAGCGGTCGAAGCCGGCGACCATCAGCAGTTGCTTGAACAGCTGCGGCGATTGCGGCAAGGCGAAGAACGAACCGGCGTGGGTACGGCTTGGCACCAGGTAGTCGCGCGCGCCTTCAGGGGTGGCACGGGTCAGGATCGGCGTCTCGACGTCGAGGAAACCGTTCTCGTCGAGGAAGCGGCGGATGCTGGTGGTCATGCGCGAGCGCAGGCGCAGCTTCTCGGCCATTTCCGGGCGACGCAGGTCGAGGAAACGATAACGCAGGCGGGTTTCTTCGCCGACGTCGGAGAATTCGTTCAGTGGGAACGGCGGGGTTTCCGATTCGTTCAGCACTTCCAGCTCGTAGCCGAGCACTTCGATCATGCCCGACGCCATGTTGGCGTTGGTGGCACCGGCCGGACGCAGGCGAACCTTGCCGGTGATCTTGACAACGTACTCGCTGCGCACACGGTCAGCGGCGGCGAAGGTTTCAGCGCGGTCCGGATCGAACACGACCTGGGCCAGACCATCACGATCACGGATATCGAGGAAAATCACCCCACCGTGGTCACGGCGACGGTGAACCCATCCGCAAAGGGTAATTTCCTGGCCGTCCAGGCTTTCGTTCAGTTGGCCGCAATAATGGCTGCGCATCATGGTAGTGGTTCGCTTCTCGTAATTCGAAATTCGGTGGAGGCCTTGGGCACATCCGCTGGCGGATGATGCAAGAGCTCGCGCGTGTCGTTCAACCAGGGTTCCAGACCTTAGTCAGCTTTATCGCCGCCGGCCAGGTTCTTCTTGGAACCGGTCTTGAAATCGGTTTCGTACCAACCGCTGCCGCTGAGGCGGAAGCCCGGCATGGACAGCATCTTTTTCAGCTCTGGCGCCTGGCATGCAGGGCAGTCGACCAGCTTGGCGTCGCTGATCTTTTGAATGACTTCCAACTGATGACCACAGGAAGCACATTGATAATCGTACATCGGCATGGAGGTTGTCTCGGCGATCAGATTGCTACCGCACACGCGGGGTTTTGCGGCAAAGGGCGGGATTATATCCATTAAATGCTGCCTGTGCAGCCGTAACGCTGCACAGACCGACACTCTGCCTGTTCGCCGTCAGGCCATGGCCATGCACCGCCCTTCCTTCAAGCTATGCACGACGCAGACGACCCGTACCAATCCACTGAAATTCTTCACCCCGCCATGGCGCAAGTGCACTTCGCGGTCCACGTGGGACAACAGGGTACTGATGGAACAGCGATTGAGCCTGGCCATGTCGGCCAAAATATCCCAGTAAACCTGCTCAAGGCGCAAACAGGTGGCGAAACCGTTCAATCGCACCGATCGGGACAAGGGCTGCACCAGCCCCATGTCGAACTCACGGACAAACGGATCAATCCTTATATCCTCGTCCTTTCTGCCATAAACCATTTAGCTGACACTCCTTTGCCATCCCGGTTCTTTACAAGAACAACTGTCTGTCGCCCTATAAAAACGCAGGCACAAAGGTATAGCCAGATGACTTTATGACCCTCTGCGTAGGAGAAGCCGACATCGCAAGGACGATCATGGAACAAGATCAATTCGAGGACTTTTCCCACATAGAGTAGCGACTGATCCTTCAGTGGTAGTGCATTCGCAAGCGTAGGAAGGGACAACACCTGTTCGGTGTCGTCCCACGGGAGAAGTGTTACTGGTCCAGTAACGAACGCAACATCCAGGCTGTTTTTTCGTGAACCTGCATGCGCTGAGTCAGCAGGTCGGCCGTGGGTTCATCGCTGACCTTGTCAAGCAGCGGAAAAATGCTTCGGGCCGTCCGCGTCACCGCTTCCTGGCCTTCAACCAGTTGCCTGATCATGTCCTCGGCAGCAGGTACACCCTCTTCTTCCTTTATGGACGACAGTCGCGCATACACCGAGTACGCACCAGGGGCAGGAAATCCCAGGGCGCGAATGCGCTCGGCAATCGAATCGACCGCCAGCGCCAGTTCGTTGTATTGCTCTTCGAACATCAAGTGCAGGGTCCGAAACATCGGCCCGGTGACGTTCCAGTGGAAGTTGTGGGTTTTCAAATAGAGTACGTAAGTGTCCGACAGCAGACGCGAAAGTCCGTCGACGATGGATTTGCGATCCTCTTCACTGATACCGATATCGATTGCCATGTCTTTCCCCTAAAGGTGATGAATTTCATCCAACAGGTGCAGGACCACTCTAGCAAGCCCATCACACACCTGCAGCCTCGGGAGCGCCGACAAGGTGCGGCAAATCGTCCCCGGCACACCGCCGGACGCCTTGATTTGAGTAGCTTGCAGCTTTGCTGTTAAATAGGAAGCGTGTCGTCAGTGCCTATTTTTCCGGGCGCGGCGCATAGGCTGATACCGGGTACGTGTCCACCGCCTCTTATTGTTCTGAAGCGAACCGTGCGCCATCAGCTCTTCCTTGTTAGCCGTCTTAACGTGAGTTAATCAAAATGTTGAAAATCGTCCACCTGCTGATAGGCGCAGCGGCCTTGCTGCTGTCCTTTATCCCGAGCCTGCGAGCCGAAGGCTTGCCTTACCTGCAACAACCCGACGCGTTGTACCTGGCCTTTTTTGGCCTGCTCAACCTCACGCTTGCACCTGTCATCCCGTACTGGAACAAAGGTCCGCGCCATCAACTGCAAAACCTGGTCAGCGCCCTGCTGATTCTCGCGGTGGTTCTACAGACCCTGACGTTGATTGCACCCATGCCTGAAATCGCCGGTCAACCAACCGTCCTGTTCAGCCTGGTCGCGGCCTTGATTGCCGTTGTCGTGCACCTGGCCGTCAGCTTCTACAAATCGTCACCGGCAGCCGCCTCGCCAAGCTACGACATGAGCAACCGCGATACCGGTACCGTCAAGTGGTTCAACACCTCCAAGGGCTTCGGCTTTATCTCCCGCGACTCGGGCGATGATATTTTCGTGCACTTCCGGGCCATTCGTGGTGAAGGTCATCGCGTTCTGGTCGAAGGCCAGCGCGTGGAGTTCTCGGTCATGAACCGTGACAAAGGCCTGCAAGCCGAGGATGTGATCGCCGCCCTGCCGCGACGCTGATCCCAAGGCAAAAAAAACCGCGAGCAGCCAGGCTGATCGCGGTTTTTTTATGCCCGGGTTTTCAATAGTGCGGCGGAGGCGCTTCTTCTTCGAATGAGTCGAACTGCCCCGCCATCTCCTCCTGACGCTTGAGCAGTGCGGCCATTTGCAGTTGCAGGCGATCAACGACTCGTTGCTGCGCCACCAGCACATCGTTCAATGCCTGGATGGTGTCATCCTGAAAGGCCAGGCGGCTTTCCAGATCGGTAACGCGTTCTTCCAGGCTCATGACTCAACCCTCCAGAAACGTAAAGTCATCACTCAGCCCCAGGCGCAGACGCTCACGAATCGCGTCGACCTGCTCCGCTGTATAAGGCTTGGCCGCCAGCTTGCCCCAGACCGGCGCCGGCCAGGCGGCGTCGTCCCGCTTGCGCACGATCACATGCATGTGCAACTGGCTGACTACATTGCCCAGTGTCGCGACATTCATCTTGTCCGCGTCGAACGAATCCTTGAGCCATTGCGCCAGCGCGGTGGTTTCCTGCCAAAGCATCTGCTGGTCGGCGACATCCAACTGAAATATCTCACTGATAGCTTCACGGCGAGGCACCAGGATGAACCAGGGATAATTCGAATCATTGGACAACAGCAACCGGCACAGCGGGAAATCCCCGATCGGTAACGTGTCTTGTTGAAGTCGTGGATCTAAGGCGAACACTGCGCGCACTCCCGTCGGCTCATCATTTTCAGCTTAGCGCCCATCCAGGGGGATCACGCACCAAGCAACTGGACGGCAGCATACCTGCGAACGTCGCCCACATCACGACGAACCCTGCGCAGGACCGAACGAATGCCAACAGCCAACTGCCTTCACGCACCGATTTGAAACACTTTTCGACAAGAAGCACTGGCCTGGAACCACTTACCCCATGAAAAGTTTCGAAATGACTGATTTATAACGAAGTGTTTGCCAATGACCGAGGAGCAACGCGCAAGAAACCCGGACGATTGAAAAATTTTTTGCACCAAAAGCGCACACTCGGTCTAGGCTGAATGCTTCGACATCCGCCATTTACCCACCGGCGGGGTGAACCGGTAACATTTCTGGTTGTAACGCAGTCGACCAAACGGGTACAACATGACGCAAAGCGGGGCGTCAAGCCTGGGTTACAAGTGCTTGAACCCTCGGCTTTATGGGGTCTTTACCGCTTCAGGGCAAAGTTCGGAAAAAAACAGCAGCAGTTTTCGAATTTGTGCACGTTTGTTGCATTGATACCCACATCGCCTTCAAGGCCTCCGCTGGAAGTGGAAGCCTTGAAGGCTAATAAAACAGTGGCAAGGTAGCCCAAGGGAGATTCAACGTTTCACCAGGGACTCTTTTTACCGGCGCTCAGACGCAAAAAACAGCATTGCCGTGGTCAGCCCGGTTGCATCGGGGCTGCAAATTTGCGACATCTACCAAGCTGTTTACGACAGGGTCGTAAAGAAGCCGAAAGGTTAGATGCGCAAGTATCGCCAACATTGTCGGCGTGATATAAGTTTGCGCCGACACAAAAAGAAAGAGCCGCCCAGATAATAAAACAGGTGGGACGGCAGTACTCTTCTAAAAACCAAAGGAGCAAATCACGATGCGCGTGATGAAGTGGAGCATGATCGCACTGGCAGTTGCAGCAGCAGCCAGTACCCAAATGGCTACGGCCGCACCTTTCGTTAGTGACCAGGCTGAAGCCAAAGGTATTGTTGAAGACAGCACGCTGAACTTGCTGGTTCGCAACTACTACTTCAACCGTGATAACAAAGATGGCGGCAACGACCAGAAAGACTGGACCCAAGGCATCTGGGGCAACTTCAGCTCCGGTTACACCCAAGGCCTGATCGGTGTCGGCGTTGATGCATTCGGTTACCTGGCGATCAAACTGGACGGCGGTGATGGCACCGGCGGCACCGGCAACATGAGCCGCGACGCTGATGGCGAAGTTAACGACAGCCAGGGCAAAGCCGGCGGCGCCGTTAAATTCCGCGTCTCCAAAACCGAGCTGAAAGTCGGCGACATGCAGCCAAGCACCTCCCCAGTGTTCGCTGTGGGCGGTTCCCGTATCCTGCCGCAAACTGCCAGCGGTATCCAACTGCAGAGCAGCGAGATCAAAGACCTTGACCTCGAAGCCGGTCACTTCTACTCGGCGACCAGCCAGGACCGCAACGCTCGTGACGGCGGCCTGTTTGCAACCTACGCTGGCGAAGAAGCCAACAAAATCGACTACTTCGGTGGCAAGTACGGCATCACCGACAACCTGTCGGCATCCCTGTACGGCGCCAAGCTGGAAGACATCTGGAACCAGTACTACGCCAACCTGAACTACACCATTCCATTCGGTGGCGATGAGTCCCTGAACCTGGACGGTAACATCTACAACACCAAAGACACTGGTGATGCCAAAGCCGGTGACATCAGCAACACCACGTTCTCCCTGGCTGCTGCTTTCTCGTTCCTGAAAGCGCACACCATTACCCTGGGCTTCCAGAAGGTTAACGGTGACACTCCGTTCGACTACATCGGCGTGGGCAAGAACAACCGTGGTGGCGACTCGATCTTCCTCGCCAACTCCATCCAGTACTCTGACTTCAACGCACCAAACGAGAAGTCGGCCCAGGTTCGTTACGACCTGAAAATGGCTGAGTACGGCGTTCCAGGTCTGAGCTTCATGACCCGTTACGTTAAAGGCTGGGACATCGACGGCACCAAGGCGGATCCTAACGGTTCGTACGCTGGCGTCTACGGTGCAGATGGCAAGCACAACGAAACCAACTTTGAAGCCAAATACGTAGTTCAGTCTGGCCCAGCCAAAGACCTGTCCTTCCGTATTCGTCAAGCCTGGCACTTCGCTAACGCTGATGAAGGCGAAGGCGACGTGAAAGAGTTCCGCTTCATCGTTGACTACCCGCTGTCGGTTTTGTAATCGCATCCACTTAGTTTGCGGTAACAAACAAAAAGGCCCATCTTCGGATGGGCCTTTTTTTATTGCTGGCCTGACCGAAAAGTCAGGCATTGACTACTAGCTTAAATCACTGTACGGCAGATTCCTGAACCACGCGAATAACCCGCTGCGGAAATGGAATATCAATGCCGGCTGTTTTAAGGCGGTCACGGGATTGTTCATTGAACATGAACATGACATCCCAATAATCGGCCGTCTTGACCCAAACTCGCAGCGATACAGTGATCGAACTGTCACCCAGGGTCGAAATCACCGCCTGAGGTTCTGGATCTGTCAGGACGCGCGGGTCTTTGGCCAGTTCGAGTAACACCTGACGGGCTTTCTGCAAGTCCGCCTCATAGTCGACACCCACATCAAATACCACTTTGCGGGTTGGTTGACGGTTAGTGTTGGTGATGATGCCGTTCGACAAATTGCCGTTGGGCACGATGATGGTCTTGTTGTCGCCGGTACGCAGTACGGTGTGAAAGATCTGGATGCTGTCGACGGTACCCGCGACACCCTGGGCTTCGATCCAGTCACCAATGCGAAACGGACGGAACAACAGGATCAGCACGCCACCGGCGAAGTTCGCCAGGCTGCCCTGCAATGCCAGACCAATGGCCAGGCCTGCCGCACCGATAGCCGCCACGAACGAGGTGGTTTCCACACCGATCATCGAGGCCACGCTGACGATCAGCAATACCTTGAGGATGATGTTCGCCAGACTGCTGATGAAACCTTGCAGCGCCAGGTCGGCATTGCGCAGCGCCAACAGACCACCGAGCTTCTGGGTGACCTTGTTGATCAGCCACCAACCAATGGCCAGGGTGATCACCGCCAGCAGGACGCGGCTGCCGTACTCCATGATCATCGGGATCCAGGCCTGGGAGGCCTTGACCAGATTGTCTACTTCAGCATTCAAATCCATCTACTTTCTCCTCGGTTAAGCACAATCCAGGTGGGAGCGAGCCTGCTCGCGAAGAGGGTATATCAGTCGAAATCACTGCTGAATGACACACCGCTTTCGCGAGCAGGCTCGCTCCCACAAGGTTCCCGCTTCGAAATCAGTCGCGGAAGTTGTTGAACTGCAGCGGCATGCCGAATTCCTTGGCCCGCAACGCGGCAATGGCTTCCTGCAGGTCGTCACGCTTCTTGCCGGTGATGCGCACCTGCTCGCCCTGAATGGCGGCCTGGACCTTGAGCTTGGCATCTTTAACGTGAGCGACGATTTTCTTCGCCATGTCCTTGTCGATGCCTTCCTTGAGCACGGCTTCCTGCTTCATCAGCTTGCCCGAGGCAAAAGCGTCCTTGACCTCAAGGCATTGCACATCGATCTTGCGCTTGACCAGGGCCAGCTTGAGGATCTCGATCATCGCCTCAAGCTGGAAATCCGCTTCGGCGGTGAGGTTGACGGTCAGGTCTTTTTCCTTGAACTCGAAGCTGCCCTTGCCTTTCAGGTCATAACGACGATCGAGTTCCTTGACGGCGTTCTCGACCGCGTTGGTGACTTCGTGTTTGTCCAGTTCGGATACCACGTCGAACGACGGCATGTAATCTCTCCAAATATAAAGGCGCGCCGGTGGAGCACGCCTGGCTTGCGGTTAAAATCAGCGCTGATTATAACGGGTCTTTCTGATCATTCACTGCGAGCGTCCCATGCGCGCCTCAAACAGAGCAAAAAGCTGATGTCCACCACCTGGCACATTCTCGGCGCCGGCAGCCTCGGCACCTTATGGGCAACACGTCTGGCGCGGGCCGGTGCACCCGTGCGGTTGATTCTGCGGGACAGCGCGCGGCTTGAGGCGTATGAGACGGCAGGCGGGCTGACCTTGGTGGAGCACGGTGAGGCGCAGCGCTACGCCGTACCCGCCGAGACAGCCGACAACCGCGAACCGATCCAGCGCCTGCTGGTGGCGTGCAAAGCCTACGATGCCGAAAGCGCCGTGGCGCGCCTGGCCCCGCGCTTGGCCCCCGGTGCCGAATTGATCCTGTTGCAAAATGGTTTGGGCAGTCAGGACGCCGTGGCCGCGCAGGCCCCACAGGCGCGCTGCATTTTCGCTTCAAGCACCGAAGGCGCGTTTCGTGATGGCGACTGGCGCGTGGTCTTCGCCGGACACGGCTTCACCTGGCTGGGGGACGCCAGCCACCCCGTGGCGCCCATCTGGCTCGATGACCTGACTGCCGCCGGCATCCCCCACGAATGGAATACCGAGATTCTCACCAGACTGTGGCGAAAACTCGCCCTAAACTGTGCGATCAATCCGCTCACGGTATTGCACGACTGCCGCAACGGCGGTTTGCAGGATCATCACTGCGAGGTCGCCACCCTGTGCGGCGAGTTGACCGAGTTACTTGAACGCTGCGGTCAGCCGGCGGCGGCGGAAAACCTGCAACTGGAAGTCGAACGGGTGATTCAGGCGACCGCCGCCAATTTTTCTTCGATGTATCAGGATGTCGCCAGCCTTCGGCGCACCGAGATCAGCTACCTGTTGGGCTATGCCTGCAAAGTTGCCGCCCGCCATCAGTTGAATCTGCCGCATCTCATTCAGCTCGAGGCCAGGCTGATCGATCATCTGCATCGCCTTGGATTGCCCAGCGACTGAGCAGCGGCTACGCTGGCGACTTGTTCCTTTTCAGCGATTAACCTGATGCCATTGCGCCAGCGCCTCGAAAACCTGCCGGTCGGCCAGAAACTCCTGGCCGCCCTGCTGGTGCTGTTGACCACGGTTCTGCTGGTTGCCAACCTGACTTTTATCAGCGCCGCCTATTACATCTCCCAGGAAAGCATGGCACCCCAGGCCCTGCAGACCATCGGCCGACTGGTATCCAACCCGAGCCTCATCTCCGAAGCATTACAGACGCCGCAAAATGCCCAGCGCCTGCTCGATGAACTCAACAGCTATTCACCGCTGCGGGCGGCCGCGATTTATGACGGCAAAGGCGAACAGCTCGCGCAACTGCAACACGGCGAAAACCTCAAACTGCCGAAACGTTACCGGCATATCGAAGCCTGGCAGGCTACCGAATTTCGCAGTAACCAGGTCATTACCCTGCCCCGCCCCGGCACGGCGCCTGGCCACTTGCTGCTAGTGGCCAGCAGTGAACTGCCCGTGGCGTTCTACACCGGCACCCTGACGGCGAGCCTTGGCATCCTGATCTTCAGCGTGCTGCTATGGCTGGTGATCGCCCGCCAGATCAAGCGCCTGATCACCCGGCCGATTCATCAACTCGAAGAGCTGTCCCGCCAGGTAACCCGCGAAGAGAACTACGCCCTGCGCGCGTCCCGCGGCAACCACGACGAGATCGGCAGCCTTGCCGAGGCGTTCAATACCATGCTCTCGCGCATCGAGGCCCGGGAACAGCAACTCAAACGGGCCCGGGATGACTCCCAGGCGGCGTACGACCAGGCTCAAGGACTGGCCGAGGAAACCCGGCACACCAACCGCAAACTGGAACTTGAAGTCCAGGTGCGCAGCAAGATCGAGAAGAAGCTCACCGGCTTTCAGAATTACCTCAACAGCATCATCGACTCCATGCCGTCGGCGCTGATTGCCCTTGATGAACAACTCTACGTGACCCAGTGGAATCAGGAAGCCAGTGCCTTGTCCGGCACGCGCCTGGACGAAGCGCTGAACCAGCCGATCTTCCTCGCCTTCGAACCCCTCAAGCCGTTCTTGCCGCAGATCAAGCAGACGGTCGAACAACATACCGTGGCCAAGATCGAACGGGTGACCTGGGTCAAGGACGACGATCCGCGCCACTATGCCCTGACCTTCTACCCGTTGATGGGGGGCGCCGGGCGCGGCGTGGTGATCCGGATCGACGACATCACCCAGCGTCTGTCCCTCGAAGAAATGATGGTGCAGTCGGAGAAAATGCTCTCGGTGGGCGGGCTCGCCGCCGGCATGGCCCATGAAATCAACAACCCCCTGGGTGCGATCCTGCACAACGTACAGAACATCCGCCGCCGCCTGTCTCCCGACCTGCCGAAAAACCTCGAGATCGCCGAGCAGACCGGCATTGAGCTGGCGACCGTCAATAGCTACCTGCAGGGCCGGGAAGTGCCGCAACTGCTCGATGGCATCCAGCAGGCCGGCGCCCGGGCGGCAAAAATTGTCACCCACATGCTCAGTTTCAGTCGCCGTAGCACCCGCCAAATGGCGCCCTGCGATCTGCCTGCGCTGATCGATCAGGCCGTGGAAATCGCCGGGAACGATTTCGACCTGGCCATTGGCTTCGACTTCAAGGGCCAGGCAATCATCCGCCAGTTCGATCCGGCGCTGGGACCCGTACCCGGGACTGCCAACGAACTGGAACAGGTACTGCTCAACCTGCTGAAAAACGCCGCGCAAGCCATCCACCAGCGCGAAGACGACAGCGAGCCGGGACGCATCATCCTGCGCACCCGGCTCAATCCGCCCTGGGCAGAGATCCAGGTCGAGGACAATGGCATCGGCATGACCGAAAGCGTGCGCAAGCGCACCTTCGAACCGTTTTTCACCACCAAGGAAATCGGTCAGGGCACGGGACTCGGCCTGTCGGTGTCGTATTTCATCATCACCAACAACCACAAGGGGCAGATGGAAGTGCAATCGACGCTGGGCCAGGGCACCTGCTTTACCTTGCGCCTGCCATTGGCGAGCACTCCGCCTGTCTCCCAGTCACTCAACCAGCTTTCGAGGTAATCATGGGTTTTCGCTTGTCGAAGATTTACACCCGCACCGGGGACAAAGGCGAAACCGGCCTCGGCGACGGACGTCGCGTGCCCAAGGACCATCCGCGTATCGAAGCGATCGGCGAGGTCGACACACTGAACAGTCAGTTGGGTGTGTTGCTGGCCGGGTTGATCGCAGAGACCCCGGCGTTTCCCGGGCTACAGGAGGTGAGCGACGTGTTGGCGCCCTGCCAGCACCGGTTGTTCGATCTCGGTGGCGAACTGGCCATGCCGGTGTATCAGGCCTTGAATGCGGCGGAAATCGAACGCCTGGAAGCCGCTATCGATGTCTGGAATGAAGAGTTGGGGCCGCTGGAAAACTTCATTCTGCCCGGTGGTTCGGCGCTGATCGCCCAGGCCCATGTCTGCCGCAGCCTGGCGCGCACGGCCGAGCGTCGTTGCCAGCAGTTGAATGCCGTTGAGCCGTTGGCCGGGGTTGGCCTGGCGTATATCAATCGCTTGTCGGATTTGCTGTTTGTGGCGGCAAGGTTGATTGCCCGGCGCCAGGGGATTGCAGAGATTTTGTGGCAGCCGGCGGTGAAGCCAGAGGTTTAGGCGGCGGTCATGCCGGCCCCTTCGCGGGCAAGCCCGCTCCTACAGTTGATCGCGTTTCTTCGGTTAAAACTCAATCCATTGTAGGAGCGGGCTCGCCCGCGAAGAGGCCAGCAGGCGCACTGCACAATCAAGCCTCAGGCCAGAATGCCCGAATCCCCGCCACACCTTGTGCGCCCGCTGCCCAAGCCTGCTGAAGCTGTGCAGGCCCTACCCCACCCAACAAAAACACCGGCTTGCTGAACCCGTCAATCAGGCTCGCCGCCTGCTCCCAACCCAACGGCAGGGCATCGGGATGAGTCAAGGTCGGCTGTACCGGCGATAGGGTGACGAAATCCACGCCCATCTGCTCGGCCAGCGCCAGTTCTTCAGCGTTATGGCAGGACGCCGCCAGCCAGCGCGATGCAGGCAGTGGGCGCCCGGCCGCCGCGTATTTGCGCAACTGCGCCGAGGTGATGTGCCAGCCTGCAGCAGGAAAATCCCCCAGCCACTCGAACGGCCCCTTGATCATCAATTGCGCCTTGCCCGCACACAGGCCCACGGCATCCACCGCCAAGTCGCGATACTTGGGGTCATAACCGTTCGGTGCCCGCAGCTGAATCAATCGGGTGCCATTGGCAATGGCTTTCTGGATACCACGCAACAGGGCCGGGGTTTCCAGGTCCTCCGGCGTGATCAGGTACTGCGCGGGCAACCGCGCAGCGGCGACGATCGGTTGATTGGCCGCCGGAAACTCGTAACCCGCCAGATCCCGCGGTGCCACCCAGGCCAGTGGCTGGCCTTCGGCACCGTGGGGTTCGCCGGTGAATGCCGAAACTTCCCAGACATCCAGCAACACCTGCTTGTCCGGATAATCATGGCAGACCTTGATCAGTGGACGCGCAGCGCTGACCACAATCCCCAACTCCTCGTGCAGCTCACGGCCCAGCGCAGTCTCGACCGACTCATCAGCCTCGACCTTGCCGCCCGGGAACTCCCACAGACCACCCTGGTGCTGAGTATCGGCACGCCGGGCAATCAGTATTTTGCCGCTGCTGTCACGGATGACGGCGGCGGCGACGTGTACGCGTTTCACGGTTGCAACTCCTCAAGTCCCGCCTTCTGCCAGGCCTTGAAGGCCGGCCATTGGTAGACGGTTTCCACGTAGGCTTCATCGATGGCCGGCAGCGATACCTGATAGGTGCGCAGGCGCACGGCAATCGGCGCGAAGAAGGCATCGGCCAGGCTCACCCGGCCGAACAGGTACGGCCCGGATTCGCTGGCAACGGCCCGGCACTCAGCCCACAGCGCCAGCATGCGCTCGATATCGACCGTCACTTGCGGCGGCACCGGGTTCAGCGGTGCGTCATGGCTCAGATTGAACGGCATGTGGTTGCGCATGGCGAAAAAGCCGCTGTGCATCTGCGCGCAGGCGGAACGGGCCTGGGCGCGAGCGGCGAGGTCCGTAGGCCAGAGTTGTTCGGAGGGGTACTGTTCGGCCAGGTATTCGGCAATCGCCAGTGAGTCGGCGATGGTGATACGGGCCGTTTGCAGCAGCGGCACTTTGCCGGTGGGCGAATGCTTGAGCAGGCGCTCGCGGGTGTCGGGCTGGTTCAGCTTGATCAACTCTTCGGTGTAGGGGGCACCGGCCAGGTCAAGGGCCAGGGCGCCGCGCAGGGACCAGGAGGAAAGCAGTTTGTCGCCGATGATCAGGTGCAGGGACATGGTCGGGTCCTTTTGATGGGGGGACATGCCAGTCTAGCTAGCGACTGACAGACCGCCATCGCTGGCGAGCCAGCTCCCACAGTGACCGAGCCGAACACAATATTTGTGTGCACCACTGAAACTGTGGGAGCGGGCTTGCCCGCGAAGGGGTGGACGCGGTCTTAGGTCCGGTACTCAGCGTTGATCTTCACGTACTCGTGGGACAAATCAGTGGTCCAGATGGTTTCACTGCAATCGCCACGACCCAGTTCGATACGGATGGTGATTTCTTCCTGCTGCATCACTGCCGCGCCCTGGGCTTCGGTGTAGGTCGCAGCGCGCGCGCCACGGCTGGCGATGCAGACGTCGCCGAGGAACACGTCGATTTTGCTCACGTCCAGGTTTGGCACGCCGGCACGGCCGACGGCAGCCAGAATGCGTCCCCAGTTCGGGTCGGATGCAAACAGGGCGGTCTTGATCAGTGGCGAGTGGGCCACGGTGTAACCGACGTCCAGGCATTCCTGGTGATTGCCGCCGCCATTGACTTCAACGGTGACGAACTTGGTCGCGCCTTCACCGTCGCGCACGATGGCCTGGGCCACGTCCATGCACACTTCGAACACTGCCTGCTTGAGTTTGGCGAACAGTTCGCCTTCGGCACGGGTGATTTCCGGCAGCGCTGCCTGACCGGTGGCGATCAGCATGCAGCAGTCGTTGGTCGACGTATCGCCGTCGATGGTGATGCGGTTGAACGACTTGTTAGCGCCGTCGAGCATCAGGTTCTGCAGCACTTCGCGGGAGACCTTGGCATCAGTGGCGATGTAGCCGAGCATGGTCGCCATGTTCGGACGAATCATGCCCGCGCCCTTGCTGATACCGGTGACGGTGATGGTCACGCCGTCATGCTGGAACTGACGGCTGGCACCCTTGGGCAGGGTGTCGGTGGTCATGATACCGGTGGCGGCAGCTTCCCAGTTGTTCACGGACAGATCGTCGAGGGCAGCCTGCAGGGCGCCTTCGATCTTCTCGACCGGCAACGGCTCGCCGATCACACCGGTTGAGTACGGCAGCACCTGGCTGGCATCGACACCGGTCAGCTCGGCCAGCTTGGCGCAGGTGCGCTCGGCAGCAGCCAGGCCTGGCTCACCGGTACCGGCGTTGGCATTGCCGGTGTTGGTCAGCAGGTAACGCACCGGGCCTTGCACGCGCTGTTTGGCGAGGATGACTGGCGCTGCGCAAAAGGCGTTTAGGGTGAACACGCCGGCAACCGTCGAGCCTTCGGCACAGCGCATGACCACGACATCCTTGCGCCCCGGGCGCTTGATACCGGCCGAGGCAATACCGAGTTCAAAACCGGCAACCGGGTGCAACGTTGGCAAAGGACCAAGACCAACAGCCATGAATGCGCTCCTTAATGAATGATGTCAGCACCGTTTCAGGAAAAACGGTGGTTTAAATGGCAAAACGCCGCGACGGCATAAGCCGGTCGCGGCGCGGGTATTTCAGCGATTGAAACGGGTTTACTGGATCTGCCCGTGGCAATGCTTGTATTTCTTGCCCGAACCGCAGTAGCACAGCTCGTTGCGGCCCAGCTTCTGCTCGTTGCGGACCGGCGCGGCGGCGAGGGCGACATCAACCTCTTCGCCCAGAGCCTCCGGTTGCTCCAGGCCCGGCGCTTCCTCATGCAGGAACTGCATGCGTGCGGCCAGTGCCTCGGCTTCCTGACGCAGGCGCTGCTCTTCTTCGATCGGATCTTCGCGGCGCACCTGAACGTGGGACAGCACACGGATCGAGTCGCGCTTGATCGAGTCCAGCAGCTCGGAGAACAGTGTGAACGACTCGCGCTTGTACTCCTGCTTCGGGTTCTTCTGGGCATAACCACGCAGGTGGATACCGTGACGCAGGTGGTCCATGGTCGACAGGTGGTCTTTCCACAGGTCGTCCAGCACGCGCAGAACGATTTGCTTCTCGAAGGTGCGCAGCGCTTCGGCGCCCGCCTGGTCTTCTTTCTCGTTGTAGGCGGCAATCAGTTCCTGCATCAGTTTTTCGCGCAGGGTCTCTTCGTACAGGTGATCGTCTTCGTCGAGCCATTGCTGGATCGGCAAGGCCACGCCGAAGTCGCTCTGCAACGCCGCTTCCAGACCGGCCACGTCCCACTGCTCAGGCAGCGACTGCGGCGGAATGTGAGCGCTGACGGTGGCGTTGAGCACGTCCTGACGGAAGTCGGCGATGGTCTCGCCGATGTTGTCGGCGGCCAGCAACGTGTTACGCATGTGATAGATCACTTTACGCTGTTCGTTGTTGACGTCGTCGAACTCGAGCAGTTGTTTACGAATGTCGAAGTTGCGGCCTTCAACCTTGCGCTGGGCCTTTTCGATGGCGTTGGTCACCATGCGGTGCTCGATCGCCTCGCCTGGCTGCATGCCCAGGGCCTTCATGAAGTTCTTCACCCGGTCAGAGGCGAAGATGCG
>Ga0160472_100682_pt1 | contig 16472 bp, 15 predicted proteins | sample HID1973M_E11MG_FD_108267 | JGI IMG/M metagenome (GOLD analysis project Ga0160472, IMG submission 108267) | Enriched mosquito-associated microbial communities from UW Madison campus, WI, USA - HID1973M_E11 MG | ecosystem: Host-associated > Arthropoda: Insects > Digestive system > Unclassified ... | reverse complement strand
CGCGGCCCGGTGGCGATCGAGGCGATCCGCAAGCACAAGTCGGCCTACCTGATGGCGGTCGGCGGCGCGGCCTACCTGGTGGCCAAGGCCATCAAGGCGGCCAAGGTGGTCGGCTTCGAAGACCTCGGCATGGAAGCCATCTACGAGTTCGACGTCAAGGACATGCCGGTGACGGTGGCCGTGGACAGCACGGGCACCTCGGTCCACAACACCGGCCCGGCAGAATGGAAGGCGAAGATCGGCAAGATTCCGGTCGCCGCCGCCTGATCTGGCGCAAGCATCGGGAAGCCGGGTCGGAAGACCCGGCTTTTTGCTACCTGCCTCCCTCCACAACCCGACCGTGAACCAAGCACCTGTTGGCGTTTTCGACTCCGGCCTCGGCGGCCTCTCCGTGCTGCGCGAGATCCGTGCGCTGCTGCCCGACGAATCGCTGGCCTATCTCGCCGACTCGAAGTACGCGCCCTATGGCGACAAGCCCGAGGCCTTCGTCGAGGCCCGCACGCTGCAGGCGTGCGCATGGCTGGCGGCGCAAGGCTGCAAGGCCATCGTCGTCGCCTGCAACACAGCCACCGGGCACGCCGTGCAAACCCTGCGCGAACGGCTGTCGCTGCCGATCATCGGCGTGGAGCCGGGCCTGAAGCCGGCCGCCGCGGCCAGCCGCAGCAAGGTCGTGGGCGTCCTGGCGACCGCCAATACGCTGAAGAGCGCCAAGTTCGGCCGACTGTTGAAGTCGCTCGACGGCGAGAGCCGCTTCATCTGCGAAGCCGGGCGCGGGCTGGTGCAACTGGTCGAACAGGGCGACGTGTCCGGCCCCGCCGTGCGCGAGAAGCTCGACACCTACCTCGCCCCGATGCTCGCGGCCGGCGCCGACACACTGGTGCTTGGCTGCACGCATTACCCCTTTCTCTCCGAGACCATCCGCGCGATGGTCGGCGACCGGCTGGCGCTGGTCGACACGGGCGACGCCATCGCCCGGCAACTGGCCCGCAAGCTGGCCGAGCACGGCCTGCGCGCCCCGGCCGGCGCGACGCCGCGCGACCGCTACCTGTCCACCAAGGACGCCACGCATCTGCGCGATATGGTCAGGACGCTGCTGCACCTCGACGCCGAGGCCGAGACCGTAGTCATCGAGCCGGCGCCGGCGTTCTGAGTCCTGACTCAGAAAAAGTCAGAGAAAGCCGAGAGGACGGTGCTGTCGGACTTCCGGCTTCACCGCATGCTCATGCCGCAACTGCGCCAGGAACTCGTCCGGCGTCAGCGCCTCGCCCAGCAGCACGCACTGCCGCTTGACCGTGGCGAAGTCGCCCGGCGCCAGGCAATCCATCGTATCCAGTTCACGCCGCATCTCGGCGGTCAGGCGCGTGTCGTCGCCGTCGAGCGCCTCGTCCACGAACATCGCCACGCGTTGCGCGGGCTTGAGTGGCAGGAAGCGGATCTTGAACGAGAAACGCCGCAGCGCCGCCTCGTCGATACGGTCGAACAGGTTGGTCGTGCAGATGAAGATGCCGTTGAAGCGCTCCATCCCCTGCAGCATCTCGTTGACTTCCGACACCTCATAGTTGCGCACCGCCTGCTGGCGGCTCTGCATGAAGCTGTCGGCCTCGTCGAGCAGCAGCACCGCGCCATCTTCCTCGGCCCGCGCGAACATCGCGGCGATCTGCTGCTCGGTTTCGCCGACGTACTTGCTCATCAGGTCCGAGGCGCGGCGGATCATCAGCGGCAGGTCGAGCGCGGACGCGATGTGCTCGGCCAGCGCCGTCTTGCCGGTGCCCGGCGGCCCGTAGAAGCAGAGCGTGCCGCGCTGGCGCGCCTTGAGCGCCTCGACGATGCGGACGATCTCGTAGCGCGTCTCGAGGTGCAGGTTGTCGAGCCGGTAGTGCGTGACCACGGGCCGCGTCTCGGCTTCCGGGCGCAGTCCCATCGCGCGGTCGGCGTGTTCGAGCTGGCGCAGGATCAGCGTCTCTGCCGACTCATCCACATCCGGGCTCGCCAGTTCGACGAAGCGCGCGGCCGACTGCACCTGCGCGGGCGTCAGCGTCTTGCGTCCGGCCAGCGCCGTGATGAAGGCATCGCTGACGTCGAGCGAGCCGAGGTGCTTGCGGATGATGTTCTCGCGTACCTGCGGCGGCGGGATCTTCAGTTCGAGGTGGAACTGGAAGCGGCGCAGGTAGGCCGGGTCGATCTGGCGGATCGAATTCGAGATCCAGATCACGGGCACCGGGTTCTGCTCGAGCGTCTGGTTGACCCATGCCTTGCCGTTGACCGAGCCGCGCGTGTCCTCCTGCCCGAACAGGCTCATCAACTCGCGCGCGCTGCCGGGGAAGACGTCTTCCACCTCGTCGAACAGGAGGGCCGTGCGCCGGCGTCCGCGCAGGAAGGCCTGCGAGACCTGCAGCGAGCGGTAGCGGTCCTTGCCGGAGAGACTGTTGCCCTCGCGGTCGAAGCAGTCCACCTCGTAGAGTTCGCAGCCGGACTCGCGCGCCAGGAGCCGGGCAAACTCGGTCTTGCCGGTGCCGGGCGGGCCGTAGATCAGCACGTTGACGCCGGCGGCCTGCTGCCGCGTGGCGTTGGAAAGCAGCGCCGCGAGGTAGCGGGCGTCGGATTCCACGTGCGGGTAGTCGGTCTTGTTCAGCGTGGGCGGCGCGGCCGGCCGGGTGAAGACCGCCATCATCTCGGCCTCGTTGGCGTAGTTGCCGAGCAGCACGTGGAGCAGGCGGTCGGACAGGCGCATGAGGTCGCCGAGGTCGGTCACGCTGTTCTCGGGCAGCGGCTGCTCGATCAGGTTCAGCGCCTCCAGCCGCGAGCCCGGGCGCAGCGATGCGGCCACGTCCGCCGGATTGGCCCCCGTGAGGCCGGCGAGGATCTGGAAGGCTTCCTGGCTGTGAGCGACCTTGCAGTCGACCATCACGGCGCGCAGGTCGCGCTTGTACTTGGCCAGCGCCGCGTAGAGCAGCAGCTTGCGTTCGTGCTCCGGCAGGTCGAGCACGTGGCTGAGCATGTCGATATTGCGCACCAGCAGTACGCGCTCGCCGTCGAGCCGGGTGGCGATGGCGGCGGCGGAGGCGTCGAATACGGCGAACATGTCCTTCGCGTGGTGCTTCACGTACTCATCGAGATAGTAGAACAGCGCGCTCTCGTCGAAGGCGCTGTTCCATTGCCCGTGCCGGTCGAGGAATTCCTCCGGCGTCAGGCGCGAGGCGCCCTTCCATGCCGGCATGTCGGCGCAGCGCGCCGAGAGGAACCGCTGGACGCGCTGCACCACCCCGTATGGCCAGACCATTTCCTGGGCCGAGACGGTCAGCACGTCATTGATGTTGCTGCGCAGGTTGAAGCGCGGACCGAGCGCGCACACCACACGCAACGCGAACTGCGCACACATCCAGTCAAGCGCCGACGTCAGGGCAGCGCCGGGATTGCTGCGCAGGAGCATGTACCGGTCGTCTTCCGCAGTGCGGGTGAAATCCATGGCCTGTCCCTTCGCCGGGGGCATCGCAGGAAAACGTCTCGACGGCGGTACAGCGGCCGGCGGACGCGGTGTGTTTTCCAATGCTAGCGCGCTTTTCAGGCAGGCGGCGCATACGGAGGGGGCGGCTGGCGCACCGTCCGTATGGAAGTTATCGCATCGCAATCGTAAAAATGCTATGTGCAACGCGGAAATCACACCAAATAAGAATCATTATCGTTTATAATACCGGCTTGTACTGACACGCTGCCCGGCTAGAGCAGCGCCCGGCACCCCACCTGGCATCCTTCACCGAAATTCGATTGTCGAGGAGCGTTACCATGGAACTGTTGCTGAGCCTGCTGGTCGGTTGTTGCATCTCGCTTGTGCTGTTCAGCCGCAAGTGAACTCCGCTGTCCACACATGTACGACCAAAGATTCTTCAAGATCACGCTGATCGTCCTGCTCTTCCACGCAGGCGTGCTGTACCTGATCCAGAGCGGCCTCGCGCGCAAGATCACCGAAGCGGTGATCTCGCCGGAGATCATTGCCCAGATCATCCCGCTGGAGCCGCCCAAGGCCCAGCAGCCGCCCGAGCCGCCCAAGCAGCAGCCCAAGCCGGAAACGCCGCCGAAGCAGGTGAAGGTCGTGACGCCGCGCCCGGCGCCGCAGCCCAGGCCGACGCCCGAACCGGTCGCCGCGCTGCCGCCGTCGCCGACCGCCATCGAGGCACCGCCGGCCCCGCCTACGCCGCCCGCGCCGGCGCCGGAACCCGCCGCGCCCGTATCGGCCGCGCCGCGCGAGGTGGGCATTGGCGAGATGGCCTGCCCGCCGCCCCAACCGGTCTATCCGTCGCAGTCGCGCCGCATGGGCGAGACCGGCAAGACCGTGGTGCGCCTGACGACGGACGAAGGCGGCAAGGTCGTCAAGACCGCCGTGGTATCTTCGAGCGGATCGTCCCGGCTTGACCAGGCGGCTGTCGAGGCCGTGCAGCGCATGCGCTGCTCGCCCTACCTCGTCAATGGCCGTGCGGCCGCCGCCGTCGCGAACCAGCCGGTCGTCTTCCAACTGAACTGAATTCCGAACAACTCGTACAACTCGCGTCAATACAGGACACAGGAAATCAATATGCAGGATCTCGGACTCACCCACCTCTGGTCGCAAGGCGATTTCGTCATGCGGGCGACCGCCATCATTCTGCTGATCATGTCGCTCTCATCGTGGATCGTGATCCTGACCAAGGCATGGGACCTGTTCCGCCTGAAGAAGATGGCGCACGGCGCGGAAAAGCGGTTCTGGCATTCGGACGATTTCGACCACGCGCTCGAGACGCTGGGCTCCAACGACGCCAACCCGTTCCGCCAGCTCGCCATCACCGGCAAGGAAGCCGCGCAGCACCACCGCGCAAGCCAGCCGCAACTGCATGACGTGATGGATATCTCCGACTGGCTGACCCGCTCGCTCAAGAGCGCCATCGACGACGCCGTCTCACGCATGCAGTCCGGCCTGGCCGTGCTGGCGTCGGTCGGTTCGACGGCACCGTTCGTAGGCCTGTTCGGCACGGTGTGGGGGATCTACCATGCCCTGATCGGCATCGGCGCCTCGGGCGTGCCGACCATCGACAAGGTGGCCGGCCCCGTGGGCGAAGCGCTGATCATGACCGCGTTCGGCCTCGTGGTCGCCATCCCTGCGGTGCTCGGCTACAACGCACTGACGCGCGGCAACAAGTCCGTCATCTCGAAGCTGAACCGCTTCGCGCACGACCTGCACGCCTACTTCGTGACCGGCGCACTGGTGCGCCCGGGCAGCAGCGCCGGCCGCATGGACGAAGGCAACATGCGCCTGGCCGTCAAGAACTAAGGATTCATCATGGCATTCGGTACCATCGACGGCGACGATGACGAGGTGATGAGCGAAATCAACATGACGCCGCTGGTCGACGTCATGCTGGTGCTGCTGATCATCTTCATCATCACCATTCCCGTGATCAACCACGCGGTCAAGATCGACCTCCCGCGCGCCACCAACTCGCCCAACGACTCCAAGCCGCAGAGCATCAACGTGTCGGTGGATGCGCAGGGCAAGATCTTCTGGAATCAGGTCGAGGTCGACCAGCCGACGCTGGAAGCGAAGATCGCCGAGGCGGCGAAGCAGGAACCGCAGCCCGAGCTGCATCTGCGCGCCGACCGCGACGTGCGCTACGAGAGCGTGGCCCAGGTCATGGCCGCCGCGCAGCACGGCGGACTGGGCAAGATCGGCTTCATCACCGAACCCAAGCACTGAGCCGCTCAGGCAGCAGCGCACGAAAGGGCATCCCGAGGGGGATGCCCTTTTTGTTTTGGCCAATTGTTAAAAGTCGTTAGTCAGCATTGAAATGAGAACTGTTCTCATTTATGATCAACCCACACTGACGTCAAACACAACGGGCCTACTCGCCCCCACCCCGATCGGAGCAAGAACATGAGCACGCTGTCCCTGCCGCTGTCCCAACCCCGCGAAGTCACCCGCCGCCGCCTGTCCCTGCGCCGCATCGACGTGGCCGCACAGAACCGCTCCGGCGCCACGCCCGCCGCCTCGGCACTGGAAACGGTGAAGTCCGCCGTTGCCGCCCTGCCCGCCCGCCTCGAGGCCCTGATGCGCGACACGCGCACCGACACGGCGCAGGCCCGGGCCGCGGTACCGCTCGACACCCTGATGCAGGGCGCCCAGACGCTGCCGATCCTGCACAACGGGCAGGTCTACACGCTGCGCATCACGCGCTACGGCAAGCTGATCCTGACGAAGTAAGACTGCAGGGCCGGAAAACGGAAAATGCCCCGCAGGGAACAACCCTGCGGGGCATTTTCCATTGGGCGACGCATCGCCCGGGTACGACCGGCTTACAAGCCCAGCGCAGCGATGCCTGCACGCGCGATCTGCGCGTCTTCGGTCGACTTCACGCCCGAAACGCCAACGGCGCCCACCACCTGCTCGTTCACCACGACGGGCACGCCACCTTCCAGCATGCCCTGCAGCACCGGCGCCGTCATGAACGACTGGCGGCCGTTGTTGATCATGTCTTCGTAGATCTTCGACTCGCGGCGACCCAGCGAGGCCGTACGAGCCTTCTCCACTGCGATATAGCCGGAGATCGGGGCGGCGCCGTCCAGGCGCTGCATGGCAAGCAGGTGGCCGCCGTCATCGACGATGGCGATCGAGACAGCCCAGTGATGGTTCTTCGCCTCGGCTTCCGCTGCCGCCATCACCTTCTTCACGTCGTCGGCCGTCATGACAGTTTTTTGCTGCATACCACTCTCCTAGTTGATACGGGGGTTGAGGCCGGGAGTATACCGTCGTGTCCGGCCAAAAAAGAAGCGCCCGCTAAACGGGCGCTTCCTGTCATATCGGTCGGGAAGGCTACCGGATCACGGCAGGATCACAACCCGATCCGGCCATCAGTGCTGATGCCAGCGGCCGTCACGGCCATACCAGCCGTGGCCGTAGTAGCGCGGGCCGTGGTAGTAGCGCGGACCGTAGTACACGGGGCCCGGACGCACCACCACTGCGGGGGCACCGTAGTAGACCGGCGCAGGCGCCGCATAGACCGGTGCCGGCGGGTAATAGACCGGCGGCGGGGCCACGTAGACCGGGGCAGGCGCCACGACCACGCCCGGCACGCCGATGGCCACGCCCACGTCAACGCGGGCCATGGCGGCACCAGACGTCACGGCGGCGGCAATGCCAAGTGCTGCAAGCAATGAGCGCTTCATATCCTGCCTCTTCAAGTTGAACTGAATCCAATGACTCTATTTTAGGCGGATGCTCAGCGGCAGGTGAAACGGTCGACCCTCGATTGTTACGATCCGTAACAGTACCGTCACTTTTGCGAGACACACCGTTGCGCCCGGTAAAGGCTTGCGCCATCACGTCTAACCCACCACAATACCGCCCTTGCCATGCGGCCGTGGAGAAATTGGTAGACTCAGCAGACTTAAAATCTGCCGCCTTTCCGGGCTTACGGGTTCGAGTCCCGTCGGCCGCACCAGCACCCCGATATGAAAAAAGGGCGGAAGCCGCAAGGCCCCGCCCTTTTTTCGCTCCGGCCTACCTTCAGGCCATCGCTGCGCACACCAGGGCGCCGGCGACCATCAGGAACACGAACAGCACCCCGGCCAGCGCCAGCGGCTTGCGGCCGGCGCGCAGCAGGTCGCCGATGCGGGTCTGCAGGCCGATCGCCAGCATCGCGCAGGCCAGCAGCCAGTTGTCCAGCGCGACCAGCGACGGCTTCCAGCCCTGCGGCACGAAACCAGCCGAATTCACCGCCATCACCGCGACGAAGCCCACCGCGAACCACGGCACCGACTTCATGATGCCGCGCAGCGTGCCGCCAGCGGCTTCGCCCTTGCTGGCATTCCAGCTTGCCCGCGGCCAGAAGGCCATCACCAGCAGCAGCGGACCCAGGGCCAGCACGCGGACCATCTTGGACACGACGGCGGCGTCGGCCGTGGTGTCGCTGACCATCTTGCCGGCAGCGATCACTTGCGCAACTTCATGCAGCGTGGAACCGGTGAAGATGCCGAACATGCGCTCGCTGATGGCCCAGTGCCAGTGCTGCGTGGCCACTTCGTAGAGATACGGGTACAGCAGCATGCCGACGGTGCCGAACAGCACCACCGTCGCCACGGCCACGGCGGTCTGCTTGTCGTCGGTGCGCACCACCTGCGACATGGCGATGGCTGCGGCGGCGCCACACACCGCGCTGCCCGTGCTGACGAGAATGGCGTCGCGGCGGCTCAGGCCGAAGAACGTCGTGCCGATCCACGTGCCGACCAGCAGGGTCGCCACCAGCATCACCAGCGGGGCGACGATACCGGCGGCGCCGAGCGCGGCAATCGACCCGAAAGTCAGGCGCAGGCCGTACATGGCCACGCCAAGGCGCAGCAGGTGATGACGGGCGACCTGCATGCCGGGTGAGAGCGGGGTGATCCACTCGCGGGGCAGCGTGTTGGCGGCCACCATGCCGGCGCACATCGCCAGCGTCAGCGCGCTGATGCCGTAGCGGGAAATCGCGGGCTGATCGGCCAGCACCAGTGCAAGCCAGGCGATCACGCCGAGCGGCACCAGCGGAACGAGCCGGGCACGCCAAGTGGGCGTGGCAGGCGTCATACGCGGGGCGGTGATGGTCGTGGCAGCCATGGCGCTTGTCTCACTAAACAGAATTATCGAATGAGTGAAGACTAACGGCGGACCATCAATCAGTAAAACGGGTTATATTGCTATGGCTTAGCTATTTTATCGATATGACGCCAGCCTATCTCACACGATGGACCAACGCCCGCTTCGCCTGACCCTGCGCCAGCTTTCCGTCTTCGTCGCCGTCGTCCAGCATGGCTCGACCGTGGCCGCTGCGCATGCGCTTTCCATGTCCCAGTCTGCGGTCAGTGCAGCACTCGCGGAACTGGAAAGTGCCCTCGACACCGCCTTGTTCGACCGGGTGGCGCGGCGCCTGAGCGTCAACGAAGCCGGCCGCCAGCTCTTCCCGCGCGCGCTCTCGCTGCTCGACCAGGCCCAGGAACTGGAGCGCTTTACGGCCCAGACCGGCGTACACCTGCGCATTGCCGCCAGCAACACCATCGGCAGCTACCTGCTGCCCTCGCTGCTCGCCGACTTCCGCGCCGGCCAGCAAGGCAACTGCTCGCTCGACGTGCGCATCGGCAACACGCGCGACGTGCTGCGTGCCCTGCTCCAGTTCGAAGCCGACATCGGTCTGATCGAAGGCAGCAGCCACGAGCGCGACCTGCGCAGCGTCCATTGGTGCGACGACGAAATGGTGGTGGTGGCATCGCCGTCCCATCCGCTGGCGAAGGGCACTGTCACCCGGGAACGGCTGCGCGAAGCGGAGTGGATTGTGCGCGAACCGGGCTCAGGGACGCGCGAGATCATCGAGGACAAGCTCGTTCCGGAACTCGGCGAGCTGCATTTTGCGCTGGAGCTGGGCAATGCCGAAGCCATCAAGAGAGCGGTGATGAGCGGATTTGGCATCAGTTGCCTGTCGCTTCACGTGGTTCGCGACGATATCGAACGCGGGGACCTGATGGCGCTGCACGACGGAGTGCCCCGCATCGTGAGGCCGTTCCAACTGGTGGTACACGAGGACAAATACCCGACCCAGGGCCTGCTGGCCTTCACCGAGTACCTGCGCAGCGTCGCGCCGAAGGTTGGCGCCTAGGCGCCTAGGCGGCCTGGGGTCCGGGGCGCTGATCGAGCCGGTCGGTATAGCGGTCCAGCAGATGGAAGATGACCGGGTTCAGCACGATCGACAGCAGTGCCCCCGCGAGGATCAGGGCCTGCCCGCGCTCCGGCAGCACGTTGAGCATCACGCCAAGGCCGGCGAGGATAAAGGAAAACTCGCCGATCTGCGCCAGGCTGGCAGCGATGGTCAGCCCAGTGCGCGTCGAATGGCCGAACAGCTTCACGATGCCCAGCGCCGCCACCGACTTGCCGACCACGATGATCAGCAACGTCGCCAGCACGCCCCAGGGGTCATTCACGAGCACCATGGGATCGAACAGCATCCCGACCGAGACGAAGAAGAGCACGGCGAAGGCATCGCGCAGCGGCAGCGATTCCTCGGCGGCCCGATGGCTGAATTCCGATTCGGCCAGCACCATGCCGGCGAAGAAGGCCCCCAGCGCGAAGGACACGCCGAAGAGCGAATAGGCCCCGTACGCGACGCCCAGCGCCGTCGCCAACACGCCCAAGCGAAACAGCTCGCGGCTGCCAGTCCAGACGATGCGTTCGAGCATCCACGGAATGAAGCGGCGGCCGATCAGCATCATCACCGCGACAAACGCGACCACCTTGCCGATGGTGGCAAATACCGTAACCAGCACGTCCGCCGTGCTGAGCGCTGGCCCACTCCCTTCCGACGTCAGCAGGCCCGCCAGGGCCGGCAGCAGCACCAGCGTGATCACCATGGCCAGATCCTCGACGATCAGCCAGCCCACCGCGATACGTCCCTGCGGCGTCTCCACCAGGTCGCGCTCCTGGAGCGCCTTCAGCAGCACCACGGTACTCGCGACAGACAGCGCCAGCCCGTAGACCAGGCCCTGGCCCCAACTCCAGCCGAAGGTCAGCGCAACGCCCATGCCAAGGATTGTCGCGATGCCGATCTGCACGACCGCGCCGGGGATGGCGATCCGGCGCACGGCGAGCAGGTCCTTCAGCGAAAAGTGCAAACCCACGCCGAACATCAGCAAAATGACGCCCAACTCCGCGAGTTCCGGCGCCAGCGCCTGATCGGCGGTGTAGCCAGGCGTATGCGGCCCGACCACGATGCCGGCGCACAGGTATCCGATCAATGGGGGCAGGCGCAGCCGGTTGGCTAGCGCACCAAGGACAAATGCGAGCACGATGCCGCCAACAATCGTGCTGATGAGCGGAGTAGCGTGATCCATGCGGCGGCATCCAGGAAGGGCTTAAGGGCCTTGTAATGTAACATGCGCGCCACGCCTTCCGCGGAAGCTTCCGGATGCGAATTCCGTCGGGCAAAAACAAAAACGGCGCCTCGCAATGAGGCGCCGTTCGCATGTCTCTGGAGGCGGAGGTCGGAATCGAACCGGCGTACACGGCTTTGCAGGCCGCTGCATAACCACTCTGCCACCCCGCCAGGGATGCTGGATTGTATCAGAGGCAATCCAAACAAAAAGGGAAGCGGCGCTTCCCTTTCTGACCACTTGGGATTTGGAGCGGGAGACGAGTCTCGAACTCGCGACCTCAACCTTGGCAAGGTTGCGCTCTACCAACTGAGCTACTCCCGCATTGACTTTGCTGCCTGCCCGGATGCGCAATGCGTCACGCCACCGGACATTTAAACCTGGAGCGGGAGACGAGTCTCGAACTCGCGACCTCAACCTTGGCAAGGTTGCGCTCTACCAACTGAGCTACTCCCGCATGGAGTACTACCCGACATTCTTTCTTGCGAAACTTCCTGCAACCTGCAGCCATCTCGCCGTTAAGTCTGCCTATCTTGCTGCTTTCGTTTGCGTCGTCAGCAGCGAGAACAGGATTATTGCAAAGGGCGATGACCCCGTCAACCCCTTTTTGGATTTTTCTTCATTTTTGTACGGGTGCGCCGCTGACCATGCCGCTGCGCTCACGGATCTGGGGCCACGCGAGCTTCATGTAATAGATCATCGACCACAGCGTCAGCACGGCGGCGAGATAGATCATCCAGCCCCCGAGCACGTAGGCATCCACGCCGAGGACCTTGTCGTAGTAGAGCAGCAGCGGGATGGCGATCATCTGCACCGTGGTCTTCAGCTTGCCGAGGAAGTTGACCGCCACGCTCTTCGAGGCGCCGATCTGGGCCATCCACTCGCGCAGCGCCGAGATGGTGATCTCGCGGCCGATGATGATCAGGGCGATCAGGTCGGCCACCCGGCCCAGCGCCAGCAGGGAAAGCAGCGCCGCGGTGACCATCAGCTTGTCGGCCACCGGATCGAGGAAGGCGCCGAAGGCCGACGTCTGGTTCCACCTGCGGGCAAGGAAGCCGTCGAGCCAGTCCGTCACGGCGGCGACGATGAAGAAGGTTGCCGCCGTGAGGTTCTTGACGTGCATCGGCAGCCACGCCTCGGGCAGGTAGTAGACGCCAACCACCAGCGGGATCATGGCCACGCGCAGCCAGGTCAGCAGGATAGGGATATTGAGGGGCATGGAACTCGATTTGGGGCGGAGCCGGGCGACAATCCTGCGATTGTCGCCGATTTTGCTTACGCAAACCTTCAAAGGGTCTGTTCGTCTCTGGAACAGAACAGGCCAGGACAGACCGCTAATGCAGTTGCCGGTAGATTTCCTCGGCGAGCCCGCGCGAGATGCCCTCGACACTCGCCAACTCCTCGATGCTCGCCGCCATCACGCCCCGGAGCCCGCCAAAGCGCGTCAGCAGCCGCTGCCGACGCCGCGCGCCGACGCCCTCGATCTCTTCCAGCCGGGACGTCGTGCGGGCCTTGGCACGCTTGGCGCGCATCCCCGTGATGGCGAACCGGTGCGCTTCGTCGCGGATCTGCGCCACCAGCATCAGCGCGGCGCTCCCCTGCCCCAGTTCGAGCGACGGGCGGCCGTCCGCAAAGACCAGCGTCTCCAGTCCGACCTTGCGCCCTTCGCCCTTGGCCACACCGACCAGCAGGCCGATGTCCAGGCCGAGTTCCTCGAACACCTGCCGCGCCACCTCGACCTGTCCCTTGCCGCCGTCGATCAGCACGATCTGGGGCAGCAACGGCACCGTCGCCTCGTCGGCCGCGGCGCCGGCCCCTTCCTCCTGCATCTTCTCGACGACCTTCTGGTAGCGCCGCGTCAGCACCTGCCGCATGGCGGCGTAGTCGTCGCCCGGCGTGATGCCCTGGATGTTGTAGCGGCGATATTCGCCGTTCTGCATCTCATGGTGATGGAACACCACGCATGACGCCTGCGTGGCCTCGCCCGCCGTGTGGCTGATGTCGAAGCACTCCACGCGCAGCAGCGCCAGGTCTTCCAGGTCGAGGGCGATGGTGTCGGCCAGCGCCCGCGTGCGGGCCTGCTGGCTGCCATGCTCGGCCAGCCGCCGCGACAGCGCCAGCGCGGCGCCCTGCTGCGCCATGTCCAGCCACACCCGCCGCTGACCCTGCGGCTGGCGCACCAGCGCAACCTTGCGCCCGGCCTGCATCGACAGCGCCTCGACCAGTGCCGCGTCGGCCGGCATGTGGCTGACCACGACGATGGGCGGCGGCATCTGGTCGAGGTAGTGCTGGAGCATGAAGGACGACAGTACGCGCACGGCGATACGCTCGACCGGCAGCGGTGCGGCATCCGCGTCGCCGTCCGGCAACGCATCGTCGCCATCCTCGACGATCATCGCCGCCTCGTCCGCGTGCGCAGGGAAATAGGCCTTGTCGCCCAGGTGCCGGCCGCCCCGCACCATCGCCAGGTTAACGCAGGCGCGTCCGCCTTCCACTGCTACGGCCAGTACGTCGATATCGCGCGCCTGCCCGACCTCCTCGACCGCCTGCCGCTTGAGCACGGTCGACAGGGCCGCGATCTGGTCGCGCACGGCGGCCGCCTGCTCGTACTCGAACCGTTCGGCGTGATTCCCCATCTTGGCCTGCAGGCCCTCCAGCACCTCGGTCTCGCGGCCCTGCAGGAAGCGCGCCGCGTTGTTGACATCGCGCGCGTAGTCCGCTTCGCTGACCGCACCCACGCACGGTGCCGTGCACCGGTGGATCTGGTGCAGCAGGCACGGCCGCGTACGGTTGTTGAAGACCGTGTCCTCGCAGGTGCGCAGCTGGAACACCTTCTGCAGGATCTGCATGCTCTCGCGGACCGCGTAGGCGCTCGGGAATGGTCCGAAGTACTGGTGCTTGCGGTCGGTCGAGCCGCGGTAGTACGCCATGCGCGGGTAGCGGTGGCTGGTCAGCTTGAGGAAGGGGTACGACTTGTCGTCGCGAAACAGGATGTTGTAGCGCGGCGCCAGCGCCTTGATGAGGTTGTTCTCGAGCAGCAACGCCTCGGCCTCGGTCCGCACGGTGGTCGTCTCGATCCGGGCGATCTTGCCCACCATCAAGGCGATGCGCGGCGAGAGCTGCGTCTTGGTGAAGTAGCTCGACACCCGCTTCTTCAGGTCGCGCGCCTTGCCGACGTACAGGACATTGCCGTCGGCGTCGAAATAGCGGTACACGCCGGGCAACCCCGGCAGGCGGGCGATCACGGCGCGGGCGTCGAAGGACGGTTCGACCGCCGCTTCAGCGGCTTCGGGCACCCCGGATGTTTCAGAATTTTGAGATTGTTGCTCGGACATGGGGACGAGAACGGGAACGGCGACGTCAGGCGCGCTCTAGAATCGCAAGTGTAGAGCAATTGATTCGGCAGCCTTCCTCACATGACTATCCGTTCCTGGGACATTTTCTGCACCGTCATCGACAACTTCGGCGACATCGGCGTCTGCTGGCGCCTGGCACGCCAGTTGGCGCACGAGCATGGCCACGCGGTGCGGCTCTGGGTCGACGACCTTGCCAGCTTCGCGCGGCTCGCCCCGGACGTGGACGCCACGCGGGCGGTCCAGCGCGCCTCGGGCGTCGAGGTCCGCACGTGGCAACCGGGGCAGGACGACGACGCGCCCTTTACGAACATCGTCCCGCACGACGCGGTGATCGAGGCCTTCGCCTGCCACATCCCCGAGCCCTTCCTCGCCCGCATGGCAGCGCGCGCGCCGAAGCCGGCATGGATCAACCTCGAATACCTGAGCGCCGAGCCGTGGGTACGCGAGCACCATGCGCTGCCCTCGCCCCATCCTCGCCTGCCGCTCGTCAAGTATTTCTTCTTCCCTGGCTTCGACACCGGCACCGGCGGCCTGCTGCGCGAATCCCTGCTCGACGGGCAGCGCACGGGTTTCCAGTCGAGCCCCGCAGCCCAGGCGAGCCTGTGGCACCGGCTGGGCGTGGAGCCGGTGGAAGGCGCGCTCAAGGTTTCCCTCTTCGCCTACCGCAACCCTGTGCTGCCCGCGCTGCTGGAGCAATGGCGCGACGGCTCGGAGCCCGTGCAGTGCCTAGTCCCGCAGGGGATCGCCGCACAGCAGGTGGCGGAGTGGTTCGGCAGTACCCCGGCGCAGGATGCGGCCTACTTCGCCGGTAACCTTTCGGTCGAATTCATCCCTTTTGTGCGCCAGGAGTACTACGACGAACTGCTGTGGGCCTGCGACCTGAACTTCGTGCGTGGCGAGGACTCATTCGTCCGCGCCCACTGGGCCGCCCGCCCCTTCATCTGGCACATCTATCCGCAAGAGGATGCCGCACACCGCGTCAAGCTGGACGCCTGGCTCGACCTCTTTGCCCGCCACGGCGCGGGAGAAGAGCCGGCGCAGACACTCAGAGCGTTCAGCCATGCCTGGAACGGCTACGGCCAGCTGCCTGACTGGCCCGCCCTGGTGGCCAGCCTGCCCGCCCTGGGCGCCGCCACCGACCGCTGGCAGCGCCGCCTCCAGCACCTCGGGGACCTGGCCGCGAATTTGGTGGCCTTTTGCGAAAATCAGGTAAAATAGCGGGTTGATTTGATGGCGACCGGGCCAGGGAAGTGGGGCTCAATGGAAGCGCCGTATGGGGCTTCCGACAGCGAACGCTGGGCACGGGGTCGCGAACGCGTGGACATGGGCCGGGATGCCGGCTCAATGGTCTACTGGACCAGGCACCTTGCACGACGATGCGGTGCCGCCAGCCAACGCCTTCGCCACACCTCGCCACACCTCGCCACACCTCATTCCTCGACACTTTTTTCAGGAAATCAGTTCAGATGAAAACCGCACAGGAACTCCGCGTCGGTAACGTGTTCATGATCGGCAGCGACCCGATGGTCGTGCAGAAGGCCGATTACAACAAGTCGGGCCGCAACGCCGCCGTCGTCAAGATGAAGTACAAGAACCTGCTGACCGAAGCGCCGGGCGAGTCGGTGTTCAAGGCCGACGACAAGTTCGAAGTCGTGGTGCTGGAGCGCCGCGAGTGCACCTACTCGTACTTCGCCGACCCGATGTACGTGTTCATGGACACCGACTTCAACCAGTACGAAGTCGAGAAGGACAGCATGGGTGACTCGCTGAACTACCTCGAAGACGGCATGAACGTGGAAGTCGTGTTCTACAACGACAAGGCCATCTCGGTCGAAATGCCGACCACGCTGGTCCGCGAGATCATCTACACCGAACCGGCCGTCAAGGGCGACACCTCGTCGGGCAAGGTGCTCAAGGGCGCCAAGATCAACACCGGCTTCGAACTGCAGGTGCCGCTGTTCTGCAACATCGGCGACAAGATCGAAATCGACACCCGCACCGGCGAATACCGCAGCCGCGCCAACTAAGCTGGCGTCGCGGATGGAAGAAAGGGCAGCCTCGGCTGCCCTTTTTCTTGGTTCTTCGAAGAATTCCGTGGAGCGATGTGATGCTTTCCGTATGCTTGATGCCTGTTTTGACAGGGAACGGGAGGGGGAATGCTGGACCGCAAGACGCTGCAGGCGCTGGGGTGCTGGACTG
>Ga0160472_100677_pt1 | contig 16636 bp, 23 predicted proteins | sample HID1973M_E11MG_FD_108267 | JGI IMG/M metagenome (GOLD analysis project Ga0160472, IMG submission 108267) | Enriched mosquito-associated microbial communities from UW Madison campus, WI, USA - HID1973M_E11 MG | ecosystem: Host-associated > Arthropoda: Insects > Digestive system > Unclassified ... | reverse complement strand
TGACGAAGCACAGCCATAATCTGCGGTTCCGTGAAACGGCTCTTTCTCATTCGAATCTCCTCAGCTCACGCTACGAGAAAATTCTACTTATGCAGCCCCTTAACCTGGGGGAGGATTACCGAACAACTGGCAGGCGCTGTGCACACCTTGCCATAGCAGCGCTAAACAACGCCAAGAACGGCAGGCCGATGTTTGAGCGCGAACCCGGCTACAGCGCCCAAAGAGACCTTTGGCAAGCGGTGCTAATGCAGGCAATCCATGATGCACTGCATGGAGTTTCTACAGGGGATGGAACAGCCAGCAAGGCCGCGCGTATCCGCATGACCGAGGAAACCCGCGACTATCTAACCATCCCGAGCCAAGACCTATCCACGGTCTGTAATCTTGCCGGTCTGGACCCGGTGGCCGTTATGGAGCGGATGCGCAAGCAGATCGCGGCGGCACCCACGCCAGAGGAACTGATTGGTGAGCCTGAGCCGCAGAAACCCAGAACCAGCCGTATGGGCTGCAATGCGAATCCCCTGACTTATGCCGGTAAAACTCTGACCATTCGGCAATGGTCAGAGCGCACCGGTATTAAGATCGGAACTATCGGCTTTAGGTTGCGTGAAGGTTGGACGGTGGAGGACGCGCTGTCCATTCCGACTGGTGGTAGGCGTTGTGCACCGGCTGTCTTAGTTCGGTGAAGCAGAGGCATGAACGTTAAGCCGATGTTTTAGCGCGAACGCGGCCTGCAGCTACTACCGTAAAGAAATGAAAGGTGGAAGCGCGATCAAAAAGCTCCGCTTGCCACGATAGCTTCTGCGATCCTTTCATCTTTTAGTATTACTTCGCTAAACTCTGATCGCAAACCCCCTGCCTCCTTAAGGTCTGTGAGTAGAATTCTAACCTCCTCCTCATGACAATAGTCTGGAGATTTCACAAATGCATTCCCCAGCCAAACTGCAAGATGATCGCGATCCTCCTTATGTGTATACTGTTCTTCAATTCTCCAGTGGCGATCCTTTTGTCCATACTCTACCTTTCTAGATATTGCGGTGAGATGCGCCAAGTCTGATCTCTCACTTATTGTTAGGTCTATTGCGGAAAGTAATTTTCGCAAGTCATAGACTACGTAATAGTCAATGTCCGGATTTCCTCGGCTGCGAAGAAGTAGGGCTCGCTCTTTTTCAAAATCCCCTATTGATGAGCAGCTACAATAGTCATTGACACGATATTCAATTGCAACAGGATCGCTAAACCCAATAATTGTGTTGTCAGATAATACACCATCATCAAGCTTTATATTGTATATCCCCGTTCTGCTATGAAATACTTCTCTTTGAAGCCCTTCTTGGTAGTCGCTAAATCTACCAAGCTGTGCTTGATCTGCTGGACGATAGCCCTCAATTGTTCCAAACCGGAATGAACCGGACATTGTTATTTCGGCATACTTTCTGTTAAAATGCCTCGTGATCATTCCGGATGTTAGATTGCTAATATTCTCGACCGAAGATTCGGCTAGCGGTGGAACTTTCACGTCCTTTCCGATGCGGATTCCGGCGGATCTCGGTCCCCTCTGCGGAAGGTTGTCGCGATTTTGGGTGACAACAATCCGTTGTTTTATCTGATTTGGATAAAGTAACAATGTGCTGCCTAGTAGAGTGCCTCGTGTGCTCATCATTGCCTGCATTTGTTAAGGGACACTCCTCAAGGTATAGTGACTGGTTGCGTGCTTCAATAGACGGGGGGTATCCCCAAACTTCCGCCCTATCTCGGGAACCGGCGGGGGGAGGCGCGCGCAAGACAGGCGGAATATAACTTTTTCTGCTGGTTGCAATGTGATAACATAACACTACGTTGTTAGTGCTGTATTTACGAGTGACCCGTTATGCCCCTGCCTTCCGCCCTTGTTCGGGCGCACTTGAACTTCCTGCCGGATGAAACCGCCGATGATGCGATCCTGAGCCATTACGGCAACGTGGCCGAGGCATGGGTTGCCAGCTATACCGGCCTGCCGTTCGATCCTGACAATGTGCTGATGCTGCAAGCCGCCCTGATGCTGGTGGCGCATCAGTATGAGGCGCGCGAGGCCGTCACCTTCGCCAGCGCCTATCAGCTTCCCTTCGGCGTCACTGACCTTCTGTCCGGCCTGAAACGGCAGGTTGTCGGCTATGTGCCCGAGCCGGAGGCGGCGACCAATGGCTAAGATGGTGCAGGGTTCCGAGGCCATCATCCGGAAGATGAAGACGATGCGGGATGCCGCTGCGCCGGTCCTTCGCCCTATGCTGGTCAAGGCGGGCGAGGAAATCGCCGCCGATATGCGGGCGCTGGCGGAAGCGTCGCGGCGCACGGGCGATCTGATCGAAAGTATCCACGTTACCGGGCCGGGCGAGACGACGCCCGCGCATAGCACCGATGGCGGCCAGCGCATGGCAGGGCCTTGGGAAGTGCTGGTGACGGCAGGCGATACCGATGCCCGTCACGCGCATCTTGTGGAGGGCGGCACCAATCCCCGGCTGCACAAGGACGGCACCACCACCGGCACCATGCCCGCCGCGCCGTTCTTCAACCCGGCATGGCGTCTGAACCGGACCCGCTTGCAGGCCCGTATCAACCGCCTGTTGCGCAAGGCGATGCGCGAGGCCAGCCAATGACGCCTGACATGGAACTGCAACGCGCCGTGCGTTCGGCGCTGATCGCGGCACCGGGCATTGCCACGCATATCACGCCTGAGCGCATCCGCACCGGCTTGGCCCGGCCCGAGGCGATGCCCTGCATCATCATGACGCCTGCCGAGTTGGATATTCGCGGGCGTGCATCGGGCGGGCAGGTGGTGGCCGAGGCGTCCCTGAAACTGCATGTCTGGACCGCTGCGGATCAGGCTGCCGCCGCGCAACAGATCACCGGCGCGGCCATGCTGGCGCTGCTGGATGCGCCCAAAGGGCAAGGCATCTGGATTGAGGAATGGGAACGCCCGGCTATGGCATGGGTGCCTGATCCTGACCCGGCGCTGTCCTGCGCCCATGCGGTGATTGCCCTGCGCTGCGTCCTGCGGTGGAGGCCGTAAGATGCGGGCAGGACGTTTGACGAACCGTATCCAGATCGAGCGCGCGCACCTGCTGGTAGACGATTACGGCCATGCGCGCGAAAGCTGGCTGCCGATCCTGACCACGCGGGCCGAGATCAAGGAGGCCAGCACGACCGAGTTCCTGACCGGCCCCGGCGAGATGGATAACAGCCGCGCCGTGTTCCTGATCCGCTTTCCGCTGGTGGCGATCACCACCGCCGATCGGCTGGTGATGGATGGCAAGGCGTTCAACATTGTCGGGCTGGCCGAGATCGGGCGCAGGCGCGGGCTGGAGCTGCGGGCGGTGGCGGCATGAGCAAGCACCTGCGCGGGGTGAAGCCTGCGATTGGTAAGGATGCCGAGGCGCTGACCAAGGCACCATCCGCACCGGCCTATCTGACAAGCCATGCCAAAGTCGAATGGCGGCGCGTGCTGCCGTTGCTGGTGGCGCGTGGCGTCATCACCAAAGCCGATCTGGCGGGCGTGGAAGCCTATTGCGTTGCTGCCGGTGCTGCCCGGCAGATTGGCGAGGCGATGGCGCTGGCCGGCGGTCTGCCTGATCTACGCCTTGGCGGGCTGCAGATCCGCTACATGCAGGCCGCGCGCCAGTTTGCCGCCGAGTATGGTCTGACCCCGACCAGCCGCGCCCGCATGGGTGCTGGCGGCGATGCCGACGACGACACCAGCCCGAACCCCTTGGCGATCTGATGGCCCAGAATTCCAGCTTCCCCGAATGGGTCTATGACAACTCGCCCATTCCTGATCCCCTCGGGCATGGCGAGCGCGCGGTGCAATTCCTGCGCGCGCTGCGCCATATCAAGAGCACCGCACCGGGCCGAGCCTTCACGCTTTATCCTTGGCAGGAACGGATTATCCGGGCGATCTATGGCCCGCGCGATGCCGATGGCGACCGAATTGTGACGCGGGTGTTTTTCTACATCCCGCGCGGCAACCGGAAAACTACGCTGTCGGCGGCGCTGGCGCTTTTGCACCTGATCGGACCCGAGAAGGTGCCGGGCGGCGAGATTGTCTTTGCCGCTGGTGACAAGCGGCAGGCGTCCATCGCCTTCAAGGAAGCGCGCGAGATGGTCTCGCTGGACCAGCGCTTGATGAAGGCCACCAAGATCATCAACCAGCGCAACGCCGCGCGCGAGATTGAAAGCCTGATTCGAGGCTATGAATCCAAGCTGGAGGTGGTTTCCTCGGATGGTTCGCGCCAGAACGGCACCACGCCAAGTTTCGTCCTGGCGGATGAGATCCACGCTTGGCAGGAAGCGGCGGGCGCGGAGATGTGGGAGGTGCTGGAATCCGGTATCTCGAAAGGCCGCAACGGGCTGATGGTCACGGCGACCACGGCGGGGCGCGGTGCCACCGGCTTTGCGGCTGATCAATATACCTATGCCCGCGCTGTCGCGACCGGGGAAATCTCTGACCCGTCCTTGCTGCCGATCATGTTTGAGATGCAGGAGGGCGACGACTGGACCGACGAAAAGGTCTGGCACCGCTGCAACCCCGGCCTTGCCGATGGTTTCCAAGACCTGAAAGACCTGCGCAACAAGGCGCGGCGGGCGCAGAACATGCCCGCTGCTGCCTATGGTTTCCAGCAATACCATCTGAACAAATGGCAGGGGAACAGCCGCGACCCGCTGTTTGATCTGGCGGTTTACGACAAGCGCGAACTGGACGATGACCCCGCCGACCTAGAACAGCTTCCGGCCTATATCGGCGTGGACCTGTCGCAGACGGGCGACCTGTCGTCCGTTTCCATCGCGTTCCGGCATGATGATGGGCAGATCACCTTGCGCAACCGCTGCTTTGTGCCTGCCGCCGATCTGAAGGCCAAGGGCGACAAGGACCGCGCGCCCTATCAGGAATGGGCAGATAGCGGCCTGATCGACGTTTGCCCGGCTGGTATCATCGATGAGAAGCAGGTGGAGGACCATATTCGCGATCTGTGCGCGACCTATGACGTGCAGGAGATCGCAGTGGACCCGCATCTTGCCAACAAGCTGATGCAGAACCTTGGCGACGATGGCCTACCGGTATTCCAGCATCCGCAATCGGTGATGCAGATGAGCCGCGCCATTGGTGAGTTGGTCAAGGCGGTGAATGGCGATCTGATCCGCCATGACGGCGACCCGGTGATGCGCAGCCATTTCGACAACGTGGCCGTATCCACCAATCCGCAATCCGGTCTGGTGCGGATGCACAAGCAAAGATCGAACGGGCGCATTGATGCCGCTGTTGCCTCGGCCATGGCCGTGAGCCGGGCGCGCATCGCTCATGAACAAGGCGGCCTCTATAGCCGTGATGATATTTTTGACCTGCTGAGTGCAGCGTAACCATTAGGATGTTTGACGATGCCCCTTGATGAAACCGGCCTGTTGGTCAAGCTCGAGGCCAATATCGCCCAGTTCGAGAAGAACTTTGGCCGCGCCATCACCCAACAACAGCGCGCCTCGCAGCGTATGGAGCGGCTGGCGCAACAGAACGCCCGCAAGATCGGCGATGCCTATGAGGGGCTTGGCCCGCGTATCGGCAAAGCCTTCAACAGCATTCCGGCATCCTTGAAGGGTCTGGGCGGCGCGTTCCTTGGCGGTGTGGCCGGTGGCATCGCAATTGGCGGGCTGGATCAGATCGCAACCAGCGTGTCGCGCATCGCCAAGGAAACCGCCAATTTCAGGAACGAGGCAGATAAGGCCGGGGTTTCTGTCGAAACGTGGCAGGAATGGAAGTTCGTTGCCGATCAAAACCGCGTTGGTATCGACGCGCTAACCGATGGTATTAAAGAGCTTCATATCCGCGCGGGCGAGTTCTTCACCTATGGCACGGGTGCGGGTGCGGATGCCTTCAAGAAACTCGGATATTCCGCCGAGGAATTGAAAGCCAAGCTCAAAGACCCCTCCGCCCTGATGACCGAAATATTCGGTAAGCTGAAAAACCTCGACCAAGCTGGGCGGTCTTTCATGCTTGAGGAGATTTTTGGCGGGGCGGGCGAACAATTCGGCACCCTCGCCAATCAAAGCGAATCCGCGCTGAACCAGACCATTCAACGCGCCCATGAAGTCGGCGCGGTGCTGGATAGCGAGATGATCGACAAGGCCGCCGAGATCGACCGCAAGTTCGGTGAGTTGGCGGCGCGTGTCGAATCCTTCGGCAAGCGCGCCGTCATTGCCATTGCCGATGCCGCGGTCGAACTGACCGATCTGCGCGACCGGCTGGACGGTATCTTTTCCAGCGAGACCGAGGGCCGCGCGATCCTCGGGAATGACCTATACGACGCCATGCAGCGCGACCGCGACGCGGTGGAGGCACAGGCCGAGGCACTGCGCCAGCTTGACGGCGAGTATCAGCGCTTGGCCGAGGAAGCCGCCACGGCGGGCAATGCCATGCGCGGCGCGATCGGGCAGCTTGATAGCTGGGGCTATGATGAAGCCGCCGACCAGCTGCGCCGCCTGTCTGCCGAACTGGACGCGGCACAGGCTGGTTTCCGCGACGGCAGCATGACCGGCGAGGATTTTGCCGCCAAGCTGGGCGAGATCGAAACGGGCGCGCAGGATGCGTTCGCCAGCCTGTCGGATGTGGACCGGGCGCAGTTCTCTGGCGTCATGTCGCAGCTTGGCCGTCTGGGCAGCGTGATTGCCAGCGTCACCGCGCAGGCATCGGCCCTTGTCGGCGAACTGGCGAAGGCCGCCCAGATCGACCCCGGCACCAAACAGCTTGAAGCGCTACGTCAGCAACACGCGGCACAGGCGACCAGCATGGACAGCCTCGATGCCATGCGCGCGGCCAATGACCGTTTCACCGCCAGCGAGAATGCCAGGAACATCGCCACCAGCGACAGCCTGAAGCTGGAACGCGAGAAAGAGGCGGTGCGCAAGCGCGCCGCAGAGGCGGGCGCGGTCCTGACCGATGCCGAGATCACCAGCGCCGCGCAGGCAACGCTTGATGCCGATGCCGCCCGCGCTGCCGCCGACAAGGCCGCGAATGCCTCGGGCGACTCCAAGGGCGGTTCTGGCGGCGCTGTGAAGCTGGATGAGTTCGCCCGTGAGGCGCAGGCGATCCGCGACCGGACCCGCGAACTGGAATTTGAATCCGCCGCCCTGATCGCGGGCGCGGCGGCGGGCCGGAACTACGGCGATGCCGTCACCTTCGCAGCCGAGAAGGCCAAGTTGCTCCATGCTGCGCAACAGGCTGGGAAGGCGATCACGCCCGCGCTGACCGCCGAAATCGACACGCTAGCGCAATCCTATGTCACGGCTGGTCAGAACGCCGATGGTGCTGCTGCCCGTTTGAAGCAGATAGAGGACGCAGGCCAGCGCGGCGCGCAATCCTTGTCCGAGATGTTTTCCGGCATCCTGACCGGCTCCATGAGCGCGGGCGAAGCCCTGAAACAGCTATTGATGAAGCTGGCCGAGGTGCAGTTTCAGAAGGCCGCGCTTGGCTTGTTCGGCGAGGGCGGCCTTCTTGGTGGTATCGGAACCGCTGTTGGTGGGCTGCTGGGCTTTGCCGAGGGCGGTTATACCGGGCGCGGTGGCAAGTATGAGCCTGCGGGCGTGGTTCATCGCGGCGAATACGTTTTCTCTGCCGAGACGGTGAAGCGCATCGGCGCGGGCAATCTTGAACGGCTCCACCAGAGCGCCCGTAGGGGCTATGCCGAGGGCGGGCTTGTCTCGGCTGCCGGGAAGGTCGCAAGGGCGGTCAGTGACTCGCCTAGCGCCTCTGCGGCCATGCCCGAGGGGGTGACCATCGGCAGTGCCACCATCAACACCACCGTCAATGTCACCGGGGCGAATGGCGCGGTGCAGCCCGACAACAATATGGCCGCGACGATCACGCGCGAGATTGAGAAATCTCTAAGCGGTTTCGTCCAAATGGAAATGGTCCGGCAGATGCAGCCGGGCGGGCTGATGCGCCCCCTCGCTAGGAGATTCTGAGAGGCCCGTGGAGCGGCGTTGGGGTGGTTCCGGGTAGGGGTGGACCGGAAAGGGGCGTTGCGGGACTCTGTGGCGCCTCTCTGAGTCTCTGCGGTGTGGTGCTGGGGCGGCACGGCGGGTTCTGGTTAACCGAGGACGTGATTAGGGCGCTGGCGCTTGTCGACCGAGGAAGGGAGCGGGCGCAGCCCGCGATAGACCGAGGATGGTTCATCGTGAGCGGAGCAGGGCTTCGCCGTCGACCGAGGAAGTCATGGAAGAAAACTGCCCGTTACGTATATTCTTCTAAGAAATAACCAAAAACATCTTAAGAGGTGTATATACTACGGGCAGTTTTCTTCCATATCTCGGTCCCCTTCAGTGCTTCCGTAACGTGCAAAATTCTTCCATTTTGTGCTTGCGTCGGTAGATGGGTGTTCCTATCCTCCGGCTGAGGAACGAAAGGACGACCCAGTATGTCATTCAACATGAAGCTGCCAGATGAGCGCGGCGAACAGCTTCGGCAGATCGCTGCGGCCAAGGGTATCCCAATGGTGCAGGTGGTGGAGGATGCTATTCGCCGCGAGATCGCCGAGGGCACCATTCCCGCAGATCTTCCCGGTATCTCTGTCACTAAGACCGCCACGACTGTTAGGATCGAGATGCCGGATTTTGAGAGTGAAGTTCCGGCCATTGAAGCCGCTCGGCTGGCTGATAGCTTGCGCGAGGCTGGTTCGGACCTGACTGCCGATGATGTGGAACGCAAGAAGCGCTGGCTTGAGGGGTTGGCGGCTCTGTCGGGCATCAAGCTTGAACGTATGGCGCATGGCGTCCGTCTGATCTCGCCTGTTACCGGACGGAAATACAGTTTGGGTTTTGGCGTTGCCGCTGATCTGGCCGATCAGATTGAGCGCAACCCGAAATAGAAACAGGGGCTGACGCGGCAACGTCGAACCCCTGCAAAGTCTTCTAAGCTGAGTTGAGTATATGCAGAATCCCGAGAATCCGCAAGGTGATAGCCGCATCGACGCGCTAATTTCCGAGCTTGAAGCGATGATTTCCCCGGTTCCCGAACGTGTTCTAAAAGGGACCGGCGTGAGCTTCCAAGACCCCGATCCTAGCGATCCTGACACCATTATGGATGAGGTCAGGTTGACGCGGTATGACAAGGCCAGCCGCAAGCTACGCGATCTGGTAGCCAAGCGCGTCGCCCTTCCGGCAGACCATGACGCGCGCAAGGCCGCGATCCTGAACCGCCAGATTGAGAGCGCCCGCAAAGCTGTGGCGGCTGCGCAGGATGATGTTGCGCGTCGTCGCGATGAAATTGATGCGTGGCGCGCGGATGCAGGCCGCGAGGAATATAATGCCCGTCGCCGTAAGGTGCGCGACAAGCCGAACGCCGATCTTTCGAAGCTGAAGCTGACGCCCGAGCAGATTAAGCAACGTAAGCTGGACCAAACTGCTGACAAAAAATGGCTGGATCGCCGTCGCGCATTGGGAGCGCCCGAGGCGCAGATACAGGCTGAATTTGTTGTTCGTGTCCGCGAACGCGAGGCCAAGCGGGCAGCGGCGACGCAAGACGCAATAGAGCAGGCCGAGATGGAGGCGCTGCCTAATTACGGCAAGTTCTAGGTCGATCCTGCCTGCATCGGCAGGGCCGTCCTAACCGCACCACACCTAAGTAAGCACTTACTTAGCTTCTAGAATAAAATCAGTTACTTACGCAAATTTCCTCTTGCGCCCGGATTCGTCGTCGGCCTAGATTCCGGGCATTCCAAATCAGCAATGAGCAAGACCATGCCGAACATATACCTTTCTGATTCCGCCTATTCCGACCTGCTGGCCGATCTGGCCAGCGCATTCATGGCCGCCGCTACCGGCATGGGTGATCTGCATGGCAAGCTGGCCGAGGCTCTGGCCGTCGCGGGTGTGATGCCGGAAGCGTGCCGCGAGGGTGCAGAGGTGGTGGTGTTGGCAGCGTGAAGTTTTCAAACTGCCTAAAATTTAGAATGTTCACGTAATGATCTGCGTGTAAAATACGCATAAATCAATGTCTTGTGGATAAGTCGCTGTTGCAGCGAATTGCCTTGCGACAGGTTCTTGCGATCTGTCCAGTAGAGGATTTGCCGAAACGCCCGGTGCGATTCGGCAAACGCGTGGTGTTGCACCACCACGCTTCACCAGTGTTCAAGAAAGGAACGCGAATGACTGAATACAGGAAGTCCAGTAACGACGCAAGCGCCAGCGAAGCTGATACCTTGCGCTTCGAAGTGCGGGAACTTGAGCGTGAACGCGAAGCACGCAATTTGCGCGTCATCACTGCGGAAGACGTCACCAGTGAACCCCGCGATAGCCGGGTGATCCGCACCAAGCTCAACTATCTGTATGATGCTGGTCTGCACGGAGAGGCGGCTGCCTATATCGCACATGAGATCGCGGCACGTTTGTTTGCGCTGCGGAATATCGAGAAGGAGGCTGCATAATGGCTCTTAACCCCTACCTGAACGACCTTGTGAACCGCAGCCGCTACGCCGCCCGGAGTTGGCAAGAGCAGGTGCATGAACTGTCGGCTGACCTGATCGAGCATGAGGCCGCTGTCTCGCGTCTCAGGGCGGAACTGGAAGCTGCCAAGGCCGAGGTGAAGGCTACGCGTCTGGAAGTTCGCCTGTTGAAGGCCGAGCAGGTCCGCCAACAGACGGCAAACGAACTGCGCTATGCCGAATGGATGCACGATCAGGAAGGCGAAGAAAAAGCCGCCTGACCCATGAGACACACCGCCGCGCCAGACGTAAAGGCAATGTATAGGGCTGGCGCGGCCCGGTGGTAAGCTTCCCGCCGAACGCGCTGCGATTAGACGGTGAGTGCGCGGTCTTGGTAGACCAAACCCCGTCACGGTGCGGCGGCTTCACTCTGGTCGCGCGGCACCCGGAACCTTATTAAGTTGGTGAAAATGGGAAGGGCGGGGAGTGATCCTCGCCCTTTCTTTGTGTAACGATATGACGCTACGTCACATCGCCCATTTCAGGGGCCGTCACACCGTTACAAAATGTCTCGTAACATATTGATATTACGTCGCTAAAGTAAGGTTCGAATCCCTCCGCGCCTACCACCCGCTTCGCACCTGCTTGAAATTGCTGGATAAACAAGAGCGTGGGTCACTATCCGGACGAGCGTGGGACAGTCTACGTTCCGGGAATGATCTTTTCGAGTCTGTCGATCACGTCTGCGGCGAGCCGCGCACGCTCCGCTTCGCGGATGTAGACTCGTGTTTCGGGGCTTCCCATCTCGTGGCCCAGCAGCACGTCAATTTCGACGCTGGTTGCGCCGTTCGATGTCAGTATCGACGAAAGGCCCTTGCGCACACCATGCAGGCTGCGGCCGGCAAGTTTTGCATCGTTCGCCCAGGTCCGAAACTTGTTGCCCAGTCCCGCTACGCTGAACGGTGCCCCGTAGCCGTTTAAGATATATGTCATGTTGCCGGTCCCACGCAGCTCCTCGATGAGCGCGCTCGGCATGGGCATCTCTACCAGTCCGTGCGGGGCCTTTGCCTGCTTCCAACGCAACCAGGTCCGGCCGTCCCGGATGAATTCGTTCTGGCGGCCCAGGCGACAAAGGTCGCTACGCCGCGCAGTGGTGGCCATGGCGAGGATCAGCGCTCGGCGAGCCATGGTGCCGGGTTTGTGGTGTTCGAGATACGCGATGATATCGTCGGAGGACCAAGGCTTGAAACCGCCCGTCTTAACCCTGTTCCGCTTTACATCTCTGGTCGGGTTGTCGCAGGTGACGTGCTGACGATTGATGGCCCATTTGTACATGGCCGCAATGGCCTTGAGCAAATTGTCAGCGGCACCTGGCGTCGACATATACTTGTCGTGCAGGAGGATGACAGCGCTTCTCGGCATGGCTGCGTCCTTCTGGCCATACTCGTCCACTAGGCGGCCGAGGTGATGTCTGTGTCCTTTCAGGGTAAGTGGCGACGCCAGATTTGCCTCTACGCGTCGCTCCAGCTCCTTGAGATACAGGCCGACTAACCATTCAACCGAGCCGCGGACGGCCCTACTTTGGGGGATGGGAACCCCATCCCTCAGGCTCGAATAGTGGTCAAGGAACTCGCGGCTGCCCGGCTCCCCCCTCAGGGTCACCTTCACGGTGCCGCGGCGGAAACGGTAGCGCATTGCGCCGGAGGGAAGGCGCTCTTCGGTTACAAAAGGCAGGCGCATCACGTCCACGGCTCAGGTTTCCTCTTATCGTCTCCTGCATCAGGCTCGGTGTCCATATCAGCAGTGATGATGCGCACTGCACCGTCTCGCGGGAATTCGATGGCGGTGATGCGTAGGCCTGCCTCTTTCACGAACGCAATGGCTTTGGCCGTTGCCGATTTGGTTGGAGCATAGCGGCGGGAGGCTCCCATCACGCCTTCCTCCGCTTCCTCGCCTCACGGGCGCCATGCTCCAGCTTGGCAGTCAACATGATCGCTGGTTTCAACTCTGCCGGCGCGGCGTCATAGCCTCGGCCGAAGCGTCCATTGAGGCGCGGAAGAAGGGCTTGCGGCACCAGCTCCCAGTTCGTGGGATCAGTGTTCGCCTTGTCTCCGTCCAGACATTTCAGGACATGCCCGGCCGGGATCGGCCCGTTCGCCTGCTCCCACAGGTAGCGATGCTTGTGGACGGGCCGCGTCGCGGCTCCGGTCCAGGGGTTGGTTTCCTCGACGATCATCACGACATAGCCATCCTTGCTGTCGATCCGTTCATGCCCGGCGCCGCGCCAGGTGTGGGGGCGATTGCCGGGCTTGAAGGCTGTCGCCAAGCACTTGGCCCTGACATGGTCCGGCATAGGCTTGCCCTTATTGGGCGGCACCTGGCCCTTGTCGAAGCGCCCAGTGCGGCCCGTCAGCCAGCCTTTGCGCTTACAGAGAGCATGGTAGTTCGTGAAGGACACATCGGACCTCCGGAAGCGCGCGCAGAACATGGCGTGCGCCTTGGCGCGGGGCATTTCCTTGTGAGTCTCGATCCAGGCGAGCTCCTCAGGTTCGTAGGTGAGCGCTCGCCCCTTCATGGATCCGACTTCCCGACAGCGCGCTTGGCCTCGGTTTCGATCTGTTCGACCGAAAGGCTTTCGTCATTCAGCCGCTCCAAAGCGGCGAACAAATGGTTGTTGAGATCGCCAAGCTTATTTTTCATGATTGATGCCTGTGATTGGTAAATCCTCCGGGCGTCTGGCGCCGGATGGTCATTGTTGAAGGGCGTTCGTCATGTCTTCGACCCGCAGCGGAAGCATTGAGATCACCTACGACGCTGCACTCGAAATGCTTGCGGGTCGCATCGGGGATTGGAGCTTTCGGTTCAAAGCCTTTTCGGGGGGTGGAAGGGGAAGTACTAACCCCGCCAGGCGGGAGCAGACGCCCGCCAGTCGAAGCATGACAACCGCGATGATCTCCGACCGGATCGGTGAACGAGGCGGAACCCTCCCGAACGGCGCCTATGTCTGCCACTATTTGCCCACACACCGTCTCTTTGGACCGTGCATATTCCTGAACCGAACAGCCTCGTCTGCAGCTATCCACACGCCCGCCCACGGTCTTCCCATCCCCCATGGACGGGGCAATGACTTCTTCATCCACAAACGAGGTCCAAAGGGCAGCGATGGATGTATCGTTCCCGAGTTTGATCACGATCGGGGTAGACTGAACGCTGCCGTCCGCGACAGCACTCGGCCTGTCGTGCTCATCGTAAGGGGTGCAACCTGGAACGGGATCCTGCCCGTCCAGCATGCTCCCGGGAGGTTGGCCTGAGGATAGCCTCGCGCCCTTGGTTCTCTTTGTCTCGAGGTCCCGATACCCATTGCCCTTGCCTGCCGTGGCTACCGGAGCCGTTCCGCCTCCCATCTCAAACAGATTGCGCAGGGAGGCATGGGCGGTTACAGAACTCTGAGGATTTTCGGAGATCGTCCGGATCCACGTCACGCTCGATGCTAGATGCTGAGCGATCCTTATTGTCCGTCGGCAACGCCCGTTACGTTGGCACTCGCGTCGGATAACCAACAAAAACTGAAGAAAGGACGTCGCATGTGGACTCGCGTTCCTACGATTGTCGATGGCAACACCATTTCTGGGGACTGGACCATCTCTTTCAGTGACCGGCCTGTCGGTCGCATTTCTTACTCTCCCGAGGCACCCGGCCAAGGCGCTTGGACTTGGAGTCTGATCGGGTTTGCCGACGTGTCCGGGCGTGCTTGGACGGAAGAGGCCGCAATGGCGAGCATAAAAGAGACGGCTGTCGGGCGGAGCTCCGAGATCGCCTGACACGCAATTGCTGTCGATGATGAGGGGCAGGTGGGGCCGGAAGGTCATTCCTGTCCGCCTGCTTTTCGTCTCGGAAGATCTGGCAACCACCGCCATGCCAACTTCAGGTGACCAATTACTTTGCGACCGCGCAGATCGATGTTGAAATCGCGTTCGGTCGCGGACCCACCAACGATGGCGGATAGTATGATGTCAGCAGGCGGCATGGGCTCGGCGCATCCGCAGGGGCTGTCACACCCGCAGTTCAGGCAGCGGGTTTCACGAGACTTGTTCATCCGGCCATCCTCAGAAAACCCGCGGCGGCCTGCTGCGCCTCGAATGCGTCCGCGCCCTGAAATTCGGGCCGGACCGGCATGTCGAGCGTGCCCGAGCGCAGGACGGTCGCCCATTTCTCGTCACGCAAAGCCCGGCGCAGAATGGCGGTGGGGGTGTCTAGCGCCTGGGCCAGATCCGCGATGGTGAAATCGGTACCATGCGCCAGGCAATGGCGATAGGCGCGAAGGCGCAGGGTGAGAACCTTGGGATTCTGCCGCGGGCGAGGGGCCTCGGTCATTCTATCCTCCATGTGATGGCTGATCATTCTGGATGGCCGCCCAGCAGCGGGGCGGCGCACCGGAACGGTCAAGCGGCGCCGATCTCGGGGATGCCCATCATCAGCGGCAGTTCGGTAGCCTGCTGGGCTGCGTTCATGGCCTCACGCGCGGCATCGCGCAGCGCCGCATCAGGGTTGTAGATCGAGGCAATGAACTTCACGTCCGATCCTACCTTGCGGTACCGGAAGCGCACTGCCAGCCGGTAGAGCGCGCCTTCCTCAAATACAGGGATAGCGATCATGAAAAGGTTCGGCAGCGTCAGCGGGCTGCCATCGGGGCTGCGATGCTCGGTCAGGAACTGGAGCTGCGCCTCGCCGGTGTCGCGGTTGGTCTTGACCTCGATATGCCCCACCTCGTGGAAATGCCGCTTCATCGGGGGCCAGTCGCTGTTCGCCGAAGCGGGGGGCGTCATCACCCCGGGCTCGGCGATCGAGCCATCTCGGCAGATCGACGAAGAACAGACCCGGTTGCGGATCCTGCTGACGCCCCCCGAAACCCTACAGCCCGGCAGGATCGAACTCTACATCGCGCTGGAATACGACTGCGACGGTCGCCGCGTCTTCGACCGCACTGACGTCGTGACCTATTCCTTGCTCGACAAGGCCTGACCAACTTCGCGGGCCAGTTGCTTCGCGTCGCTTTCATGGCCGCGTTCTGCCCGCACCAGCCGTCATCATCAAGCCATTCACGCCCCGCCACCGCGCGGGGTTTTTCATATCTGGAGACCAGCATGTACCCAGCCGGGTTCAAGGGCCGCGCGCAGCGGCTCACCGATATCGACGTGGCGCGCACCGCGCTGCTGATCGGCACGGGCGAGGACGAGATCCGCGCCGTCATCGAGGTGGAGACCTCGGGTGGCGGCTTCGACAGCCTCGGCCGTCCGAAGATGCTTTTCGAGCCACATGTTTTCTGGCGCGAGCTGGGGCAGGGGCCCAAGCGCACCACGGCCGAGGCGCAGGGTCTGGCCTATCCGAAATGGGGCGCCAAGCCCTACCCGGCCGACAGCTATTCGCGCTTGGCGACGGCCATCAGGATCGATGCCAATGCCGCGCTGCGCTCGGCCAGCTGGGGCCTCGGCCAGATCATGGGTTTCAATCACCGCGCCGCCGGCTTCGCCTCGGCCGGGGACATGGTTGAGGCCTTCTGCGACAATGAGAAAGCCGGGCTTGAGGCGATGGTACGGTTCATCGAGAGCGAAGCGCTCGATGACGATCTGCGTCGCCACGACTGGTCCGGATTCGCGCGCGGCTACAATGGCGCAGGCTATGCAACCCACGGCTATCACACCAAGCTCGCAGCCGCATATAAGCGTTGGCAGGCGATCCCGGATACCTTGGCACCCGCCTATCCCAAGATCGGCCTTGGCAGCCGCAACGCGGCGGTGCGAGAGGCGCAGGAGCGGCTGCTCGCCCTCGGCTTCGATCCGAAGGGCGTAGACGGTTGGTTCGGGACGGACACCCGCGCCGCCGCGATCGCCTTCCAGAAATCGCGCGGGCTGACACAGGACGGCATCATCGCCTCCAAAACGTGGCCAGAACTGCTGTCGGCCCGCAAGTGATGCGCGCGATCATCGTACCCGACATCGTCACGCTGCGCAGCCAGCGCACACCTGGGGCGATCGAGTTCGTGGTCAACAGCCAAGGCGAGCCAGCCGGTCTTTCGTAAGCGGCGGCTGGACCTCACCTTCCAGCCTTTGACCTGATTGTCGCATTTGATGTTCGTGATGATCATGACGGAGTTTCTCCATGGAGACTACATTGGAGGTTCTCCCGGTTGGCGG
>Ga0160472_100674_pt1 | contig 16717 bp, 15 predicted proteins | sample HID1973M_E11MG_FD_108267 | JGI IMG/M metagenome (GOLD analysis project Ga0160472, IMG submission 108267) | Enriched mosquito-associated microbial communities from UW Madison campus, WI, USA - HID1973M_E11 MG | ecosystem: Host-associated > Arthropoda: Insects > Digestive system > Unclassified ... | reverse complement strand
GGGAGGGAGGGAGGAGAGAAGAGAAAAAAGGGAGAGAGAGAGAGAGAGAGAGAGAGAGAGAGAGAGAGAGAGAGAGAGAGAGAGAGAGAGAGAGAGAGAGGTCACGTCCTTTCTGACGTTTCGCCGGTATTGAATGGGCGCAAGGGATCGCTGTCGGGCGCGCGCCGGCATCAAGTGTTGGGTCTTGAAGTCAGTTGTCGATCAGGGGTGCGGCGCGTTGGCCGGATCGACATAAGTCGTGCTGGTGGGACCGAAGCCGGAGATATAGACGACGGCCGGCTCGTCTCGCGTCATCGCGAAATGCGCCTTGCCGGCGGGCTCGGTATAGAAGCTGCCGGGCGGCAGGAGCTTGACGGCAGCTTCCGAAGAAGTCTCGCCATAGCCGAGATACCACTGGCCCGAGATCACGACCGCACTGCGCTCATCACGATGGTCATGCGCCGCAATCCTGGTGTGTGCGGGAGCCCGAATCTCAATCGTGTACGGCCCGGCCTTGGTCGGATCACCAGACAGGACTGTGCTCTGGATGCCGGCGACGCCTGACGTGCCGGCACCGGGGCCGGCCTTGTTCAATGCGGCAATCTCGATCGGTGTCAGCCGGACCTGTGCTTGCTGGGCAAAAGCACCCGCCGAATCCGCCAGCAGCAGCAAGGCAACCAAGCGGATGGTGACTGTGGCGCGCCAGTTCACTTGCCTTCCTCCAGAAAAGCCTGGACCATCGCCACGGTCGCCTTGGGCTGTTCTTCCATCAGCCAGTGGCCGGAATCCGGCACGACGCCCTGGGTCACGTTGGTCGCCGCGGCGCGCATGACAGTGGCCATCATCGGTCCGAATGATTTTTCACCGCCGATCGCCAGCACCGGCATGGTCAGCTTGCTGCCTTTCGCGAGCCAGGCGCGATTGTCGATCACATCCTGATCGAAGGCGGCGAACTGGGCAAAGCCGGAATGCATCGCCCCGGGAAGCGCGTAAAGCTTCGCATAATGCTGACGCGAGGCCTCGTCGAACCGCGCCGGATTGGCAGAGAACTCGTTCCAGAAGCGATCGAGATAGATGCGCTCGCGACCGGCGACCAATCGCTCCATGTCCGGCCCGCCAAAGCGGAAATGCCACAGCAGGGGACTCTTGAGGATGTCATCCCACGGACCGATGCCCGGGATCGGTGCGTCGAGCAGCACAAATTTCGTCACCCGGTCCGGCTGCTGCGTGGCCAGCGCGAAGCCAACCATGTTGCCGATGTCGTGCGTCACGAGCGCGAAGCGGTCGATCTTCATGGCGCTCAGAAGACCGGCGATGTCGCGGGCCTGTGTGGCCTTGTCATAGCCGCCGACGGCGTGGGTCGAGAGGCCCATGCCGCGAAGGTCAGGGATGATGACGGTGTGATTGGCCATCAACGCGGCTGCGAGAGGAGACCACATGTCGCCGGTCTCGCCATAGCCGTGGAGCAGCACAACTGCGGGGCCATGCCCGCCGACGCGGAGGAAGAGCTTCGTGCCATTGGTCGCGACCGTCTCGGTCTTGAAGCTGGCGGGATAGGGCTGGACCTGGGCCAGCGCGGGCGCTGCGAGGAGCAGCGCGGCGATCAGATGGCCGGTCGCTTTGGGGGCGTGCTTCAGCTTTCTCATGGGTCGACACTCCGCCGGCCGGGATTCGACCGATGAAACAACCATGACAGAATTGTCAGCGTATTGCAGGCTTGGGGCTCGCCGAGATGGAAGATGACCTCGATCGCCAGCTGGAACTGATTCTCAAGGCGCCCTGCTACCAATGCTGTCGCTGCGCAAGATCGAGGGCAGCGCGAATTTCGGCGCCCTGCTGGTTCGCGAGGTCACTGATCCCAAATCCGCGGAACGCGGCATCATCAAGGAAACTTTCGATCCCACCGCACGTGCGACGATCGTGGCGCTGAAGCGCGCCCCGCCGGATCGCAGCGAGGCCGAGATCGTCTGGGTGTTCCAGATGATGATCGGCACGATGCTCTACACTATGGCCGACCAAGGCCGCAGCGCCCATCTGAGCGGTGGCGTCTGCGATCCCGAAGATGTGGGCGGAACGATGCGGTTCATCCTGCCGCTACCGCGGGGGGATGCGCGGAGCGTCGCGAGGTCGCGATCTTGCCTGCGTTAAGATAAATGTATCCGACGCGCGACGCGACCAACCCTCGTTAACAGCGACGCACCTTGCTGAACGAAAGACGCATTTCAGGCATCCGGATTTCCGGTGCGAACGACCGGAATGTCGGCGAAGGGAGCTCAAGCAACTCGCTGCCGAGATCTTGACGGCTGACACCCCAGGCTGGATCGACGCGAAATCGCTTCCAGGCGCACCGTCGAGGTTGGCGATCTGCCAATCACTCTGCCGGCATCGGATCGCCGAAGCCAGTGGCAGATCCGGGCAATGTCTGGACCAGGTCGGCAACGCTCCGGTCAATTGACAACTTGAAGTTCGATGCCGCTGGCGAATTGAGATGGTTCTCCAACAGGTCAAAAATTTCGCTGTCCTCGCTCAGGTCGAACTTGCGGGCGAAGAGGTCCGGGCTAAGCGTCAACCGCGTTGCATCGCGCTTCGTGAATGTCCGCGGGCGCAGCTTGATGTCGCCATCGGGCACCCAATCGATTGTGCGCAGATCATCGTCGACAATCAGTCCGCGCGGAAAGCCGTTCATGAACACCGTCTGGAAGAAACTTTCATCCGCGATGAAACTGCGCTTGTAAAAACGTTTGAACCGAGCGGCGAGTGGATCGTGGCACGCGAATTCACAAAAGCGACGGCTCACAATTTTCCACTGCGTGCCGATGAACGGCTTGGCGCCGCCGGGAAATTTCCTTGCGATCCTCGTCCGGAATATCCGCTGAAACGATTCGATGAAGATGTGGCTGACCCGGTTCATCGTGTCCGGCCGGATCAACTGCTGGTCGGCGCATCGCATGAATTGTGTGTCGCCGTGAGCGGACAGATAGTCACGAATGTAGCCTTGCGATTTGAGCGGGAAGTCTTGACCGCTCAGATTGATGAAATGCGTCCAACCGGCATCTATTTCGAGCAGACGCTTCATGCCGCGCAGCTCCGCCTGCACGAGGCTGTATCCGCCCCATAGGACGCGGCGCGCGGGCAGGATTTCGACGCCTTGATACTGGCTCAAGAAAGCTTCGATATCCTGCGCCAACGCATTGCCGGAATTTTTGTCGATGTGGACGAGGTAGATGTTACCGGGCGCGTAGATCGCCTTGAACATCCGTTTGAACTGCTCGGGAAAGCGGTGGACGAGAAGGAAATAGGCAATCAAGTAGGTCTCCTTTGGCGTTGGCCGAAATCCAGGAAATCGGATGGTTGCAAAGGCTCGTCAGGAACGGCCGTCTGCATCGGACGCGGCCTGGAGCTCCTTTGGATCGATCGTGACGATCCGGACAATGCCGGTCGTCCGAAGATAGAGAAGCGTCGCGACGCGCACATAGACGGTCCGCTCATTGCCCTCGATGATCTCGTCCTCTGTATCGATGTCGTAACTGCCCGCCGGCAGCATCTCGTCCAGTCCGGACAAGCGAAAAGGCGCCTTGAATGTGATGGATGATCTGGTGGTCCGCAGCGCCATCAAGTGGCCAGGCCGCGGTCCGGATTTTCGCTGAACAATCGATCCTCATCCTCCTCGGACAGCGAGGCTGCAGCCGGCAGTCCATCTTCGTGATCAATCTTCGCTTCGCGGCGAAGCGCGACGACGGCTTCTCGCGCCCAGGCAGCAGCGGCCGACGCCGCGATCATGCGGACGTTGCCGAGCTCCGCAGCATCGGCGCGATTACGCTGCAAGGCTTCCTGCGCCCGGCAGAAGGCCGATGAATTGGCCATGAGCAGTCTCCCCTGGTCAAAGGTGTTTGGGAAACGTGATAAAAGCGGCGGTCTGTCAAACCGCCGGCTGATCTCTCATCGCCTGCCGCAGGGCATCATCCAGCCGCGAATAGCGGAAGGATTTGTAATGGAAGCGGTCGGTTGGAACGCATTTTATCCCATATTTGAGCATCATCTCTTCATCGCTCAGATCACCGGTTGCCGGCGCACGTTGTTGGGTCATGACGAGTATCTCCGTTGAATGGACGGCGGTTTGCGTAGCGTTTCGAGGCCCTGGCGCGATCATCAGGCCTTCGCAGATCTGTCAAAAGCCCGTCCCGCCAATCCCGCCGGCCATGGACCGCATTCCGGCACCCTCATCGCCGAGGTCCGCAATGGCCGCCTCGGTAGTGATCAGCAGGCCCGCAACCGATGCCGCATCCTGCAAGGCGATCCGCACGACCTTCGTGGGATCGATGACACCGGCCTGGAAGAGATTCTCATACTGTTCCGTCTGGGCGTTAAAGCCCATATTTTCGTCCCGATCATCGAGCAGGCGACCGGCAATCACGCCGCCGTCATGTCCGGCATTTTCGGCGATCTGGCGCAGTGGGGCCTGGAGTGCCTTGCGGACAATATCGATGCCGCGGCGCTGATCGTCATTGACCGGATTGAGGCCTTCCAGGGCCTTGGAGGCATAAAGCAAAGCGGTGCCACCGCCCGGTACGATGCCTTCTTCCACAGCTGCGCGGGTCGCGTGCAGCGCGTCGTCGACGCGATCCTTCCGCTCCTTCACTTCCATTTCGGATATGCCGCCCACCTTGATGACGGCGACACCGCCGGCGAGCTTGGCAAGCCGCTCCTGGAGCTTTTCGCGGTCATAGTCGCTCGCGGTGTTCTCGATCTGCGAGCGGAGCGCATCGACTCGTGCCTTGATGGCCTCGACCTCTCCGGCGCCATCGACAATCGTCGTTGTGTCCTTGTCGATCGTCACACGCTTCGCGGTGCCGAGCATAGCCAGCGTCACATTCTCGAGCTTGATGCCGAGATCCTCGGCAACGACTTCGCCTCTGGTGAGCACAGCGATGTCGTCCAGCATCGCCTTGCGCCGGTCACCGAAGCCGGGTGCCTTGACCGCAGCGACGTGGAGACCGCCGCGCAGCTTGTTGACGACCAGGGTCGCGAGGGCCTCGCCTTCAATGTCCTCGGCGATGATGAGCAGCGGTCGACCCGACTGCACGACTGCTTCGAGGACCGGGAGAAGCGCCTGCAGATTGCTCAGCTTCTTCTCGTGGATCAGGATATGCGGATCGTGCAGTTCGACCGACATCTTCTCCGCGTTCGTGATGAAGTAGGGCGAGAGATAGCCACGGTCGAACTGCATGCCTTCGACCACGTCCAGCTCGAACTCGACGCCCGTGGCTTCCTCGATCGTGATGACGCCTTCCTTGCCGACCTTCTCCATCGCTTCGGCGATCTTGCGGCCGACGACCTCGTCGCCATTGGCCGAGACGATACCGACCTGGGCGATTTCCTGGTTGTGGGCGACGGGCTTCGATCGCGCCTTGAGCTCCGCGACCACGGCCGTGACGGCGATATCGATTCCGCGCTTAAGGTCCATCGGGTTGACGCCGGCAGACACCGATTTCATGCCTTCGCGCACGATCGCTTGAGCGAGCACCGTTGCCGTGGTTGTGCCGTCGCCGGCATGGTCATGGGCCTTGGAGGCAACGGCGCGCATCATCTGCGCCCCCATATTCTCGAACTTGTCGGTGAGCTCGATTTCCTTCGCGACCGTCACGCCGTCCTTGGTAATGCGCGGCGCGCCATAGCTCTTGTTAATCAGGACGTTGCGGCCCTTCGGACCGAGCGTTACGCGAACGGCGTTGGCGAGAATGTCGACACCGCGCGCGATAACTTCGCGGGCTTCGCGCGAGAGTTTGACGTCTTTGGCTGACATGCTTTTCATCCTTTGTGACAGGTCCGCCGCCGCTCGAATGAGCACCGGCAAGAGATAGCAAGGCTTGGTCAGCCAACGACGGCGAGTACGTCGCTTTCCTTCATGATGACGAGGTCTTCGCCATCCACCCTGACCTCCGAGCCGGACCATTTGCCGAACAGGATGCGATCGCCAGGCTTGAGGTCCAGCGCGACAACCGTACCATCTTCGGCACGGGCGCCGCTTCCCACGGAGACGATCTCGCCCTCCTGCGGCTTTTCTCTGGCAGTGTCAGGAATGATGATGCCGCCCGCTGTTTTCTCAGCCGCATCAATGCGGCGCACCAGCACGCGATCGTGAAGAGGTCGAAATGCCATGAATAGCATCCTGCCGCTGGACCGCGACGAAATATCGTCGCTCTCACAAGCGGGGAGCCAGCGCTGCCAATTTGCGATTGAGCACTGCGGATGCGCGAGTGCCAACTCCTCGTAGATGGGAGTGCGCATTCAGAAAACAAGGGGCAGGCTGCCTGCGTGCCCATTGGCGGAAAATCACGTGAGCACCTGGCGTCAAGAAAGTCGCTTCTGGATCAGCTTCGTTCGAGTGGCAGCTTATTTGTCCAGGCTGCAGCCGGCAGCGGCCCGGCCATGAACAGATGGCCGCTTTTGGGGGCGGAACGTGGAGCGCAAATGCCCGAATTGAGGGCGGTCGCCCAATAGGATTGCCAGGTTTCCTCCTTCGGAATCTGCTCTCCCCCGCAGGGGGATAGGAGAAGTGTCATGGGATTATCCGAATATGATCCTGCATTTAAGGAGCGGCCACCTTGGAATGCAGGCGTTGCCGTGGGGCCAAAGCGGCCCCTAAAGGCGCGCGACATCTGGGCCATTCGTTTCTTTCTCGATGAACACCGACGATTGCGGGATCGGGCCCTTTTGGATTTCGCAATCGACGGTAAGCTGCGCGGTTGCGACATCGTGAAGATCAGGATTGGAGATCTTGTAAGTGGCGCGGCCATTCGAAATCGCGCGACCGTCGTCCAGCAGAAGACTGGCAGACCGGTTCAGTTCGAGATGATGACAGATTGTCGTGCCAGCCTGCGAAAATGGCTCGAGCGGCGCGGCGGAAACATCAACGATCATGTGTTCCCAAGCCGCGTGGATTATCTCGGCCACCTCAGCACGCGGCAGTATGCCCGACTGGTTGACGAATGGGTGACCGCTGTCGGCCTAGATAGCCGCGAGTACGGAACGCATTCGCTCCGTCGAACCAAGGCCTCGATGATCTACAAGGCGACGGGCAACCTCCGCGCGGTCCAAATACTGCTGGGACAGAGCAAGATCGAGAACACCGTCCGGTATCTCGGCGTCGATATCGATGACGCTCTGGTCCTAGCCGAAAGGATCGAGATCTGATCACATTGGCAGCGCCTCGCACTCAGCGAGGTGCTGCTGAATCAACGACCGCTATCGGAAGGGGCAAATTCGCGACGGAACGTCCGGCTTGTGGGCGCTACGAGACAGTCGGGCGAGCGCTGCTCTCAAGCTCGCCGGCCATCAGGCTCAGTCGTCGACCTTGGCCGGCGACTCAACCTGCAATCCAGCGTGAATCGCCCTGTAGCTTCACCGATGCCTGCCCGTCCCCCGCGCGCGATAATGCCCTGAGCAACAGCGCGGCGCTGAGCGGTTGTACCACCTTCTACAAGGATGACCCGCTCAAGACGGGACGAAGCCCAAGCGGCGAGATCCAGCGCCAGTCCGTCGACGACGCCTTGCTCGATCGCCACGGGTGGCATCGCTGCAGTCTGTGGCGGCAGCATCTCGATCGACCAGCCTGGCAGGGCGCTGATGGCGCGCGCCTCGAGGACACGATAGCCTTCTAGCCCAAGGCCCGGCAGCTCGGCCGCTTCGACCCGGAGTGTACGGCTTTCCTGATCGACCATCACGTCCGCCGCTTCCGCGCCTGCGATCAAGGCGGGCGTCGCCACAGCCTGATCCCTTCCCCCCAGCGCTGCCCGATTGACCTCTTGAGCCCGGGCAATCTGCGCGACCTCGGCCGCACCCGCCTCAATCGATGTGCGCAGCTGATCGACATGGATGTCGATGGGCCGCAAGAGACGCAGGCGCCCAAAATCGCAGTCGAATGACCGAGATCGGGGCGTTCCGTGGGAAGCCTCGCCTCATCCGCCGACCAAATAAGCTCGAACTTCAAATTATATTGACAGGATTTGATTTGAATTCCAAAGTATCTCGAGCGGGCAGGATGACCCGACTTGGGAGGAATGAAATGCGAGGCTTTCGCACGGACGAACCTACGCGCGCCGCGGGGCTGGTGTCGAGGAAGGGCCTCAGCTTCTCCCTACAACTATGACAGCTGAAGAAGAACGTCGTCGGGAACCCCGGCGACGCGGCGAGAGTGCCGCCCCCTAGGGTGGTTCGGGACCGACGCAGCGCGCAGATTTTTTAAGTCCCAGGGCACGGCGCGGGAAGGGATGGCGCTTGTCCAAAGAGAACAGCGGGGAGTGTCTTATGTCTGATAGCAATATTTTACGGCAAATCTGGCCTTTGGCGCGCAGGCGCGCGCTGATCCCGACTTCGGCGCTGGCGTTGCTGGCGGCGAGCCCGGCTTTGGCACAGGAAGGCCCTGCCACCCCTGCCGAGGCCGACGAAGCCCAAGGCGGTCTTGCCGACATCGTCGTTACCGCCACGCGCCGCGCCACCAATCTGCAGGATACGCCGCTCGCCGTGACAGCGGTCACGGCCGACGCGCTGGTGCAGCAGGGCCTTACCAACGCCGCCGATCTCTCCCGGATCATACCCAACGCTTCGTTCAAGCGCGTGCAGGGCGCCTTCGGCAACGGCATGTCCGCGTTCATCCGCGGCATCGGCCAGTCGGACACCTCGCTCGCCAATGAACCTGGCGTCGCCTTCTATGTCGACGACGTCTATTATCCGCTGGTCTTCGGATCGATGTTCGACCTGCTCGACCTCGACCATGTCGAGGTGTTGCGCGGCCCGCAAGGCACGCTGTTCGGCCGCAACGCGCTCGCCGGCGCGGTCAATCTCGTTTCCAGGAAGCCCAGCCTCACCGAGGCGACCGCCTTTGGCGAAGTCACCGTGGGCAGCTATCGCCGCCGCGATTTCCGCTTCGGCTTCAACCTGCCGATCAGCGAAACGATGGCTTTCTCGATCACGGCCATGTCCAAGGAGCGTGACGGCTACCAGCGACAGCTCGATTTCCGTTGCGAGATGACCAAGATCGGCCACCCCGAGTTCGCCGGACGCATCCCCACGTTCGATCCTAACATCCTCAACGGCTCGAACGTGACGCCGACTCAGGACTGCACGATCGGCCGACTCGGTAGCGAGGATATGCGGGCAATGCGCGGCCAGTTCCTCTGGGAACCGACGCCAGATCTCTCGCTGACGCTGTCTGCCGACTATATGAAGGACCGCTCAACCGCGACGCCCGACACGCTGATCGCGATCAATCCGACGCTGGCGGCCAATAATGCCAGTTCGCGCAACGCCTTCGCCTGGTTCACCCAGCCGGGCGGGCCGACTGTCGCTTTCGACAATCGCTTCATCACCGGCAATCCCTATTCAACCTATGCGACTTTCGCCGATCCGATCGCTGCGGGGACGGTCGTGCCCGGCAGCCCGTTCTATAACGGCTCGCCTTTCCGCGGCGGCGCACGCAATCCGTTGGTCAATCCGCTCACAAACTGGGGCGTGTCAGGCAAGCTGTTTTATGGTGTTGCCAAGGATATCGATCTCACCCTGATCGTGGGATACCGCAAGGTCGAGACGCTGTTTTCCTTCGATGTGGATGGCTCGCCGGTGGTGCTGGAGAACAACCGCAACGATGTCGTGCAGGACGATTATTCCGGCGAATTCCGCGTCTCGGGCAAGCTCGACTGGGTCGACTGGGTGGCTGGCCTCTTTTACTATGAGGCGGACGGCAATCAGCGCTTCACCGGCACATCGGTTTACAACAACACGATGCGCTTTCAGAACAACAAATATTACCCGAAAAGCAAAGCGGCATTCGTCAACCTGAACCTGCATCCGATCGAAAATCTCGGTATCACGCTTGGTGGTCGTTATTCGGACGATGAGAAGTTCGTCGATTTCTACAGCGTTCTGGATGGGACTACCGCTGCCTCGACCGTGTTCACAGCGGCCCCCACTGGCAGCACCATCTTCACGATCAATCTCGCGGACAAGCGCTTCGACTGGAAGCTGGGCTTCGATTACCAGCTTGGTGACCGGACCATGGTCTACGGTTCGGCAGCGACCGGCTTCCGCCTGCCGGGCTTCAACGCCCGCGCGCTGCAGCCGAGCCAGGTTGTTCAGTATCCGGGCGAGGAGATCATCACATATGAACTCGGCCTCAAGACAGATCTGTTCGATCGCCGTTTGCGGCTGAACGCCGCCGCGTTCTACACAGATTATAAGAGCCGCATTTCCAGCACCACCGGCCAGGAATATCGCTTGGACGGCAATGGCAACCGCATACCGCTCGCGGCACCGGCCGGCCAGGTCCAGGTTGATTCCACGGCCGGTCAGGGCACGACCGTCTGCCAGCCCGCTCCCGTGGGCGTACAAGGCTACGAGTGCATCGGTCGCACGTTCTTTATCAACACGCCGGGCAAGGTGAAGGGCTTCGAGGTAGAGATGCAGGCCAATCCGGTCGACGCGCTCAGCTTCAATGCCTCGATCGGCTATGCCAAATTCACGGCGCCCGATCTCGACGCGCGGCCGGCAAACAACAACAAGCGCCTTGCTAACCTGCCCGAGTGGAACGTTAACGCCGGAGTCCAGTATGAGATCGATGCGCCGGCCATTGGCGGCTCGGTCACGCCGCGTCTCGATTGGTTCTATACCGGCTCGATGATCTACAGCCCGACCCGGCTTGAATGGAACCAGCCGGGTTATTCGATCGTCAATGCGCGCCTTACGTATCAGAACAGTGATCATGATTTCTCGATTGCGGCAGGCGTGACCAACTTGTTCAACCAGTTCTACTGGATAAATTTCTTTATCTATCAAGATCTTGGCTATCCGCAGATCAATGGCCAGCCCTCCGCGCCTCGCCAATGGTCGCTCACCGTCCGCAAGGAATTCTAACCTTTGCCGGTGGCCGCCTGCCTCCATGGGGCGGCCGTCGGCATCGCTGCATCTCCATCCGATGAGAGACGATGATCGATGGCTGATATGATAAGTGCCAAGATGGACGAGGTCGGCTTCGCCCCTGCGGCTGCCTCAGCCGACGCGCCCTGGCCAGGGAAGCGCAGTTCTCTCTACACGATCTTCGTCTTTGCGATTGTCGTCATGTTCACGGTGATCGACCGGCAGGTACTCGGCCTGATGATCGAGCCGATCAAGCATGACTTCCAGATTTCGGATACCAAAGCGGCCCTGCTGCTGGGCGCGGCTTTCTCGCTGACTTACGCAATTGCCGGCCTTCCCATCGCTCGCATTGCCGATCGGGCGAACCGGCGGAACCTCATCGCCATCTGCCTCGCATCTTGGAGCGCGGCGACTGTCGCGTGCGGCTTCGCGCAAAATTACCCGCAGCTCTTTCTTGCGCGCCTTGGCATCGGCGTAGGTGAGGCGGGCTATGCACCTGCCGTCTGGTCGACCGTGACCGACAGCTTTCCAAGAGAAAAGGTCGCGTTCGCGACCGGCTCGATCGCCATCGGGGGCCACCTCGGAACCGGTCTGGCGCTGGTCGTGGGTGGCAGTGTCTTTGGAATAGTCAGTCAGTGGCCGCCGACGGACCTCCCGTTCGTCGGCGTGATGCGCCCTTGGCAATGGGTGTTCGTCATTGTCGGAGCGCCCGGCATCCTCTGGGCACTCATGGTCATGACGCTCAGGGAACCGCCGCGTCGCGGTCTCGCGCGCACCGCCCGCGCGTCGGTGCCGGCCATGGACGTCGTCCGCTATATGGCGCGCGACTGGCGCACCTACACGGCGATCATTGGCGGCATGGCCATAAAGTCCCTCATGGGTGTGGGAAACGCACAGTGGATACCCACGCTTTTTTACCGGGAATATGGATGGAGCCTCGCGAAGATCGGCCTCAGCCAAGGCGCTATCGTGATGGCGATCGGGCCGATCGGCCTGATCCTTGGCGGCAAGTTGTCCCAATGGCTGCACCGCAGAGGCATGGGCGACGCAGACATGCGCATCGTCTTCTACGCATCCTGCGCAACCTTCCCTATCTCGATCATGCTGCCGCTGGCCGGGAACCCGATCTTCGCGCTCGTCCTGTTCGGGATCAATACGCTCATCGGCTCGCTGGCTTATGGCCCTGGTACCGCTGCTTTCCAGCTCATCACGCCCAACCGCATGCGGGCGCAGGTCAGCGCCGTCTACATGTTCTGCTACAATGTGGTGGGCTTCGCATTCGGTCCGCTCGTGGTCGCCCTGTTCACCGACTATCTGTTCAACGATCCCCAGGATCTCAAATATTCGATGGCCCTCTGCACGGCCATCCTTGGACCGATCGCCTTCCTCGTCACGCTGCAGGGCCTCAAGCCCTACGCCCGTTCCTATGCGCGAAGCGTGCGCGAGGCCGGCGGATAATTTCCGTTCGATCATCCTCTGAATTCAGTCCGGAGACACGCATGAACATCATTGATGGGCAGATCCACGAGCCGCAGATTGGCGGGGGCCTGGTCGCCAAGCGCCCGCCGGACGACCTTAGCGACGAGATGAAGACCTTCATCAATGTCGAGCTCGCACGCGAGGCAATCGATTGCATGGGCATCGACAAGGCGCTCATCTTCGCCCGGCAGGAATTCAACGAGGCAGCGGTGGCGCGCTATCCGGACCGGTTCGGCGCCGTCTTCGTGTTCGACTACGCGGCAGAAGACCTTGAAGAGCAGATCGCCGCTTTCAAGGCAAAGCCCGGCATGCTCGGCTGCCGTACTCTGCTGACGAATTTCAGCCAAATCTATCGGGATCCAACCGTCGCATTGCAACTCAATCCGGCCGTCGAGCGCGGTGACATGGATCGTTACTGGGCTCTCGCTGCCAAATATGATTTGCCGATCTTCTTCGGCGCGCATGATTTTGGTTTTTATGCGGGCGTTTGCGCCGAGCGGCATCCCGAACTCACGGTGATCGTCGACCATTTCGGCATCACGCAATCGCTGGCTTATCCGATCGAGGGGGATCGATGGAAAGCCTTGCCCAAGCTGCTCGAAATTGCCCGCTATCCCAATGTCTATGTGAAATGCTGCGGCGCGCAGCTCGTCTCACGCGAACCCTATCCTCACAACGATATCTGGCCCTATTTCCATCAGATATTGAAGGCCTTCGGACCGGAGCGCTGCTTCTGGGCGAGCGACTTCACGAGGGGTCGCTGGGGCACGTCCACGCCGCCTGATGAAAGCGGCGTCCCTCTGCGCGAGGATTGGAAGTCCTATTCCGAAAATCTCACCTTCATCAAGGACAGCAGCGAAGTCTCGGAGGCCGACAAGACATGGTTGCTCGGCGGTACGATCCTCAAGGCGCTGCGTTGGGAAAGCTGACTCCCCCCAATTGAACATGACGATTTTTTGCGGAGAGGCACATGACGGTCAGGCGCTCAGCGGAGCCTTGGACAAAGATACGCATGCCGGCCCAGTGGGCTGCAAGAGAAGGGCTGGCCGACATCGGGTCCGCGCAGCTTTGGTATTGGGACACGGGCGGCGAGGGCGAGATCATTGTCCTCAATCATAGCGCGACACAAAGCGCGCAGTGCTGGTCTTATCAACAGCCGGCGCTCGCCGCGGGCGGCTATCGCGTCATCGGCTGGTCGCGGCGTGGCGCAGGCCCGAGCAGCGCGGGCGGTGACGGGACGGCCGCCGACGATTTGCGTGCGCTGCTGGATATTGTCGGCGTGGAGAGCTGTCATCTTCTCGGGGTCGCAGAGGGCAGTGCTGTCGCCGTCCATTTCGCGCTGGAGCATCCGGAGCGCGTCCGTTCGCTCATTCTCTCCGGCAGTCGCCTCTTCCTGGAGGAAGAAGACTATCGCGCGATGAACCGGCGTGCCTGGCTTCCGGACGACCATGGCGCCCTGCCGCATTTCTATGAACTGGGGCCGGCCTATCGGGGCGGTAATGGTGATGGTATGCGCACCTGGGCCAGCTTGAGCGAACAGGCTCATCCGGCCGGCGTCTCTGTCAGCCAATCCGGGGGGGCGCAGCCTTGGGGCAGGGCACCGCTCACATGGCGGCGCCTGTTGACACTGGACAAACCGGTGCTGCTGCTGACCGGAGATGCGGATCATTATTGCTCTGCATCGCACAACCGGCTGGTCGCGCAGCATCTGCTTCGGCGGGAACTGGCCGTGATCGCCGAGGCCGGCAATGCTTCCTACTGGGAGCAGCCCGGCGCCTTCAACGCAACGGTGATCGGCTTCCTAGACCGCCAGTGCGGCAGCGCATCGGAGCCGCCGCCTGCGCCCATCGCGCCTCAAGGGCCGTGGAGCGAACCCTATTGTTCGGTCGCTTTCCCGCCCCCGGTGACGGGCGGTGAGGTCGCGATATGGGACGCCGTGCCCGTACCCGAGCAAGTGCCGGCCACAGAAGGCTATGCGGAAACCTCGCCGGTCAGGATCTGGCACTGGGATACTGGCGGCGACGGGGAGGCAATCATCTTCTGCCATCCTTGGTCGCAAAGCAGCGAATGTTGGAAATATCAGCAGCCCTTCTTTGCCGAACGCGGCTACCGGGTCATTGGCTGGTCCCAGCGCGGCTTTTACAAGAGCGACAAGGGCCCGGCTGATGATGTCGGCTCGTCGGCGGACGATTTGCATCAGCTCATCAATTACCTGGGCGTTGAGAGGTTCCACCTCGTCGGCTGCGCTGCGGGCGGTTGCACGGCGGCGGCGTACGCTGTCATGCATCCCGAGCGGCTCTATTCCGTCACCTTCTCCGGCAGCATATTGCTGCCGGACGAGCCGGAATTTGGCGCCATCATAGGCAATCTCGCCGCAGCGCCCCCTGGCGTTAAGACCAATATCCCCGTCGATTTCCGGGAAGTCGGCGCCTCCTATCGTGCCGGAAATCCGGAGGGCTACGTCGCGTGGCAGGCTCTGGAGACCCTTGCCCATCCCGACGGCTGGTATCTGACCCAGCCTTGGGGGGCGGATCGCAATTGGGCGACCTTTGGCGAGGTCGATGTGCCAGTGTTGCTGCAGACCGGCGATACCGACATGAGCGGGACATCAACCCTGCTGCGGCTCTATACGCAGAAATTCCCAAACTGTGAACTGCGCGTGCTCAGGGAAGCCGGCCATGCCGCCTATTGGGAACAGCCCGTGGCTTTCAACGCCAGCCTGTGGGATTTCATCGGGAGGAACGGCCGGCGACGCGGCTGAGGACGGTGCTCAGGCCTCAGCTTCCTCTTCCTCGGTCGTCGCCTCCCAATGGGCGACGAACGCCGTCAGGCTCGCGCGCATCTGCTCGCGGTTCGCCATCATGGCATCGACGCCGGCAATCTTCTCCGCAAAAACTGCGCTGATCTCGGTCATGATGTCGTCGACCACGGTGCGGCCGGCATCAGTCAGCCGCACGTTGAAGGCGCGCTTGTCCTTCGCGTCTGACGTCTGTTCCGCGAGACCCTTCTCGATCAGGCGGTCCATCCGGTATGTGATCGTGGCGCGCGTCAGATCAAGGCGCTCACCGAGCATCGATGGTCGCAGCGCGCTGCCGTTCAGATTGCCGCGGATCGTCATGAGCAGACGGGCATCCGCGCGATTGATGCCGTGCCGCTTCGCCGCGCGCCCCGAGACCCGCGCCACGAGGAAGCCGACGCGGGTCATGTGCATCATGATCGAGAAATTCGTCGGGTCGAAGTCCGGCCGGATCGCCACCCAATCCTCGACATTCCGCGCCGTGCCGCCAATCCCGTCAATATCCACGCAACCGCCCTCGATCATCGTCAACGCGTTCCTCGGCCGAACAATTTTTCGCATGCGGGAACCGCCCACCTATGCTTCAGCATTTAGTTCATAGTTGAAACGATATCGAGTCGCCAAATGCGGCAACAGTCACAAAAGCAGCCTACCCGATCAGCGTAGCCTTCTCTTTGTGACTGTTGCATCCGGCGAACGAAGGTCAGCTATCGGGCAAAATAGGGAGCGGTCGAAATGGCCGACTTTGAGGCGAAACCGGGAGTGTCATTCGAAATGAACGGAGTATCCCTCGATTGTTTCGGAGCGACCTGGGTCCCGTCGGAGAACGCAGCACGGGGAGCTGCCTGTTGAACAAATTTTGGGACTCCCTAGTCCTCGCCGACATACGCGTCTCTCAGCTTAGGATTGCGCCGCAATTCCTCCAGCGACGTTCCTGATCGGGAGGCGCCGTCACGATAGGATCGGTTCTCAAGCCTCGCCTTGTAGCGCCCTGGCAAGATGTCGTTGATGATGTCGAACATGCACTGCTCGAAGTGCCATTCCTCGAGCCACCGCGCCTTGCTCTCCTCGTCGCGAGCTCGCTTATACATCGCGGCAAAATGGTCGACCTCGGCCTGCGCCTCGGCCCTGCGTTCAAGTGCCTGGTCCAGCCGTGCCTTTTGTTCCTTCGTCTGTGGTCCCTGGATCCGCACGCCGCCCGTGTGGGGGTCAAGAATGATCTCACCGCGGCGGGAACAGTCGCGGATGGCATCGGCGATGAGCGCGACCGGCTTCACGGTGGGATGCATGGCGAGTTCCTCGGATCGGCCGGCGCCGATCGAACTAATCCCCGCATAGTCCCAGACATTGGTGCGATAACGTCCCGTGTCGCCCAGCCCGAAGCTGTTGGTATGCGCCGCGCTACCCTGCCTGAACACGAAGATCAGTTCGTGCTTGGAGCGATAGAACGTGCCCATACCGCCATTGGTCTTGTTCCACACGATGAGGTTTTTCAGCTCCGTGAACGACGTCTCGCCAGCAGCCAGCAGTTCGGCCATGTGTCGCCAGTCC
>Ga0160472_100672_pt1 | contig 16744 bp, 11 predicted proteins | sample HID1973M_E11MG_FD_108267 | JGI IMG/M metagenome (GOLD analysis project Ga0160472, IMG submission 108267) | Enriched mosquito-associated microbial communities from UW Madison campus, WI, USA - HID1973M_E11 MG | ecosystem: Host-associated > Arthropoda: Insects > Digestive system > Unclassified ... | reverse complement strand
GGTGCACCCGGTGATGGCGGCGCAGGGCGCACCGAAGCGGGTGGCGGTGCTCGGCGGTGGCGACGGCATGGCGGTGCGCGAAATCCTGAAATATCCGTCGGTGCAGGCCATCACGCTGGTCGAGCTGGACCCGAACATGACCCGCCTGTTCACCGAGCACGAGACGCTGGCGGCGCTGAACGGCCATTCGCTGTCATCACCCAAGGTGAAGGTCATCAACACCGACGCCTTCCAGTGGCTGCAGCAGCGCAGCGCCGACGGCGACGACCTGTTCGACGTGATCGTGGTCGACTTTCCCGACCCGACCAACTTCGCCATCGGCAAGCTGTTCACCAACGCCTTCTATGCCTTGCTCGAGCAGCGCCTGTCGCCCGCCGGCTATGCGGTGGTGCAGACCACTTCGCCGCTGATCGCGCGCAAGAGTTTCTGGACCGTGGTGCAGACCATCGAATCGGTCGGCCTCACGGCCACGCCCTACCACGCCAACGTGCCCAGCTTCGGCGAGTGGGGCTTCGTCATCGCCAGCCGGCGGCCATGGCGCCTGCCGACGCAGCTGCCGGTGGGCCTGCGCTTCCTGTCGCTGTCCTCGCTGCCGCTGCTGTTCGACTTTCCGCCCGACATGGCGCGCGTGCCGGCCGAGGTGAACCGCCTGTCGAACCAGGTGCTGGTGAGCACCTACGAGCAGGAGTGGGGCAAGGTCATGCCCGCCGGCCACTGATGCGCCGCCGCAGTTTTCTTGGCGGTGCGATCGGTGCCGCCACGCTGCCGGGCTGCCAACCGGCGCACGCCATCGAAGGCGGCTTCACCGGCATCGACATGGCGCGCGGCCACGCCTTGCGCGACGGGCGCATGGACAGCGGCACGCCGCAGGTAACGCGCCGCACCCGCGTGCTCGTGGCCGGCGGCGGCGTGGCCGGTCTGGCCGCGGCACGTGCGCTGCGCCTGCAAGGCATCGATGACTTCGCGCTGCTCGAACTGGAGGACGCGGCCGGCGGCAATGCGCGCAGCGGCGCCGTCGACGGCATTGCCTGCCCGCTCGGCGCGCACTACCTGCCGCTGCCCGGCGACGCGGCGTCGGAGGTGCAGGACCTGCTGGAGGAGCTGGGGCTGCGCCGGCGCGTGGCGGGGCGTTGGCAGTACGACGAATTCGCGCTGTGCCACAGCCCGCAGGAGCGATTGTTCTTTCGCGGCGAATGGCAGGACGGGCTGCTGCCACTGCACGGCGTGGGCGAAAGCACACTCGCCCAATACCGCCGCTTTGCACGCCGCATCGAGGCGCTGCGGCGCGAGACGCGTTTCGTCATTCCGACACTCAAGGCGCCGCTTTCGTCCACCTTGCTGGCACTCGACGCGCAACCCTTCGCCAGCTGGCTGGGCCGCGAAGGCTTCGACGACGAACATCTGCTCTGGCTGCTCGACTACTGCTGCCGCGACGATTACGGCGCCGGCATCGCGCATGTCTCGGCCTGGGCTGGCCTGCACTACTTCGCCAGCCGGCACGGCTTCTTCGCGCCGGGCGAAGACAACGGCGAGCGCGACGCCGTGCTGACCTGGCCCGAAGGCAACGGCTGGCTGACGCGCCAACTCGCGGCGCCGCTGGGCGAACGGCTGCACACCGGCCAGGTGGTCACGCGCATCGCGCAGACGCGCGCCGGGGTGGAGCTCGATGCCTTCGATGCGCGCAGTCAGCAGATGCTGCGCTGGCAGGCCGAGCGCTGCATCGTCGCGCTGCCGCTGTTCATCGCGCTGCGGGTGGTGGAGAACCCGCCGGCTTGGTTGCGGCAGGCCGCGGCCGAGCTCACGTACGCGCCGTGGCTGGTGGCCAATGTGCGCATCGATGCACCACTGAAGGACCGGCCCGGCGCCGCGCCGAGCTGGGACAACGTGCTGTACGGCACGCGCGGCCTGGGCTATGTCGATGCGCGCCACCAGAGCCTGGACCCGACGCCGCGCGCCACCGTGCTCAGCTGGTACCGGCCGCTCGGCCCGAGCCGCTACGACGCCGCCAGTGCAGCGGCAGGGCGCCAGCAACTGGCGGCGCAGCCGTGGCGTGCCTGGCGCGATGCGCTGCTGGCCGAGTTGTCGGTGGCGCATCCGTATCTGGCGGAGCGCGCCACGCGCATCGACATCACCCGCTACGGCCACGCGATGGCCATTCCGTCGCCGGGGCGCCTTGCGCAGCTGCAAGCGGGGCAGCCCGGTGGGCGCACCGTGCCGCGCGAAGGGCGCCTGTCCTTCGCGCATGCCGACTGGGCGGGCTACTCGATCTTCGAGGAAGCCTTCACGCGTGGACACATCGCCGGAGCCAACCTCGCATGAAGACATGGGTGCTCGGCGGCTACGGCACCTTCGGCCCGCGCATCAAGCCGCAGCTGTCGTCCGTCTGAGCGGATGTCACGGCGGCGTCATGCCTGCCCGGCAAGCTCACGCGTTTTCGACTGAAAGCTTTTTCGTCCATGACGCGCTTCGCTCCTTTCTCTTTGCTCGCCCTGGCCGCCGCCTTCGCCTGCGGCAGCGCCGCTGCCCAGACCGCTTTCCCCGCCACGCTCGCCGGTCACGCTGTGCTGCCCGCGCAGAGTTTTGTTGCTGCCCCGAAGGACGCACCAGCCGACCTGCAGGCCAGCGGAAAGTTCACCTCGGGCAAGCGCGTCGAGGCGCTGGGCACGGTCGAAGGCCTCTCGGCCGGTCGCGGCACCGGCGTGTCGGTGCCTTTCAAGGGCCAGCCGCTGCAGGGCCATTCGGGCATCAAGAAGATGGACGACGGCTCGTTCTGGATCCTCACGGACAACGGCGCCGGCGCGAAGGCCAACTCGCCCGACTTCATGCTCTACCTGAACCACTACAAGGTGGACTTCAAGAGCGGCAAGTTCAACCGGCTGAACACGATCTTCCTGCACGACCCCGACGAGAAGGTGCCGTTTCGTATCGTCCATGAAGGCACGAAGCAGCGCTACCTGACGGGCTCGGACTTCGATCCCGAGAGCTTCCAGTTTGCCGGCGGCGCGCTGTGGATCGGCGAGGAGTTAGGTCCCTTCCTGATCAAGGCCGACCTCAAGGGCAAGGTGCTCGCGGTGTTCGACACGCAGGTCGACGGCAAGGCTGTGCGCTCGCCCGACCATCCGGCCGTGACCACGCCGGGCGCACCGGGCGGCGCGGTCGATTTCCAGATCAAGCGCTCCAAGGGCTTCGAAGGCATGGCGTCGTCGACGGACGGCAGCAAGCTGTATGCGCTGCTCGAAGGCCCGGTGTGGAATGCGGAGACCAAGGACTACGAGAAGCTCGATGGCAAGGAAGCGCTGCGCGTACTGGAGTTCGACGTGGCGTCCGAAAAGTGGACGGGGCGTCATTGGAAGTACGTGCTCGAAGCCAACGGCCACGCCATCGGCGACTTCAACATGATCGACGGCACCACTGGCCTCATCATTGAGCGCGACAACGGCGAAGGAACGAGCGACAAGGCCTGCCCCGTAGGCCAGAAGCGCACCGACTGCTTCCACGATATCGCGAAGTTCAAGCGCGTCTACAAGGTCGAGCTGAGCGATGCGAACGTAGGCGGCGCGGTGCACAAGATCGGCTACATCGACCTGCTGAACATCGCCGACCCGAACAAGCTGGCGCGCAAGCCGTTGAACGACGGCGTGCTGAAGTTCCCGTTTTTCACCATCGAGAACGTCGACATGGTCGATGCCACGCACATCGTGGTCGGCAACGACAACAACCTGCCCTTCTCCAGCAGCCGTGAGCCGAACAAGGCCGACGACAACGAGCTGGTGCTGCTCGAAGCGGGCGCGCTGCTGCAGGCGAAGTAAGGCGCAGCCGGCGTTTCATATCAAGGCCGCTCGCGGGATGGGCGGGTGAGAGAAACCGAGAAGATGAGTGTGATTTTGATTCTCCAGGTTTCTCCTCTCCCTTTGTGGTTGCGCGGGCTGCCGCATCGCTTTCCGAGCGTCGCCGCGGGCGCGGCAGTGCTCGCCATCGGGCAGGCACTGTTCTGCGCGTTGCTCGCCTGCCTCACCCCCGCATCACGGCTTCGATCTCGTCGGGCCTGACCGGCACGTCGCGCGTGATCAGCTCGCAGCCCGCGTCGTTCACGATCGCGTCGTCCTCGATGCGGATGCCCAGGTTCCAGAACTGCTCGGGCACGCCTTCGGTCGGCCGCACGTACAGGCCGGGCTCGATGGTCAGCACCATGCCGGGCTGCAGGATGCGGCTGGGCCGGCTCACGATGGTCTCGCCGCTGAGCGGATCCTTGCGCTCGCTCGCTTCGCCCTGCTGCGTCGGCTCGACATAGCTGCCGCAGTCGTGCACGTCCATGCCCAGCCAGTGGCTGGTGCGGTGCATGTAGAAGGGGAAATAGGCGCGCTGCTCGATCACGTCCTGCACGCCGCCGACCTTGTTCGCATCGAGCAGGCCGAGGTCGAGCAGGCCCTGCGCGAGCACCGCCACGGTGGCTTCGTGCGGGTCGTTGAAGCGGGCGCCGGGGCGGGTCGCGGCCACCGCCGCGTCCTGGCTGGCCAGCACCAGTTCGTACAGCGCGCGTTGCGGCCCGCTGAAGCGGCCGTTGGCCGGGAAGGTGCGGGTGATGTCGCTGGCGTAGCCGTCCAGCTCGCAGCCGGCGTCGATCAGCACCAGTTCACCGTCCCGCACCGGCGCCACGTCGGCGCGGTAATGCAGCACGCAGGCGTTGGCGCCGGCCGCCACGATCGAACTGTAGGCGGGGTACTGCGAGCCGCCCAGGCGGAATTCGTGCAGCAGCTCGGCGTCGAGGTGGTACTCGCGCACGTCGCGGCCATCGCGTAGCATCCGCGCCGACAACTGCATGGCACGCACGTGGGCGCGCGCGCTGATCTGCGCTGCGCGGCGCATCACGTCCTGTTCGTAGGCGTCCTTGAACAGGCGCATCTCGTCGAGCGGGCCGCACAGGTCACGCTGTTGCTCGGGGCACAGGGCGCCAAAGCGCACGCGCGCGCGCACGCTGGCCAGCCAGCCGTCGACGCGCGTTTCCAGGCCCTTGTGGGTGGCGAAGGGAAACCACACCTCGGAGCGGTTCTCCAGCAGGCGTGGCAATTGCATGTCGAGGTCGGCCACGGAGTGGGCGGCATCGACGCCGAGCGCGACCGGCGCGGCGTCGGGGCCGAGGCGGAAACCGTCCCAGATCTCGCGTTCGAGGTCCTTGGGCGCGCAAAAGAGGGTGGCGCGGCCGTTGCCTTCGAGCACCAGCCAGGCGTTGGGCTCGGTGAAGCCGGTCAGGTAATAGAAGTAGCTGTCGTGGCGGAACAGGAAATCGCTGTCGCGATTGCGCTGGCGCTCGGGGGCGGTGGGGATGATCGCGACCCCGTGTGGGTCCAGTTGCGCGGCCAGGCGGGCGCGGCGGTCGGCGAATAGCGATGAATTCATGGCGTGACGATGCCACACGTTTGTAACGTTTGGGGCGTTGTCAACTCACCAACAACGAAAAGGTTTGCAAGATCGATTGCCCGTAGTCGGGCTTGCAACTACAAACTTGTTATGTCGATATAGAGGTATTCAAGTTGAAAGTAATAAAGAAGTTAGCGGCGCTGGGCCTGATCGGCGCTTTGGCCGCTTGCGGTGGTGGTGGCAGCAGTGGAACGGAGAGTGGCGGGGTGAGCGGCTCGATCAGCGGGCCCAACGGGACTGTTTCGGGGGACACGCACACGAACGACGGCAGTGCTGCAACGTCGCCGGCCGGCAGCGCCGCGCCGAACGACATCGTCGATACCGACCGGAAGGTCGATCCGGCGGCCTATGCCGCGATGGCAGCCAAGCTGAGCACCGACGAAGGCATCACCTACCGCTATGGCGACGTGGCCGGTGCCACGCAGCGCAGCGCCGCGGGTGACCCGCGATGGTATGAACGCCCGAGCACCGCCTTCACCAAGCAGATCCGCCCCAATGCGCTGGGGCTGAACATCGGCGCCTGGCAGGTCGGCGGGCCGGCAGTGGCCGAGCAAGGTGACTACTTCTCCAACACCGGCAGCCTGCTGTACGTGACGGACGCCAACGCGAGCGCACGTGCCGGCGTCAGCATCGTCCAGCTGGCCAACCAGGTGAGCAACGTCTTCTCGCAGAAACCGGAACTGCATTGGGTCTGGGGCACTGATGGCTATGGCACCGACGATTACCACGCGGTCGACCTCGGCTTGAAGCGGCCGATCGCGGCGGCGCATTGCTACGGTCGGCCCGGCTGGTGCATGTCATCGATCGTGGCCTACCAGGACGGCACGCTGGCCACCAACGTCCACAGCAATACGGCGCTGAATCTCGCCAGCCTGAAGCTGCCGGCGAACAAGGTGCCGAGCGCGCTGACCATCACCAACGGCGGCGAATTCGCGCTGGTCACGGTGTGGGACACGCAGCGCACGCGTGCCCAGATCGCCGTCATCGCGCTGGCCGGCCGATGCAATGTCTGCAGTTGGACCGATCCCGACAAGGGCGACGAGTATTGGGGTGAATGGGGCACCACCATGCCCGGGCTGCCCAATTTCAACAACATCGCCTTCATGAAGTTGCTCGGCTATGTGGACTTGCCGGAATCGATGCGGGCGCCGACCGAGATCAGCGCGACGACCGGCTGGAATCCCTGGGAAGGCCGTCCCAGGCCGATCCCTTCCAACTACGACGCGATCCTCAGGGACCCCAGCATTCAGCTGACCGATACGCGGGTGACGCCGTACTACCTGCCGCTGAGCAACGAGACGAATCGCGCCACCTTCTCGACGCGACTGAACACCAACGCCTATGCCAAGGGCGGCGTCGCGGTGGTGATTTCCAAGTCGGAGCAGCGCGCGGCCTTCGTCGACCTGAAGCCGTTGTTCGAGTACTACCGCGGCATGTACTTCGGCCCGATCGACAACTATCGGCAAACCCAGACGGTGGGCATGGCCGACGGGCAGTGGCCCTTCACCTTCTCGGTGGCCAGCCAGCAGACGCCGAAGCTGATCACCACGGTCGACCTGCCGGCGCCCCCGACGGCCGTGAAGGCCCAGTTGTGGGGCCGCAACCCGCGCGCCTGGATCGCCACGCAGGAAGGGCAGCTGCGCCTGTTCGACATCAGCGGCTACGCCGACGGCTCCGGCACGACCCCGATCGCGCAGGTGGGCGCGGTGCCGGTGGGGGCCAACCCCACTTCACTGTCGTACTTCCGCTCGGTCGCCTACACCACCGGCAACGACATCAACGACCAGCTGCTGGTGCTCTCGCGCCGCGAGCGCAGGATCGACTTCCTGAGCTTCGCCGCCGACCACAAGAGCGCCACCCTGAACAGCGGCCCGGTCAAGCGCGCCCTGACCGACCAGCGCATGGTCGACCCGATCATGATCGAGGACAACGAGGCACACGGGACCGACGTGTCGATGGTCTCGGTGGCCGACTACAACGGCCGCGCCTTGCACAACTACCGCTACGCGCCGGTGGTCTTCAAGACCAATCCGAACGACTCCGCCTGCCAGCCGAACAGCCCGTGCACCATGGGCCAGAACGGCTCAGACCCGTTCGAATACGGTGGCGCGCTGACCCTGCCGGCCGGCATGAAGTACATGGATGGCACCGCGGCCGGCAGCACCCTGCCGGGCAAGCCCTTCCATGTCGGCAGCGGCAACGTGCCCTGAACCTGGCGCGCGCAGTGGCCGCGCGGCGCTCAGGCCGGGCCGGCGGCGTTCAGCGTCGCCAATCGCTGCGGCGTGCCGACGTCGGTCCATTCGCCCGTGTAGAGCTCGGCGCTGACGCGGCCCGCATGCATGGCCGCACGCAGCAGCGGCGCCAATGCCGCCGACCTGCCCTGCGCATTGCCCCGCGCGACGTCGCACCAGGGCGCGGCGAACAGTTCGGCGCGGTACAGGCCGATGGTCGAGAAGGTATGGCGCGGCGTGCCCGCGGGCGGGTCGCCCAGCGCGAGGCCTTCGCCCGACAAGCCGAAGTCGCCCTTCGGGTTGTGCGCCGGGTTGGACACCAGCCACAGGTGCGCCAGCATCCCGCTGGCGACAAAGCGGTCGAACGCTTCCTGGCTGAAGACGAATTGCGGAGCGTACACATCGCCCGCCGCGACCCAGAAGACGTCCCCCAGCAGCGGCAGTGCGCGCACGATGCCGCCGGCGGTTTCCAGCGCGCCGCCGAAATCGCGCCCCTCGTGCGAATAGGCCAGCGCCAGCGCGCTGCCGTCGGCGCACGCCAGCCGCGCGCCGAAGCGCTGTTCGATCTGCTCGCCCAGCCAGGCCGTGTTGACCACCGCGCGTTCGATGCCGCCGCGCGCCAGCGCTTCCAGCGGCCACTGCATCAGCGGCTTGCCGTGCACCGGCAGCAGCGGCTTGGGCGTGTCGTCGGTCAGCGGGCGCATGCGCTCGCCGCGGCCGGCGGCCAGGATCATGGCGCGCGCGCCGGGAACGTCTTGGGTCATGGAATGAGGGTCGGCGCGTCGCCGCGCGCCAGCGCGTGGCGCTGCACGCGCGTGGGTTCGAACAGGGCCAGCAGCGCATCGAGCAGGGCATGCGCCCGCGCCGAGTGGTCGCCACCGAAGTTGCAGACATAGACGTCGAGCGTCACCGCGCGCAGTTCGGGCCAGGTGTGCACGCACAAGTGCGACTCGGCCAGCAGCACGGTGGCCGTCACGCCGCCCGGGCCGTCGGACGTGCCCGGAAAGGTGTGGAACAGCGCGTCCACCGCCTGCAGCCCGGCGGCCTGCACCGCGCGGCGGCAGCGCTCGCCCAGTGGCGCCGCCTCGGTCAGCCACGCGTCTGCGCAGCGGCAGCCGTGAAGATCCGCGGTGAGGTGCAACCCATGCATGAGGTGGCACTCTAGCAGCCGCCCGGGCCGCTTTCGCAGGGGCACCGAATCGGTAACTGAAGGTGAACCGGGCGGCCCGCTAAAATTGCGGGTTCCCCCCAACTCTCCGCCCCAGAAAGCCTTACCCATGGCCAACCAAGCCTTGATGGCCAACGCGATCCGCGCGCTGGCAATGGATGCCGTTCAATCCGCGAACTCCGGCCATCCCGGTGCCCCGATGGGCATGGCCGACATGGCTGTGGCGCTCTGGGGTGACCACTTGCGCCACAACCCGCAGAACCCGCACTGGTTCGACCGCGACCGCTTCGTGCTGTCCAATGGCCATGCCTCGATGCTGATCTATTCGGTGCTGCACCTCACGGGCTACGCGCTGCCGATCGACGAGCTCAAGCACTTCCGCCAACTGCACAGCAAGACGGCCGGCCACCCCGAAGTGGGTGTCACGCCCGGCGTGGAAACCACCACCGGCCCGCTCGGCCAGGGCATCACCAACGCGGTGGGCTTTGCGCTCGCCGAGAAGCTGCTCGCGGCGGAGTTCAACCGCGACGGCCACGCCATCGTCGACCACCACACCTACGCATTCCTGGGCGACGGCTGCCTGATGGAAGGCATCAGCCACGAGGCCGCGGCACTGGCCGGCGCCTGGAAGCTGAACAAGCTGATCGCGCTGTACGACGACAACGGCATCTCGATCGACGGCAAGGTTGCGCCCTGGTTCATCGACAACTCGGCCGAGCGCTTCCACGCCTACGGCTGGAACGTGATCGGCCCGATCGACGGCAACGACGCCAAGGCCGTCTCGGCCGCCATCACGCAGGCCAAGGCCAGCAGCGACAAGCCGACCTTCATCCTGTGCAAGACGCAGATCGGCTTCGGCAGCCCGAACCGCGCCAACACCGCCAAGGCGCACGGCGAAGCGCTGGGCACCGAGGAAATCGCGCTGACGCGCGAAGCCCTGAAGTGGCCCTACGCGCCCTTCGAAGTGCCGGCCGAGGTTTATCAAGACTGGGACGCCAAGGCCGCCGGCGCACGCGTGGAAGGCGAGTGGGACGAAAAGTTTGCCGCCTACGCCAAGGCCTTCCCGGCGCAGGCCGCCGAGTTCACCCGCCGCATGAAGGGCGAACTGCCGGCCAACTTCCACCAGACCGCCTTCGACGCGGTGGTCGACGCGCACACCAAGGGCGAGACCGTGGCCAGCCGCAAGGCCTCGCAGATCGCGCTGGAAGCCTTCACGGCCGCGCTGCCCGAACTGCTCGGCGGCAGCGCCGACCTGACCGGCTCGAACCTGACCAACACCAAGAGCACGCCGCCGCTGCGCTTCGACGCGCAGGGCGCGGTAGTGCTCGACGAACAAGGCCGGATTGGCCGCCACATTAACTACGGCGTGCGCGAATTCGGCATGGCCGCGGTGATGAACGGCATTGCCCTGCACGGCGGCTACATCCCCTACGGCGGCACCTTCCTGACCTTCAGCGACTACAGCCGCAACGCCATCCGCATGGCCGCATTGATGAAGCGGCGCGTGGTGCATGTGTTCACGCACGACTCCATCGGCCTGGGTGAAGACGGTCCGACGCACCAGTCGATCGAGCATGCCGCGGCGCTGCGCCTGATTCCCAACCTTGACGTCTGGCGCCCCGGCGACACCGCAGAAACGGCGGTGGCCTGGGCCGTTGCGCTGGGCAACACCAGCCGGCCGACCGCGCTGCTGCTGTCGCGCCAGAACCTGGCCTACGCGCCCAAGAGCGACCTGAGCGACATCAGCAAGGGCGCCTACGTGCTGGCCGAGCCCGAGCGCGTGGGTCTCAAGAGCAAGAAGACCGCGGCGGTGATCATCGCCACCGGCTCCGAGGTGCAGCTGGCGATGCAGGCGCAGGAACTGCTGGCCGCCCGGAAGATCGCCGTGCGCGTGGTCTCCATGCCCTCGACCACCACCTTCGACCGCCAGGACGTGGCCTACAAGAAGAAGGTGCTGCCCAAGGGCCTGCCGCGCATCGCGGTGGAAATGGGTGTCACCGACGGCTGGTGGAAGTACGGCTGCGATGCCGTGGTCGGCATCGATACGTACGGCGAGTCGGCACCGGCCGGCGTGCTGTTCAAGTACTTCGGCTTCACCGCCGAGAACGTCGCGGCCACCGTCGAGGCGGCGCTCAAGCGCTGAGCGCGTTCACCTTCATTCGGATTCCCAGTTTTTCAACCATCCAGGAGCATTCACATGGCTATCAAGATCGGTATCAACGGCTTCGGTCGCATCGGCCGCATGGTTTTCCGCGCAGCGGTGCAGAACTTCAAGAGCGACATCGAAGTGGTCGCCATCAATGACTTGCTCGAGCCCGACTATCTCGCCTACATGCTGCAGTACGACTCGGTGCACGGCAACTTCAAGGGCGAGATCGGCGTGGAAGGCAACAACCTCGTCGTCAACGGCCGCACCATCCGCCTGACGGCCGTGAAGGACCCGGCCGAGCTGAAGTGGGGCGAAGTCGGCGTCGACGTGGTGATCGAGTCGACCGGCATCTTCCTGACCAAGGAAGGCGCGCAAAAGCACATCGACGCGGGTGCCAAGAAGGTCATCATGTCGGCCCCCTCGAAAGACGACACACCGATGTTCGTCTACGGCGTCAACGACAAGACCTACAAGGGCGAGGCGATCATCTCCAACGCCAGCTGCACCACCAACTGCCTGGCGCCGCTGGCCAAGGTGCTCAACGACAAGTGGGGCATCAAGCGCGGCCTGATGACCACCGTGCACGCCGCCACCGCCACGCAAAAGACGGTCGACGGCCCGAGCAACAAGGACTGGCGCGGCGGCCGCGGCATCCTGGAGAACATCATCCCCAGCAGCACCGGCGCGGCCAAGGCCGTCGGCGTGGTGATCCCCGAGCTGAACAAGAAGCTCACCGGCATGAGCTTCCGCGTGCCGACCTCCGACGTGTCGGTGGTCGACCTCACGGTGGAGCTGAACAGCGAAGCCAGCTACAAGGACATCTGTGCCGAATTCAAGGCGCAAAGCGAAGGCGCCCTCAAGGGTGTGCTGGGCTACACCGAGGACAAGGTGGTCGCCACCGACTTCCGCGGCGATGCGCGCACCTCGATCTTCGACGCCGACGCCGGCATCGCGCTGGACAGCACCTTCGTCAAGCTGGTGAGCTGGTATGACAACGAATGGGGCTACTCGAACAAGTGCCTGGAGATGGCGCGCGTCATCGCGAAGTAATTGGGTGGCCGGCACCTGTGGTGCCGGCACGAAGAAAAAATGCGCCTCATGAGGTGCATTTTTTTTGCTGATAACTGCTCCGCGACTGAGGCCGTATGCGGCTGTTATGGGCCCATCTCGGCCTTTGCTATGGTCCGCCGAAGCGCCGCTTCGCGCCCAGGACCTGGCGTTCGACAGAGAAAGTTGCTCCTCCGTGGATCAGTGCATTCTTTCGATGTCGGGGAGAGCCCAGGACCTGTCGAAGTAGGGCTGCAGCGGTCCATAGAACCTAAACAGCGCGAACCAGGCCTTGCCTGGAATCGTCGGAATCCAGTTCTTCTCGAGCCCCGTGTCGGGCTTCGTCGGCCCAATCAACAGATCAGCCGAGCCGTCCGCATTCTTCGCGATGTCCACGCGCGAAGAGCGATCGACCACGCCGTCCGGTGTGTTGTCAAAGAAGGAGCGCGTCTCGGTGTCGTACACCGTCAGCGACCAGAAGAGCTTCGCCGGCGCATTGGCAGGCACATGCAGCCGATAGTTCTTGCTGCCGTCGAGCCACGCGCCGTCCTTGTCGTGCGCCGTGCCAACATAGGCCTGGCCGACACCCGGCACCTTGCTGACCATGCCGTGGCTAGTGGTGACGGCCTGGTAGAAGTAGGACGTGCGTTCGTCGAGCGGCGCATAGCTGCCCACATCCTGCCCCGGGTCGAACGTGAAGAGGTATTCCCATCGCGAGTCGGGTCGATAACGTGCGGCGGGATCGCGGTTCGCGAAGGCCAGCGACTGGCCCATCAGTTCGCCGACCGCGGCGCCATCCTCGAGCAATTTCTTCTGTCGTGGATCCGGCGTGAAGGGCTTGCCCTTCTCGATGCCCAATGGCTTCAGCATCGCCATGTAGAAGCGGTCGCGCTCAATCACCGGCTCGCGCTGCAGGATGTCGTTCAGCCGTTCCCAGTACGCCATGCCCTTGGGCGGAATCTGGCTCCAGGCGCGCCCCTCGGGTTTCAGGAATCTTGTCGGCGCGGGCTTGTCGCGCTGCGCATAGGGGTACATGTGAAAGCGCGCAATGGATTCCTTCGCCTTGGCTGGGTCGGCATCAAGCGCGCGGAAGGCGACGAATACGTTCGAGGTGGGCGAACGGATCAATCTATAGGCCCCGCTGTTCGGCGGTACGTCCTGCCCTGGACCGACCACCAGGTACTTCCCTCCCTTGCCCTTGTCCGGGCCTGCCTCGCCGAGGTCCGTGACGGGGCGCTGCCAGAAGTCTCCGATGCCACCGGCCGTTGCGCCGGCCGGGTAGTCCACCACCAATGGCCCCGTCTTCGTAAGGTCGGGCATGCCGATGATGTAGGGCGTGGTGGCATTCGGGGTCAGGATGCCGAGCTTGTCCTTGACGCTTTCGTAGACGACCATGTCGGTCTCCGCGGCGCCGAACACACGGCGATGTGCGTCCTGCCACGAGGCGAAGCCGACGATCGGCAGGCCCCACAGATAGGCCTGCGATGCGCGCTGGAAGTCCATCTCGTCATAAACCTTGGCGACCGTGGCGGCATCTGCGGGAAGGCCGAATTGCGTGGCAACCGGCCCCATTCGAGTGTCCATGGTCTGGGCTCCGGCAAAGGCGGCAAGGCCGCTTCCTGCGCCAAGCGCGGCGGCTAAAACGATGCGATGACTTGAAAGCATGTGGTAGTCCTTCGACGGGCAGAAATGTACTGCCGTGCGCAGTATGCTGTGCCTCGATTTCAGAAGGAGAAATGATGTCATCAAAGCTCGCACACACGGGACTCTGGGCGCTCGGAATGACGATGTTTGCGCTTCAACCAGCGGGAGCCCAGTCGCCCGCGTCGGCGTCGCAAGTTCGGGCGGTCACCAAAGAGGCCTACATCTACGCCTTCCCGATGATCGAGAACTACAACACCATGTACAAGCAACTGGCCAATCCAGCCGGCCGAGAGTATGTGGGCGGTTTCGGAAAGTTTCGCCACTACTCCGAGGCTTACACGCCGGACAACCACGATGTGGTGACCCCCAACAACGACACGCCTTATTCATGGGCGTGGCTCGACTTGCGTGCCGAGCCCTGGGTGGTGAGCGTCCCTGCGGTGGCCAACAACCGCTACTACGTGCAGCAATGGGTAGATCTGTTCACCTACAACTTCGCCTACATCGGCTCGCGCGCCACGGGCAACGATGCCGGAAGCTACCTGATCGTGGGGCCGGGCTGGAAGGGCGAGGTGCCGGCGGGTATCAAGAAAGTCTTTCACTCCGAGACCGAGGTCGTGATGACCTTGACGCGCACTGCGCTAGACGGTCCTGATGACGTAGCGGCGGTGCGTGCCGTGCAGTCTGGCATGAAGCTGCAACCGCTCAGCGCCTTCACGAACACTGCCGCGCCACCGGCGGCTCCAGCGATCACGTTTCCGCCATACGACCCGGCCAAGGCCAGGTCGCACGACTTCGTCACCTACCTCAACTTTCTCCTTCAGTTCACTCAACCGCCGGACGCCAGCGAGACGGAATTGATGCAGCGGTTCCGCTCGGTGAGCATGGGCCCCGGCCTTCCCTTTGATGCCGGGAAGCTGTCGCCGGCCACGCTTGTGGCGATGGACGAAGGTGTGGCGGATGCGAAGGCCGCGCTGGCCGAGAAGTCGAAGGTCACCCTGTCGTCGAACGGACTCTTTGGCAGTCGCGCGGACATGAAGAACGACTACCTCACGCGTGCCATTGCCGCCGAAAAGGGCCTCTACGGCAATTCGCTGGTCGAGGCCTGGTATGGCGGCTACATCGGCGACGGCAGCAAGCTGTCCACGGTTCACTTCGCTCCGGGCCAACTGCCACCGGCGAAGTTTTTCTGGTCGATGACGCTTTACTCGCTGCCCGATCGATTCCTCTACGCGAACGACCTCAAGCGATATTCGATCGGTGACCGCACCAAAGGACTGAAGCGCGACCCTGATGGCGGGCTGACGCTCTACATCGGCCATGCTTCACCAGGAGCGGACAAAGAGTCGAACTGGCTGCCGGCGCCGGAGGGTCGATACAGTGCAGTCGGTCGCGTCTATGGTCCAAGCGAAGCTGCGATGAACGGAAGTTGGAAGCTGCCGCCGCTCACCCCCGTCGCAGCGGGCCAGTGAAGGGGTCGGTTTGCCTCTTTGAGCGGTCGTCGGCCTCTACAGACCGACCGGCCGCTCATGGCCGAGCCCGGACCGTGCGAGTCATCGCGGTCAAGCACCCCGCCCGAGCTCGAAGTGAACGCCACACGTCTGGCACATCTTGGGATTCAGCGCGACAAAGCTTCCTGCTTGCACTTCGGTGGTCGTGAACGAGACCCTCGGAACCATGGGAATGGTTGCGCATCGGGGACACCTAAACGCCAACATTCGAAAGAGGAGGTAGATGCCAGTGGAAAACCCGAGGGGTAACACAAGTGCAGGCCACACCTGGAACTTAAGTATCCCGTGAAGCAGAGCAATCGCCAGCGCGAACATCATGAATATGCCCGCCGCAATCCAGAAATGTCTTCGACGAGAACGAAACTCCGCGTGTTCCTCCGGCGTCAAGGGTCCAAGAGAACGCAAGTCTTTGAGCGGGTGGTGGCGGCGAGCTCTCATGGGCGCTGGACTGACGTCCTGGAAGATGTGTTTATGGCCCTGATTGTTGTCCGCGACGTGGTGAGTGCGCACGCGCTTTGGAAACGCCCCCGACTGTCCGCTATTGGCCGCGAGCCGGCCTACTTCAGGTCCGCCCACATCGTGGCGAGTTCTCGCCAGAACGGCCTGCCAGACGGCGTTGCAAGCTCAGTGACGACGCCCTCCGCCAGTCCATTCGGGTCGTTGGCGACTTTCGACTGCAGGTAGCAGGTGCCTACGGCCCTCAAGAGCATGTCCAATGACGGTGCCACAAGCTGGGTGTTTGCCGAGCCATCATCGACGGCGTGCGCGTAGATTTCGCCCGTTCTTGTGTCAAGCAACGTCATGAAGGGGTCGCCGTGCGCAATAGCAAGCAGGTCGGCCGGTCTCGCGGGTTCGTCCCGGTCGCCCCACCATTCCAATCCTGGAACGGCGGCGTTGAGGCGTCGCAATCGAGCGAGATAGTCGCCATCGGATGCGAATGGAAAACCCGGGAGCTCAAGCCGGCCCAGGTCCCACTCCGCTGCCGCTTCACGGAACGACTGCGGCAAGCGGAGCTCGAACTCAGTCTCCACAGCGTCAAGCAGTTGGATTGCAGCTTCGCGAGTGGGCGCCGAAGGGATATAGACCTCGAACTCGGGAAACTGCGTCAGCGCATCGCCCCACCGCTGCCTCACCTTTTGTTGGATTTCTGAGAACGTTAGAAGGCTTGTCATCGGAGACTGGCTCGGTTCGTCGATGGCGCGAGGCGCCTGCTTGAATTCAGGGACGCTACGTCCGAGAGCGTAGCGTTCCGCTTTTGGCCGCATCCTGACAGACGGGCAGGCTCCCTGGAGCAAGGGGCCGCCAGCACCATCAAGACATATCAGCGGCCATCCGCATGGCGCTGAAGGCGATGTACTCATCTGTGAAGGTTGGACCGTCGGCCTCGGGGCCGGCGAGCCACTCGTCGAATGCTTCGTTGTGTTCGGAGATTGCACGTCGAAGCCGCAGTATGGTATGCGTCCGGTGATCCCGTCTTGAGTTCGAGCGTCGCAACGTGAAGGATTGCGTCCACTTACGAAATAGGTGGACACGATGGCAAGCGACAAATCCGCTTCGGGATCTGGTTCGAGACGGC
>Ga0160472_100671_pt1 | contig 16818 bp, 12 predicted proteins | sample HID1973M_E11MG_FD_108267 | JGI IMG/M metagenome (GOLD analysis project Ga0160472, IMG submission 108267) | Enriched mosquito-associated microbial communities from UW Madison campus, WI, USA - HID1973M_E11 MG | ecosystem: Host-associated > Arthropoda: Insects > Digestive system > Unclassified ... | reverse complement strand
CCGTCCGTACGTGATCATCGGCTGCTTCGTGGTCGGCATGATCCTGACACCGCCCGACATCTTCTCTCAGACCCTGCTGGCCGTGCCGATGTGGTTGCTGTTCGAAATCGGCATCCTGTTTGGCGGCCTGATCAGCAAGCGTGGCGACCACCCTGACGATCAGCCGGCGGACGACCACAACGACCAGCCGCCAGCGACCCAGGCGTGAACCTGCTCCTTCTCGAAGCGGCCGACTTCATTGCGGCCGACCGGGTGGTCCTGCGTGATCGCCGCCTGACCCACATGCAGGAAGTCCACCGCTGTGAAGTCGGCGACAGCATGCGCGTCGGGCGCATCGACGGGCTGATGGGCTCGGCCGAAGTGCTGCGCCTGGACGCGACTGAAGCGGAATTGCGGGTCAATCTCGACCAGGCACCGCCCGCCAAGCTGCCCCTGACCCTGGTATTGGCCCTGCCACGCCCCAAGATGCTGCGCAGGGTGTTTCAGACCGTTGCCGCCATGGGTGTGCCGCGCATCGTGTTGGTCAACAGCTATCGCGTCGAGAAGAGCTTCTGGCAGACGCCCTTTCTGGAACCCGAAGCGATCCGCGAGCAACTGATCCTCGGCCTGGAACAGGCCCGGGACAGTGTGCTGCCCGAGGTCATCATCGAGAAACGCTTCAAGCCGTTTGTCGAAGACCGATTGCCGGCGATCACCGAAGGCACTCTCGGCTTGGTCGGACACCCGGGCAACTACCCGCCCTGCCCCCGCGCGCTGAGTGAGCCGGTGACCCTCGCCATCGGTCCTGAAGGTGGCTGGATTCCCTACGAGATCGACCTGCTGGGCAAGTCCGGTTTGCAACCGGTGCAGCTGGGCGAGCGCATCCTGCGCGTAGAAACTGCCGTCACTGCGCTGCTCGCGCGTCTCTTCTAAATCTCCTTCCGGCTGATATCGAACACCCTGTAGGAGCTGCCGAAGGCTGCGATCTTTTGATCTTGAAAATCAAAATCAAAAGATCGCAGCTTTCGGCAGCTCCTACAGGATCTCGCCCGCCTGTCAGCAGGCGCCTACAGTTTCCACCCCACCAGCCGATACATCCCCCATAAAACCTTATTGCGGTCCGGGGAGTTTCAGCATGTATCAATGGCTAGCCGATAATCTGGGTAACATCAGCGTCAAGCGCAAGCTGGGGATCGGCTTTGGCCTGGTGCTGCTGCTGACCCTGTTGATCACCTTCACCGGCTGGACCGGCTTGAGCGACGTGACCAATCGCGGCGACAAACTCGGTTTCATCTCCGATATCAACGGAATGACCAAGGACCTGCGCATCGCCCGCCTCGATTACGAGATGCGTCGCGGCGAACAGGGGCCGAGCACCGTCAATGACCTGCTAGGCAAACTCGAAAGCGCCCTGCAGACCGCCAAAGGTCTGATCGAGCAGCCGGCTGACTCGGCGATGGTCGATCAGCAACTGGCCGCCGTCGCCGAGTACCGCCGCGCCTTCACCGACATGACCCAGGCCGGCGCACACCGAGAAGACGCCCGCAGCAAACTTGGCGCCACCGCCGACAATGCCGTGGCCCGCGTTGCCGAAGTGGAAAAGTCCATGCTGCAAGGCGACAGCGTGAGCGCCTTCAACAGCGTGATCGACCTGAGCAAGCTGATCCAGCAGGCGCGCTTCCAGGTGCGTGGCTACACCTACAGCGGCAAGAGCGACGCCGAACAACCGGCCCTGAATGCTATCGATGACGCCCTGAAAAACCTCGAAAGCCTGCCTGCCAAACTGCCGGAAGAACATCTTGCCAACCTGCAGCAGGCGACCGACTCGCTGAAGGCTTATCGTGCCGCCGTCAGCCAGTTCCGCGACTCTCAGGTGACCAGCGCCAAGGCCCTTGAGCGCATGGCTGCCCAGGGCAACATCCTGCTGGACCTGAGCAATAAACTCACCGTCTCGCAAACTGTGGTTCGTGACACCGACGTCGCCCACGCCCGGAACAAGCTGACCCTCACCACCGTCCTGGCTATTGCCTTTGGCCTTCTGGCTGCCTGGGCCATCACCCGTCAGATCATCATCCCGTTGAACCAGACCCTGGCCGTGGCCGAACGCGTCGCCGGTGGCGACCTGACCCACAACCTGACCTCCCAGCGCCGCGACGAACTTGGCCAGTTGCAACGGGCCATGCAGAAAATGACCCAGGGCCTGCGGGAACTGATCGGCGGCATCAGCGATGGCGTCACCCAGATCGCCAGCGCCGCCGAAGAACTGTCCGCCGTCACCGAGCAAACCAGCGCCGGGGTCAACAGCCAGAAGATCGAAACCGATCAGGTCGCCACCGCCATGAATGAAATGGCCGCCACCGTGCAGGAAGTCGCGCGTAACGCCGAGGAAGCCTCCGAAGCCGCCGTAGCGGCCGACCAGCAGGCCCGTGAAGGCGACAAGGTGGTCGCGGAAGCCATCACCCAGATCGAACGCCTGGCCAAGGAAGTCGGCCACTCCACCGAAGCCATGGGCGACCTCAAGCGCGAAAGCGACAAGATCGGCAGTGTGCTCGACGTGATCAAGTCCGTGGCCCAGCAAACCAACCTGCTGGCACTGAACGCAGCGATCGAAGCGGCCCGAGCCGGCGAAGCCGGTCGCGGTTTTGCCGTGGTCGCCGACGAAGTCCGCAGCCTCGCCCAGCGCACCCAGAAGTCCACCGAAGAGATCGAAGAACTGATCGTCGGCCTGCAAAACGGCACCCAGCAAGTGGCAACCATCATGGACAACAGCCGCACACTGACCGACAGCAGCGTCGAACTGACCCGCCGCGCCGGTGGCTCACTGGAAAGCATCACCCGCACCGTATCGGCGATCCAGGCGATGAACCAGCAGATCGCGGCCGCTGCCGAACAGCAAAGCGCCGTGGCCGAGGAGATCAACCGTAGCGTGCTGAATGTGCGGGATGTGTCTGATCAGACCTCGGCGGCGAGTGAAGAGACCGCGGCGTCCAGCGTCGAGCTGGCCCGGCTGGGCACGCATTTGCAGATGCTTGTGGGCAAGTTCCGGGTTTGAGGTAATTCATACGCATCGGCTTCGGCGCCCCCCCTTGGGTGCCGGTCTTGCGCAATAAACACTCAACGGGATCGACGCCGTGCCACTTTCGAGCATCGGCTCGTCACGAATCAGCGTCATCCCAAACACCCGCCAAATGAGCCTTTCGCGTTCGACATGAGGCAGCCACACACGGCAAATACTGCTTCTAAAAAATAAAGGGATAGCTGCGCGTTTATCGGCAGAAAACAAAAAGCCGCATCTTGAACGAAGCTTTTATGATGCAGCTTACATAAAGTCAAACCTGATTCGCATAATTACAAGTCGCCTCTAACTTCCCATCGAGAACAATTAATCTCCATTCGACGCACCTTCCCTTCCGGCGTACGAACATCACACTTCACATCAAAATAAAATTCAATCAGGGTGTCCGAAAGAAACCTGACGGTTAGAAGCCCCGTTACATCGGTTACGAACAAATAGCCAGGCCAATGCATATGAAAGTCCGTTTCGTTACCATATGCAACTTCAAGAGTTTGCCCATGCCTTTCAAACAATGGCGCGAGCAAATGGAACTGTATACGGGACGGTCCACTACCTTCTGCAAGAAAACACTGACCATGCGAAGCCTTATCATAAGACAAAGTATTTAACACAACCTCTTCACTTGGCTGATCCGGTTCGAGTTGATATTTAAAAACGGCTTTACCCTTGACGGGTCGAAGAGATAGTTGTTCACCGCACACCTCCAAAGTACCCCGTCCATCCTCATGCAATAGCGATTCGTGGTTTTTTGTAGAAATCATGAACGTCTCCATTGAGAGTTGTATCGACTTAAAAACGAACTACGACAAAAAACTACACCCTTCAAATTTACCCCGCAACTGTCAACTATTACAGATTGACAATCGCCTTAACCCGGATACCTCAACCACGAAATGAACACACCCGCGCAATAAAACCAATGATTTGGACGCCTTACTCAAACGCCTGGCGGATTTTCTGAACTAATTCTAGCCAGGTTCTTCAACCAAAAATGGCCCCCTAATCTCCCATTGAGAACAATCCATCTCCACCAAGCGACTTACACCTGGCTCTGCACCACCATAAAATTTGGCATTAAAATCAAGACCAATAAAATCATCTTCAAGCATCCTGACAGTTAATAGCCCCTCAGGATATATTTGCCCTATTGAAAACCCTGGCATTGCCACGTTCAGACCCACTTCGCCTCTACTATCTCCAATAACAATTGATTGGCCTACACTCTGAAAGTAGCCTGATCTCAGCTTAATATGCACGGTCCCGTAGGAGCACTCGCCGTAGGCACTAAAATCCCAGACTTCACCTGCCCAATCCACAAATCCCATGCACCTCAATAGAACATCTTCACCAACCTGGTCCGGCTCTGCCCGAATTCTAACTATCGCTTTACCCTTTACTCTTTTGAAATTTCCGTTGTTCCCTCTTCCTCCTTCCAGACTAGCCCGCCCATCATCCTGAAGTACCGATTCCTGCTTTTCTTTAGAAGTCATGACCCTCTCCAGTTTAGTGCTTCACCTTAGTGAAAACGGCGTACAAAAAAAGGCTATACCCGTCAAATCCAGACAGCAACTGTCAAACATAACAGCTTGACAAACTTTGAAACTCATAAATGAAATTACAAAAATACTCTTTAAGGCAGGCGTCGCCGGCAAATGTCGACCTGAATGGTTAGATCCAGCGCAGATGCTAAATACGCTAAGGACATTTTTGGGTAAGGTCGCTGAGGTCGAGCAGGTCCTGATAAACAGACAAAAAAAATCCGATGCCAGAGGTCTGGCATCGGATCTTCGGATAAGCCCGGCTTGGACTCAAATGCTTAAGTAAACTGCATTACGCCAAAGGCGGGGGTTTTCTTTATCAGGCCGGTTGAGCCTGCAAGCTCAGCGGCTGTAGCGGTAGCAGCGGCGCATGGGGATCGGCCTTCACCGATTCGCGCCAGGCGTTGAGCCACTCGGCATTGCCTTCACTCCACACCTGCTCATGCAGGCGAGCCAGGGCCACCGGGTCACTCAGCAGTTGCACACGCTCGTTGTTGGTCAGCCCCTGCGGTCCGACTTTCATCGCGTGGCGAACCCGCTCCACCCGCAGCCATTCGATCGGCTCGGCCTGGCCGTGGCGGGAAGTCGCCAGCGAGCACGCCAGGGCGTTCTGCTGTGGATCGACCACCGAACGGACGAAGCCGTCGTTCAGCGCATGCCAGCGGTTCTCGTGGGTGTACTTGTCTGTCGCCAGCAACGCCTGTGGCGGATTGTATTCCTCGGGGATCAGGAACAGGCTCTCGTCACGGGACTTCAGGCCCAGACCGACGCGACTGGAGATCACCGACACCGGAATCGACAGCATCAGCGAACCGACGATCGGCACCAGCCACCACAGGAAGCTCGGGTTCAGCCAGATCACCAGCAGTGCCCAGAAGAAGCCCAGCAGGGTCTGCGGACCGTGGCGCTTGACCGCCTCGCTCCATGGCGTGGAGTCGTCGTCACGCTGCGGCGAGTTCCAGGTCGCGGCCCAACCGAGGAACGCGGCGAGGACGAAACGGGTGTGGAAAATCATCCTCACCGGGGCGAGCAACATGGAGAACAGCATCTCCAGCAGCATCGACAGGGTGACCTTGATCCGACCGCCGTAACCGACAGCGCCCTTGGCCCAGATCAGGATGATGCTCAACAGCTTCGGCAGGAACAGCAGCACGACAGTGGTCGAGAACAGCGCGATGGCCTTGTCCGGGTGCCATTGTGGCCACAACGGATAGAGTTGGCGCGGTTCAAGGAAGTACTGCGGTTCCATCAGCGTGTTGACCGCCAGCAGTGCCGTCGACAGCACCAGGAAGAAGAACCACAGCGGCGCCGACAGGTAAGACATCACGCCGGTAAGGAACACCGCGCGGTGCACCGGGTGCATGCCCTTGACCAGGAACAGGCGGAAGTTCATCAGGTTACCGTGGCACCAGCGACGGTCACGCTTGAGCTCGTCCAGCAGGTTAGGCGGCAGTTCTTCATAGCTGCCCGGCAAGTCGTAGGCAATCCACACGCCCCAGCCGGCACGGCGCATCAGCGCGGCTTCGACGAAGTCGTGGGAGAGGATCGCACCGGCGAATGCACCTTTACCCGGCAACGGCGCCAGGGCGCAGTGCTCGATAAACGGCTTCATGCGGATGATCGCGTTGTGGCCCCAATAGTGGGATTCGCCCAACTGCCAGAAGTGCAGGCCGGCGGTGAACAGCGGACCGTACACACGGGTGGCGAACTGCTGCATGCGCGCATACAGGGTGTCCATGCCCGACGCGCGTGGCGCGGTCTGGATGATCCCGGCGTCCGGCGTGGCTTCCATCAGGCGCACCAGACTGGTCAGGCACTCACCGCTCATCACGGAGTCGGCGTCGAGTACGACCATGTACTTGTAGTCACCGCCCCAACGACGACAGAAGTCGTCGAGGTTGCCGCTCTTGCGCTTCACGCGGCGACGGCGACGACGATAGAAGATCTTGCCGAAACCGCCGGCCTCGCGGCAGACGTCGAGCCAGGCTTGCTGCTCGGCGACACAGATGTCGGCGTCGTTACTGTCGCTGAGGACGAAGAAGTCAAAGCGGTCCAGGTCACCGGTAGCCGCAACCGACTCGAAGGTCGCGCGCAGGCCGGCGAATACCCGTGGCACGTCTTCGTTGCAGATCGGCATCACCAATGCGGTGCGCGCGTCTTTCGGAATCGGCTCATTGCCGGCGCTGGCGCCGGAAATACGGTATTTGTCGTGACCGGTGAGCAACTCGAGGAAGCCCATCAGCGCCGTCCAGAAACCGGCCGACACCCAGCAGAACAGGATCCCGAACAGAATCAGAATGCTGGTCTGCAAGGCATAGGGCAGCACTTGCGTGGCGGTCTGCAGCAACGGCTGGTGCAGCACTTCGTTGAGGTCGACGAACGACCAGCCCTGGTAAGGCATGATGCCTTTCATGTACCAGCCGGCGACGATGGTCTGGCCCAGCATCAATACCAGCAAAATGTAGCGACGGATCGAACCGACCGTGCGCCAGCGCGCCGCCGGCAGGACGTTTTCGTCTTTCGGCGGCTTCGGCGGGTTGGTACGGCCGGTCATGCGGCGCCAGCCGCGCACCAGGATGTTGGTGCGCCATGGCTCCGGCACGACCTTGGTGCGACGGATCGGCGGGGTCGCCTTCAGGCAAACCCGACCGCTGGCGTCGAGCGCCAGCATTTCGGCGTCCTGCAACTCCTCGGCAGTGCTCAGGGTCAGGCGCTTGCCCACCGAAGCCTGGGCGGCCTCGGTCGGCGCGTCAAATGTCGATGACGACAAACGCTCATGCAGTTCGCTGAAGGACTGGCAGCCCGCGAGTTCCGCGCGCTGCTGGTCGGTCATCGGCAGATGGGCCAGATACTCCGAAAGAGTTTCCGGCTGTACGTGTGGATTACTCATCGGCAGGCAACTGATAGCTCCAGGTCTCGGTCAGGACTTCTTCAGTCGGTGCCGATTCCGGTGTGGCTGGGGCCGCGTCCGCAGCAGCAGGCTGCTTCGCGTCATTGTTGTTGGTCTGTACCTTGGCATCGGCGACCGGCTTGGCGTCAGCCGTTTTAGCCTCGACAGCCTTGGCGTCCTTCTCCACTTTCTCGGCTTGCTTGGCGGCAACCTTGTCGGCCTTGGCAACGGAAGAAGTGGAGGCCGGAACAGAAGTCTTGGCCAGATCGGCAGGCACGATGTTCTGCACCAGTGCCGCACGCATCTCGGTCGACTTGCCCGGATCCTTGATCTTCAGGCGCAGGGTCAGACGCCAGCCCTTGGTTTCAGCGTTATAGCGCACGCTATTTTCGACCAGTTCGGCGTTGTCGCCGACGCTGACCTGGCTGCGCACATCGGTTTCCGGTGGCAAGGCCGCCAGGGACGGACCTTCGAAGTCCACCAGGTAGGCAACGCTGCCATCCGGCTGACGAATCAGGTTGGACTGCTTGACGTCACCGGTGGACTTAAGGGTCTGGCTGACCCAGGCGCTGTCCGGTGCGTGCAACGAGGCTTCGTCCATGGTCCAGTGCATGCGGTAGGCGAAGTCCAGCGGCTGGCCTGGCTCCGGCATGGTTTCCGGGCTCCAGAAAGCCACGATATTGTCGTTGGTTTCATCAGCGGTCGGAATCTCGACCAGATCGACGGTGCCCTTGCCCCAGTCGCCTTTTGGCTCGATCCAGGCGCTTGGACGCTTGTCGTAACGGTCATCGAGGTCTTCGTAGTGGCTGAAGTCACGGCCACGCTGCAGCAAGCCGAAACCACGCGGATTTTCCACGGAGAAGTTGCTGACAGCCAGGTGTTTCGGGTTGTTCAGCGGACGCCAGATCCACTCGCCGTTGCCGGCATGGATCGCCAGGCCGCTGGAATCGTGCAGCTCGCGACGGTAATTGAGGACTTTCGATGGCTGGTTGGCGCCGAACAGGAACATGCTGGTCAACGGGGCGATGCCCAGTTTGCCGACCTTGTCGCGCAGGAACATCTGCGCCTTGACGTCGACTATGGTGTCGCTGCCCGGACGCAGGGTCAGGCGATACGCGCCGGTCGCCCGTGGCGAATCCAGCAGCGCGAAGATCACCAGGTGCTTGTCGCCCGGCTTCGGCTGCTCAATCCAGAATTCGCGGAAACGCGGGAATTCCTCGCCAGACGGCAAGGCGGTGTCAATGGCCATGCCGCGCGCGGACAAGCCATAGACGTGACCCTTGCCGACAACGCGGAAATAACTCGCGCCGAGCATGGTCATGATTTCGTCTTGTTTATCGGCCTTGTTGACCGGGTACAGCACGCGAAAACCCGCGTAGCCCAGTTGCTCGGTGGCCTTCGGATCAAACTTGAGGTCGCCGAAATCGAAGCGAGTCGGATCGTATTTGATCTCTTCGACGGTGTTCGCCGTGATTTCGTTGATTTTCACCGGTGTATCGAAGTGCATGCCCTGGTGATAGAACGACAGCTTGAATGGCGTCTTTTGATCCGCCCACTCGGCTTTCTCCGTCAGAAAACGAATTTTCTGATAGTCGGCGAATTTCATGTCGCGGAATTCGTTCGGCAGATTACTGCGCGGCACTTCGTACTTCTGCGCAGCCAGCTCTTTTGCCTTGGCCGAGACATCATCCAGACTGAATGCCCAAAGTTGGCCGGCGCTCAGCAGGCTGAGCAGTGCAGAGCCTGCCAGCAGAGCGCTACGTAACCGTTTGGCAGACATTCTTGGTGCATTACAGGGACTAACAATCACGAGCAACCCTCGCCGAAAACAGATCAAAAAACCAACGGCCAGTTGACGGGTCCGTGCGCTCCCGGGCATGAAAAACCCGACCTCACAAACCACTCTTGCCAAGTTGGCGAGCATTGTTCCGACTCCGCTGGGGCAAAATGATTCCCCAATCGGATCCGGACAAGTCTCTACCTAAGTCAAAATGGACCAACGAACGCCGATCCCCGTAGCGCGCGATTATCTAGTAGGCCGCGTTACAACGCATCAGCGGTAACAAAGTATTTATCGCGAAAAGGCCCTGTTTTCAGGCGAAATGAGCTTAAAAAGATGTTTCAAGCGCTTTCAGGTCTGTAACAGGAAGGTTACCGGGCCATCATTGACCAGGTGCACCTGCATTTCCGCGCCGAATCTACCTGATGCCACAGTGCCATGCACCTGTTTCGCTTTGCTTAATAGATAGTCGAACAATTCCTCTCCCAGGGCCGGAGGGGCGGCCGTCGAGAAACTCGGACGCAGCCCGCTCTTGGTGTCGGCAGCCAGGGTGAACTGAGAGACCAGCAGCAACCCGCCGCCCACATCCGCCAACGACAGATTCATCTTGCCTTCGGCGTCACTGAATACCCGATAGTTAAGCAGCTTATGGAGAAGTTTGTCGGCGCTCGCCCGGGTGTCCCCGGGCTCGACGGCGACCAGGACCAGCAACCCCTGATCGACAGCACCGACAACCTCACCTGCTACTTCGACACGCGCCCCGCGCACACGTTGCAATAATCCCTTCATGCTTCTTCGGGCGGCAGTTCGAGCAGGCGCCGCGCCATCAAATTAGTGGCGCGCACCAACGCGTCGGTGATCCCGGGTTCGGAGGCAGCATGGCCGGCATCGCGAATCACCTGCAGCTCACTGTTCGGCCAGGCCTGATGCAATTCCCAGGCGTTATCCAGTGGACAGATCACGTCATAACGACCGTGGACGATCACACCAGGCAAATGGGCGATCTTGCCCATGTCGCGAATCAGCTGGTTCGGCTCAAGGAACGCGTTGTTGGTGAAGTAGTGGCATTCGATGCGGGCGATGGACAACGCGCGCTGCGGCTCGGAGAAACGATCGATCACCAGCGGGTTCGGGCGCAGGGTCGCGGTGCGGCCTTCCCAGGTCGACCAGGCCTTGGCCGCATGCATCTGGGCGATCTGGTCGTTGCCCACCAGGCGCTTGTGAAAAGCGGTCAGCAGGTCATTACGCTCGTCCAGCGGGATCGGCGCGATGTAGTCCTGCCAGTAATCGGGGAACAGGCGACTGGCGCCGGCCTGGTAGAACCACTCGATTTCCTGTGGACGGCAGAGAAAAATCCCGCGCAGGATCAGGCCGTGCACACGCTCCGGGTGGGTTTGCGCGTAGGCCAGCGCCAGGGTCGAGCCCCAGGAACCGCCGAACAGCACCCATTTGTCGATGCCCAGGTGCTGGCGAATTCGCTCAAGGTCCGCGACCAAGTCCCAGGTGGTGTTGTTTTCCAGGCTGGCGTGAGGGGTGGAACGTCCGCAACCACGCTGATCGAAGGTGACGATGCGGTAGAGGTTGGGATCGAAGAAACAACGACTCTGGGCATCACAGCCGGCACCGGGGCCACCGTGGATGAACACCACTGGCAAACCTTCCGGGGAACCGCTTTCGTCTACATACAGGGTGTGGGTCGCATCGACGGCCAGATCGTGCCGGGCGTAGGGTTTGATCTGTGGGTACAAAGTCTGCATTGCGCACTCCGTAAGGGGTCGAGGTCATCCCTGGGGGGACTTCTATTATTCTGCCGTGGGGCATCATAAACCCGAATTACGTCGATGAGCATTTTCCGGAAAAGATCGCAGCCTTCGGCAGCTCCTACAGGTTCGGTAACCACCTGTAGGAGCTGCCGCAGGCTGCGATCATTTGATCATCAAGCGCCGTAGTGCTTCTCGCCCCAAGCCAGCAACCCTTGCAGCAACTCCCTCAACACCACCCGCGTCGGCTCGGCCAGATCGGCGCGATAGCGGAACGGCTCGAACTCTTCCATGTAGGTGCACTGCCCCAGCTCCAGCTGCACGGCATGGATGTTCTCGGCCGGATTGCCGTAATACCGGGTGATGTGGCCACCCTTGAAGCGCCCGTTCAACACGTGGCTGTATTCTCCGTGACGGGCGCAGATCGCTTCCAGTTGGGTGGCCAACTGCGGATCGCAACTGGCGCCGTTGAAGGTGCCCAGGTTGAAGTCCGGCAGCTTGCCGTCGAACAGGTGCGGGATGATCGAGCGGATCGAGTGGGCATCGAACAGCAGCGCGTAGCCGAACTCGGCTTTCAGGCGCGCCAGCTCCTGCTGCAGGGTGCTGTGGTACGGCGTCCAGATCTGTTCCAGATAAGTCGCGCGCTCCTCTTTCGACGGCTCCAGGCCTTCCTGGAACAGCGGCACGCCGTCGAACAGCGTCGCCGGGTACAGGCCGGTGGTCGCGCCAACATACAAAGGCTTGTCGTCGGACGGCCGGTTCAGGTCGATGACGAAGCGCGAATATTCAGCGGCCAGGGTGCTCGCGCCCAGTTCCTCGGCGAAGTCGTACAGCTGCGGGATGTGCCAGTCGGTGTCCGGCAGGCTTTTCGCCTGGGGGATCAGCCCGGCCTCGACCGTCGGCGTCAGGCGCACACCGGCGTGGGGCATGCTGATCAGCAGCGGCACGCGGCCTTGTTTGAAATTCAGAACCTTGTCCACAACTGTCCTCCTACAGACTTGTCTCGACGCCGTGGCGCACGACGCGTTTTTCCAGATCACCGCCCAGCCAGTACGACAGGTCGGCGGGACGATCGATTTGCCAGGCGACGAAATCCGCGACCTTGCCGGCTTCCAGCGAACCGTGGGTGTCGGCCATGCCCAGCGCCGTGGCGGCGTGAATGGTCGCGCCGGCCAAGGCTTCTTCCGGGGTCATGCGGAAACAGGTACAGGCCATGTTCAACATCAGGCGCAACGACAGGCCAGGCGAGGTGCCGGGGTTGAGGTCGGTGGAAACGGCGATCTTTACCCCGTGCTTGCGCAAGGCCTCCATGGGCGGCAATTGGGTTTCGCGCAGGAAGTAGAACGCGCCGGGCAGCAGCACCGCGACCGTACCGGATTCAGCCATGGCGATGGCGTCTTCCTCGGTCATGAATTCCAGGTGATCGGCGGACAGTGCGTGATAACGCGCCGCCAGGCTCGAACCGTGCAGTGACGATAGTTGTTCGGCGTGCAGCTTCACCGGCAAACCGAGTTTCTGCGCGCTGATAAACACCCGCTCGACTTGCGCCGGGGAGAACGCCAGGTATTCGCAGAATGCATCCACCGCATCCACCAGGCCTTCAGCGGCCAGCGCCGGCAGCATGTCGGTGCAGATGTGTTCGATGTAGTCATCGGCGCGGTCGGCGTATTCCGGCGGCAAGGCGTGGGCCGCCAGGCAGGTGCTGCGCACGCTGATCGGCAGTTCGGCACCGAGGCGACGGACGACGCGCAGGGTCTTGCGTTCGTTGGCCAGGTCGAGGCCGTAGCCGGATTTCATCTCGACCGTGGTCACGCCATCGCGGATCAGGCTTTTCAGGCGCTTGGCGGCGCTGGCGAACAGCTCGTCTTCGCTGGCGGCGCGGGTCGCACGCACGGTGCTGGCGATACCACCGCCAGCGGCGGCAATTTCCGCGTAGCTGACGCCTTGCAGGCGCTGTTCGAATTCACCGCTGCGGTTGCCGCCGAACACCGTGTGGGTGTGGCAGTCGATCAGGCCCGGGGTGACCCAGGCGCCGTTCAGATCGTGGGTGGCCGGGTAATCGCCGGCCGGCAGTTCGGTGCGTGGGCCGATCCACTCGATGAGCGCACCGGACGTCACGATGGCCGCATCCTCGATGATCGAGTAGACGCCTTGCGCCATGGTTGCGACGTGGCAGTGTTGCCAGAGGGTTTTCATCCCTTAGTCTCCACAAAATTCAAAATCTGATCGCGCTCCCACAGATATGCATTCCTCTGTAGGAGCTGTCGAGTGCAACGAGGCTGCGATCTCTTAAAAGCAAGATCAAAAGATCGCAGCCTGCGGCAGCTCCTACGGGGGAGCCATTAGAGGCTCGGCAGCAACTTGGCAGATACCAGTTCAGTCAGGCAGCGCGAGGCCAACAACTCAGTCGCCGCATTGATGTCCGGCGCAAAAAACCGGTCCTTCTCATAAAACGCCACTTCCTTACGCAGAATCGCCCGAGCCTGCTCCAGCTTCGGCGAAGTCTTCAGACCATTACGCAAGTCCAGGCCCTGCACCGCTGCCAGCCATTCAACGGCGAGAATCCCGCGGGTGTTCTCGGCCATCTCCCACAGGCGCTTGCCCGCAGCCGGGGCCATGGATACATGGTCTTCCTGGTTGGCGGAGGTCGGCAGGCTGTCCACCGAATGCGGATGGGACAGCGCCTTGTTTTCGCTGGCCAGTGCCGCCGCAGTCACCTGGGCGATCATGAAGCCGGAGTTCACACCGCCATTGGCCACCAGGAACGGCGGCAGCTGCGACATGTGCTTGTCCATCATCAGCGAGATGCGACGTTCGCTCAGGGAGCCGATTTCCGCGATGGCCAGGGCCATGTTGTCGGCGGCCATGGCCACAGGTTCGGCGTGGAAGTTGCCACCGGAAATCACGTCGCCTTCGGCGGCGAACACCAACGGATTATCGGAGACGGCGTTGGCTTCGACGGCCAGTACTTCGGCAGCCTGGCGGAATTGGGTCAGGCAGGCGCCCATGACTTGCGGCTGGCAGCGCAGGGAGTACGGATCCTGAACCTTTTCGCAGTTCTCGTGGGAGGCGGACACTTCACTGCGCTCGCCCAGCAGGTCGCGGTAAGCGGCGGCGGCGTCGATCTGGCCCTTCTGGCCGCGAGCGGCGTGGATGCGTGCGTCGAACGGCGAGCGCGAGCCCAATACCGCTTCAACGGTCAGGCCGCCGAGCGCCAGGGCACCGGCGAACAGGTCTTCACCTTCGAACAGGCCACGCAGGGCAAAGGCAGTGGACACCTGGGTGCCGTTGAGCAGCGCCAGGCCTTCCTTCGCGGCCAGGGTCAGCGGGGTCAGTCCGGCGACTTTCAGCGCTTCGGTCGCTTCCATCCACTCGCCCTTGTAACGCGCCTTGCCTTCGCCCAGCAGCACCAGCGACATATGCGCCAGAGGCGCGAGATCACCGGAGGCACCGACCGAACCTTTCAACGGAATGTGCGGGTAGACCTCGGCGTTGATCAGGGCGATCAGCGCGTCGATCACCACGCGACGGATGCCGGAGAAACCCCGGCTGAGGCTGTTGACCTTGAGTACCATGATCAGGCGCACCAACTCGTCGCTGATCGGCTGGCCGACGCCTGCGGCGTGGGACAACACCAGCGAGCGCTGCAGGTTTTCCAGGTCTTCGCTGGCGATACGGGTCGAGGCCAGCAGGCCGAAACCGGTGTTGATGCCGTAGGCGGTACGGTTCTCGGCGAGGATCTGTTCCACGCAGGCCACGCTGGCTTCGATCTGGGCCGAAGCGCTGTTGTCGAGGGTCAGCGTTACCGGTTGCTGAAAGACGTCGCGCAGTTGGGCGAGGGTCAGTTGGCCGGGAATCAGGTTTAGCGCAGTCATTGTGTGCTCCTTTTGAGAGTTGTTTTAACTACCAGACGCTCCGGAGATGTCCGTTGTCCGTCGCTTCCCGCCTTTTGGGCGGGCTGGCGCCTTGGCACGCTGGTGTCGGGAAAATCAGTGCAAATCGGGTAAGGCTTGTTTCAGCAGAGCAGGCTCTTTCAGTACGCTGGCAGCGGCAGCAATGTCCGGCGCCAGCCAACGATCCTGATCGTACGCCGGAACACGTTCACGCAGCAGACGCCACGCCGTGTCAGTACCAGCGCCGAAGCGCTGCTCTTTGAAAAACTCGAATGCCTGGGCTGCCAGCAGATACTCGATGGCGAGGATCTGCGTGCAGTTCTCCAGGGCGCGATGCAGCTTCAACGCCGCGTTGGTGCCCAGGCTCAGGTGATCTTCCTGCAGGCCCGAGGTGACGTAGTTGTCGAGCACCGCCGGTTGCGCCAGCTGGCGGTTTTCAGCGCACAGTGAAGCAGCGACGTATTGCACGATCATCATCCCGGAGTTCACCCCCGGATTGGCCACCAGGAATGCTGGCAGACCGCTGACGTGCGGGTTGATCAAGCGGTCCAGGCGACGCTCGGCGATAGAGCCGATTTCCGCCATGGCAATCGCCAGCAGATCCGCCGCCATGGCCACGGATTGCCCATGGGGGTTGGCCTGGGACACGACGCGGTAGTTGTCCGCCGTGCCCAGCACCAACGGGTTGTCAGTGGCGCTGTTGAGTTCGGTTTCGATCTGCTGGATCGCGTGCACCAGTTGATCGCGCGCGGCACCATGCACCTGCGGGATCGAACGGATGCTCAGGGCGTCCTGGGTGCGAATGCCTTTGCTTTGGGCGATCACTTCGCTGCCATCGAGCAAGGCGCGCAAATTGATGCCGACCTGCTGCATCCCCGGGTGCGGTTTCAGCGCAATGATTTCGGCGTCGAACGCATCGATCTGGCCGCGCTGCGCTTCGAAGCTCATCGCCCCGATCACGTCGGCCCATGCCAGCAGGCGCGTGGCATCGGCAATCGCCAGGCAACTCAGGCCGGTCATGCACGGCGTGCCGTTGACCAGGCACAAACCATCCTTCGCACCCAGCTTGACCGGTTGCAGCCCCTCCTCCGCCAAGGCCTGTTGCGCGGACACCACCTGCCCGCGATAGCTGACATTGCCGACGCCGAGCAGCGCGATGCCGATGTGGGCCATGTGGGTCAGGTAGCCCACGGAACCCTGGGCGGGTACTTGCGGGGTGATGCCACGGTTGAGCAGCGCCAGCAACGCCTCGACCACCTGACGGTGCAGGCCGGATTTGCCATGGCTGTAGTTGACGATGGCGGCGCACATGATCGCGCGGGTCTGCTCGTCAGCCAGGGGCGCACCGACGCCACAGGCGTGGCTGAGCAGGGTGTTGCGCGACAGTTGGCTGAGTTGTTCGTCCTGCAGGGAGACGTTGCACAGTGCGCCCAGGCCGGTGTTGATGCCGTAGGCACGTTCGCCGCTGGTGACGATGCGCTGGACGATGGCCTGGGCGTTTTCGATGCGCGCCCAGATCTCGGTCGACAGTTCGAGCTGTGCGCCGTGGCGGGCAACGGCGACCACGTCCTGCCAGGTGACTTGTGCTGCGGTGATGACGATTTTTTCAGCCTGGGACATCTTTGACCTCATCCAAATAAAATCAAAAGATCGCAGCCTTCGGCAGCTCCTACAGCGAGTACGGCTCGCTTCTGTAGGAGCTGCCGCAGGCTGCGATCTTTTAAAGACTCAAACCACCGCAGCCCGACGCTGCACAAAGCGGTCGACATACTCATCCGCCGGCGAATGCAGGATCTCTCGCGGCGTGCCGACCTGGATCAGGCGGCCATCCTTGAGGATCGCGATGCGGTTGCCGATGCGCACGGCCTCGTCGAGGTCGTGGGTGATGAAGACGATGGTCTT
>Ga0160472_100670_pt1 | contig 16825 bp, 12 predicted proteins | sample HID1973M_E11MG_FD_108267 | JGI IMG/M metagenome (GOLD analysis project Ga0160472, IMG submission 108267) | Enriched mosquito-associated microbial communities from UW Madison campus, WI, USA - HID1973M_E11 MG | ecosystem: Host-associated > Arthropoda: Insects > Digestive system > Unclassified ... | reverse complement strand
GGTTGGGTAAAACATTTTATTGCAATCTGGTTGGTCATCGTTCCTGATGGACAAAACAAACCAGCATCCATATTGAAGATTTCAGCAAGTTTTGTTTCCAGATTATGAACAGTTTCGTCTTCGCCAAAAACATCATCGCCCACTTTGGCACTCATCATGGCGTCTAACATTCCTGCTGTTGGCCTGGTAACCGTATCACTCCTGAAATCTATAATTTTATTAATCATCCTGATAAAAATTGTAAAATATTTCTGACGTTTAAAAATAAGACCATTGCCTTATTTGGTATAATTTTAAGGTTTTATGCCGATTAAACAGCGTATATAGTGTATTTTTTACACACTTAAATTTCAACAACAACAAATTGTTAAAAAATTATTAAAAAAAAAGATACAAAATATAAGAGTTTTTATACTTTTATCGTGCTAAAACCAAAAATAAATAAAATGATAGTAATTGCAGACGGTGGATCAACCAAAACAAATTGGTGCTTGATTAACGAGGCCGGCAGAAAAATTTACTTTAATACCGAAGGTTACAACCCATATTTTTCAAAAGGAGAATATATTGTGCAATCTTTGAATGAAACTCTTCCGGACCACTTAGAGAAAGAGAAACTGACAGCTGTTTACTATTATGGAGCAGGTTGTTCTACACCGGCCAACAAGAAAATTGTTGCCGATGCCATGAAGCAGGTTTTCACTAATGCAGAGATTTTTGTTGGCCATGATTTACTGGCATCATGCAGAGCGCTTTTGGGTAATGAGCCCGGATTTGCAGGCATTTTGGGTACAGGAACTAACTCATGTCTTTACGATGGTACAGACATTACCTTGAATATAGATTCTTTGGGGTACTTTTTAGGTGATGAAGGCAGCGGTTCTTATATAGGGAAACGTATTTTAAGCGATTACATGAAAGGTTACATGCCAAAAGGTTTAAGAGAAGCTTTTTACGATAATTACGCTTTAACGAACGAAGATATTTTCGATAACATTTATAATAAACCATTGCCAAACCGTTTTTGTGCAAGCTTTAGTAAGTTTTTATACGACTTTAAAGATAGCTACGAGGATTATACCTATAAAACCATCGATTATGCATTTACTGCATTTTTCGAGGCTTTGGTTATCCACTACCCTAACTATAAAGACCATAAATTAAATTGCGTTGGTTCTGTGGGTTACAGCTTCCGCGATATCCTGAGCATTGTTGCCGACCGCTACGAAATGGGCGTAGGCAAAATTATCCGCTCACCGATAGATGATTTGGTTCATTACCATTTAGAATTAGCTCCGAAAGGATAATTGATTCAAACACAGTTAATTTAGGCAAAGTGCCTGAAAGAGCATAAAAAATCCCGGCTTGAATAATTCAAACCGGGATTTCTTTTTATAAAAGGCCTGTTTTCTAAAATGATATTTCTTTACCAAACAACTTGGCATATTTCCGCTTATCGAAACGATACAGCGTAGCTGCCCTGTAGGAAACACCTTTCTGTTTTTCATCCAGTTCTTTTAAAACACCAAAACTCACAATTTTTTTTCTAAAATTTCTTTTATCGAGTTTTTTGCCCAATACCAGTTCATAAACATGCTGCAACTGGGTTAAAGTAAATTTCTCGGGTAACAATTCGAACGCGATAGGCTGATGTTTAATCCTTCGTTTTATTTTTTCTAAGCCCTTATCGTAGATTTTCTGATGATCGAAAGCCAGTTTAGGCAAGGCTGTTATTGGCAACCAATCGGCTTGTTTGGCATAATTACTAACCGGCCTTAAGTCTTTATCGCCACCCAATCGAATTAAGGCATAATAAGCTAACGTGATAACGCGGCCTTGAGGGTGCCTTCCCGGGTCGCCAAAAGCGTAATATTGCTCCATATAAATCCCACGTAAGCCGGTAAGTTCATATAGAATTCTGGCTGCAGACTGATCTAAACTTTCGTCAGCGCCTACAATGTTACCAGGTAGAGCCCACCAGTCTTTAAATGGCTCTTCATTCCTTTCGATAAGTAAGATTTTTAATTCCTTACCATCGAATCCAAACAGCACACAGTCGATGGAGAAAACGGAATCTAAATGAGGTAAAATTTGTTCCAAGGTAAAATTTAGTTAATTTAAGCGTTAAAGGTATGACTTTCAATATTAAGTAAAAAAAATAAAATAAATTACTTAGTGTAGAAAATACACACTATATTCGTACTACGAAGATGAAACCAAATATTAAAAATATAGCTGTACTTACTTCAGGGGGCGATGCTCCAGGGATGAATGCTGCAATACGAGCAGTTGTACGCACAGGAATTTACCATGGCATCAACATGTTTGGTGTTATGCAAGGTTACCAGGGTTTAATCTCCAACAATATAAAACCAATGGACGCCCGTTCTGTAAGTAACATTTTACACTTGGGCGGCACGATATTAAAAACTGCCCGCTGTTTGGAATTTAAAACAGATGAAGGGCAGCAAATTGCCTACAACAATTTAAAAGCAAACGATATTGACGGGCTGGTTGTGATTGGAGGAGACGGTACTTTTACGGGTGCTAAACGTTTTGGCGAAAAGTTTGGCGTTAAAGTTATTGGTATACCAGGAACAATTGATAATGATTTAAGCGGTTCGGATTTTACCTTAGGATACGATACGGCAATAAATACGGTAATTGAAGCGATTGACAAAATCAGGGATACGGCCGATGCACATGACAGGCTTTTTTTTATTGAGGTAATGGGCCGGGATTCGGGTTGTATCGCTTTAAGAAGTTCTATTGCAAGTGGTGCTGAAGCGGTATTGTTACCCGAAATTGAAACAAGTGTAGATGAACTGATTGAAAAGCTTGCGCTAGGTGCTGCAACTAAGAAATCATCAAGTATTGTAATTGTAGCCGAAGGACACAAACAGGGTGGCGCATACGATATCGCAAAAAAAGTTAAAGAAACTTTTGATCATTACGATACTAAAGTTACCATTTTAGGCCACCTGCAGCGAGGCGGCAGCCCAAGCAGTTTCGACCGCATTTTAGGGAGCAGACTTGGCTTTGCTGCTGTGAATGCGCTCATCGCGGGCGAAAGCGCACAAATGGTAGGTTTGAGAGGAAATGACATCAGGCTAACTAGTATTGAAGAAGCTTTATCGAATCATACTTTTAAATTAGAAGATGACTTAATGGAGATGACGGAAGTTTTATCCATATAATATATAATGATAGCAGTTGTTTATAGCGGTTCGAGAACGGCGTTTTGGAAACTTACCCTGAACGGTGAGGTTGTAGCGCACTGTAATACATCAGGAATTAACCCGTGTTTTGTTGATTCAAAAACTATTCTTCAAATTTTAAATAAAAAGGTAGTTTTGGTGAATAATGCGGAGAGCATAAAAAAAATATACTTTTTTGCTGCCGGTGCATCATCAGCAGATAGAAAAGAAGAACTTGCAAAAACTTTGTCGTCCTTTTTCAGATATAGCAAAGTTATTGTAGAAAATGACCTGTTTGGTGCAGCTAAAGCTGCCTGTTATGATAGAACAGGCATTGTAGCAATGTTAGGTAGCGGCTCAAACTGCGCTTATTTTGATGGTAAAAAGCCTTTAACAAATAATTTTGGTTTGGGCTACATTCTGGGCGATGAAGGATCGGCTAATTATCTCGGAAAAATGCTTTTAAAAAGCTATTTAAATAAAAAACTTCCGAAAGAGCTTGAAGCGAAGTTCGACAGAGCATATAACCTGGATAGGCCGCAAATATTTGAAAGGATTTACAATAAACCTCAGGCCAATATCTTTCTGGGTTCATTCTTTGAATTCTTTATACAGAATAACAAACACGGTCATATTATTAGAATGATTGACGAAGGTTTTGAAAAGCATTTTCAGACCTGCATTTTACCAATGGTAGAAAAGTACCCTGAAGAAGATATACATTTCGTAGGAACCGTTGCAGCAGAATTTGAGGACAGACTACGACACACGGCAGAAAAATACGACTTAACAATAAAAAGCATTATAAAAGAACCAATACTTAATTTATTAAAACATTACATTAATTAACAAAAAACAATGAGCAAAATTGGAATAAACGGCTTTGGCCGTATCGGCAGACTGGTTTTCAGAGCTGCTTTAAAAAGAGGTTTAGATATTGTAGCGATAAACGATTTAATTGAGCCGGATTATATGGCTTATATGTTAAAATACGATACTACCCATGGCAAGTTTGATGGTACAATTGAAGTTGTTGATGGAAATTTAGTTGTAAATGGTAAAACAATCCGTGTAACTGCAGAGCGTAACCCAGCTGACTTAAAATGGGATGCTGTAGGTGTTGAAGTTGTTATCGAATCAACTGGTTTATTTTTAACCCGTGCAGATGCTGAAAAGCATATTGCAGCAGGTGCTAAAAAAGTAGTTTTCTCTGCTCCTGCAAAAGATGGCGACATTCCTACTTATGTTATGGGTGTAAACCACCATAAATTAACAGCAGATCAAACTATCGTTTCGAACGCATCTTGTACTACAAACTGTTTAGCACCAATCGCTAAAGTTTTAAATGACAATTTCGGTATCGTTGAAGGCTTAATGAGCACAATACACGCAGTAACTGCAACTCAAAAAACAGTTGATGGCCCTTCGGCTAAAGATTGGAGAGGTGGCCGCGGTGGTTTCTCTAACATCATCCCATCATCTACCGGTGCTGCTAAAGCAGTAGGTATGGTACTTCCTGAACTAAAAGGAAAATTAACTGGTATGTCTTTCCGCGTTCCGGTTGCCGATGTTTCTGTTGTTGATTTAACAGCCCGTTTAGAAAAACCAGCTACTTACGAGCAAATTAAGGCAGCTATGAAAGCAGCTTCTGAAGGTGAATTAAAAGGCGTGTTAGCTTATACTGAAGATGAAGTAGTTTCTTCTGACTTTATCGGTGATGACCACGCATCTATTTTCGATGCTAAAGCGGGTATTTCATTAAATGATAATTTTGTTAAAGTTGTATCTTGGTATGATAACGAGTGGGGATATTCTTCAGCATTAGCTAAATTCGTTGAATATTACGCCAGTTTATAACATTTATTAAAATATATTTTAAAGTAAAAAGGCTCCATATGGAGCCTTTTTACTTTAAAAATTTTATTCAAATATAAATACAACATTCATTTAACATTTATTTAACAAATAGTTAAAAATATTTTTATAAAATAACCGTTTTAAATTAAAAAACATCAAAAATTATAGAGAAGATTCAAAATATCAACTATATAACAAGTAAAATGGTATAATTTGCACACATCATATAAGTTTTTGATAATATTTAACAATTGATTAACATATTTTCAGCCTATATTTGCACAAGTCGTGTTTTAAATCAAAAATTCTTTATAGAAAGGAATTGTAAATAAAAAATGACAAAAAAAATACCTAAAAAAATGTTAGTGTATTTTTTACACTAAGAAATATTTTACTATATTTGTAGAGTAATAAACGGAAGATGTTTATTCAAATGAAAAAAGATAAATCACTCTCTTGAAAAACTTAAAGTTTATATAGAGAATTTAAGACAAAGCCTGGCTCATAACAGGTTTATATTTGGTTAGAAAAAAAGGAGACGCTTGGATGAGGTCTCCTTTTTGTTTTTACAACATACTTGCCTCATGAATGACCCTGATTAGTCCCTGCTTCTGAAATAAATAGATAAAGCAAAAAAATCAATCTATTATTTTTTGAAAAATAACAATATGAGTGAAGCCTTTATGGATAACAAAAAGGACGCAAATAGCCTAATAGGCTAATTATTGGAAAAAAATAAGTTCTGACGATGAATATCGAATTGTTCCGAATAAGCTTAAAAGCAGGAATAAATAGTTTTTTCAGAAAGATGTCAGTCTTGTTTGTACAAACTAAATAAATAGTTATATTCATATATACTAAAGCTAAAGAATATGATGAAAGTCAACCAGATGTTAATCCCTCCAAAGGCATTATTGTTAATTTCTTTGACGATAACAAGTTTTTATGGCAATGCTTTTGGCAGTATTAAAAATGCCAAAAGAGCCGAAGTAAAAATCACTCAAGACACACTAAAGGCTGAAACAAAAATCGATGGGATACAAGTTTCGAAGAAAGGAACTATTTTTTTGCTATTCAGATACAATGAATCATTAAATAAGGGCATGCCGATTTCGAAGAAATTAATGGTGATTAACGGGAAAATAATTGAGCCAGGAACTATAGGAGGAATCGGGGATACAGATTTTTTCTTGATTACGGACGCATCAGAGGGCATAAAAAAGTATGGAAACAAAGCTGAATTTGGAGTAATTGAGGCAATTGACCCAAACGCAAAAACCTTAAGAATCCCAGGCCCTCCTCCGTCGGGCTTGCCTCCTATTGAATAAATTTAAAACTATTAAAGAATACAAGAACAGCATCTTACTGTTCTTGTATTCTCATGAGTGCGATTATTTTAATACATAGTTAAGATAACCTCCATCAGCTACTATTTCTGTCCCTGTAATAAAACTCGCATCATCAGAAGATAAAAACAATACTGTTTTTGCTATTTCATCAGGGTTTCCTAATCTTTGTAATGCTGTAGCAGAAGCCAGAAATTCCTTCGCATCGGTAGGTACAGCCTTTTCTAAACCAGGTGTTGCCACAGGTCCTGGGCTAACAATATTAACGCGAATTTTTCTGTCTGCCAGTTCGTTAGCGGCAATCTGGGCAATTTTGTTTAATGCACCTTTAGTTGCAGAGTACACACTTGCCCCCAAATTGGCTGCTGTAGCTACAGTTGAAGATGTAAATACGACCGATGCCCCATCTTTGAGGTAAGGAAGCATACTCTGCAACGTGAAGAAATGTCCCTTTACATTGGTGTTAAATTGTGCATCAAAATTTGCTTCAGTTACCTTTTCAATCGGCTCAAATGTTGCAATCCCTGCATTTAGGAAAAGAACATCTATTTGCATACCGCTTTCCGCCACCTTTTTTTCTAATATAGATATTTCATTAAGTTTCGATGTATCCGACACGACCGTAACCAATTTCAAGCTATCTATTTCCGTACTCGCTTTTAAAAGGTTATCTGCATTTCTACCAGTTATTATCACATTTGCGCCTGCATTGATAAAGGCTTTTGCCGTTGCTAAACCTATTCCCGTAGTTCCACCGGTAATAACGACGTTTTTATTCTTAAAATCCATATTATTTTTAATTATTTAAGCAACAAAGTTATAAGGAATCAATTTATTTAAGTTACTTTGTAACCAAAAGTAACAGTAACATTTGGGTAACCAGGTAACTTATGATTGCAACACAATGCCAGCTAGAGCATAAAAAAGAAATAATGGCCGTTCATGATGCAATGGATGTGCTGAACGGAAAATGGAAAATATCTATCATTTCGTCGATTTGCTATTATAACAAAAGGCGATTTTCTGATATCCTAAACGATGTAGATGGCATCTCAAATAAGATGTTGAGCAAAGAATTAAAGGAGCTTGAAATGAATAAACTGATTAGCCGTACCGTACTTGATACGCAGCCGATTTCAGTTCAATATCAACTTACCGAGTATGGCATGACACTAAAAACCATTATTAACAATCTGTCGGATTGGGGCGTGGCGCACCGAAAGTTGATTACCGGAAAGTAAAGAGGTATATATAAAAAGACGCTTAACTTTAAAAATAAATGCTCAACTTTTAGGTTCGTTCAACACAAAGCGCTGAAGAAATCCGAAGCAACCAGGTAAACAGCTTGGATTTGGAATCATCATAAGATGAAATATTTTCCCATGCTTTTAGAAAGGTCTGTTCCAATATTAGATTGGAGGCTTTAGTATCTTTGAGTTTCTGCGAGATGGAACCATAAATTGCAGGCGCATACATTCTGTATAACAATTTAAAAGAAGCTTTATCGTGTGCTTTAAGCTTATACAAGCAGATTTGACCTGGAGTAAGCAAAACTTTCAATGTTGCATTTTGCTCAACTTGTGTATTTAATATTGCCATCTGCATGATAAAGGTATTTCAATTAGATAAGCAACATTAATTTCGTCGCAATGTTTAGCTAAGCTACTGAAAAACAAACAACTGAAAGGAATAAACCTCAAAGAAGTTATTGGGGAGCATATTTTAATTGAGTATTAAACATTGGAGTTTTAAATTTTAAACAACTGTTTTACACATTTGCAACCAATGAAACTTTGCAATGCCCTGTTTTTGAAAAAAGAAGAAATTTCAAAATGGGTTTAGAGGGTTACTTTACCGCCAAACAATATCTCTACAACAACTTTCGGACGCCTTTGATGATGTTTGAACACATACCGCAGTAAGAACATTTAATGCCGGTGGAAAACTAAAATTATAAAAACCCAAAACTTAACTTCGTTTTATACTGTTTTAGAAGTATACTTAAAATCAAAACCCATGGAAAATCAGGATTATAACTTTAACGAAGAGGAAAATAAAGCAATACAGCAAGAAGAAATTCCTAATATTGAGCAGTTTCAGGTCGAACGTTCAGGTCCGCATGACGGTTTTGATTCTGATTTAGCAGAAAATTCGGTCGATGAGCCCGATCCAAATGATAAGGAAGATGATGATGATAGCGAATACGCTGATGATGAGGTTGAATTTGCCGATGGTGAAGGAACGCTATTAAGTGAAGAGTTTGATGATGACGAAGATGAGTCTTAGCTAGATTTCGTTTTTACTTAACAAAAAGAGAAAGCCAATTGCTTTCTCTTTTTTTTTGCGTACTATTTAGTTTTAAAAACAACCATTGCCAAAGGAGGCAGGGTTATAGTAATTGAAAATTTTTGATTGTTATAACTTTCTTCAACAGGCTGAATGTCTCCCCTGTTATTGATGCCGCTTCCGTAATAAATAATATCATCCGAATTAAAGATTTCTTTCCATTTAGTTTTAAAAGGAGCCCCGATTTTATAACTTTCACGAACAACGGGCGTGAAATTCAGCGCAATGATTAAGGTATCTTTTGCTTTCGGCCCCTTACGCATGTAAATAAATACCGATTCATCACGATTGTCGGCATCTAACCATTCAAAACCTTCGTAACTAAAATTGAAATGATACAAGGCCGGCTCCTTTCTGTATAAGAAATTTAAAGCCTTAACGGTTTCCTGCATTCCTTTATGTGGTGGATACTGAAGCAAGTGCCAATCCAGCGATTGCGTAAAGTTCCATTCATTGGTATCACCAAATTCATTCCCCATAAAAAGCAGTTTCGCACCCGGGTGGGTATACATGTAGCCATAAAGTGCTCTTAGGTTTGCAAACTTCTGCCAATCATCTCCTGGCATTTTGTAAAGCATAGGCGACTTCCCATGAACAACTTCATCATGAGAAAAAGGCAACATAAAGTTTTCTGTAAAAGCATAGGTCATGCTGAAACTGAGCAGATTCTGGTGATGCTTTCGGCCTATTGGATCAACTTTAAAGTATTTCAGGGTATCGTTCATCCAGCCCATCATCCATTTCATGCCAAAACCTAAACCGCCTGAATGAACAGGATGTGTTACGCCAGGATACGTGCTACTTTCTTCAGCGATGGTTTGTACGCCTTCGAAGTTTCCATATACAGCAACGTTCAAATCCTGCAGAAACTGAATGGCGCCCAGGTTTTCACTTCCGCCGTATTCATTGGTCGCTGCATCTGCATTTTCTCTAGAAAAGTTAAAATAAAGCATTGATGCAACCGCATCAACCCTTAACCCATCCGCATGGTATTTATCCAGCCAAAAAAGTGCGTTGCTGATCAAAAATGAACGGACTTCATTTCTGTCATAATTAAAAATATATGATTTCCAATCCGGATGAAAGCCCTTGCGCATATCTGCGTGCTCATATAAATGCGTTCCATCAAATTCATATAATCCATGTCTGTCACCTGGAAAGTGTGAAGGAACCCAATCCAGAATTACCGCTATATTCGCCTTGTGCAGTTCGTCAATCAAATACATTAAATCCTGGGGAGCGCCATACCGCGAACTTGCGCCAAAATAACCGGTAATTTGATAACCCCAGCTTGGAGAAAAGGGAAATTCCATAACCGGCATCAGCTCGACATGCGTAAACCCCATTTCCGTAATGTAAGGAATAAGTGAATTTGCAACTTCCCTGCAATTCAATACCCTTTCCGGATTACCAGGATCCCGCTGCCAGGAACCCAGGTGCAGTTCGTAAACAGAAATAGGTTGATCTAATGCGTTTAACTTTGGCCGCTTATTGAGCCAAGATTTATCTTTCCAGCTGTAATCTGTTTCCCAGATGATACTTGCAGTTTGTGGAGGATGTTCCCATCTAACCGCATAAGGGTCGCCTTTTAAATGTTCCGAATCATCAAATCCTTTAATAAAATATTTATAAACATCACCTTTTTTAAGCGCTGGAATAAAGCCCTCCCAAATTCCGGATTTATCCCACCTTTTGTTTAAGGCATGTGTTTTCGTATTCCAGTCATTGAAGTCGCCTGCTACAGCTACACTTTTCGCATTCGGTGCCCACACGGCAAAATAACTTCCCGTTGTTTTTTCAACAGAAAGCAGATGGGAGCCCATTTTTTCATACAAGCGAAAATGCTTGCCTACCAGAAATAAATCAATATCGTAATCAGTAAATAAACTATGTGGCCATACGTACAGAGTTTTATCAATTGGTAATGCTGCCTGGGCCGGTTTCTTAGTCGGAGATTTTGCAGGTACTTTTTTTGCTGCTGACATCGTAAATTTCGGTTAGATATTGTAAACCCCGAAAGCATGTGAATGTTTTCGGGGTTGTGGTATTACAGACTAAAAATCTGTATTTCAGTGAAGTTTTTATTGCATTTGAAATGTAAGGCGCCTTTATCATCAATATGAAAATCTGAAACCTCACGGCCATCGACAACTATTTTACGGACCTGGAATTTTACACCAAACACATTACAAGCATAAAATTCATAGTTCGGCGTATATAGACCCTCGGTTAACTGATTGATTTTTAACGAGGAGGCATCGCCTTTAACAGTGAATTTTTTCTCCAGATAGATATCCTGTTCGTAGGCAAACGTATCGCCATGATCCTCATACATAAAAGAGTTCACCTCATAATCGCTGTTATAAATATTTAGCATAACTTCCGTTATGGCCTTTTCATCAACATATTGCATTACGGGATACTCAGGGAGGACAGAACCCGCCCTCACAAACATCGGCATACTATCAATTTTTGCGTCTACAAGGTGTTCGCTTTCGCCGGCTAAAACTTCATTTGTCCAGAAGTTGTACCATGACCCTTTCGGAAGGTAAACCTTTCTGGATACCGCACCTTGTTCCAGAACAGGGCAAATTAAAAGCTTATCGCCATAACAGAACTCATCCTGGCGGAAATGATTACTAATGTTTTCCTGCTCCAGCATAACTAATGGCCTTAAAATTGGAAAACCGTAACGGTGATGCTCCCAGAAAACAGAATATAAATAAGGCATCAGACGATATCTTAGTTCAATAAACTTACGGTTGATATCTTCAAAAAATTCACCAAAACTCCAGGGCTCACGCTCAGCGGTATCTCCTGCAGAATGCGCCCTCATAAACGGTGAAAAAGTTCCTAACTGAATCCAGCGGGTAAATAATTCGCCATCAGGCTCGCCACTAAAGCCGCCAATATCAGTTCCGCAAAACGGAACACCCGAAACGGATAAACGCTGACACTGAATGTTGCCCATCTTTAAATGTTCCCAACTGGCTAAATTATCCCCAGTCCATACACTTGCATAGCGCTGCATGCCTGAATATCCGGCCCTGGTAATCGTAAAAGGCCGCTTATTCCTCATCAGTTTTTTTAAACCCTCATAGGTAGATCGCACCATTTGCATCCCGTAAACATTATGGGCTTTGCGATGCGAACCGCGGAAGCCATCATAGTTATGCCTAACATCATTTGGGAACGTTCCCGAACCAAAAACTGCCGGTTCGTTCATGTCGTTCCAGAAACCGGCAACGCCCATATCTACGAGTTCTTTATATAAATTACCCCACCAGCTGCGAACTTTTGGATTGGTAAAATCAGGAAACTGACACCGGCCTGGCCAAACGTGCCCTTCCATATAATAGTCATCGCTTCGGCGACAGAAAAATCTTTTCTCTTTTCCTTCTTTGAAAACCCAGTAATCATCGTCCACTTTTATGCCCGGATCAATCATAACCACAGTTTTAAAACCATCGTCAGAAAGTTCTTTAATCATCCTTCTCGGGTCTGGGAAATATTTTTTGTTCCAGGTAAAGCAACGATAACCGTCCATGTAATCAATGTCAAGGTAAATGGCATCGCATGGTATTTTACGCTCACGGAACTGTTTAGCGATTTCTTTAACTTTTGATTCCGGATAATAGCTCCAACGGCACTGCTGATAACCTAATGTCCATTTTGGTGGCATTGGATGTGTTCCGGTCAGGCTTGCATAACGCTTAACCACGTCCATCATGTGTGGGCCGTGAATATAGTAATACTGCAATTCGCCACCATCAGACCAGAAACTGGTTTTGCTTACATCTTCAGAACCGAAATCGAAATACGATTTAAAGGTATTATCGAAGAAAATTCCATAGGCGGCCTGATTGTGCAAACCAATATAAAAAGGTATCGTTCTATATAAGGGATCCTGATTCCATCCGAAAGAATAGGCATCAGTATTCCAGTTCTGGAATCTGCGACCTCTTAAATTAAAGTTGCCTGATTTATCACCTAAACCAAAGAAATTTTCTTCAGGATGGCATGTTTTGGTTGCGAAAATATAGTAACCACCGAAATCCGTGTTTTCTTCCCAGTGCATCGAATTTGCTTCATCAACCATTACCGTACCTGTAATGTTATCTGAAAAGGAAATGTGGAAATTAGATTTATCGATTTTACACGTTACCGCATGTGTGGAAACCGTGTAACTATCTTCATGTTCCTGCATTTTAAATACAGAAACTTTCTGGTCTACTTCGGGCACAGCATAAGAAAAATCGTCAAGGAAAACACCATGCGGAGCTAAACGTACACGAATGATATCATCGCTCACAATACGAATTTCAACCCTGGCATCGCCATCGGAGAAATAAAAACGGTTTCCTTCTTTTTTTACTTTTTTTACTGCACCTAAATATTGCTTTACAATGGGTTTTACAGATATATCAACAGGATTGTTTAAATGTTGTATTTCCTGTTCTTTTTCAATCAGCTCACTAGCCGGGCTCGGCGCATCGTTTTGTTCTTCCATCCTAATAATTTAAAAATTAGATTACTTATCTCAAAAACAGCTGCGTTTTAAGAAAGCACTATAATACAAATATTTTATAAAAGGATGGTATTAAATCATAAAAAAGCCCTCATTACTTTTCAACGTAATGAAGGCTGAATTGCTAATCTGTTAACTTTAAGGGTTAAAAGTAAAGGCTAAATAATATATCGCACCAGCCTCAGGGTTACCATACGACGTGAAATAATATTTGTTTAATACGTTAGAGCCCCCTAATTTGATTACCGACATTACCGATGGGATTCTTAAACTTACCTGAGCATCAAGAGAGCTATATGCTGGTACCTGGCCTGCTGAGAATGATGAATTCCAATAAAATTGATCTTGCCAGCGATACGAAACGTTGAAACCAAAGTTTTTAATGATTTCCTTATTACCTATTCCAAGATTATACCTGATTTTCGGCGTATTAAAATCGTTTATATAATTTGCCGGCAAATCACCAATTTGGTTGTAAGATACGTTACCGCTCAGGTTGTATTTCCCAATCAAATAATCAAGGCCCAAGGCTGCACCATATGAACTCACCGTACCTTCTGCATTTACCGGAACACCATATTTAACAAAACTTCCGTTAACATTCTGATATACATTGACTGCGGTTATGAAATCCTTATACTGATTATAATAGCCATAAGCATCTACAAGTAACTTCGGTCCCAACAAGCCTTTGTATCCAATTTCATAAGATTTAACACTTTCTGGTCTGACACCGCGGGCATCAAAAGTATATTTTTGCAAAAGTGCAGGATTAGGTGTACCGCCAATAACCGATGCCAGGTAAGATCGGTAGCTACTTTCTGTATAGCCCTTTGTGGCCTCAGAATTTAGACCATATTTGGTTAAAAATTCAGGCAAACCGCCAATTAATCTTTGACTTCCGCCACCTACAGAAAGATCTATATATTGATTTTGGGTAGTTGGGTTACGATAACCGGTTTGGAAGGAAAGGCGGATGTTGTTGTTCTTGGCAACCGTAAACACACCCGTTATTCTTGGTGTAAACCGGCCTTCAAAGTTTGTGCTTTTATCATAACGGCCGGCAACAGTTAACTTAAATAATTCGCCGAATTTTTTACCCGCCTGCGCGAAAGCGCCATATTCATTAATATCTATTTTACGATTTAAATCATCGAAAATTGTTCCACCAGATCTCAGTTGATATTTTCTGGAAGATGCACCAAGCTGAAACTCGATAACGTTATTAAAGGCATTTGTAAAATTATACATGCCTTCGTAATGATAAAGATTGGTTTTATCATCAAATTTGGCTCCATAAATTCCTTTACTTGCATCAGTAGAACTGATTGTCGTGTTTTGAATCTGGGTTTTCGCAGTTTCAAATGCAACCGAACCTGGAACGGCCCTGTTAACATCCGCTGCCGCTCTTGCAGCAGCCTGTGCCGCTACATCAGTAGCGCCCTGGGCTCTGGCAGCCGAATATGCAATGGTGTAAGTTGGAAACCATTGGGCGGCAGTCGGACTGGTTTTTTCGTTAATGTAACTTCCCAATATTGATGAAATATATGAATCACCCGAACGCTCCTGGGTAGTGTAACCTCTAATGAAGAAATCCTGTCCCTTTAGTTCCAGTTTGAACTGACCGATGCTGAAATTACGCAGTGAATATCTATCAGAACCTGTGTAAACAGATGTACCAGTACCCCAGTTTGCCTGTGCAATGGCTTGAATGGTCGGGGTAAAGTTGTAATAAAGTGCGCCTGAAGTTTTCAATGATTTGGTATCATAATCAACTAAATCGGCTTCATTGTAACCAGTTCTTGAAACAGTTTGGCTGGGCGTTGTATTTTTATTCAGGCTGTACATTACCCCTAGATATGGTAAGGCTGGCCGTAAAGCTGTGTAAGCCGGATTGGTACTAACCAGGTTGAGGATTTGAGGATAAGTTAAACCTGCATTAATAAAGCTGTTAAATGCGCCAAATCCTGCAGGCGAAGATGCCTGAAAAGCAGCCTGTACCGATCTCGCGGCACCAAGCAAGTTCGAATTAACTTCATCGCCGTAAACATTCACACCATCGTAGCCTGGATCGGAAACCCGGTCGCCCGGCTTTACGCTATTGGCTACGCGATCAAAATTGGAAGTATTTGTTCCATACCAGTCTTTGGCCTGCACAAATGAAAATGCTGCTTTAAAACCAAACTTATTGTTCCAGGCTTTGGCCACACGCACATCCAGCTGATTAAATGGCTTCGAAGAGGAATTAATATCGTTCACATGGTTTAAGCCGGTTTTATATTGAAAGCTTGCGCCAGGATATTTGAAAGGATCTTTAGAAGTCATCAGTAACGTTCCGTTAATTCCTCCAGCACCGTAAAGCGCTGAAGCTGCCCCTGGAAGTAATTCAACATTATCCACATCGAGCTCCGTGATACCGACGATATTACCTACTGAAAAATTTAGTCCCGGTGCCTGATTATCCATACCATCAATAAACTGGTTAAACCTGGTGTTGCCATTTGAATTAAAACCACGCGTATTAATTGATTTAAAGGTTAAACTCTGCATACTCGTTTCTACGCCTTTCATATTGTTCAGGGCATCATAAAAAGATGGCGCAGCAATTTCTTTGATAGATGCAGCACTCATCCGTTCGATGGATACTGGCGATTCGAGAATGCGCTCCGGAGTTCTCGATGCTGAAACCACAACATCTCCCCCTAATAAAGCTCCTGCCTCCATTTCTATCGTTAAGCCCGCTGCTGATCCTGATACCTGCTGTTCAACCGTGGTGTAACCTACATAGCTACTTACTAAAGTGAACGGTAATTTTGCTGATGTACTGAAACTGAATGAACCATTTGAATTTGTGGCCGCACCGCCAGACTGGCCTTTAACCGTAACGGTAACACCTACTAAAGGTTCTTTTGTTTGCTTGTCTTTAACGGTACCGCTTACCGTTATGTTCTGGGCCTGTACCGCAAACCCGGTTGCGCACACAAGAATAAACACGTAGAAGATCTGTGTAAAGATTCTGCTCATAAATACGTTAATTAAATTCGGTTAGTTGTGTTTTTTAGTTAGTTAAACTTAACTGCTTTTTTTGAATTAAACAAATTATGTAAGCATAATAATTTTGGATTGATTTATAATTTTGATTGCGTTTTTTTTGTCGTAATTTGCATCATGTCATTCAGCAACTAATTTATGTCGTATTGATTTTTAGCTAACCATTTATGAATAAACTTAAGGCTCTTTTCTGTGTCGTAATACCTATAGCATTAGCATTTCTTTTTAATACAAAAATCGGCAGTACGCCTCCCCTGCTTAAATTCCTGAATCCTTTTATGGGTTTCTGGCAAAATGCAGAAAACAACCACTTTATATTTAACCATAAAGCCAAGATAAAAGGCGCAATAGATGAAATAGAAATTGATTTTGATGACCGGATGATTCCACATATTTTCGCTAAAAACGATCATGATTTATACCTTGCCCAGGGTTATGTAACCGCTATGCATCGTTTATGGCAAATGGACTTTCAAACCCGTTTCGCTGCCGGCAGAATT
>Ga0160472_100667_pt1 | contig 16959 bp, 15 predicted proteins | sample HID1973M_E11MG_FD_108267 | JGI IMG/M metagenome (GOLD analysis project Ga0160472, IMG submission 108267) | Enriched mosquito-associated microbial communities from UW Madison campus, WI, USA - HID1973M_E11 MG | ecosystem: Host-associated > Arthropoda: Insects > Digestive system > Unclassified ... | reverse complement strand
TTCCAAGTCATGGTCGGCTCCGGCAGATTCCCTGCCGGAGAGTGTCAACCATGTCCCCGTACACCTGTCACCTATGTCCCCGGTCTATACAGGCGAGTCAAAAGAAGTAGGCCGCTCCCCCGCGAGGGGGAGTGGCAACCCGAAGCGCATCTCGTCACGACAGGCCACCCTCTACTTGTCGTACTTCACATACCGAAACCGCTGATCCTCCGACGGCGTCCCCTCCAGCACCCCGCCTTCCAACCCAGGCTGCCAGTGGACAACCTCCTCGATCTTCTTCGCCAGCGCGAAGTCCCGGTCCGTGATGCCCTTCGACGAATGCGTCTTCAGCTTGACGATGACGAAGGCATACGACACGGTCAGGTCAGGGTGATGCCACGCGGCCTCGGCGAGATGGCCCACGGTGTTGACCACCATGAGCGTCCCCTTCCAGCCCTCGGTACGGTATTTGCGCCGCAGCCAGCCGTCTTCGAGATACCAGTGCGGCAGCTCGTTGCGGATGCGTTCGTTGATGACGTCGTCGGACAGTACCGGCAGGTTGTCGCTCATGACTGCCTCCTTGGTGGCCGGCGCGGCTTGCGTGCCCCTCAGGGCTCGTCGGCGGTCTCGGCCTGGGCCAGCTTGATGTGCAGGCGGTGGATCTTGCGATAGAGGGTGTTGCGGCTCACCGCCAGCGAACGCGCCACCGTGCTCACGTTCCAGCGGTGCTTGTGCAGCAGCGCAAGGATGGTGTTGCGCTCGTTGAGCTGGATGGCGTTGAACTGGGCGATGGCCTCGGCCTCGGCGGCGTCTTCCTCGCTGGCGGTCGCGCCCGCGGCATCGGCCTGCTTCACCGTGTGATGCCGCATGTGCGCGGCGGCAGTGCCCTCTACCACTTCCGGCGGCAGATGGCGGCATTCGATGGTCTCGCCCTCGCACAGCGCGATGGCCGTCATCAGCACATGCCGCAACTGGCGGATATTGCCCGGCCACGAGTACGCCAGCAGCGCCTGCACGGCATCCGGGGCGAGCGCGGGCGGCTGCTCCTGATGCGCTTCCTCGGCGAGGATGTGGCGGATCAGCGCGAGCCGGTCGGTGCGGTCGCGCAGCGGCGGCAGCCGGAGTTCGATGCCGTTGAGACGGTAGAACAGGTCCTCGCGGAACTGGCCGGTCTGCACGAGTTCGGCGAGGTTGCGGTGGCTGGCGCTGATGAGCTGGAAGTCCACCTTGACCACGGCCTCGGAGCCGAGCGGCGATACCTGCCGCTCCTCCAGCACGCGCAGCAGGCGCGCCTGCAGGGCGATCGGCATGTCGCCGATCTCGTCGAGGAACAGCGTGCCGCCATTGGCCTGGATGATCTTGCCCCGCCGCCCGTCGCGGTGCGCGCCGGTGAAGGCGCCGGCGCGGTAGCCGAACAGCTCGCTCTCGATCAGCGTCTCGGGCAGGCTCGCGCAGTTGATGGCGACGAAGGCGTTCTCGCGCGCGGGGCTCATGCGGTGCAGGGCCTGCGCGAACACTTCCTTGCCGCTGCCGGTCTCGCCGTAGAGCAGGACCGGTATGCGCCGGGCGATGACGAGCCGGGCGCGATGCACCTGCGCTTCCATCTGCGGGTCGCCGAAGCTGAGGCGTCCGGCCGCATCCGCGCTGCCGGCATGCGCCGGCAGGGCCAGGGCCGTCGCGGGCGGGTTCTGGTGGATGGCCGGCAGGGAGGTACCCGCGTGGGCCACATGGTGCCCCGCACCATGCGATGGGCTGCGCTGCGGCGGCTGCGCGACCATGAAGAAGCGGTTGGCCGCACGCGCCCGGTACACCGGCACGGGATGGAACGACGCGCGCACGCTGCGCGTGACGATCTCGTCGAGCGATGTCTTGAAGAGTTCGTCGACCTGCTTGCCGACCAGCGCCGATAGCGCACGCACGCCGAGCTGGAACAATGCGCTGCGGTTGGCGGCCAGCACGCGGCCGTCCGGGTCGATGACCAGCTTGCCCTCGTGCAGCGTGTAGACCAGCTCGGGCCGGCTGTGGAAGTGCAGCTGGTGCGCGTGCCGGTAGCGCTCGTCGAGCAGCCGGTTCTCGATGATCTGGCGCGACATGCCCACCAGCACGAGCGAGTGCTGCTGCAGCAGCGGCGAGCGGCTGGTCACGTCGAGCACGGCGGCGAGTTCGCCGCGGTCATCGAAGATGGGCGAGGCGGAGCAGGTGAGGTTGGTGTACTGCTGGAAGTAGTGCTCGCTCTGCCGCACCGCAACAGGCTCGCCCTCGATCAGGCAGGTGCCCATGCCGTTGGTGCCGGCCTCGCGCTCGCTCCAGACGGCGCCGGTGCGCATGCCGAGCGGTTCGAGATCCTGCGCGAAGCCCACCGACGCCACCAGGTGCAGGATGACGCCGTCGACGTCGGTCAGCACCACGGCAAGTTCGGGGTCGGCAAGCTGCTGGTAGAGCGTGGTCATCTCCAGCTTGGCGCAGGCGATCAGGTCGCCCATCTGCTCGCGGCGGAGCGTGAATTCGCCTTGCGTCAGGACGGGGGGCGGGCGCTGCTGGGCGGGATCGAGGCGGAAGTCCTTCAGGCAACGCGCCCACGACCGGGCGACTACCGCGCTGGTGTCGGGGCTGCTGATCTGGTGGTTTACGACGTCGAGGATTCGCGCGACATGGTTGTTGGCGGATCGAAGAATCGTCACCGTGATGCTCCTTTGGCCCGCATGCCTGGTCTTGCCGGGGCGCAACAGAAGTCTGCGCAAAAGCCCGGGCGGTCGGCCCCGGGCGCGATGAAAAAAGTCCCTCCGACTAGCCAATATAGGTCGGGAATGCGCCACCCCCCAAGGGGCAAAAACCCTTGAAAGCGGCGCAGCGATTTCTTGCGGTCTGCTCGTCCGCTAGCGTGCAGCGTTGGTGGCGGGACCGATTCCGCAGGTGCGTTGCGCCTCGGCTTCCGTGTCGCGGTAGCGCTTGGCCTCGCGCTTGCCCTCGGGCGGATCGCGGAAGATCGCGCCGCCTTCGCCGCCGAGCGTGGCGTAGCGCGAGAAGGTGGACGAATCGACGTAGTCGTCGTAGGTCATCTTGTTGGCGATCTGGTCGATCACGCACGAGCATTTGTGCACGAACACATAGGCGCCGCCGTTCTTCGCCAGGCATTCGCCCACGTACTCCACGCGCGCGCTGGTGGGGTAGTTGTTGAGCGGGACGGCCTGCGCGGCGGCCGGGGCCGCAGCCTTTGGCGCCTGCGCGCGGGCGGGCACGTGCGTGGCCACGAGCGCGGCGGCCGCGGCGAGCGGCAGGGCCAGGCGAAGCAGGGGATGGCGATGGCGGATCGGCATTGCGGGGGTCTCCTCCTCGAATCGAAGCATGGTCAATCCTCAACCGGAACCCTCCGGGTGCCGCAAGTCTCGCGCCATCCGCGCGCGGATGCACGCGGCAGTGCCGCATGGTGCAGTTATGACACAGCTTGTACCGACAACGATGCCGCCCGCGTGGTACGCCGCGCCGTGCCGCACTGCAGCGTAGGAATGCCCCTGCATGGCGGTGCCCGTTTGGCGCGTGGTGGCGTGCCGTGGTGGCGTGCATCTGGGGCCGCGCCGCACATGCCCGATGACGTACCGCCGTTGTGATGCCATGGGCACGGAACGTGCAGAAGGTTATCGGAGCGGCGGCGGCCGCGGCCAATATCGCAACCCGCGCAATCCCTTTGCAGCGGCGCTGGAAGCGGACAACGACTCTGTCGCAGACGAAACGGAGGGAGACATGAAGATACGCAACTTGGCGGTCGGCCTGGCGGTAGTCGCTTCGGCCGCCGTATCAGCCAGCGCGCGCGCGGATGCCGAGCTGGACAAGCTCATCGCCAACCCGGCGAACTGGGCGGCGCAGGCGGGAGACTACGCCAACCAGCGCCACAGTACGCTCAAGCAGATCAACTCGGGCAACGTGAAGAACCTGCAGGTCGCGTGGACGGTCTCGACCGGCGTGTTGCGCGGCCACGAGGGGTCGCCGCTGGTGATCGGCGACACGATGTACGTCCACTCGCCCTTCCCCAACAGGGTGATCGCGCTGAACCTGAAGGACCAGTCGTTCAAGTGGAAGTACGAGCCGAAGCAGGACGCCTCGGTGGTGCCCGTGATGTGCTGTGACACCGTCAACCGCGGCCTGGCCTACGGCGACGGCAAGATCCTGCTGCAGCAGGCCGATACCACGCTGGTGGCGCTCGACGCCAAGACCGGCAAGGTGGTGTGGTCAGTGAAGAACGGCGATCCGAAGATCGGCGAGACCAACACCAACGCGCCGCACGTGTTCAAGGACAAGGTCATCACCGGCATTTCCGGCGGTGAATTCGGCGTACGCGGGCGCATCACGGCCTACGACCTGAAGACCGGCAAGAAGGTATGGACGGGCTGGAGCACCGGTCCCGACGCCGACATGCTGATCGACCCCAAGGCCACGATGACCTGGACCGACGGCAAGATGGCTCCGGTTGGCGCGGATTCCTCGCTCAAGAGCTGGAAGGGCGACCAGTGGAAGCTGGGCGGCGGCACCACCTGGGGCTGGTATGCCTATGACCCGAAGCTGAACCTGATGTACTACGGCAGCGGCAACCCCGGCACCTGGAACCCGGCGCAGCGTCCGGGCGACAACAAGTGGTCGATGACCCTCTGGGCGCGCGACGTCGACACCGGCAAGGCCAAGTGGGTCTACCAGATGACCCCGCATGACGAGTGGGACTACGACGGCGTCAACGAGAACGTGCTGGCGGACCTGACCATCAAGGGCAAGAAGACGCCGGTGGTGGTGCATATGGACCGCAACGGCTTCGCCTACACGCTCAATCGCGAAAACGGCGAACTGCTGGTGGCCGAGAAGTATGACCCGACCATCAACTGGGCCTCGAAGGTCGACATGAAGAGCGGCCGTCCGATCGTCAACGCCAAGTACTCCCCGGGTACCACCGGCGCTGACGTCAACGTGAAGGGGATCTGCCCCGCCGCGCTTGGCACGAAGGACCAGCAGCCGATGAGCTTCGATCCGAAGACGAGCCTCTTCATCGTGCCGACCAACCATGTCTGCATGGACTATGAGCCGTTCCAGATCGAGTACACGGCCGGCCAGCCGTATGTGGGCGCCACGCTGTCGATGTATCCGACGCCGAACAGCCACGGCGGCATGGGCAACTTCATTGCCTGGGACGCCGCGCAGGGCAAGATCGTCTGGTCCAAGCCGGAGCGTTTCTCGGTATGGTCCGGCGTCCTGACCACGGCTGGCGACATCGCCTTCTACGGCACGCTCGAGGGCTACATCAAGGCCGTGAACATCAAGGATGGCAAGGAACTGTGGAAGTTCAAGACGCCGTCCGGGATCATCGGCAACGTGTTCACGTATGAGTACGGCGGCAAGCAGTACGTCGGCGTGTATTCGGGTATTGGCGGCTGGGCCGGCATCGGCATGGCGGCAGGCCTCGAAAAGTCGACGGATGGCCTCGGTGCGGTGGGTGGCTACAAGGAACTGGCCAAGTACACCGAACTGGGCGGCACGCTATTCGTGTTCGCGCTGCCATCGACCTGATCCGTCGATGATGTGAAGCAGAAAAAGGGGGCCTGACGGGGCCCCCTTCCATGAGGAGACAAGGCCGATGTTCCGATTCTCAATGGTGATGCTGGCCGCGCTTTTTGCCAGCGTTTGCAACGCCCAGGGCAACAGCCAGGCAGCCACCCCGCCGGCAGCCGGTGGGGCGCCGCTCTACACCGTCGTCGACGGCAACAAGGTCGACAACAACACGCTGCAGGGCTGGAAGACGTGGCGGGCCATGGCCTGCGAACGCTGCCACGGCGCGCAGCAGGAAGGGCTGGTCGGACCGTCGCTGATCCAGACGTTCAAGACCATCTCGAAGGACGACTTCCACAAGCTGATGCAGGAAGGCCGCCCCGAAAAGGGCATGCCCAACTTCGGCGGGTCGGAAATGATGCGCAACAACTGGCAGAACCTGTACGCTTACCTGAAGGGCCGCTCGGACGGCAAGATCAAGCCCGGGCACCTTTATCCGGCCGACGGCAAGTAGGCGGCGCCGACAATCAACGATACCGACAGGAGCAGGCTGATGCGCAAGGCGAACGCAGCAATCGGTTGGGTCGATGCCGGCAAGCCGGGCATTTTCTTCTGGGGGCTGGGACTGGCGTGCCTGCTGGCCACGCCGGTCGTCGCGCAAACGCCTGCACCCGGCGCGGTCGCACCCCCGGGCAAGGTGCTCCGGGTCTGCGCCGATCCCAACAGCCTGCCCTCGTCCAACGAGCGCGGCGAGGGCTACGAGAACAAGATCGCCCAGGCGATGGCGAAGGACTTCGGGCGCGAGGTCGCCTACACCTACTTCCCGCAGCGCATGGGCTTCGTGCGCAATACGCTGCGCGCGAAGGACCCCGACACCGGCGAATGGAAGTGCGACCTCATCGTCGGCGTGCCCAAGGGCTACGAACTGACCGCCACCACGCAGCCGTACATGCATTCGACCTACGCGCTGATCTACCGCAAGCGCGACGACCTGCGCGGGGTCAGCACGCCCGACGACCTGCTCAAGCTGCCGCCCGAGACGCTGCGCAAGCTGCGCTTCGGCATCTTCTCGCGCGCGCCGTCGGTCGACTGGCTGATGCGCCACAACCTCTTCGAGCAGGCGGTGGTCTACCAGCAGCAGGACGGCGACGCCAGCCAGACGCCCGGCGGCAGGGTCGAGCAGGATCTGGTCGCCGACAAGATCGACGTGGCGATCCTGTGGGGCCCGATTGCCGGCTTCCTCGCGCGGCAGCACGCGGGCACCGGGGAGTGGGTGATGGTGCCGTTCCGGCCCGATCCGCAGTTGAAGTTCGACTACGAGATTTCCATGGGCGTGCGCTACGGCGAGAAGGATTGGAAGGACCAGGTCGATCACTGGATCGCCGGTAACCAGGACAAGATCAATGCGATCCTCGCCAGCTACCGCATCCCGCTGGTCGACGCGAAAGGCAATCCCGTTGCGCCGCGTCCTTAGAACCGCTAACAGAATGAAGAGGCTCATGGTTTGCTCCCCTCTCCCATGCATGGGAGAGGGGCCGGGGGAGAGGGCGCGGCGCCGCGTCGAGCGATATGGGTTGTACGACCGCCTGCCCTCTCCCCCAACCCCTCTCCCGCGAGCGGGAGAGGGGAGCAAACCGATGGGCATCTTGTTGGCGCCTCTTGGTCGCGTCCCAAGTCGCGTCGTTGACCGCGTCCCCCACATCGTCCGCGGCGCGCCTGCAATCGCGCTGACGGCACTGCTGGCCGCGTCGCCCGCATGGAGCCAGGCGCCGGCGAGCCAGCCCGACCCCATCAAGCCCGCCGAGCAACTGGTGTTCCTCGACAACCACTTCGGCGGACTCAAGGCGCCGGCCGACCTTGTCTATGCCTACGAGAAGAAGGGCACGCTGGTCGCGCCGCATGCCGAGGAGATACACGTGCGGCTGAAGCAGGGCGACAAGGGCGTGCTGACCGCCGTGGTGGCCGACGCCAACGGCGAGACCCCGCTGTCGGTCGAGGCGCCGATGCAGGGCAATCCGGTCGTCATCTACTTCCTCGAGAAGGACATCGCCGAGATGCACACCCTGACCGGCGGCCAGCCGCGCTATTTCCAGAAGCGCATCCGGCTGGCGCTGGCGGCGGGACCGCAAGTCACGCCGGTGACGGTGACATGGGGCGGCAAGAAGGTGCCGGCGCGGCAGATCGTGATCCAGCCATACCAGGACGACCCGAATCACACGCGCTTCGAGAAGCTGGTCGGGAAGCGCTATACGTTCGTGTTCTCGGAGAAGGTGCCGGGGAGCGTGGTGTCGGTGGTGAGCGAGGTGCCCGACGAGGGCGGAGACTACGGGAAGGCGGTGGAGGTGGAAGGGCTGAGGCTGAAGGCGGCGAGGTAAGGGTGAGGCGAGGGGGCGATAAGGTCGGCCGGCCTACCTGTCCGGTGGAATCACAGCGCCTCGCGCTCGGCCCGATCATGGTCGTCGCAGCCTTCCGTCATGAAATCCGGGCCAAATCTAGCGAATTTCTTCAGTACGCCCGCAAGTGGGCGGCGCGCAGGGCGGATGCGCAGTTCATCCCCGATGCGCTCTATTTCCAGTTCGATGTCGGCGCGCTCGTAGGCCAGGTCGGCAGGGATGCGGACGGCCTGGGAATTGCCGTTCTTGAAAACGCGGGTGGTGTGCATGTTGGCGTTCGTGTCGTGCGGATGGGCTGGCGAAGGCGTTGACTATGCACCGCCCGGGCGCCAGCGTAAATGCCTCCGCGCAGCGCGCAACGGAATGTGAAGAAACCTCTGCGGCCCTTGACGAACCGCCTCAGCCGCGCTCTTCCCCCGCCGTTTCCTCCACCAGCCTCCGCGACTCCGCTACCGACCGGAACACCAGCGGCGCCTCCTTCACCTCGCGCCGCGCCGCCTGCATGACCACTTCCCGCACGCGGCCATGATCCGGCGACTTGTCGCATACCGGGTCCGTCCGCCCCGGATCGCCCGTCAGCAGGAACGCCTGGCACCGGCAGCCGCCGAGGTCCTTCTCCCGCTCGTCACACGACCGGCAGGGCTCCGGCATCCAGTCCGTCCCGCGGAAGCGCCGGAAGGCGTCGCTGTGATGCCAGATGTCATGCAGGGAAGACTCCCGCACGTTCGGCAGCGTCAGCCCGGGCAGCATCCGCGCCGCGTGGCAGGGCATCGCCGCGCCGTCGGGGGCGATGCCGAGGAAGGTGGTGCCCCAGCCGTTCATGCAGCGCTTGGGCCGGTTCTCGTAGTAGTCGGGCACCACGAACAGCAGCTTGCAGCGGTTGCCGATCTTCGCGCGATAGCGTTCGACCACCGCCTCGGCCTCGCGTAGCTGCGCCTCGGTGGGCATCAGCGCCAGCCGGTTTTCCCACGCCCAGCCGTAGTACTGCGTATTCGCCAGTTCGAGGTACTCGGCGCCCATCTCCAGCGCCATCTCGATGATCGCGCCGATGTGCGGCAGGTTGTAGCGGTGCAGCACGCAGTTCATCACCATCGGGTAGCCGTGCGCCTTGATGAGGCGGGCGACCTTGTTCTTCAGGTCGAAGGTGCGGGTGCTGGAGAGGAAGTCGTTCATCTCCCGCGTGGAGTCCTGGAACGACAGCTGGATATGGTCGAGCCCGGCCTCGCGCAGCGCGCCGAGGCGGGCGTCGGTCAGGCCGACGCCGGAGGTGATGAGGTTGATGTAGTAGCCGAGGCCGCGCGCGTGGGCGACGAGGACTTCGAGGTCGTCGCGCACTAGCGGTTCGCCGCCCGAGAAGCCGAGTTGCACTGCCCCGAGCGCGCGGCCTTCGTCGAGTACGCGGCACCATTGTGCGGTGTCGAGTTCCTCCCCGACGCGCGTGTAGTCCACGGGGTTGTAGCAGAACGCGCAGTGCAGCGGGCAACGGTAGGTCAGCTCCGCCAGCAGCCAGAGCGGCGGAGTGGGGGCGTTCGCGGTGGCGACGGCGGGGGCGGGATCAGACCAGCCAGCCGCGTTCGCAGGCGTGTTGGACAAAGGCATGTACCTCCGGGGCGATGCCGGTCACGCCGTAAGCGGCCTGCAGGTCGTCGACCAGCGCGTCGGCCGTGCGGGTGCCGTCGCAGCGCTGCAGGATGGCGGCGGCGCTGTCGTTCAGCTTGACCATGCCCTCCGGGTAAAGCAAGACCCACGCCTTCTGGACCTCCTCCCATTGCAGGCGGTAGAGGCGGTTCAGGCGGGGCAGTTCGGGAACCGCTGCGTGGCTGGTGCCGGCGGTCGTCTGGCCGGTGGTCTCGTTGCTCATCGGATGGCTCGCGTCTTGGCTCATGGGCGATTCACGCAGGATAGGCCTTTTCCACGGCATCCAGGATGGACCACAGGATGTCGAGCTTGAACTGCAGTATCTCCCGCGCGCGCTCCTGCTGCGCGGGGGTGCGGAAATAGTCGAGCGTCACGCGCAGGCCGTGCTCCACGTCGCGCTGGGCGAGCGGGATGCGCGAGCGGAAGTAGGCCAGCCCGTCGGGGTCGATCCACGGGTAGTGCTCGGGCCAGTTCGCCAGCCGCTCCTTGTGGATCGCCGGCGCGAACATCTCGGTCAGCGACGAGCACACCGCTTCCTGCCACGGCGCGCGGCGCGCGAAGTTGACGTAGGCGTCCACGGCGAAGCGCACGCCCGGCAGCACCATCTCCTGCGACCACAGCACCTCGCGCGACAGGCCGACTGCCTCGCCCAGCCGCGTCCACGCCTCGATGCCGCCGGGCTGTCCGTCGGGGCCGTCGGTGCCGTCGTGGTCGAGGATGCGCACCGTCCATTCGCGCCGAGTGGCGCGGTCGGGGCAGTTGGAGAGGATGGCCGCGTCCTTCAGCGGGATGTTGATCTGGTAGTAGAAGCGGTTGGCCACCCAGCCGCGGATCTGCGCGGGCGAGCACTGGCCCGCCGCCATGCGCCGGTTGAACGGATGGTGGATGTGGTAGCGAGACTCCAACCCGCGCAGCCGCGCTTCGAAGGCGGCGCGCTCGGCCGGGTCGACCGGGGGAGGGATTGCCGTATCAGCCGTCAAAAGTCGATCTCCATGCCGTCGAACGCCACCTCGATCCCGTGCGCGGCCAGTTCGCGCCGCTGGGGGGAGTCCTCCACGAGGATCGGGTTGGTGTTGTTGATATGAATGAGGATCTTGCGCGCCGCCGGGCTGGCATCGAGGGCGGCGATCATGCCGCCGGGGCCGGACTGCGCCAGGTGCCCCATGTCCTGCGCGCGCTTGGGCGACAGCCCCAGGCGCTGCATCTCGTCGTCGGTCCAGAAGGTGCCGTCCACCAGCACTACGTCGGCTTCGTCCAGTTCGGCCCGCACGTGGGGTTCGATGCGCGCCAGCCCGGGCGCATAGAAGACGCGCCGGCCGGTGGCCTCGCTGACGAGCCGCAGGCCGATGTTGTCGCCGGGGCGCGCTGCCTCCCGGTAGGGAGAGTAGGGCGGCGGCTTGCTGTCGAGCGCAACGGCGTGCAGCGTGGTGCCGGGCAGCGGCGGCACGTGGAAGGGCTTGCCGTCGGCGGGCACCGGGCGCGTGTCGAGCGTGCAGTAGTGCGACAGGATCCGTTGCAGCGGGAAGCCGTTGCCGATCTCTTCCAGCACCTCGGGCGTGGCGTAGACCGGGAGCGGGGCCCGGTTCTCGCGCAGCATCAGGAGGCCGGTGACGTGATCGATCTGGGCGTCCATCAGCAGCACGGCGGCGATGCCGGTGTCGCGCGGCGCGCGTGCGGGCTGGAGCGCCGGCGCGGCGCGGATCTGCGCGAGCACGTCGGGCGAGGCGTTCACCAGCAGCCAGCCGGTGCCGTCTTCCGACACGGCGATGGAGCTTTGCGTGCGCGGCGTGGCGGCGATCGTGCCACGGCGTACGCCGTCGCAGTTGCCGCAATTGCAATTCCATTGGGGAAAGCCGCCGCCGGCGGCCGAGCCCAATACGCGGATGCGGGTCATAGGCAACTGCTATGGATGCGATAGGGGGCCATCCGGCATGAAAAAGCCCGCCACGGAGGCGGGCTGATGGGATGCCGGACGGCTGCCATCTCAGCGGTTGGCAATGTACATGGTGATTTCCATGCCAAGCCGCAATTCCGAGTAGGCGGGAGTGGTCCAGGTCATACTTGTCTCCTTCGATCGGTGATGGACAGGCCTCGTCCAGACATGTACGGCGCGCTTGCGTCGTCAGATGATGAGGAAGCAACGACCGTGCCGGAAGGCGCGGCACCCCGGGCATCTGCACCCACTTAAAAGATAGTGCGCCACGGCGCGGGGCTGTCCCTAGGTTTACCCCGATGCAGGCCGTCCCGGCGCCATTCGTGGCTGACACTGGCTGACACTGTGTCACGTCGTTGCCACAGCCCGGCCCCGGAGTGTTACAGGCCAGACATGCGGGGCGTTGCTGCACGCTGCCACGGCTGCGCCGTGGCGACGCACCGTGTTCACTTCCTTGTTCACATCCTGAACACCACGCCCACCCAGCCCCCGCGCGGGGCACCCGGCGCGACGAAGCGGGCGCTGGCCGCGTCCTGCGGGTCGACATGGGGGCGCAGCAGGTTGCCGTTGGGGAAGACGTCCCCGGCGATCTGGCCGTAGGTTTCAAAGCGCCGGTTGAACAAATTGCTCACCCGGCCGTACACCTCTACATGCTTGCTGATCCGGTACGAGGCCCGCAGGTTGACGATCGCATAGCCGGCCGTGCTCCAGTCCGCCGTGCGCGGCGGGCGGCCGGGCGTGGGGTCGGCGCGCAGGCCGTCCTCGTTGCCGCTGGTCACGCTGTCCGACGCGGCCACCAGGTCGGCGCCGAGCACCAGTCCCGCCATGACCTGCCAGTCCGCGCCCAACTTGACGGTATGGCGCGGCAGGCCGGCGATGCGCATGCCGGGCACCACGTTGATGGTGCGCTCGCCCACCGCGAGCTGGCCGGTGGCCTGGTAAGTGGCGTCGAGATAGCTGTAGCCCAGCCGCAGCGTGACGGGGCCGAGCCGCTGCCGGGCCGACAGGTCGACGCCCTGGTTGCGGGTGCGGTCGAAATTGGCGAAATAGCCCTGCTGGGTGTTGGGGGCGCGCAGGAAGAGGATGTCGTCGTGGTTGTCGGCGCGGTAGACCGACAGCTCCACCCCGGTGTTGCGCGACGGATTCCAGCGTGCGCCGGTCTCGAAGGTCTGCGTGACAACCTGTTTCAGGAACGGGTCGGACTGCAGCCCGGCGGGCAGCCGGCAGGGCTCTTCCGGGTTGGCGCAGCCCAGTTCCAGCACGGAGGGGACGCGGTTGTTCTGCGCGTAGCCGAAGAACAGCGTGGCGCCGTGGCCGAGCTTCTGCGCGATGCCCAGCGCGGGGTTGATGCGGTTGTAGGTGAAGCTCTCCTTCGGCTGGTCGGAGCCGTCGCTGTTGCGCAGCGTGCTGTTGACGTTGACGTGGTTCCAGCGCGCCGAGCCGGTCAGGAAGGTGGTGGGCGTGATGGCCCAGGTGTCCGACGCATACAGCCCGACGGCGCGCGAGGTGCCGTTCACGCCGGAGAAGAGCGACACCGGCTCGTCGGGATCGGCGATCACGCCGCGGTCGTCGGTGAAGTCGGCCAGCTGCGCGTATTGCGAGTACCCCAGCTTGCTGTAGTCGAAGGTCAGCCCGGCGCTGATCTGGTGCTTCTCGGTCTCGCGGGCGAAGCTGAGCGCCATGCCCATTGCCCGCTGGTGCATGTGCGTGCTGTTGAGCACGGCCGGGTGGAGCGCGGCGCCCTCGGCGCGGGTGAAGTTGCAGTCGGCGCCGCGCGGGCTGCCGTTGGCCCGGAAGCCGTCCTCGCAGTCGTCGACGTAATCCTCGTATTCGGGGTTGACGTCGCCGTTGACGGTGTCGCGGCTGCTGTTGCGCAGGTAGGCGAGCCCCGACAGGCTGGTCCTGGCGTCGAACCAGTGCCGGCCGTTGAGGGCGATCTGCGTGACCTGGTTCTCGGTGCGGTCGGGATAGGTGTAGACGGAGGCCGGGTTGTCCTCGTACAGCCCGGGCAGCAACTGGCCGCCGCTGGCGCGGAAGCTCGGCACCAGGCCGTTGCCGGTCAGCCTGCTCTGGCCGTGCAGCACGGAAACGTCCCAAGAATTGATGTCGTCCGCGTGGCCGCCCTTGACGAAGATATTGCCCAGCCTGCCGTCGGAGTGGTCGCGCCAGCCATCCTCGCCGAACAGCGTGCCGGCGGCGAAGATATGCCAGCCCGAGTCGCTTTTCGCCCCGCCGGACAGGTCGGCGCGCTTGCGGGCCCAACTGCCGTAGGAGAGGTCGGCGGTCACGCCTTGCGTGGTCAGGCCCGAGCGGGAGGTCATGGCGAGCGCGCCGCCCAGCGTGTTCAGGCCGTAGGTGGGGTTGGCGCCGGACACCAGCAGCACGTTTTCCAGCGCGGCCTCGGGGATCATGTCCCAGCTCACCACGTCGCCGAAGGGCTCGTTGACGCGGATGCCGTCGAGATAGACGGAGATGCCCTGCGGCACGCCGGGGATGGACGAGGCGCGGAAGCCCCGGTAGGTGACGTCGGTCTGGAAGGGGCTGCCCTGGATGTCGTTGACGTTGACGCCGGTGGCATTGCGCGCGAGGTAGTCGGTGAGGTTGGCGGCGTTGGCCCCGTTGAGGTCGTCGCCGCTGATGGCCTGCACCGAGTAGGGCAGCTGGTCGCGGTCCACGCCGAGGCCGGGCAACGGGGTGGGGGCGACCACCGTGACCGCCGGCAGCGTCACGGGCTCGGCCAGTTCGGCCCGGCTGGGGATGTGGGGGGTTGCCGCCAAAAGGGTGCCGGACCCGCTGCCCGACCGGACTGACTTGGTGTTTTCCGCGATGACAGCGGGCGCTTCAGGCGGCAAGGTGTGGCCGGATGCCGCATCTGGCACGGAATCCGCTGTGGCAGCCCAGGCGCCGCCGGCCAGCAGCGGAAGGCACAGCCTCCCGACGACGCGGGCGAGGGTGGTCGGGCGGGGCACCGCGTGGAACCGGCGGGCCGGCAGGGGGCGCTGGCGCATGGCAGCTTCTTGTCCGTGATGAGTTGCACCAGCGAAAGCAGAAGACATACCCCGGAGACCGGGAAAAATTCCCGATCGTTGGCGACCAGAATGGGAAGCAGTAGGACCTGGCAAAGGGAGGAAGACATGGAGATGTCCGGCCTGCTGATGCGGCGTGCCGCGTGGGTGACCGCGCTCGGCCTCGCCGTGGCGCTCCTTGCCGCGCTGTGGCAGGCGCGCGCCAACGTCGGCCACGAGGGGGTCGGCGCGGCGCGAGCCGCCGAACTGCTCTCGCACCTGTCCGCCCTGCATGGCGGCAGCGACGCCGAGGCGTCCGGCCACCTGGAGGCCCTGCGCCGCCTGAACGCCTCGGGCGAGCTGCGCCACCTGCAGCTGCAACTGGAAGACGGGCAGGGCAGCGTGCTGGTCACGCCCGCCGGCACCCCGCCGTCCTCGCCGCGCCTGCTGAGCTGGGCGCGCGACCGCTGGCAGGCCCTGAACGCGCAGCCGCCCCAGACCTGGCAGATCGCCCGGGCCGACGGTGCGCCCTGGCGCGCCAGCCTGTTGTGGAACCCGTACTCCGAACAGCGCGAGGCCTTCGACGACATCGTCGGCCTGCTCGCCCTGCTGGTCGCCTTCTCGGCCATGCTGCTGTGCGGCATCTGCTGGGCGGTGCGGCGCGCGCTGGCGCCGCTGCAGGAGATCGTCGGCGCCATCGGGCGCTACGAGCGGCACGACTACGCCCACCGCCTGCCGCCCATGCCCACCCGCGAGCTGGACGTGATCGCCCGCGCCCTCGACCATCTCGCCGGCGCGCTGGCGCGCACGCAGGCCGTGCGGCGGGCGCTGAGCCTCAAGGTGCTGACCCTGCAGGAGCAGGAGCGCGCCCGGCTCGCCCGCGAACTGCATGACGAATTCGGCCAGGTGCTCACCGCCATGCGTGCCGACACCGCCTACCTCCAGCGCAAGACGCGCGGCGACCCTGCCCTGGGCGCCGTGGCGCAGGATCTTGCCAACCACTGCGAGCGCATCCAGCTCGAAGTGCGCGACCTGCTGCAGCGGCTGCGCCCGCAGGGGCTCATGGCCGGCAACGGTCCGGTGCCGCTGGCGCGGATGCTGGAGGAACTGGTGCAGTCGTGGCGCGACCAGCCGGCGCCCGATGCCCCGCAGGTCCGCTTCGCCCTGCATGTGGCGCTTGGCGACTTGGCGCTGCCGGACGGGCTCGCCCTGTCGCTCTATCGCATGACGCAGGAGGCGCTGACCAATGCCGTGCGCCACGCCGACGCCGCCCACGTCACGGTGACGCTGGCCGTGGAGCCCGGCGGGCTGGTGCGCTGGGCGGTCGAGGACGATGGCGCCGGCATGGCGCCGGGCGACGATGCCCAGCGCCGCGGCCACGGTCTCGACGGCATGCGCGAACGCGTATGGGCGCACGGCGGCGACATCGATATCGGCCCGGCCCGCCCCGGCGCCGCGCGTCCCGGCCTGCGCCTGTGGGCCCGCTTCGGCCCGGCGGCGGTTGCCGAGGCGTCGCCGGCGAGCGCCGCCGCGCTGGGGAGGGCCGAGGCATGAGCGCCGTCCAGTCCGGGCCCTCCTGTCCGCCGCTCCAGTCCTCCGGATCGACACGGACGCCGGTGCGCGTCGTCATCGCCGACGACCATGCCGTGGTCCGCACCGGCTACCGCCGCCTGCTCGAACTGGAGGACGGCATCGAAGTGGTGGCCGAGTTCGCCGACGCCGACCAGGCCTACGGCTGGCTCACGCGGAACCCCGCCGACCTGTTGATCCTCGACCTCTCCATGCCCGGCCGCGGCGGGCTGGAGATCCTGCAGCGCCTTGCCGCCCGCGTGCCGGCGCTGCGCGTGGTGGTGTTCAGCATGCACGACAGCCCCGCGCTCGTGGCGCAGGCCCTGCGCGCCGGAGCCTGCGGCTACCTGACCAAGAGCAGCCCGCCCGACGCCATGGTCGGCGCCGTGCGGCAGGCGATGGCGGGCGGCCAGCCGCTGTCGGCCGACGTGGCGGGCGCGGTCGAACTGCTGGGCGTGAGGCGCGAAGGCGCGCCGCACCTGTTCCTGTCGCCGCGCGAGTTCGACGTGTTCCTGCTGCTGGCGCAGGGCCAGCCGGTGGAGGAGATCGCCCGGCAGCTCTACCTGAGCGGCAAGACGGTGGCCAATTACCAGACCATGCTGCGCAAGAAGATGGGGTTGTCGAGCGTGCTGGAGATGCACCGTTATGCGGTGCAGCATGGGTTGTTGTAATTGTTTGCTCCCCTCTCCCATGCATGGGAGAGGGGTCGGGGGAGAGGGCGCGGCGCCGCGTCGAGCGATACGGCTTGCACGACCGCCTGCCCTCTCCCCCAACCCCTACCCAGGAACCTCCACTAACCCATTGTTTTTGCTGGCACCAACTCAAGCCCGTGTTTGCGCGCGAGCTTGCGTAGCACGCATTGCTCGGACTGGGCGGCACGCGCCTGGTAGTGGCGCAGGCCTTGCTCGACGTA
>Ga0160472_100666_pt1 | contig 16991 bp, 16 predicted proteins | sample HID1973M_E11MG_FD_108267 | JGI IMG/M metagenome (GOLD analysis project Ga0160472, IMG submission 108267) | Enriched mosquito-associated microbial communities from UW Madison campus, WI, USA - HID1973M_E11 MG | ecosystem: Host-associated > Arthropoda: Insects > Digestive system > Unclassified ... | reverse complement strand
CCGTCGTCGTTTCCTGCCGAACCTGCAGCATCACCGCTTCTGGGTTGAAGAAGAGAAACGTTTCGTGCGTCTGCGCGTATCTGCCAAAGGCATGCGTATCATCGACAAGCGTGGCATCACTGCCGTGCTGGCCGAAATCCGCAAAGCCGGCAAGATCTAAGGGAGCTAATCATGCGTGAATTGATTCGTTTGATTTCGAGCGCCGGTACTGGTCACTTCTACACTACCGACAAGAACAAGCGTACTACTCCGGACAAAATCGAGATCAAGAAATTTGATCCGGTTGTTCGCAAGCACGTGATCTACAAGGAAGGCAAAATCAAGTAATTGATTTTTCCCTCTTACGAAAAAGGCCCGTATCGCGAGATACGGGCCTTTTTTGTTGTCAGGTTTTTGAGTTCGACTCAAATCCCTGAAATTCTCAAGCCTTCTGCTCAAACGCCACATAGATCTTGCGGCACGGCTCCAGCACTTCCCAGGTCCCTTTGAACCCGGCCGGGATCACGAAGCGGTCACCGACACGCAAGGTCTTGGCATTGCCGTCGCTGTCACGCAGTACCGACACGCCCTGTACGATTTCACAGTATTCGTGCTCGGTGAAGTTCACCGTCCATTGCCCGACTTCGGCTTCCCATACGCCAGCGTTCAGTTGCCCGCACGGGCTGCTGAAGTGGTTGTAGAGGGTTTGTTCAGGATCGCCCTTGAGGACTTTTTCAGGGGCCGGGCGGTAGCGCTCGGCGGCGGTGGTGGCTTGGCTGAAGTCGACGACGTTCTGGATGTTCATTGTTGTTATCCCCCGTGATTACGGCGCGAGTGGTAGGTCAGCCCAAAGTCTATGTTTATTAAAATGAACATCGCAAGGCCGTATGGCGCCGTTATGTCAAATATATTGAAACTTTGTATGCGGCTGGTTTAGGGTGGTGGGTGCCTTCGGCCGAATGCAGGCTGGCCGGGCAGAATTCCTGACAGCGCCCGCGAAGAACGCGGGTGTCGTATAAACAAGAGGAGGACACTCGCATGACCACCCTGACCCGTGCCGACTGGGAACAACGTGCCCAGGACCTGAAAATCGAAGGCCGCGCCTACATCAATGGCGAATACACCGATTCGATCTCCGGCGAGACGTTCGAGTGCATCAGCCCTGTCGATGGTCGTCTGCTGGGCAAGATTGCCAGCTGTGACACTGCCGATGCCCAGCGCGCTGTGGAAAACGCCCGCGCCACCTTCAATTCCGGTGTCTGGTCGCGCCTGGCGCCGACCAAGCGCAAATCCGCGATGATTCGCTTCGCCGGCCTGCTCAAGCAGAACGCTGAAGAGTTGGCCCTGCTTGAAACCCTGGACATGGGCAAGCCGATCAGCGATTCCCTGTACATCGACGTTCCTGGCGCGGCGCAAGCCCTGAGCTGGAGCGGTGAAGCCATCGACAAGATCTACGACGAAGTCGCTGCCACCCCGCACGATCAATTGGGTCTGGTGACCCGTGAGCCGGTAGGTGTGGTCGGCGCCATCGTGCCGTGGAACTTCCCGCTGATGATGGCCTGCTGGAAACTCGGCCCGGCGCTGTCCACCGGTAACTCGGTGATCCTCAAACCGTCGGAAAAATCGCCGCTGACCGCCATCCGCATCGCTGAACTGGCCGTCGAAGCCGGCATCCCGAAAGGCGTGCTCAACGTGTTGCCAGGTTACGGTCACACCGTCGGCAAGGCCCTGGCCCTGCATAACGATGTCGACACCCTGGTGTTCACAGGTTCGACCAAGATCGCCAAGCAACTGCTGATCTACTCCGGCGAATCGAACATGAAGCGCGTCTGGCTCGAAGCCGGCGGCAAGAGCCCGAACATCGTCTTCGCTGACGCGCCGAACCTGCAGGACGCTGCCGAAGCCGCTGCTGGCGCCATCGCCTTCAACCAGGGTGAAGTCTGCACCGCCGGTTCGCGCCTGTTGGTGGAACGTTCGATCAAGGACAAATTCCTGCCCCTGGTCATCGAAGCGCTGAAAGCCTGGAAGCCGGGCAACCCGCTGGATCCGGCAACTAACGTCGGTGCCCTGGTGGATACCCAGCAGATGAACACCGTACTGTCCTACATCGAGTCGGGCCACGCCGATGGCGCCAAGCTGGTGGCCGGCGGCAAGCGTACGCTGCAGGAAACCGGCGGTACTTACGTTGAACCGACGATTTTCGATGGCGTGAGCAACGCGATGAAAATCGCCCAGGAAGAAATCTTCGGGCCGGTACTTTCTGTCATCGCCTTTGACAGCGCCGAAGAAGCCGTGGCGATCGCCAACGACACGCCATACGGCCTGGCCGCTGCGGTCTGGACCACCGACATTTCCAAGGCACACCTCACCGCCCGTGCACTGCGTGCCGGTAGCGTGTGGGTCAACCAGTACGACGGCGGCGACATGACCGCGCCGTTCGGTGGCTTCAAGCAGTCCGGCAACGGTCGCGACAAGTCGCTGCACGCGTTCGACAAGTACACCGAGCTGAAGGCGACCTGGATCAAGTTGTAAGTCGATGAAAGGAGGCCTGTTGCAGTAACGGGCCTCCCAAACGACACAGATCCCTTGTGGGAGCGAGCCTGCTCGCGATAGCGGTGTGACAGTCGACGAATATGTTGAATGTTGCTCCGTCATCGCGAGCAGGCTCGCTCCCACAGTGTTTTGTGTCGTCTGTAAAAACAATCATTATCCACAGGAGCGTGGAACATGCGTTGGGCGACTTACTTCGCCGTATTGGCCTCTGTCCTGAGTGTCGGCCTGGCCCTGGGCGTCAGCATGCCGCTGGTGTCGTTTCGCCTGGAAAGCTGGGGTTATGGCTCGTTTGCCATTGGCGTGATGGCGGCGATGCCGGCCATTGGCGTGCTGGTGGGAGCGAAGATCTCCAGCCATCTGGCGGCGCGACTAGGTTCGGCCAACCTGATGCGCCTGTGCCTGTGGGCCGGCGCGGTGTCCATCGGCTTGCTGGCACTGTTGCCGAGCTATCCGGTCTGGCTGGTGTTGCGGCTGATGATCGGGGTGATCCTGACCCTTGTATTTATCCTCGGTGAAAGCTGGATCAATCAACTGGTGGTCGAAGAATGGCGCGGGCGGCTGGTGGCGCTGTATGGCAGTAGTTACGCGCTCAGCCAACTGGCGGGACCGGTTTTGCTGGGCTTTATTGGCACCGGGCACGACTACGGGTTTTGGGTGGGTGTCGGTTTGCTGATAGCCGCCCCCTTTCTACTGCTGGGGCGTAGCGGCGCGCCGTCAAGCGAGTCGAGCAGCGTGACCTTTGGTGACCTGCTGGCGTTTTGTCGAGGACTGCCGGCGATTGCCTGGGCGGTGTCGCTGTTTGCCGCCTTCGAAGCCATGATCCTGACGCTGTTGCCGGTGTATTGCCTGCGCCAGGGCTTCACCACGGAAATTGCCTTGGCGATGGTCAGTACGGTAGTGGTCGGCGATGCCGTTCTGCAATTGCCGATCGGCGCCCTGGCTGATCGCCTGTCGCGGCGCGCGCTGTTTACCGGCTGCGCCATGGTACTGCTGGTGTCGAGCCTGGCGATCCCGATGCTGATCGACACGCTGTTGATCTGGCCGCTGTGGGTTTTGTTTGGCGCGAGCGCCGGTGGCCTGTTCACCCTCTCGCTGATTCTGATCGGTGAGCGCTATCGCGACGATGCGCTGGTGCGGGCCAATGCCCACGTCGCTCAGCTGTGGGGGATTGGTTGTCTGATCGGGCCGTTGCTGGCGGGTGCTGGCAGTCAGTGGGTCAGCGGGCATGCGTTGCCGTTGTTGATGGCGGCAGGGGCCTTGGGGGTGGTGATTGTGGTGTCGCGGCAAGGGGCGTTTGGCACGGCGCAACCGGCTTAAAAGATCGCAGCCTGCGGCGGCTCCTACATGGAGCGTGTTTCAACGTAGGAGCTGCCGCAGGCTGCGATCTTTTTAGGTGCCTACAACATCTTCTCTAACCCTACCGTGGTGCTCAGCCAGGCATTGAAGCGCCTCCACCACCCCGCCGGCTCCTTGGTCAGGGTGTGCATCTTGCCGTCGTCTTCGGTAACCCACACCAGTTGATCGTTTTCCAGCTTCACCTCATAACTCAAGGCCGGCCCCATGCCTTGTAGCGCCAGCTCGCGGACCCGTGCCGCGAGCTCCGGGCTGTCCACCAACACGCCGACTTCAGTGTTCCACAGCACTGAGCGCGGATCGAAATTGAACGAGCCGATGAAGGATTTCTGCCGGTCGAAGATGATCGCCTTGCTGTGCAGGCTGGAGTCCGAGCCACGATAGGACGAGCTGGAGAACAGGCTTGGCCCGCTGCCGGCGCTGTCTTCTCCAGGCTGACGACGCAATTCGAACAAGCGCACTCCATGCTCCAGCAGTGCCTTGCGATAGGGCGCGTACCCGCCATGCACCGCTGGCACGTCCGTGGCTTCCAGCGCATTGGTCAACAAAAGGACAGAAACCCCGGCGTCGGCGCGCCCGGTCAGGTAAACCAGGCCGGGTTCGCCGGGCACGAAATAGGCTGAAACCATCACCAGCTCTTTGCGGACGCCATCAAGCTCGGGCGCCAGTTGTGTGGTGAGCAGCAGCTGCGGGTCGGGTTCATCCTTGGCCAGCACCTTGCTCGGCGCGTCCCAGAGCGCCTGGTTCCAGGCCCAGATCAGTTCCCGACGCCAGATGTCCAGGCGCGGCTCGGTGATGTAGATCTTCAGGTGCTGGTAAAGCGCGTGATTCTGTTGCCGCGCTTGCTCCAGTGACGCTTCCAGGCGGGCGCGGGTTTCCTGCAGATCCTCAAGGGTCGGTTTGCTCGACATGAATTCGTCGATCGGCTTGCTCAGGGCGCTGTTCCAGTACTGGTCGAAACTGTGCCCAAGCTGCTCGGCGACCGGGCCGACACCGAGTATGTCGATGTCGGTGAAATTCATATTGGGCTCGGCGTCGAAATACTCGTCGCCCAGATTGCGTCCGCCAACGATGGCCATGCTGTTGTCCGCCAGCCACAGCTTGTTATGCATGCGTCGATGCTGCAGCGACAGGTTGAACAAGCGGCCCACGGTGCGCGTTACGCCCGTGCTGCGGCCCAGGTTCAGCGGGTTGAATACGCGAATCTGAATGTGCGGGTGTGCGGCGAGGGTAGCGATGACCCGGTCCAGGCCGTCGGTGGCGGTATCGTCGAGCAGGACGCGCACGCGCACGCCACGGTCGGCGGCCTTGAGCAGTTCATCGATGAGCATCCGCGTGCTGATACCGTCATGGACGATGTAGTACTGCAGGTCGAGGCTGCTTTGCGCGTTACGAATCAATTCAGCGCGGGCGGTGAAGGCTTCCGTGCTATCGGACAGCAGACGGAAACCCGACTGCCCTTGATAAGGCGCGGCCTGCGCCTGAACTGAGCGACCAAACGCGGAGTCCGCCGCGGGCAGCGCTTGGCTGGGCTCTACCCGAAGGTCAAAGTTGGCGCATCCGCCGAGGAACGAAGCGATTAGCAACAGAGCAAGCAGGGGCTGACTGACTCTCACGTAGGATCGTTCCAGATGGCGGCGGGTAATGGCATATGGATGCTCGATTGCGGAAAAAAGTCAGTCACCGAACTGGTCGTTTTCCGCGAGCAGTTTGATCGCCGTCGCACCGACCTTGCGCACCGCTTCTTCGATCTGTGCTGTTGGCTTGGCAGCGTAGTTCATGCGCAGGCAATTGCGGTACTTGCCCGATGCGGAAAAAATACTGCCGACCGCGATCTGTACGCCTTGATCATGCAGGGCACGATTCAGTTTCAGGGTGTCGAAGCCTTCGGGCAGTTCGACCCAGAGCATGAAGCTGCCCTGTGGGCGGCTGGCGCGGGTGCCGACGGGGAAGTAACGGGTCACCCAATCCATCATCATGTCGCGATTGCGTTGGTATTGAGTGCGCATCCGGCGCAAATGCGGCTCGAAGTGACCACCTTTAAGAAATTCGGCAATGGCGATCTGCGGTTGTGGCGCGGTAGAGCCCGTACTGATGTATTTCATGTGCAGGACCCGTTCCAGATAACGACCCGGCGCGACCCAGCCAATGCGCAAGCCGGGGGCCAGGGTCTTGGAAAAAGAGCTGCACAACAGCACGCGTCCGTCTTCGTCGAAGGACTTGATCGTGCGCGGACGTGGATAGGTGTAGGCCAGTTCGCCATACACATCGTCCTCGATGATCGCCACGTCAAAACGTTGCGCGAGGGTCAACAACGCGCGTTTGCGCGACTCCGGCATGATGTAGCCCAGCGGGTTGTTGCAGTTGGGGGTCAACTGTATGACTTTGATCGGCCATTGCTCCAGAGCCAGTTCGAGGGCGTCGAGGCTGATCCCGGTCAGGGGGTCGGTGGGGATTTCCAGGGCTTTCATGCCCAGGCCCTTGAGCGTCTGCATGGCCCCGTGAAAGCTGGGCGAGTCCACCGCGACGATATCTCCCGGCTCACAGATCGCGCGGATGCTGGTGGACAGCGCTTCGTGGCAACCGGTCGTTACCACCAGGTCGCCTGCGCCCAACTGGCAGCCGGAGTCGAGCATCAGGCGGGCGATCTGTTCGCGCAGTTCGAGGTTGCCGTGAATGTTGTCGTAATACAGGCCGGGCATGTCCTGGCGCCGGCTGATGCGCGCCAGATCGCGCAACAGCGGTTTCATGGTCGGGCTGGTGATGTCCGGCATGCCACGGCCGAGTTGCACCACATCCTTGCGCGGCACGGCGCGGATCAGTTCCAGCACCTGGTCCCACTGGGAAATATCCACCGGACGCTGCGCGGGGCGGCCCACCGCCGGCAGGTCCGGCAGTTCGCGACTCGCCGGTACGAAATAACCGGATTTGGGCCTTGGCATGGCCAGGCCGCTGTCCTCCAGCACGCGATACGCCTGCTGCACCGTGCTCAGGCTGACGCCGTGCTCGACACTCAGCGCCCGCACCGAGGGCAACCGGTCACCGGGGCGATAGAAGCCCTGTTCGATACGTGTGCCGAGCAATTCGGCGAGATTGACGTAAAGGGTCATGGCGCAGTCTCGATAGGAGGGGGATCAGTTAACCAGTACAGATGACACAAAAAATCAGGATTCAGACGAGAAAACGGCAAATCTGTATGGAGATAATACAGTTTGTTTGAATCTGTAACGCTTTTGCTCTCCCGCGCATCATGGAATCTCTGGCTACCCATGTAAACAGGAGCGACAAAAATGAACGGCTTGAGCGATGTGCGGCTGACGTTACACAGTCAGGAACTGGTGACCGGGCAAAAGGACAGTGCACGCAATGTGCCTATGAGCGGCGTGCTGTCCGGCATGAGTCGCTGGGAACTGTTCTGGCGCCGGCTGCATACGCGCAAGGCGTTGCTGGCGCTGACGGTTGATCAGCTCAAGGATATCGGGCTGACGCGGGCCGACGCGCTGGAGGAGGGGCTCAAGCCTTTCTGGAGGGGTTGATTTTTGCAGTGTCTTTCAGGACCCATTCGCGGGCAAGCCCGCTCCTACAGGGATTGGTGGCGTTTCCAAACTGTGTGTTCACCGCCGAACCCTGTAGGAGCTGGCTTGCCAGCGAAGGCGTCAGCGCTGTCACCAGCGATCGCCTGTGCGCGGCGACATCCTGTGGATCACGCCCCGATTAATCACGGCGCTCGCGGGCGGACAACATTGGTCGGTTGCAGCTGTCTGCGACGGAGGCTTTGCGTCACAATCGCGGTCTATTCCGCTTTTGGTCACCGCTGCAATGAGCTGCAACCGCGAGACAGTCCGTACCCTGCGCCAGCAGATTCCCTCATTCGAGTGCGTGCCCGGCTGCCACGACTGCTGTGGTCCGGTGACCACCTCGCCGGAAGAAATGTCGCGACTGCCGCGCAAGACCCGCGCCGAGCAGGACGCGGCGATGGAGGAACTCAACTGTGTGCATCTTGGGCCGAATGGCTGCACGGTGTATGAAGAGCGGCCGTTGATTTGCCGGCTGTTCGGCACGACCAAAACCTTGCCATGCCCGAATGGGCGAGGGCCGGTGGAATTGATTCATCCGCGGGTCGAGCAGCAGGTGTTCGAGTACATGGCTTCGAATCGGCAGGTGTTGGTTTAAAAGATCGCAGCCTGTGGCAGCGCCTACAGGGATCGAGTTCCTCTGTGGGAGCTGCCGAAGGCTGCGATCTTTGCTCCATCAATCGGGAATCGGCAAACTCAAACTCTCCTTCACCTCTTCCATCACGATATAGCTCTTGGACTCGCGCACATGGGGCAGCTTGAGCAGGATGTCCCCCAGCAGCTTGCGGTACGACGCCATCTCGGAAATCCGCGCCTTCACCAGGTAGTCGAAATCCCCTGACACCAGGTGACATTCCAGCACGTGGGGCAATTTCAGCACGGCGCGTCGGAATTCTTCGAAGGTATCGCCGGACTTGTAGTCCAGGCTGATCTCCACGAACACCAGAAGACTGCCCTTGAGGTGTTGCGGATTGAGCCGCGCGTTGTAGCCCATGATGATCCCTTCGCGCTCCAGGCGCCGCACCCGCTCGGTACAAGGCGTGGTCGACAGCCCGACCTTTTCCCCCAGCTCGGTAAAGGAGATGCGCCCGTCCGCCTGCAGGATCCGCAAGATGTTGCGGTCGATCTTGTCCAGCTCTCGCTTGGTCTGCGTGTTGGTTCTCATAGGGGATGCGCCTCCGTGAAAAGGGTTTTTGCCGAGAATTGTCGCCAAATATAGGCGTTTATATAGTGAAAAGCACTGGCAAATCTTTTTTACACTGCGCGCATCTGCAGTCTTGAATAACAAACGTCAGCGGTCAGCCGCGATGAGGGATAAAAAAATGCGCGTCATGGTCTTGGGTAGCGGCGTCATCGGTACCACCAGTGCTTATTATCTGGCCCGTGCCGGGTTTGAAGTGGTGGTTGTAGACCGGCAGCCGGCTGCTGCCATGGAGACCAGTTTCGCCAACGCCGGCCAGGTCTCGCCGGGTTATGCCTCGCCGTGGGCCGCCCCTGGCGTGCCGCTCAAGGCCATCAAGTGGCTGTTGCAGCGTCACGCGCCTCTGGCGATCAAGGCCACTGCCGACATCGACCAATACCTGTGGATGGCGCAGATGCTGCGCAACTGCACCGCCAGCCGTTACGCGGTGAACAAGGAGCGCATGGTCCGCCTGTCCGAGTACAGCCGTGACTGCCTCGACGAACTGCGCGCCGAAACCGGCATTGCCTACGAAGGCCGCAGCCTCGGTACGACCCAACTGTTCCGCACCCAGGCTCAGCTCGACGGCGCCGCGAAAGACATCGCCGTGCTGAAAGAGTCCGGCGTGCCGTTTGAACTGCTCGACCGCGCCGGCATTGCCCGCGTCGAGCCGGCCCTGGCCAGCGTCACCGACATCCTCGCCGGTGCCCTGCGCCTGCCGAACGACCAGACTGGCGACTGCCAGATGTTCACCACCAAGCTCGCCGAAATGGCCAAGAACCTCGGTGTGCAATTCCGTTTCGGCGAGGATATTCAGCGCCTCGACTTTGCCGGTGACCGCATCAACGGTGTCTGGATCGATGGCAAGCTGGAAACCGCCGACCGCTACGTGCTGGCCCTCGGCAGTTACTCGCCACAACTGCTCAAGCCGCTGGGGATCAAGGCGCCGGTGTACCCGCTCAAGGGCTACTCCCTGACCGTGCCGATCACCAACCCGGCGATGGCGCCGACCTCGACCATTCTCGACGAGACCTACAAGGTCGCGATCACCCGTTTCGACAACCGCATCCGCGTCGGCGGCATGGCCGAGATCGCCGGTTTTGACCTGTCGCTCAATCCTCGTCGCCGCGAAACCCTGGAGATGATCGTCAACGATCTTTATCCTCAGGGCGGCGATCTGGACCAGGCCAGCTTCTGGACCGGCCTGCGTCCGACCACCCCGGATGGCACCCCGATTGTCGGCGCTACTCCGTTCAAGAATCTGTTCCTGAACACCGGTCACGGTACGCTCGGCTGGACCATGGCGTGCGGCTCCGGTCGCTTGCTGGCCGACCTGATGGCGAAGAAAAAGCCGCAGATCAGCGCCGAAGGCCTCGATATTTCCCGTTATGGCAGCAAAACCCAGGAGCCTGCAAAACATGGCAATCCAGCGCCAGCTCACCAATGAGCGCATGAGTCAGATCGTCACCCATAACGGCACGGTGTACCTCGCCGGCCAGGTGGGCGACGACATGAATGCCGGCATCGAGCAGCAGACCCGTGAAACCCTGGCCAACATCGAGCGCTTGCTCGATCTGGCCGGCACCGACAAGCACCATTTGCTGTCGGTCACGATCTACCTGAAAGACATCGACGCGCATTTCCAGGGCATGAACTCCGTCTGGGACCAGTGGTTGCCAAAAGGCGTCGCACCGGCCCGTGCCACCGTTGAATCGAAATTGTGCGAACCGGAAATCCTGGTTGAGCTGTCGGTAGTCGCCGCTCTGCCATAAGCCTGTCAGCAAGATCCCTCTTACGTTGCTGTTGGCGCTTTCACACCGTCGGCAGCAGCGGTTTTTATTCCAATAATCCGACCAGAAGTGTGCCGCCATGCGTCCTGCCCGTGCCCTGATCGACCTGCAAGCCCTGCGCAACAACTACCGAATCGCCCGCGACCTCACCGGGGCCAAAGCCCTTGCGGTGATCAAGGCTGACGCCTATGGCCATGGCGCCGTGCGTTGTGCCCAGGCGCTGGAAGCCGAGGCGGACGGGTTTGCCGTGGCCTGCATTGAAGAGGCCCTGGAGCTTCGGGCCGCGGGTATTCGTGCACCGGTGCTGCTGCTGGAAGGTTTTTTCGAAGCCGACGAGCTGGCGCTGATCGTTGAGCATGATTTCTGGTGCGTGGTGCACTCGTTGTGGCAACTCGAAGCGATCGAGAAAGCTGCGCTGAGCAAGCCAATCACGGTGTGGCTCAAGCTCGACTCCGGCATGCATCGCGTGGGGCTGCACCCGGCGGATTATCAGGCGGCGTACCAGCGCCTGCAGGCCAGCGGCAAGGTCGCGAAAGTGGTGTTGATGAGCCACTTTGCCCGTGCCGATGAACTGCACGAGCAATCCAGTGCCGACCAGGTGGCGGTATTCGAGGCCGCGCGCAAGGGTCTGAACGCCGAGGTCAGCCTGCGCAACTCGCCAGCCGTACTCGGTTGGCCGCAGATTCCAAGCGATTGGGTGCGCCCGGGCATCATGCTCTATGGAGCGACGCCGTTCGAAGAGTCCAATGAAGTGGCCTCCCGCCTGCAGCCGGTGATGACTCTGGAGTCCAAGGTCGTCAGCGTGCGCGAACTGCCGGCCGGCGAGCCTGTGGGTTACGGGGCTCGATTCATCACGCCGAAACCCATGCGCATTGGCGTCGTGGCCATGGGCTACGCCGACGGCTACCCGCGTCTGGCTCCGACCGGCACGCCGGTGCTGGTGGCCGGGCAGCGCAGCCAGTTGATCGGCCGGGTGTCGATGGACATGCTGTGCATCGATCTGACCGATGTGCCGCAAGCTGGTCTCGGATCAACCGTCGAGTTGTGGGGCAAAAACATCCTTGCCAGCGATGTGGCCATGGCTGCCGGCACGATCCCTTACCAGATCTTCTGCAACCTGCGCCGGGTGCCACTGCTCTATTCCGGGGATTAACGCCCGAAGCGCCAGACCGGAAGTCGCCTCGCTGAACAGGATTCAGGTCAAAGTGTTGTAAATACTGAACGCTGTCGCCATGATAACGCTCACTATTCCAATAATTTTGAATCCTGGAGGCGCAAGCTTTGGACGTCGGTGAACGACTGCAATCCATCCGTAGGCTCAAGGGCCTGTCCCAGCGTGAGCTCGCCAAACGGGCGGGCGTCACCAACAGCACCATTTCGATGATCGAAAAGAACAGCGTCAGCCCCTCGATCAGTTCGCTGCGCAAAGTGCTGGGTGGGATTCCCATGTCCATGGTCGAGTTCTTTTCCGAAGAAATCCTGCAGGAAAAACCGACCCAGATCGTCTACAAGGCCAACGAGCTGATCGATATTTCCGATGGCGCGGTCACCATGAAGCTGGTCGGCCGGGCGCATCCGAGCCGGGCGATCGCCTTCCTCAATGAAATCTACCCGCCTGGCGCCGACACCGGTGTCGAGATGCTCACCCATGAGGGCGAGGAAACCGGCATCCTGGTCGAAGGAAAACTGGAGCTGGTGGTCGGCCTCGAAACTTTTGTGCTCGAAGCCGGCGATAGCTACTACTTTGAAAGTACCAAGCCCCATCGTTTCCGTAATCCGTTCGATGTACCGGCGCGACTAATCAGCGCAGCCACGCCGGCGAACTTCTAAGAAAAAGGCGTCCTGCCAGTATTGCAGCGGCGCCAGGGCTGTTTTTCCGTCGCGACCTAAGACCCCTCCGACTTTGGGGTTGTTTCAGTGCGGCGGGCTTACCGCTATACTTGCGCCCGCCTGCGAACCGTGGCCGTAGGCGTGACTAGCCACCATTGAGGGTGAACGCGTGAACCTAATTATGAAAATGCTGGCTGCACCAGCAACCGTACTGGCCCTTTGGGCTGTCAGTGTCAGCGCTCAAGCTGCGACCAACGACGAAATCGCCAAACGCCTTGAACCGGTCGGTCAGGTCTGCGTTCAGGGTAAAGAGTGCAAGGGCATGGAAGTCGTCGCCTCTGCGGGTGGCGGCGGGGCTAAAACGCCGAAAGATGTTATTGCCAAACATTGCAACGCTTGCCATGGCACCGGCCTGCTGGGCGCACCGAAAATCGGTGACAAGGCTGCCTGGAAAGAGCGCGCCGATCACCAGGGCGGCCTCGACGGCATCCTGGCCAAAGCCATTACCGGTATCAACTCGATGCCGCCTAAAGGCACCTGCGCCGACTGCTCGGATGACGAGCTTAAGGGTGCGATCAAGGAAATGTCCGGGCTGTAATTCGCCGAATTTTTCGTCAAAAAAAGCCGCTTTCGAGCGGCTTTTTTGTGGCTGCTGATTTATCTCTCAGCGCTACCGATCCTCTGTAGGAGCGAGCATGCTCGCGATGAAGCCAAGGACACCGCGGGGTGTTAGGTTTCCCGCGTTATCCTTGACGCCCATCGCGAGCCTGCTCGCTCCTACAGTTTTTTTGTTTTCGCTCATTGCTGTTCAATGCAGCAAAGACCCGGCAAGCTCGGTCCAACCCCAAACCATGGAATGCAAGGGAGAATCGGATGGTGCAGTTGTGTTCTATCGAACAGGCAGTGGACGACGTCCTGACACGCCTGCCGACGCATATCCACATGGGCCTGCCCCTGGGGCTGGGCAAACCCAACCACTTCGTCAATGCGCTGTACCAGCGTATCTCGCAGCTGCCGGATCGGCAGCTGACGGTCTACACCGCGCTATGCCTCGGCCGCCCATCCCTGGGTGACGGTTTGCAGAGGCGCTTCCTCGAACCCTTCGTCGAAGAAGTCTTCGCCGACTATCCCGAGCTGGATTTTCTCGCCGATCTGCAGCGGGACAAACTGCCGCCCAACATTCACGTCCAGCAGTTCTTCATGCAGCCGGGCAGCTTGCTCAACAGTGCATCGGCGCAGCAGGATTATGTCAGCAGCAACTACAGCCACGCCGCCCGGGACATCAATGCCGCCGGCCTGAACCTGGTGGCGCAACTGCTGGCCAGCCATGGCGACCATCCCGATCGCCTGAGCCTGAGCTGCAACCCGGACATTACCCTCGACCTGTTGCCGATGATTGCCAGGCGCCGCGCCGCCGGGGAAACCATCCTCATGGTAGGCCAGGTGCACGACGATTTGCCCTACATGCCCGGGGACGCGGAAGTCGGCATCGACACCTTCGACCTGCTGATCGACGAGAAGGATCGCACCACGCTGTTTTCCACGCCGAACATGCCCGTGGGTTTCCAGGACCATTTCATCGGGCTGCACGCCAGCACCCTGGTGCGCGATGGCGGCACCTTGCAGATCGGCATCGGCTCCATGGGCGATGCCCTGACGGCGGCACTGCTGGTGCGCCAGGCCGACAGCGGTCGATACAAGGCGCTGCTCGAAGAGATGGATCTTGACCCGTGGGCGCCACTGATCGCCCGCGAAGGTGGTACAGAGCCCTTTGCCAAAGGCCTGTACGGTTGCAGCGAAATGTTCGTCAACGGCCTGCTGGTGCTGGCTGACGCCGGCATCGTCAGGCGCAAGGTCTACCCGGATGTAGCGACGCAACAACGGGCGAACGACGGCACCCTCGATGAAGATGCACAGCCCGACGGTGTTTCGGTGCACGGCGGGTTCTTCCTCGGGCCGCGCAGTTTTTATCAGCGCCTGCGTGAGCTGCCGCAAAGCAAGCGACTCGAATTCAACATGACGCGCATCAGCTACATCAACGAACTCTACGGCCAGGAAGCGCTCAAGCGCCTGCAGCGCCTCGATGCGCGTTTCATCAACACCGCGTTCACCGTGACCCTGCTCGGTGCAGCGGTGTCGGATCAGCGGGAAGACGGCCGCGTGGTCAGCGGCGTAGGCGGGCAATACAACTTCGTGGCTCAAGGCCACGCGCTGGTGGGCGCGCGCTCCATTCTGCTGTTGCGCAGCTGGCGGGAATCGGCTGGCGAGGTCAGCTCGAACATCGTCTGGGAGTACGGACACTGCACCATTCCCCGGCACCTGCGCGACATCGTGGTCACCGAGTATGGCGTCGCCGATCTGCGCGGCAAGACCGATGCGGCCGTGATCGAGGCGCTGCTCAATATCAGCGACTCGCGCTTTCAGGATGGGTTGATCGAGCAGGCGCAGAAGGTCGGCAAGCTGCCGAAGGACTTCAGCCTCGATCCGCGTTTCACCGACAACAGCCCGCAGCGCTTGCAGGCGATCCAGGCACAGCATGCGTACCTGTTTGCGGAATACCCGCTGGGCTGTGATTTCACCGAGGTGGAGCGGGATCTGTTGCGGGCGCTGAACTGGCTCAAGAGCAAATTCAAACTGAGCGAAGTGCTGGAGTTGGGCAGGGCGGCGCTGGATGCGCCTGAGCCCGGGTTGTATCCGCAGCATCTGGAGCGCATGGGGCTGGGCAATCCTGATGGATTGAAGGAGGACCTGTATCAGCGGTTGTTGCTCACCGGCCTGAAGGCCACCGCCCAATAACGGCCCACCCCAAAACAAACTGTAGGAGCTGGCTTGCCAGCGATGAGGGCCTGACCGTCAACGGTGATCTACCTGTCAGGCCGCTATCGCTGGCAAGCCAGCTCCTACAAAGGTATTGCGGTGTGTCTGGTTATTCGATGAAGGTTACAACGCCATCCTTCAGCGATTTCACCCGCGCCAGCGACTCAACGCGATAGCCCTGGGAATCCAGCTCAGCACGACCACCCTGGAACGACTTCTCGATCACGATACCCAGACCCGCCACGGTGGCGCCCGCCTGCTTGATGATCGAGATCAGCGCCTGGGAGGCTTTGCCGTTGGCCAGGAAGTCATCAATGATCAGCACGCGGTCGCTGCTGGTCAGGTGACGCGGGGAGATGGCCACGGTGCTTTCGGTCTGCTTGGTGAACGAATACACGGTCGCCGACAGCAGGTTTTCTGTCAGGGTCAGGGACTGGTGTTTGCGCGCGAAGATCACCGGTACGCCGAGGTTCAGGCCGGTCATGATCGCCGGCGCAATGCCCGAGGCTTCGATGGTGACGATCTTGGTGATCCCCGAATCCTTGAACAGCGCGGCGAATTCGTCGCCAATCAGCTTCATCAGGGCCGGGTCGATCTGGTGGTTCAAAAAGGCGTCGACCTTCAGGACCTGGTCGGAAAGCACGATGCCTTCTTCGCGGATTTTCTTGTGCAGTGCTTCCATGAAGCTGTCCTCATTTGGCGCCTTTTGCGCCGAAGGTCTAAGTAAAAGTAGTCAATTCTAGCGCTTTAACATCGCGCGTATATCGGCCAATGCGCTATTGCCTCGCACGGCTTTGACTTCTGTCGGGGTGTCGTCGTTGCCTTCCCAGGCCAGATCGTCCGGCGGCAGCTCATCGAGGAAGCGGCTGGGGGCGCAATCGATGATCTCGCCGTACTGCTTGCGCTTGGCAGCGAAGGTGAAGGCCAGGGTCTGACGCGCGCGGGTAATCCCGACGTAGGCCAGGCGGCGTTCTTCTTCGATGGTGTCGGCTTCGATGCTGGAGCGGTGCGGAAGGATCTCCTCTTCCATGCCCATGATGAACACATAGGGGAATTCCAGGCCCTTGGAGGCATGCAAGGTCATCATCTGCACGCCTTCGGCACCGTCCTCTTCTTCCTGCTGACGTTCGAGCATGTCACGCAGGACGAGTTTTCCGATGGCGTCTTCGACGGTCATTTCGCCGTCTTCGTCTTTCTCCAAGGTGTTCTTCAGCGCCTCGATCAGGAACCAGACGTTACTCATTCGGTAATCGGCGGCCTTGTCGCTGGAGCTGTTGGTGCGCAGCCAGTTCTCGTAGTCGATGTCCATGACCATGCTGCGCAGCGCCGAGATCGGGTCCTCGCCGGCGCATTGCTCGCGGACCTTGTCCATGAAGCGCTTGAAGCGCGACAGGCGATCGGTGAAACGGCTGTCCAGATGCTCGCCCAGGCCGATTTCATCGGTGGCGGCGTACATCGAGATTTTTCGCTCGGTGGCGTAGTTGCCGAGCTTCTCCAGCGTGGTCGAGCCGATTTCCCGACGCGGGACGTTGATCACCCGCAGGAAGGCGTTGTCGTCATCCGGGTTCACGATCAGGCGGAAGTAGGCCATCAGGTCCTTCACTTCCTGGCGTCCGAAAAAGCTGTTACCGCCGCTCAGGCGGTACGGCACCTGGTGATGCTGCAGCTTCAACTCAATCAGCTTGGCCTGGTAGTTACCGCGATAGAGGATCGCGAAATCGCTGTACGGGCGGTCGGTGCGCAAATGCAGGCTGAGGATTTCCACGGCCACGCGCTCGGCTTCGGCGTCTTCGTTGCGGCAGCGGATCACGCGGATCTCGTCACCGTGGCCCATCTCACTCCACAACTGCTTTTCGAATTCGTGGGGGTTGTTCGAGATCAGCACGTTGGCGCAACGCAGGATGCGGCTGGTGG
>Ga0160472_100664_pt1 | contig 17091 bp, 17 predicted proteins | sample HID1973M_E11MG_FD_108267 | JGI IMG/M metagenome (GOLD analysis project Ga0160472, IMG submission 108267) | Enriched mosquito-associated microbial communities from UW Madison campus, WI, USA - HID1973M_E11 MG | ecosystem: Host-associated > Arthropoda: Insects > Digestive system > Unclassified ... | reverse complement strand
CTTGATTTTTAAAGTTGATGTGATTTTAAAACGCGAATTCTTAAAAAAAAGCTCAAATAAAGCTGACTTTATCAATTTGATTATTGTTGCTTAATAAAATTGCAAATCTAAACCTGGTTCGTATTTTTGCGACTGATTTTTTTCGATTTATAATCAAAATCTATAACTTGCACTACGCTCCGTTTTATCCTTATATATGGCATTAGCAACCGAACAGATCCGCCCGATTCCGGCGAATGAAGCAGAGCGATTAAAAGCATTATCCGAATTCGACCCAGATTATACAGATTTACAAAGTAATTTTGAAAATTTAACAGCACTTGCTGCAAAAATTTCCGGCAATCACATATCTCTTGTAAACCTTATCGATTCATTTACGCAGTGGACGGTGTCTAATCATGGTTTAGATATTGACCAGATGAGCCGCGAAGAATCCATTTGCCAATATACCATTGCTGGTGATGGTCATTTTGAGATTAGCGATATGTCGCTCGATGAACGCTCCAAAGATTTTTTCTATGTAGGAAGTCCGCTAAATTTGCGTCATTATTTTGGCGTGCCCCTAAAAACACATGATGGCTTTAATATTGGTGCTTTATGCGTTTTAGACTCGAGCGCAAAAACACTTAGTCCTGAAAAAATTGAGTTACTTAAGCTTTTAGCCAACGAAGTAGTTGATAAGCTTACAAATCTGAAAATCAGCGAGAAAACAAAAATTGAACTCGATGAAGTAAAAAAACAGCAACGCAAACTCGCTCATGACATACGCGGACCGCTTTCTGGTATATCAGGAATTATTGATATCATCAGATCGAGAGGATATAAAAATAAGATGTTCGATGTGATGGAATATCTTTTCATGATTGATAAAAGCAATAACGAAGTGCTTAATCTTACGGACGAAATTCTTGTTGGAGAAAGAAAGCAACTTGCCGAAACCTTTAATATGCAGATATTTAAAGATAAGCTTGATAGATTATATACCCCACAGGCGAAGGCGAAAAATATCTTTTTCAAAGTTTCGGTTACTGCAGAAAATAAAGAAGTCAGTTTCTCTAAAAATAAATTGCTTCAGATTACCGGAAATCTGATCTCGAATGCCATTAAATTCAGCTCGGATTATGGAACAGTTACGGTTAAGCTTGATTTAATTGTGGTAGATAAACATAAAACCTTAAAGATTAACGTCTCAGACAATGGCAATGGGCTTTCAGCAGCAGCTATCGATAAGATAATGATGGGAAACCTCGAATCATCAGAAGGTACAATCGGGGAGCGTGGTTATGGCTTAGGCTTGCCTATGGTTATGACAGATATTACGAGTTTAAAAGGTAATATGGAAATCACATCTGAAGAAGGTTGGGGCACAAATTTCGAGATTAAAATACCGGTATCGTAACACTAACTAAACGTTAAATTAATGTTGCAAACGCCGGCGTTTTTTGTGGCGGTGCAAATACAATTATATCAAAAATGCTACAGAAAACGGAGCTCCGAATGACTATATTTGGATATGCAGCACCAGGTTCAAAATACAATTGTTCAAAGCCCAACAGCTCAACAGATTTCAAATGAAGTAATAAAGTTTGAAAAATCCGTTGCAGATAATTTTAAAGCTGCTTTGCTATTCAGTCAATGGCAAAGGCAGAAATAAAAAAATCTTTTTCTTATCTTAAAATGTATTGATGAGCAGTACGCCCAAAAGCCCCAATACCGATACAATACTTTCCATTATAGTCCAGGTTTTAAATGTTTCCTTTAAACTGAGGTTGAAGTACTCTTTGAACATCCAAAAGCCCGTATCATTGACATGAGAAAACATCAAACTCCCAGCACCAACAGCTAATACCATAAGTTCCGGCGGGGCATTAACGCCAATTAAAGGCAAAACAATGCCTGAAGCAGTTAAGGCGGCAACCGTTGCCGAACCTAACGTTACCCTCAATGCAGCTGTGATTAGCCAGGCCAGAAACAATGGCGATAAGTTTAAGTCTGCCGTCATAAGCTTTACGATCTCGCCCACACCGCTGTCCACCAATATTTGCTTAAAAGCACCACCCGCTGCGATTATGAGTATAATCATGGCGATACTTTTAACCCCTTCAACACAAGATTCCATTGCTTTAGCTATTCCCGAATGCTGAACTAAAACAGTAACTACAACGGCTGTTAACAAGGCTGCAGTAGGATCGGAGAGAAATAAGAAAAAAGATTTAAAGGAATAATCACCCTTAATTGTGGTACCTATAGTGCCTGCAACAATTAAAAAAACGGGGAGCAATGCGGTTAAGAAGCTTTTTAGTCCGGAAGGTAAATTATCTTCAGGGGAAATGAAAAAGCCATTTTCTATTAATCCTGTTTCTTTTTTAATAACAAATCTTGGAAAATATACCCCGGCGAGTATTGCTATCGGAATACTTAAACAAAGCCCATAAATTAAAGTTTTTCCAATTTCCGCATGAAAAATTGCAGCCAATGCTACCGGTCCCGGATGTGGGGGTAGAAATCCATGGGTTACGGATAATGCGGCAGCCATTGGAATTCCGATATATAGCTTTGGTAAGCCCGTTGCTGAGGCAATAGCAAATACTAAAGGGATTAATACAACAAAGCCGGCGTTGTAGAAAAGCGGAATACCAACCAGGAGACCAGTTAATAAAACAGCCCATTGGATGTTTTTGCGGCCAAAAAGCCTTATCAGAATAAAGACTATTTTTTTTGCGGAACCCGTATCTTCAATTAGTTTTCCCATCATAGCGCCTAAAGCCAGCACCATAACCATGCTGCCGAGCGTGCTGCCAATGCCATTACCAACAGAAGACATCACCTTAGAAATGGGCATGCCTAAAAAAAGTCCGGTAATTATTGCCGTAAGCAGCAAAGCTATCATCGGATTAAGCTTTTTGATTATCATTACAAAAAGCAATAAAATACCGGCCAAAACAATAATCAGGGACATAAGCTACAATTTGAGACGATGAAGCTGTTGCATACTTGTACTTAAACTTGCATACAGCTGTTTAAATATGAGGAAAGTTTCTTGATAATGAAGATGATTTTTGTAGTTAGGTAGAATAGTTCCAGGTTTAGTATGCTCAACAACTGGATAGCCTTTTGAAAGCCGGATGGATTTTGCCGCAAGGTAAGCTGCCCCAACGGCTGATGCATCTTCCTGTAAAACCAAAACCAGTTTCTTGCCTGTTACATCTGCCAGGATCTGCATCCATTCCTTTGAATGTACAAATCCGCCACTTATGTTTACTTGTTTAACGTTGCCTGAATCTCCTTCAACTGATTTTAAAACATCATTCAGGGCAAAACAAATACCTTCAATTACCGCTTTTGCCATATGTGCCTTTTTGTGAGTTAAATTCAGCCCAAAAAATGTTCCGCAGGCTTCGCTATCCCATATCGGGGCTCTTTCTCCTGAAAGATATGGAAGGAAAATCAAACCATTACTACCGGCGGGTACTGAGCCGACCAAATCGAAAAGAGCACGGTAATCTTCGGCTTTCAAATCTGTTTTTTCAAAAATATTTTTGATAAGCCACTGCAACGCTATACCACCATTACTTACCGGTCCTCCGCATATAAAGGTGTTTCTATCCAATATATAACTAAAAGGCATGCCCTGCGCATTAAAAACAGGCTTTTCGCTTGCCATCCTGAAGGCGCCACTGGTGCCAATGGTGATGGCCGCGATGCCATTTTCTGTCGCTTCGCTGCCAAGGTTTGCCATACAACCGTCGCTTGCGCCAATCACAAACGTTGTGTTGAGACCGTTAAGCAATGCTGCGGCTTCAGGCAGAAGCATTTTATTTGAATAATCGGTTGGATGGATTTGCGATAAATTTTCCGCTTCAATGCCTGCTAACCTCAGCGACTCTTCATCCCATTTCAGGCGATGAATATTAAATAAACCTGTCGCTGACGCAATTGATTGGTCTATCGCATACTCACCAAACAATTTGAACCAGATGTATTCTTTTATCGAAATAAATTTTTCTGTACGCTTGATTAATGCAGGTGCATTTTTCTGTAACCACATTATTTTGCACAGCGGAGACATTGCGTGAATAGGCGTACCGGTAGCCCTGTAAACGGCTATACCTTCGTCAGATTTCCTGAGCAAGCTGGCCTCTTCAGAACTCCGTCCATCTGCCCAGGTAATTAATGGCGCCAAAGCTTCACCACGCCCATCAACCATTATCAGGCTATGCATTGCAGAACTCAATCCAATGGTAAGTGGTTGAGCCTTTAATTTGTGCTGAAGCTCGTTGATGCAATTGATAAAAGCCCCCCAGATTAATAAAGGATTTTGTTCACTATAACCTTGTTCAGGGCTTGTTGTAGGATAAAAAAACTGACTTGAATCTATAGGTTTAAAATTTAAATCAAGGGCAACAGCTTTTGTACTACCTGTGCCGATATCTATCCCGATGATGTATTCCATTACATTAAATATTAAGCAATTTAGTTTTTTACCATTTAATTCATGCAGTTTGAATTAATAAAAAAACTCGCCAATCTCTTACAGGATAAAATCTTTTAGTTTTTTCAAAACATTTATTCTTTTAAAATGTTGTGTATTTTTTTGTCGGTTACGGCCATTTTATATTATTAATTAGACAATAAATGGATTCATTTGTCTAGAATTTAAGTCCCTATGAAACAAGATTACATCTACGTTCCCTTTAATAAATCTGTTAAAAATTACATCGAAGAAGCAGAGCGCTTTTCAAAAAAACTTTTTTCTGTAAATATTGATGTTAGTTCTGATAAAAAATCGCTAAGCATAAATGGTGAGGAAGATAATTTGGTTTCGATAATGATAAACCCTGTTTATATCATCATTAAAAGAATATCGAATAGCGACCTGGCTGGCGAAATTTATAATGCCATTACCCTGAATGCGAAAAAATTCTGCAACTAGCAAGCCTTATACCGTGCAGGAATCTTTTACTTTTTAATACGCAGCCAGGATTATATTTCTTTATCTGCTTATATTTAACCCACATGTTGGCATGGATTTACTGTATCATATTTTTAAATAGGCAATCTTAAGGTACATCATCTGTTAATTTAAGCTTCGGGAGTTTGAATCGTTTGCTCGATGACATCACCATAGGTTAAAAAAGCCCTGCAAATAACAAATCATCTAAAGATTCATTTATTGGTGTTTTGGCTTATGGATTTTAGTGAAAAATCATCCCAAAATCAAATAGTATTTTAAAGGAATCAATTTTATAATTTTCTGGTTTATTCAGTAATCAGAATTGAAGTTATCGTTCTGAGCAAAAATAAATAATCATGAAATTTCCAAAATTACTAAAAGTTAACCTGTCGGCTCTGCTTGTAGCTGGGGTACTTATTTCCTCAGGTGTGTCTGCACAAGAAAAAGAACAAAAGAAAATAGAGGCGGCAACGACAACCCTTTCAGATTTCAGCAAAATGAAAGAGTCTATTCCTTCAGATTTAATCGCAATAACCCAGGGTATAATCGTGGTGCCTAAGCTTATAAACGCCGGTTTTGTAATCGGTGGAAAGAGAGGGCGTGGTTTGGCAATGGTGAAAAAAGCAGATGGTACCTGGAGCAACCCGGTTTTTGTGACCATTACCGGCGGCAGCGTTGGTGCACAGATTGGCGTGCAATCCGTAGATTTGGTGCTGGTGTTCAAACACAGTAATAGTTTAACAGCTATTAAAAAAAGCAGTTTCACCCTCGGTGGCGATGTTTCCGTAGCTGCTGGTCCTGTGGGTAGAAATTCTACAGCGAATACCGATTACAAGCTGGATGCCGAAGTCTATTCATACTCAAGAAGCAAAGGTCTTTTTGCGGGAATCTCCCTTAATGGAGCCTCTTTAGGAATTGATGCCGCTGCAAATAAAGAATTTTACGGCAAAGAGCTAAGTGCTAACGAGATTTTTGGTGCTGCAAACAGTACTGATGCTAAAGTTGTGGCGTTGAAATCTACGTTAAATTCCATGAAATAATCAGCTGATTCAATTACTGACAATCAAAAAATATGCAGGTAACTGCTGATGCCTTTGTTGTTAACTTTAAAAAACCTACACCAGGTATGCAAAAAAAGCAGGCGTAAATTAATGCACCTGCTTTTATCTAAATTAACGCTCTCAATCCTGCGATTGATGTGAGTTTCTCAGGCTCACTTTGTAAACCTACAAATAAATTTTATTTCAGTCAAGGCTGGAGCCTGTTTTCAGGTAAAAATACGATTTCTCCTTCAGCCTGTTCCCACTTCATAAATTTCTTATTTTTTGTATCTTCGGAAAACCATCCGCTCTAAATATGAAAATTCTGACCTCACTATTTTTCCTGTTCTCTGTTTGTATTTTGAACTGTTCTGCACAGGAAATCAACACCGTAAAGCTGGATAGCTTTTTTAATGCTTTAAAGGTTCATGATAAAAGTATGGGTAGCTTTTTAGTCGCCAGGAACGGGCAGATAATTTACCAGAAATCTTTAGGTTACCAATCTCTATCCCCTCAAATTCCTGCATCTTCGACTACGCAATACAGAATTGGTTCGATTAGCAAAGTTTTTACCGCAACAATGATTTTCCAGTTAATAGATGAGGGCAAGATAAGCCTCGATACAAAACTGGCCAGTTACTTTCCTAAAATGCCCAATGCCGAAAAAATTACAATTGGAAATCTGCTGAGCCACACCAGCGGATTAATGGATTATGTAAATGATGTTTCTGATAAATCCTGGATTACTTTGCCACATGCAAAGAATGAATTACTGGATACCATTGCAAACAGAAAGGTAAACTTTGAGCCAGGTTTAGAACAGCGCTATAGCAATTCAGGCTACCTCCTGCTGGGTTATATCTTAGAATCGATAACGAAACAAAAGTATTCCAGGTTGCTGGAAAGTCGGATTGCTGAGAAAGTTGGCTTGAAAAATACCGTCTCATCTGTAGAAAATAACAAAGGTATAGCGGAAGCCAGGCCCTACCGGGATTTAGATGGTTGGAAGGATATTGCAGACATCTACTTTCCAAATGTTATTGGTGTTGGAGACCTACTGTCTACGCCAGAAGATTTAATGAAATTTATGAATGCGCTGACATCAGGGCAGCTCCTTAGCGAAAAAAGCTTTGCCCGGATGAGCCTGTTCAAGGGGAAAGATTTATTTGGAATGGGCCTTATAAGAGTTCCGTTTTATGAGCAAACCGGAATTGGTCATAATGGTGGAACTTATGGCAGTTATAGTTTCGTTTATTATTTCAAAGAAAGTGGCATTTTGGTAGCCTCAACAGTTAATGGATTAAAATACCCTTTAAACGATATCGCAATCGCCTTACTTAGTGCAGCTTACCAAAAGGATTTGAAAATTCCCCTATTTAATGAAATTGCGCTCAAGACCGAGGAATTGGATCCGTTCTTAGGAACCTATGCATCCGCAAAACTGCCGATTAAGATTACCATAACTAAAAACGGTACGCACCTTTTTGGGCAAGCTACCGGGCAGCCAACGCTAAGTTTCGAGGCCGTTTCGAAAAATAAATTCAAGTATGATGCTGCCGGCATCGTGATGGACTTTGCACCTGAGAAAGCGCAGATGACACTAATCCAGGGTGGCCAGACTTTTATTTTTACGAAACAACAGCTATAAATTTATGCGCTCTGTGCATTTTTATGGAACATTTTAGAAATGTAGCGATAAATAATTTGTTGGTTTAAATATTACTCCTATTTTTAGAACGATTATAAAAACCAATTAACAATCTATTAACAATGAAAAACGGTACAGTAAAATTTTTTAATTCAGAAAAAGGTTTCGGGTTTATTACAGAAGAAAACGGAAATGAAGTGTTTGTTCACGCATCAGGTCTGATTGATGAAATACAACAGAATGATAAAGTGGAATATGAGGTTCAGGAAGGAAAAAAAGGCCTAAATGCTGTTAAGGTGAGAGTGGTTTAACAATCACCTCTTAAGTAAGAAAGCAGACTTGTAAAAGTCTGCTTTTTTGTTTTCCGGCCATTAGTATATTGAATAAAAAGCCGCCAAACAGGCAGCTTGAGTGGCTAAAAAATGGCCAGTTTTATTTTGATAAATTCATCGCATTTTGATTTGCCTCTAGTACCCGGAGCGCGCTGAAAGATGAAGATTTTAATGATGCGAAATCGGCCATTTTCACGTTCTTTACGTTTTCAGCAACCATCATGCTATGCTCAGCAGTACCATTAAGTTTTAATACGGCATCTTCTTTAACAACGGTGTATAAGCTGCCTGCAGTTGTTCTAATTTTGGCTGTCGCACTTTGACTTAAGAACAATTGAAGGTTTTTAACATCAAAGTTATTGATGGTTACCACATTAGACTGGCCATAAGCCTCTATTCTTTCCAAATCCGGCATGGTTATGTTAATGGTTACTTCATTATTTTCCATGGAATTAATAAATAGGGTTCTTCCGTCACTGCTTACAGATGTTTTAGCAGCATCGAAATCACTATCTCCGCTTACGCTTTGTTTATCACCTTGTGTTAAAACAAGTTTAACATTTCCACTTACCCAGATTCTATTAAACTTTAAGACCGGTGCTGATTTTTTTTCTGCTTTAACTGGTTCAGCTGCAAAAGTTGCCATGGCTGATGAAGTAAATACGACTGCGGTTAATGCTGCTGCGAATAATGTTTTTGCGAAGGTTTTCATATCTTTTATGTTTTAAGTTTTTGCTATTGTTTTGTTATTAAGACGCCACTAAAGCAAAAACGTTGCAGCATAAAACCCGCTATTATACCAGCTTTGCAAGCAAATAGACCAACGCCATGAATTCCTCGACGAACAAGTGAAACTTAGTGATCGATTGAACGATGGGTTTGCAGCAGGCTAGAATTTCTTAAATATATAAGATTGCCAGATAGATGGATGAGCAGAAGTCCGCATGATAACCACCCATATGCTATCGGCCTGAAAAATTCCTGAAAGAAGCAGATGGCCTGGTTACTTATTTGGATTCGAAAACTAATTTCTCATCCTGAACATATAGATAGGTTGTTTGATTGGCAAGATAATTCTGGATAGGGTATTTTTCGCCAATCACGTTTAACGATTCAATTAAATCTTTGGTTACTCTTTTAAGTTTTTTTTTATTAAAACTGCGCTGCTCCTGAAGCGCTGAAATCTCAACTTCATTTATTAGTCCATCTAAATCCTGGTCCAGGTTATGAATTTTATTTAAAAGCTGGAGGTAATCATTAAACTGCTGTTGGATGCTAACTTTACTCATTATTTGTATATTCTTCGATTATTATTGAACCGCCCTCGCAATGGATTAACAAATAGGAATTTTCCTCTTTGTCTTTAACCATTACCTTAGTATTTATTTTACATAGTTTTTCTACAAGCAAATCCTGAATTTCGGTCCATTCAGCACTTACTTTTTCCAATTCACTTTCATAACGCTCGTGCTCGATACAAGCAATAAGGTGTTCATCTGCCTGTTCGGCACTTATGAATTTTTCGCTAGAAAGATCTGGCAATTGTGTGTCATCAAAGGCTTTTTTTGCATCATCAACTTCCTGGGACTTGCGCTCCAGGGCGTCAAAAATCTCTTGTATTGTTTTTTCCATCTCACCAAGAACAATAAATTCAGTCTATAGTTTTAAAAACGAGAATGACACGTTAATTAAGTTTGCAAAGCCATTATGAAATCATGATTGCTATTGATTTATGGCTTTGAAGGACTAAAAAATTAATAAGGCCTTCAAAAAACCAAAATCTATTCCATACTTGCCTATGAATTTATTCCCCATAAACGTTTTGTTGCTTAGGCATTGTGCAGACTGATGGCATTTCCAATTGCTGCAACCTCGGCGTCGTCAATTGTGTCCATTGTTCTCCAACGTAGTCCATCTTCTGCAGGCTCAGCGTATATTACACCAATTTTTTCCTCAGCTTTTAAAATTCTGTAAGTTCCATTTTCCTGAGGTTCAATTTCAAACTGTCCAAACTCCGTGCTTACCTGAAAAGACTCAGCTTTGTTGTTCTCATGAATATGAAGATGAGATCTGATTTCTGAACCCTGGACAAGGTCATGGATTGTTTCCTGCTGCTCATGTCGGTCAGAATCAGTTATGGTGTTAATTTTCTGATGGCTCTCAACTCGTGTTTGACCAACATTGTTTCCACGATCGAAATGGTGGTGGCTGTAAAAATCAGCTTCATCCAGCTCAACAATCTCTTCTTCAATTCTTAATGCCGCCGGACTGCCAATAGCGGTTCTTATCCTTAATTCTGTGTCTCGCGTAACCTCGCCAATAATGTATTGGGGCAAAGCATCGTATTGATCGGAATGTAATACGGGTAACACGACCTCTTTCTTATCATCACCTACGTCTGCAATCCCAATAGGTATAAGCACAACCTTTTCATCCGCTGAAACGGCATTATCTAAGTCAACGACAAGATAGCGAATAGCATTCTGTACCGGGTCAAATAATAAATCTCTTACTTTGCCAACAGTACTTCCGCTTTCATCAATTACAGGCCAACCTGTTACATCAGCTTCACCATCTACAATTTTATAGTCAGCATTTGACAATTCTTCAAGGTTAATGTATTCAATATTTCCTGAGTTCATATTTTTTTGTTTAAAGGGCATTGTATTCAGCCCATTTTTTAAACACGAACTATTACAAATGGTTTTGGTTACTTATATACTGTTGGCCGTTGCGAAACCTGTGCCTGGGAAAATGTTCGTGATGCTCATTATTAGTAAAAAAAGTATTTCATGCGTTAAGAAAGCAAATGGAAAATTTCATCTAATCATAAAATGGTTTAAATGCACGCTGTTTCTGTGTTCACTTAAGGCTTGCACTTTGCTTTAGGTTCTAATACACAATAACTTATTTTAGCACGAAAGTGGTCAACTGGAAAAAATGATTTACAGGAATTCAATTAATGCACTAACCGACCTTAAGTTCAGTAAATAAAACCTGGATAATTCCAGCGGCCAATGGCTCAGGCTTGGTCAGCCATTGTCGGGGCAAGAAAAAAACTACCTTGCGTTCGCTGAGGATAGTCTCTATAAATTGGGGATAAATTTTAATGTCCGTTGTAAGTTGCCCTTCCTTGCTGGATGCTACATTTAAGCTATTCCTCGACACTTAAGAAATCATTTTCCACCTGAACTTTTGCTAGATGTTGATTGATAATGGCGTAAATCTTTTGCGACTTACTCAATAGGGTGATATCCATGTCATCCTCAGCTAATTTCTCCGGTTGATTTAGGTCATTCAGACCAATGGCTCCCATCAGTGCCATCGTGGAAGAAAGTGTAATTTATTTCAAACCTGTCTCTTCCTTGGTAGTAATCTTGCCATAAATCTGTATCCTCTATCTTCTAATATTTTGGACCCTTGTCAAGCCAATTCTAGCCTGAAGATTTTTTCCAGCTATGCTGTTGATTTAGTCTTAATCAGCTGTAAGCTTGGTGAATATCCTGATGTTTAAGTAAAGCGTTGCTGAAGTTTAAGTATTTGCTTTTCAGTGCTTTTTTGAATAACGGTTCTAAATTGCATACAACATTGCAAAAATTGAAACTGAATCATTTCTAACAAAGACAGACGATATTTCAAGACTCAGTATAGCGGATTAAAACGCCTGTTTATTTTCTCAATTTCGAGGCTGTTGTGGTATACGCCTCATCCCTTGAAAAAAGCATTAAACTTAGCCTGTTCCTGAAGCATCAAAACCTGATGCTCCTTTAGCGGCTTAATCATGTAGTCACTGATTACTTCTGAGGACAATGCCCGCTCGCGGTCTTTTTTCTCGACAGAAGAACTTACCATGATTACACTGATCTGCTCTCGGAGTGGATGCGTTTTAATCTGTTCAGCAAATTCCCAGCCATCCATTTTTGGCATATTGATATCCAAAAAAATTAAGTAATGACCTGCAATGTTTTGATGGTCATCTAGATAGAGAAGTGCCAATTCAGCGGAGGTGAATGTTTTAGGTGTGCTGCTCAGGCCACAGTCTGTAATGACTATTTCGTGAAGAAAAAGCGCAATTTCGTCATCATCAATTATTAAAACCTGGTGGGCCATTCTATTGTTAGTTGCTATAGAGGATTATAGAAATACAACAATAAGAGGCCCAACCTTGTTTTAATAAAATATCGACTTAACCTTCTAAACTATTCCTGATCATCTATATTGGATACAATAGACCGTATGGCATTGTCGAGATTGATGGCGCTCTCCAAAATCTTTTCGCATAATGACAACAGCTGCCTGTCCTTTGTGTTTTTTTGTAGTAAGGGTATTAAAGAAAGGATGTTGGTCAGCGGGGCCCGGATGGTGTGAGATTGCCTGAAAGCTATCATTTCCAAAAGATGTGACTTTTCCTCAATTTGGTTCATTGCACCATTTAAAAGTTGTTGCTGCGCAATGAATTGAGTGATGTTGTATCCCAGACAAAATATACCGGCGGGATTTCCCCCGTCATCTAACATCGCCCGATATTCCCACTGGGTGTATAGATAACCGCCATGCCCATCATGTTTTCTGATGACTGCCGGGAAAAGTTCTTCAGGATTTTCAAAACATTTAATGGAAACTTCTCTGCAAATCTCGCGATCTTCCTCATGCATGGTGATGTGATAAGGCTGCCCGACAAAATCTTCATGAATGTATTTAAACTGGGTTGCATAATGCTGGTTCACATAGGAATAATTACCATCAATGCCCGCGGTAATGATGTAAAAATAATTCGACCGTTCAAGTAGTTTTTTGATTTTTTGAAAGTTTTTCATATACCATGAGCCATGTGAATGCTTTACAAGAAGCATATTTGTATAATGCTTGTTTATGTGTTTTTGTTTGGTAAACCAGACCCGTTTCCTCGGGAAACAAAATTAAAGGCCGGATAGGTAGTTTTGTAAAATACGCTTTTTTCCCTGTAAAATTTAAACTGCCCGGCATGCCTCATGGGATTGTTCCCGGGTTTCAAAAATGAGCCAGATGAGATAAAATTTATCTTCTCTGCTATGACCATGCTCTATTGTTATTGACGCCGAGCAGCCTGAAAACAACCTATTGACTCAATCCAATAAATCAGGTGCAAATCGTCGGTAAAGCGGATGCATTAAAAACAACGGAAGCGAAAGTTTGTTAGATCAGGGTTACACACTTCTCACAAATCCTTCTGGTTGCTATTAACAAAAATCTAACCAATGACTAAAGACAAAAACATTCTTTTCAAATTACAAAAATACCAGATTTTGGACACGGCTCCTGAGGCAGAATTTGACGAATTGGGACGACTTGCCTGTCAAATATTCGGTGTACCTATCGCCATGATATCTTTTGCTACAACCGAAGAAGTCTTTTACAAAACAAAGATTGGATTAGAAACTTTGAGCTCCGAGCAAAGAAAAAACAGCATTTTCTCCTGTATGACGGATCGAGATGAAGTATTGGTTGAGGAAAACCTACAAAGTCATTCATATTTCTTTTATCAGCTCAACGATATCAAATTCTTTGCTAGTGCACCTATTGTCGCTGATGGCTGCTATATCGGCCATTTTACCATTATGGATAACCAAAAGAAGACCTTTGATGAGAACGAAAAAAAAATTTTGAAGAGCTTATCGAAAATGGTTGTAAATATAATGGATGCCAGACTTGTAAAACTTGAGCAGTCTTCCTTACTTGCAAGTCATGAAGTCCTTTTTAGTCAAAACGAAAAACTCAGCAGGGAAAACCTTCTCCTTGTTGGCTACCGGGATCAAGTTGCTTCCGCTAACAGTGATTTGGAGAGTGTCCTGGATAGCTATGAACTTCTATTTAAGCATACACCCACACCAATCGGAATTTTCAATCATAAGAGTAGAAAAATCTGGCAGGCAAACGATGCATTGCTAAGTTTGTTTGGGGGGAATGTGGTTCTGGTTGGGGCTCATATAGAGTCGCTGGTAGGTGAGATAAATGGTGTGCCGGCAGGTGAAATATTTAGTCTTATCGACCGAACAGTACCTTCGTATCACAAAAAGGGCGCAAGATTACAAATTAAAAAAGCTGGCAGACAGAAAAACATATATGTTGACATTTCCTTACAATTTGTTGGCAGGATGGGCGACGAGGCAGATAATGTGATGTTCATATTAGCTGATGTGAGTGACCAGGTGACCCAGTCTAAAATAAACCAGCAGGCAAACATAGTACTCATGGAGGCCATCCAGGATACCGGATTAGGCTACACCATTGTAGAATTTGATACCGGACTAATGACATCAAATGCCCAGCTTAAAGCAAATTATGGTTTCGGGTCAGATGAAGAAATTAATTACCCAGATATTTTTAACGCTATGCTACCTGAATATCGGCAGGTAATAAAGAAGGCTGTAAATGATGCGATTCAAAACAAGGAAATCTATCAGGCCGAATACGAAGTTAAATGGCGCGATGGCTCTGTTCATCGGATTAAGGCCTATGGTAAGCCTGTCTATGACGCAGAAGGCAGAGCGACGCATATTATTGGATTGAACAAAATTATATCCAGTTAAGTCACTGAAATTATGGTTAAGCTCAAAGATTAGATGCTAAGTTCAAATGTGCCTTGCTGTTTATTTCTGCCATAAACATCCAATTTTGAATCCTGTAAATTCATTGAGCGCATAGGGTGAGCTTTATTTTACATGATGTATTTGAGCGAAGAAATTTAATATTTACCTTAAATCAGCGTCGCTGCGGTATTAATTTTTTTTTTCTGCAAAATTGAAGAGTTGTTACAGATACTTTTGAAAAGATCAATTTGCGAGTATTAAAATTTGATGGTTAACATTCACAGGCCAGAGAAATGGCTATGCTTTTTAAAAATGAAGGGTTTTCACATTGGTAGAGGTTCAATTTATATTTGGAACCAACTTTGGGCGCTGAGGAAGGTGAATTCGCTTTTCAACATGATTGCGGGGGAACTCATTTGGGAATAGGGAGATGATCCCTCGACGAAGCCAGAATAAGCTTTATTTAAACAATCCCATGACTAACAGTTACTTGCGAAACAAAATTACTACTCAATAACGATCCAAAATGACTGTTATTGGACTCAAATGTTATCACTAAAATCTACTAAATTGATTCCTTTTACACAAGAAAAATCATCTAATACGTATGGCCAACTACAAAATATCAAGAAGATTAATAAATGACGTTCGCGAACATTTCAGCAACAAAAACATACATTTACCCTAATTATATTACAGATATTGCAAATTTTTACCCTAATTCTGTTACAGAATAACAATCTATTCACCCTTATTTTGTAACAACACGCAGGAAATTACATTATTTGAGTTGTCGGTTACAAGTTATTCGTAATATAAAATTCTGCTATATGGTTTCCCGTAACATTAACAACCTCCTTCATACTATTTTTAGTTAAAAATAAAATATGGAAACAATTCAATCAATCAAACCTGGCCCAAAGCCGAACAAACCAGATGGAATGCCTGACAGAAGGAGACGGGTTACACCAGAAACCCAACCAAAGCATCCTAAGCTAAAACCTCATGAACACAGGCCGGGTGATGCTAAATGATTTAAATTTTATGAATGTCAAATTATTTGATTTATTATTTCGGGTTGTGCTTCTCCATACAATCCGAAATATCTTATTACCAAGGTTTTAAAAAGATAAGCTTCTTCGGTGGATAAACCGGAGAACATTGACCCCGTTTCGCCGGTAACAAATATATTATAACACACTGTTTTTAAATTACTTAGAATTAGTTAAAAATTGGTGCAAAGGGGTCAAATAAATTAGTCTGTGCACCATCACTAAAGTACTCACCTATCATCTGGCTCGTCATACTTTCGCGACGACTATTACGCTTTCAAATGGTGTGCCGATTGAGACCGTTTCCCAGATGCTTGGCCACAATAGCTTAAAAACCACCCAGCATTATGCGAAGGTGATCGATACTAAAGTTAGTACTGAGATGTCCGGATTACAGGAGAAACTTCTGGAACGGGATAAGGATGAAGAGGCTACTGATGATATGAAAGTTATGAAGCTCTTTAGGTAGATTGCTGGCAATGTAACAGGAAATCGGTTGTAATTTGTCTTCTCAACCTTTGATCATTTCTGATGTATTTGATTCAAGTAACAATCAGATGAAGAAAATTTTAAAATATGGTATCACAACTGACCGACATTGATGTCGGTCAGTTCGATCAAGATTGGGATTTCGCTTGTTGAAAGGCAAATGATTAGATTCTGATCCGATATGGGCCGATACGATCCGATTATGATCCGATCCTTTTAAAAAGACAGCATTTGATTAGGTGAAAATATACTGCTAATATTGACAAAAGCAGTAGAAGTAAACTAGGCAACATACTGGCGGTTATAGAAAGTTGCTGAGTCGTGGCACGTACGAGGAACCGCTGCAGGGTTTTATTGCCAATATGAAGAAATCATTAATCCATCGTTCCATCATTTTCAAATAAATTGTTTGTTATTTCAAACATATATATTAAATTTGATTGAAATAACAAGCTTTATGGAAAAAAGAGGGGTGATTTTATTCCCAAAATCTGAGCGATTATTGCAAGATATGGGTGAGAATCTAAAGCTTGCCCGAAAAAGGCGTAAGCTAAGTACGGAGCAGGTGGCGCAGAGGGCAAATATTGCCCGTTCCACGCTTTGGTTGGTTGAACGGGGATCTCCGAGCGTTGCGATAGGTATTTATGTTCAAGTACTATTTGTGTTAGGACTGGAAAGAGATATCGCCAAACTTGGTGCCGATGACGAACTGGGCCACAAATTACAAGATGCCAAACTTCTGCAGAATACATCTAGTAAACCTTTAAGAAAAAGGAAATGAAGCAATATAAAAATGATCACCGAGAGATTTGGGTTTTTGCAGATTGGTTAGATCTTGAAGGACCGCTATTGATGGGGATACTTAGTTGTACTCTTGCAAGGCGTAAGGAAGTATTTTCTTTTGAGTACGATCAAAAGTGGCTTCTGTCAAAACAAAAGTTCATGATCGATCCCGATTTACAATTTTTTCCAGGGCAGCAGTTCCTTCGGGAAGACAAATCTAATTT
>Ga0160472_100663_pt1 | contig 17099 bp, 16 predicted proteins | sample HID1973M_E11MG_FD_108267 | JGI IMG/M metagenome (GOLD analysis project Ga0160472, IMG submission 108267) | Enriched mosquito-associated microbial communities from UW Madison campus, WI, USA - HID1973M_E11 MG | ecosystem: Host-associated > Arthropoda: Insects > Digestive system > Unclassified ... | reverse complement strand
ATGGCAACATAGCCACAGCGCGTTGCGTTTGTATCAGTCATTGCCATTCTCCACACCCAGGGCAATCAGTGCTGCGGCGGCCGCTACCTGTTCGGCAATACGACGACTCACACCCTGACCTCGGCTTTTTTCGTTCAGTAAGATGATCTCGCATTCGACGAAGAACGTCCGGCAATGCGGCTCACCCTGGATATCCACCACTTCGTAACGCGGCAGCTCGCAACCACGGGACTGCAGGAATTCCTGCAGGCGGGTTTTCGGATCTTTGTTGGTGTCGACCAGCGTCAGTCCTTCGAACTCTCCGGCCAGCCAGGCAAGCACACGCTCCCGGGCCACTTCCATGCCGGCATCGAGGTAGATCGCGCCGATCAGCGCTTCCAGGGCATCGGCCAGAATCGACTCGCGACGGAAACCGCCGCTTTTCAATTCGCCGGAACCCAGGCGCAGGTATTCGCCCAGGTCGAAACCACGGGCCAGCACGGCCAGGGTCTCGCCTTTGACCAGACGTGCGCGCAATCGCGACAACTGGCCTTCACGGGCCAGCGGGAAGCGATCGAACAGCGCCTCGCCTGCCACGAAGTTAAGGATAGCGTCACCGAGGAATTCCAGGCGTTCATTGTTACGCCCGGCAAAGCTGCGGTGAGTCAGGGCCAGGACCATCAGTTCCTGGTCCTTGAAGGTGTAGCCGAGCTGACGCTCGAGACGGCTTAAGGAGACGCTCACGGTTTACCCACGCTGAGTTCGTGGCTGGATTCCACCGCCATCGCCAGAATTTGGCGCAGGCTTGGGACAATTAACGCTGTGTTCAAAAATAACGTCCTGAATATCATTGGCTTCATGCATCCGAGCCGATTGTGCCGGCTCCAGAAATGCATTCGGCGCTGTGTTCAACAGCGCCGTGTTTGATTACTTGATCAGGCCAACCCGCGAGAAATTCGGCAGGTGACTGAGTTTGGGTTCCGGCCAGCTCATCCAGACTGCGAAGGCCTTGCCGACGATATTCTTGTCGGGAACCATGCCCAGCAGATCCTTGGGAATGTTCGGATCATCCCAGTAGCGACTGTCGTTGGAGTTGTCGCGGTTGTCGCCCATCATGAAATAGTGCCCGGCTGGCACGGTCCACGTGTGGTCCGGCATGGCGCGGTAGCGGCTCATTTCCTTGCGGATCATGTGCTCGGCAGCGCCGAGTTTTTCCTTGTAGAGCGCAGCACTGCCCAAGGTGCCCGGCTCGTTGCCCAGCAGTTGTTCAGCGATCGACTCACCATTGACGAACAGACGCTTGTCGGCGGTGTAACGAATCTGATCACCCGGCAGGCCCACGACACGCTTGATGTAGTTGACGTTCGGGTCGCTCGGGTAGCGGAACACCATCACATCGCCGCGCTGCGGGTCACCGACTTCGATGATCTTCTTGTCGATCACCGGCAGGCGAATCCCGTAGGAGAACTTGCTCACCAGGATGAAGTCGCCAACGTCCAGGGTCGGTTTCATCGAACCGGATGGAATCTGGAACGGTTCCACCAGGAACGATCGCAGCACCAGCACGATGAACAACACCGGAAAGAACGACTTGCCGTATTCGACCAGCAACGGCTCTTTGTTCAGTTTTTCGACCACCACCCCATCAGGCTGGCTGACGCTGCCCTCATAGGAGGCGATGGCAGCGCGACGACGCGGTGCCAGGAAAACCAGATCGAGCAACGCCAACAGGCCGCAGACGAACACGGCGATGACCAGCAACAGCGGGAAATTTAGTGACATAGGACCTAACTATCCAACCTGAGCACTGCAAGGAAGGCTTCCTGTGGAATTTCCACGTTGCCGACCTGCTTCATGCGTTTTTTACCGGCCTTTTGCTTTTCCAGCAGCTTTTTCTTACGGCTGACGTCACCACCGTAGCATTTGGCCAATACGTTCTTTCTGAGCGCCTTGACGGTTGTACGCGCCACAATCTGCCCGCCAATGGCGGCCTGGATTGCCACGTCGAACATCTGCCGCGGAATCAGTTCTTTCATCTTCTCGGTCAACTGGCGACCTTTGTAGTGCGAGTTGTCACGGTGCACGATCAGCGCCAGGGCGTCGACCTTGTCACCGTTGATCAGCACGTCCAGCTTCACCAGGCTCGCCGACTGGTAACGATCGAAATGGTAGTCCAGCGAAGCGTAGCCGCGACTGGTGGATTTCAGGCGATCGAAGAAATCCAGCACCACTTCGTTCATCGGCAGGTCGTAGGTCACTTGTACCTGGGAGCCGAGGAACAGCATGTCGACCTGCACACCGCGTTTTTCGATGCACAGGGTAATGACGTTGCCCAGGTGCTCCTGCGGCACAAGAATATTGGCGCGCACGATCGGCTCGCGCATGTCTTCGATCGAAGACAGGTCCGGCAGCTTCGACGGGTTATCGACGTAGATTGTCTCGCCGGTCTTGAGCAGCAGTTCGAAAATTACTGTCGGTGCGGTAGTGATCAGGTCCAGGTTGTATTCGCGCTCCAGGCGCTCCTGGATGATCTCCATGTGCAGCATGCCGAGGAAGCCGCAACGGAAGCCGAAGCCCAGGGCGTCGGAGCTTTCCGGGGTGTATTGCAGCGACGAATCGTTTAGCGTGAGCTTTTGCAGGGCCTCGCGGAAGTCTTCGAAGTCGTCGGAGCTGACCGGGAACAGACCGGCGTACACCTGCGGCTGGATGCGTTTGAAGCCTGGCAGCACGTCGACGTCAGGCGTCGAGCTCAAGGTCAGGGTGTCGCCCACTGGCGCACCGTGAATGTCCTTGATGCTGGCAATGATGAAGCCCACTTCACCCGCCTTGAGGTCGGCGGTCGGGGTGTGTTTCGGGTTGAATACACCGACGCTGTCCACCAGGTGGATCTTGCCGGTGGATTTGACCAGGATCTTGTCGCCCTTCTTCACGCGGCCGTGGCGCACGCGCACCAGGGAAACAACGCCCAGGTAGTTGTCGAACCAGGAGTCGATGATCAACGCTTGCAGCGGATCTTCGTAGTTGCCGGTCGGCGCAGGAATGGTCGCGACCAGGCGTTCGAGCACCTGGTCGACGCCCAGGCCGGTCTTGGCCGAGCACTCGACCGCGTCGGTGGCGTCGATACCGATGATCTTCTCGATTTCTTCCTTGACGCGGTCCGGATCGGCCTGCGGCAGGTCGATCTTGTTCAGCACCGGCATCACTTCCAGGCCCTGCTCGATCGCCGTGTAGCAGTTGGCAACCGACTGCGCTTCAACGCCCTGACCGGCATCGACCACCAGCAGCGCGCCTTCACAGGCGGCCAAGGAACGGCTCACCTCATAGGTGAAGTCCACGTGGCCGGGGGTATCAATGAAGTTCAGCTGGTAGTTGATACCATCCTGAGCCTTGTAATACAGGGTGACGCTGTGCGCCTTGATGGTGATCCCGCGCTCGCGCTCGAGGTCCATGGAGTCCAGGACCTGGGCTTCCATTTCGCGCTCGGCCAGGCCGCCGCACATCTGGATGAAGCGATCGGCCAGCGTCGACTTGCCATGGTCAATGTGGGCGATGATGGAGAAATTGCGGATATGACTCAAATCACTCACGGATCAACACTCAAAAAGGCTGCAGGCAGTGCCCGCCGAAAAATAGCCGCGAATTGTACCTGATCCACGGTGCCAGCGTCACGTTCACAGGTCAGACGGCGCACACAAAAACGCCCCGGCCTTGCGAACGGGGCGTTTTTTATCGACACGAGGGCCCTTGAAGCCCTCGCCATCAACCGGCGCGACGCAACAACCAGAGCCCGGCCAGGGCACAGAAACCGGCCGGCAGCAGCACCGACAGCAGTGGCGGAAAGCCGAACACCAAGCTGGAAGGGCCCAGCAAATCCTGGACAATACGGAAGGTGAAGCCCACCAGGACACCGGTGAACACCCGCTGGCCGAGGGTCACCGAACGCAGCGGGCCAAAGATGAAGGAGATGGCCATCAGCACCAGGGCTGCCGTCACCAGCGGCTGCAACACTTTGACCCAAAATGCCAGCCAGTAACGGCCGTTGTTCAGGCCCTGGTCGGCCAGGTAGTGGATGTACCCCCACAGCCCGCTGATCGACAGCGATTCCGGCGCCATCACCACAGTGCTGAGCAACTGCGGGCTCAGCGCCACGTCCCAGCGCTCCTCCGGCGCCGTCACCACTTCCGTGCGCTTGTCGTGGAACAGCGTGGTGGTGATCTCCGTCAGCTGCCAGTGATCGGTGTCGAATTCCGCGCGCTTGGCAAAGCTCGCCGAGAGCATGTGGCGCTCGTTGTCGAAGCGATAGCGGGTCACGCCGTACAGGATACCGTTGGGTTGCACCGAGTTGACGTGGATGAACTCATCCCCTTGGCGGTGCCACATCCCGTGCTTGGCGCTTTGCGCGTCGCCACTGCCCTGGGCCAGCGATCGATTGGCCTGCGCCACGGTTTCAGTCGCCGGTGCGACGTATTCGCCGATCAGCACACCGGCCAGCATCAATACCAGCATGGGCTTCATCACCGCCCAGACAATTCGACCGATCGACACACCGGCGGCGCGCATGATGGTCAGCTCGCTGTTGCTGGCCAGCGTACCGAGGCCGATCAGGCAACCGATCAATGCCGCCATGGGCAACATGTCGTACAGACGACGGGGAGCGGTCAGCAACACGTAGCTCAGGACGTCCGTCAGGGTGTAGGTGTCGCTGACATCACTCATCTCATCGATGAAGGCAAACAAGGTCGCCAGGCCGAGGATGATCCCCAGTACCGCCAGGATCGCCACGAATACGCTACTGCCAATGTAACGATCGAGTTTAACCACGGGCCACCTCCCGCGCGCTGCGGCGGCTGGCCAGCTTCAGGCGCATGGGTTCCCAGTAGAGCAACCCCAGGCCAATGGCCAGGAAGATTGCGTGCACCCACCACAAACCCAGCGCAGGCGGGATCTTGCCCTTTTCCAGGGCGCCGCGAGCGGCAATCAGCATAGACAGGTAAGCCATATAAAGAAGAATCGCCGGCAGCAACTTGAGGAACCGGCCCTGACGCGGATTGACCCGCGACAACGGCACCGCCATCAGGGTCACGATGAAGACCAGCAACGGCAGGGACAGACGCCAATGCAGTTCGGTGCGGGCGCTGAGATCATTGTTGCCAATCAGCGAACTCGTGGGAATGGCGTCGCGGGCAGTGACTTCGTCACTGACATCCGGCTTTGGCAGCAACACGCCGTACTCGTCGTACTTGATGGCGCGGTAGTCCGCCTGCCCCGGATTGCCGTCATAACGGTAACCGTTTTCGAGGATCAGGTAGCGATTGCCGTCCGGGCGGACTTCCTGATGCCCCTTTTCGGCGACCAACACGGAAATACCCCGGTCCTTCTTGTCGGAATTGAGGTTTTTCTGCGAAATGAACACGCCGCCCAGGTTGGCGCGGTCATCCGTCAATGTCTCGGTGTAGGTCACCCGGCTGCCGTCCCGCAGGGACTGAAAGCGCCCTGGCTCCAGGGTATCGAACTCGGTCAGGCCATCCTGCTTGTTCAACAGCAACTGAGACTGATTGGCCCCCTGGGGCGCCAGGCTCAGGCTCAACCACGCCACGATCAGCGCGACCAGCGTGGCGGGAAACAGGGTGATGCAGAACAGGCGCTGCTGGCTCATGCCGGTCGCCGACAGCACGGTCATCTCACTTTCCAGATACAGCCGGCCATAGGCCAGCAGGATCCCGAGAAACAACCCCAGCGGCAGGATCAGCTGCAGGAAACCGGGCAGGCGAAAGCCCATGATCAGGAACAACGAACCCGGATCCAGCAGGCCAGCTGCCGCCTGGGCAAGGTATTTGATGAAGCGACCACTCATGATGATGACCAGCAGCACGGCACTCACGGCGCTCAAGGTCAGCAGGACTTCGCGGGATAGATAACGGAAGACAATCAAACCAGACACTCCAGGGTTGTCAGGCTAAGGCGGCCAAACAAGCAAATCTGTCAGACAGCCCGCCAGGCAGGGCCGCTGAAAAAAAGATGGCGCATTATCCTGTGATTGGGTGCGCCTGTCACTGCGCAATGCGTTGACGCAGGACGCCTCTACTGTAGGAGCGAGCATGCTCGCGAGAAACCTGAGACCGCCGCGGGGTTTCAGGTTACCCGCGTTATCGTTGACGACCTTCGCGAGCAGGCTCGCTCCTACAGGATTGACAATCCAATCGTAATACCAAGGGTTGTCAGCCGCCGGTAGCGGGGTTCAAACTGCGGCCTTTGTCGCCGACAGTGATCAGCGCCTACCCTATTCAAGCAGCAAGCGACGCACACCGAGTGCCGGGCGCTTGCGCACTAGCCATCAATGCAGGGACCCGGACATGGAACTGGTTGTAAAAAGCGTCAACCCGGAATCGTTGAAAACCGCCACCCTCGTGGTCGCCGTCAGTGAAGGCCGCAAACTCGGCGCCACAGCCTTCCAACTCGATGAATTGAGCGGCGGCGCCATCAGCGCGGTCCTCAAGCGTGGCGACATTGCCGGCAAAGTCGGCCAGAGCCTGCTGCTGCACAGCCTGCCGAACCTGAAAGCCGAGCGCGTGTTGCTGGTTGGCGTGGGCAAGGACGACGAACTGGGCGACCGTCCGTTCCGTAAAATCGTCGCGGGCATCCTCAACACCCTCAAGGGCCTGGGCGGCAGCGATGCGGTACTGGCCCTGGATGAAGTCGTGGTCAAGGGCCGCGACAGCTATGGCAAGACCCGCCTGCTGGCCGAAACCCTGGTGGATGGCGAATACACCTTCGACCAGTACAAGAGCCAGAAAGCCGAGCCGCGCGCCCTGAAGAAGGTCACCCTGCTGACCATCAAGGCCGCCCAGGCCGAAGTGCAGCGCGCCGTGAACCACGCTACCGCCATCGCCAACGGTATGGCTTTTACCCGTAACCTGGGTAACCTGCCGCCGAACATCTGCCACCCGACCTTCCTCGGCGAACAGGCCAAGGAGCTCGGCAAAGAGTTCAAGGACCTGAAAGTCGAAGTCTTCGACGAAAAGAAAATCAAGGCGCTGGGCATGGGCTCGTTCTATGCCGTCGGCCAGGGCAGTGCCCAGCCGCCGCGCCTGATCGTCATGCAATACAACGGCGGCAAGAAGTCCGAGAAGCCCTACGCCCTGGTCGGCAAAGGCATCACCTTCGACACCGGCGGCATCAGCCTCAAGCCAGGTGCCGGCATGGATGAAATGAAGTACGACATGGGCGGTGCCGCCAGCGTCTTCGGCACCCTGCGTGCCGTGCTGGAACTCAAGCTGCCGATCAACCTGGTGTGCATCCTGGCTTGCGCCGAGAACATGCCGAGCGGCAACGCATCGCGTCCAGGCGACATCGTCACCACCATGAGCGGCCAGACCGTGGAAATCCTCAACACCGACGCCGAAGGCCGTCTGGTGCTGTGCGACGCCCTGACCTACTCCGAGCGTTTCAAGCCGCAGGCGGTGATCGATATCGCCACCCTGACCGGCGCCTGCATCGTTGCCCTGGGCTCCCATACCTCGGGCCTCCTGGGCAACAACGACGAACTGATCGGCCAACTGCTGAGCGCCGGCAAGGCAGCCGACGACCGCGCCTGGCAACTGCCGCTGTTCGATGAATACCAGGAACAGCTGGACAGCCCGTTCGCCGACATCGCCAACATCGGCGGCCCGAAAGCCGGCACCATCACGGCGGCGTGCTTCCTGTCGCGCTTCACCAAGAAACTCAACTGGGCGCACCTGGACATCGCCGGCACCGCGTGGAACAGCGGCGGCAAGGACAAGGGCGCCACTGGCCGTCCAGTGCCGCTGCTGACCCAGTACCTGCTCGATCGCGCCAAAGCCTGAAACCAGTGAACCCTGGCGGCGTTGCATGGCAACGCCGACCGGGGCTCAGGAACCGCAATGACCAAAGTCGACTTCTATATCCTGCCCAGCGCCGATCCTTCGGCGCGGCTCGATTTCGCCTGCAAGCTCACCGAAAAGGCCTGGCGCATGGGTCTCCGTGTCTACCTGCATTGCAGCGACGCCGCCCAGCGCGATGATCTCGACGCACGCCTGTGGGCATTCAAGGGCGAAAGCTTCGTGCCCCACGGCCCTGCTGAAAGTGAACCGGAGGGTTTGATCGGCCTGGGTTTTGGCAATGACTGCGGTCAGCACCAGGACTTGCTGGTCAACCTCGACCTGAAAGTCCCGGCCTTCGCCCAACGCTTCGCCCGTGTGGCGGAGGTGGTGGTGGAAGACCCGACAATCCGCCAGGCCGCGCGGGAGAGTTTCCGTTTCTACCGCGAACAGGGCTATCCTCTGCAAGACCACCGTCTACAGCGACTCTGAGCATTCCGATGGACACTCCAAAACCGCTGCAACAGTCCGCGCTGCTGCTGGACGACCTCGAGTCGATCCGCCAGTTGCTCGGCGATGACAACCTGCAACCGCCCCTGCTGACCGAAACGGTCGAGGACGTTGACCAGGAACAGATTCCCATGCTGTTCGACACCGTTCGCGAGCCTGTGGCGACCGTCGAACCGACAGCCCCGGCGCCTGTCGATGAACCGGCCCCTGCCGCCATAAAGAACCCCGACGACTTGCTGCACTTGGACAGCGAACTGCGCGCTGCAGCCGAACAGATCATGCAAGACGTGATCGACGACTTCGCCCCGCACATCGAAACCGAAATCAAACGCCGCCTGAATGCGCGTCTTGACCGGTTGTTGAGTCAGTACAACGACTGAACCGCTCGCCGTCTGTAGGAGCGAGCATGCTCGCGATGGTCGTCAACGATAACGCTGGGCCCCTGACACCCCGCGGCGTGCTTGCGTCCATCGCGAGCCTGCTCGCTCCTACAGGAGTTAGGAGAAGCCGCGATCAGGTGCTGAAGTAGCGCCCGATCAAGGCAACCCCGCTCGCCAGCACCAACCACATCACCAGCCGAACGAACGCCTCCCGGGACAGGCGCATGGTCAAACGTCGCCCGCCCCAAAGCCCCAGCGCCATGGCCGGCAACAGACAAACCGCCAATGCCAGCAACGGCAAATCCGCATAAACCCCGGCGACTGCAAACAGGCTCAAACGCACCACGGTACTGCAACTGATCAAGGCGCTTTGCGTGGCCCGTGCTGCCTCCTTGGGCAACCGGCTGTTCAAATAGATCGCATACAGAAAACCACCACTGCCAAACAACGCACCGAACATCCCGCCCACCGTGCCCATCGGCAGCGCCCAGGCGGTGGATAACTGCCCGGGGCGAACGTTTATCCACAGGCTGTAGATCGCATAGGCGCTGATGAACAGCCCCATCAACAGTAGCAACAGATCGGATTTGAGGTTAAGCAGGAAAATCACCCCCAGCGTGCACCCCACCGCCATGCACGGCAGCAACCTCAGCAATTCCGGTTTGGCCACATCCCGCCGCGATGGCAACAAATTGCCAAAGGCCGCGACAAAATCCAGCAACACCAGTAACGGTACGATCTTCGACAGCGGCATGAACAGAATCAGAATCGGCCCCGCCACCAGCGCCGTGCCGAAGCCGGCGACGCCGAACACCACATAGGCCAGGGCAATAGCTGCACCAATGACCAACCAATCCAGCGAGCCGAATGGCCACTGGCTTAACAAATCAATCAGCATTTCACTCATTCCCTGTAGGAGCTGCCGCAGGCTGCGATCTTTTGCTCTTGAAAAACAAAATCAAAAGATCGCAGCCTTCGGCAGCTCCTACAAGGGATCGTGCATTCAATTGGAGAATGCCTTTAAACTGCGCCCCATGATTAAAGATCCCTTTGCAAGACTCGGCCTCGACCGCGAAGTCCTGACTGTCAGCCAGCTCAACGGCCGCGCGCGGGTGTTGCTCGAAGACGTGTTCAGCAACATCTGGGTCGAAGGCGAAATCTCCAACCTCGCCCGCCCGGCCTCTGGCCACGTCTATTTCACCCTCAAGGACAGCGGCGCCCAGGTCCGTTGCGCACTGTTCCGGCAGAACGCAGCGCGAGTGCGTCAGGCCCTGAAGGACGGCCTGGCGGTCAAGGTGCGCGGCAAGGTCTCGCTGTTCGAGGGCCGCGGCGATTATCAACTGATCCTCGACACCGTCGAGCCGGCCGGCGATGGTGCCTTGCGCCTGGCCTTCGATGCCCTCAAGGAAAAGCTCAGCGCCGAAGGCCTGTTCAGCGCCGAGCGCAAGGTGCCGCTGCCCGCGCACCCGCAACGCATCGGCATTATCAGCTCGCCGACGGGCGCGGTGATCCGCGACATCATCAGCGTGTTCCGCCGTCGCGCACCGCAGATTCAACTGACCCTTATCCCCACTGCCGTACAGGGCCGCGAAGCCACCGCGCAGATAGTCCGCGCCCTGAAGCTGGCCGATGCCAGAGGCTTCGACGCATTGATCCTGGCCCGCGGCGGCGGCTCCCTGGAAGACCTCTGGTGCTTCAACGAAGAAGCCGTGGCCCGCGCCGTGGATGCCTGCGTGACGCCAATCGTCAGCGCCGTCGGCCATGAAACCGATGTGTCGATCAGTGACTTCGTCGCCGACGTCCGCGCCCCGACGCCCTCCGCTGCCGCAGAACTGCTGGCTCCGGACTCCAGCGACCTGGTGCGCCGCGTCGAAAGCCTGCACCGCCGCTTGGTGATGCGCATGCGCGACCGCCTGATGCGTGACCGCCTGCGCCTGGAAGGCGTTTCCCGGCGCCTGCGTCATCCCGGTGAACGCCTGCGCCAGCAGGCCCAGCGCCTGGACGACCTGGACATGCGCATGCGCCGCGCCTTCGAACGCAGCCTCAACACCCGGCGCGAACGCCTGATCCGCCTCGAAACCCGCCTGGCCGGCCAGCATCCGGGACGCCAGCTGGCGATGCTGCGCCAGCGCCTCGACAGCCTCGCCGAACGCCTGCCCCGGGCCATGCGCGAGGGCTTGAAGAACCGCCATCTGCAACTGCACAGCCAGATGCAGACGCTGCATGTGGTCAGCCCGCTGGCGACCTTGGGCCGTGGTTACAGCATCTTGCTCGACGAGCGCGGTCACGCGATCCGCAACGCCGCGCAGACCCACACCGGCCAGCGCCTGAAAGCCAAGCTGGGCGAAGGCGAGCTGCAAGTACGGGTCGAAGACAATCACCTGACGCCCGTCACCCTCTCTTTACTGGATTGATCCATGCCGCGTTTTTTAGCTCCGTTGCTCCTGCTGTGCCTGACCTTCAATGCCCACGCCGACAGTTACATCACCCGCCTGCTGAACAAGCCGGTGCCGGGCGGCGTGGCGGTCGTCGACCTGGGCACTGCCGCCCAGGCGCCAAAAGCCAGCTATCAAGGCAAGCCGGTGCTGGTGGTCAAGGAGCAGGACAGCTGGCTGGCCATCGTCGGCGTGCCGTTGACGGTCAAACCCGGCGTGCAGCAGATCAGCAGCGGCGCACGCACCCTGAACTTCACCGTCGGCAGCAAGAACTACCCGGAACAGCGCATCACCCTGAAGAACAAACAGCAGGTCAATCCGGACCCGGAGAACCTCAAGCGCATCGAACGTGAACTGGACGTACAAGTCGCCGCCTATCGCACCTTCAGCCCCAACACCCCGAGCAACCTGCTGCTGGACAAGCCGGTCAACGGACCGCTGTCGAGCAAGTTTGGCGTGCGTAGGTTCTTTAATGGCGAGGAACGCAATCCCCACGCCGGGCTTGACTTTGCCGTACCCGCCGGCACGCCGATCAAGACCCCGGCCAATGGCAAGGTCATCCTGATCGGCAATTACTTCTTCAATGGCAATACGGTGTTTGTCGACCATGGGCAGGGGTTTATCAGCATGTTCTGCCACATGTCGAAGATTGATGTGACGGTGGGTCAGCAACTGGTTCGAGGCGCCGTGGTAGGCAAAGTCGGCTCGACGGGACGGGCGACCGGGCCGCACATGCACTGGAACATCAGCCTGAATGATGCTCGGGTGGATCCGGCGATTTTCATTGGAGCGTTCCAACCCTGAGTCCTCGCCGAGACTGACGGTCTCTTCGCGAGCAGGCTCGCTCCCACAGGTACAGCGCCAGCCATGTGGGAGCGAGCCTGCTCGCGAAAGCAATTTCACAGGCACCCAATCACCCCGGCATTGTCACTTCACTAATTGCGCACCGCCCAAACCTGGCGCAAACAACACCATCATCGAAACCATTTGAAGCAATAAAATCTCGATAAACACCCGCTCACGAGTATTCCTCTCAATTTTTTTCGACTGCTTGCCAACCTCTCCCCCCGCGGTTAGGGTTGAAGGCATGAAAACCTCTCACACCCTCATTCAGCTACGCCAGCACCGCAGTCTGTGCCTCGTCAGTGCACGACTGCCGGGCTGAATCGTGGTGCCTCGTCCCAAGCGTCAGTCCAAGCACTTTTGATCCACCGGCAGGCCGCCTTTTTTCGGCCCACACAATAAGGATTTCCCGATGAGCATGCTCAAAGACCCGTCTTCGAAATACCGCGCGTTCCCGACCATCGACATCCCGGACCGCACCTGGCCTTCGAAAACCATCACCGCCGCGCCGATCTGGTGCAGCTCCGACTTGCGCGACGGCAACCAGTCGCTGATCGAACCGATGGACGCGGCCAAGAAGCTGCGCTTCTGGAAAACCCTGGTGCAGGTCGGTGTGAAAGAAATCGAAGCCTCGTTCCCGGCTGCCTCGCAGACCGACTTCGACTTCGTACGCACCCTGATCGAAGGCAACCACATCCCGGACGACACCACCATCCAGGTGCTGACCCAGGGCCGTGAAGACCTGATCGAGCGCACCTTCGAATCCCTGCGCGGGGCGAAGAAAGCCATCGTTCACCTGTACAACGCGACCTCCCCTTCCTTCCGCCGCATTGTCTTCAACCAGGACAAGGATGGGATCAAGGAAATCGCGGTCAGCGCGGCCAAGCTGTTCGTCAAGTACGCCGCCCTGCAGCCGGAAACCGAGTGGACCTTCGAGTACTCGCCGGAAACCTTCAGCGCCACCGAGCTGGAATTCGCCAAGGAAGTCTGCGACGCGGTGATCGAGGTCTGGAACCCGACGCCCGAGCACAAGATGATCCTCAATCTGCCGGCCACCGTCGAATGCGCGACCCCGAACATCTACGCCGACCAGATCGAATGGTTCGACCGTCACATCAACCGTCGTGACAGCGTGATCATCAGCCTGCACACCCACAACGACCGTGGCACCGGCGTTGCCGCCACCGAACTGGGCCTGATGGCTGGCGCCGACCGCGTCGAAGGCTGCCTGTTCGGTAACGGCGAGCGCACCGGTAACGTCGACCTGGTGACTGTGGCATTGAACATGTACACCCAGGGCCTCGACCCGCAACTGGACTTCTCCGACATCGACGGCGTGCGCAAGGTCGTCGAGGAGTGCAACCAGATCCAGGTGCACCCGCGTCACCCGTACGTCGGCGACCTGGTTCACACCGCGTTCTCCGGTTCGCACCAGGATGCCATCCGCAAGGGCTTCGCCCAGCAGAAATCCGACGCCCTGTGGGAAGTGCCATACCTGCCGATCGACCCGGCCGACATCGGCCGTAGCTACGAGGCAGTGATCCGCGTCAACAGCCAGTCGGGCAAGGGCGGTATCGCCTACCTGCTGGAGCAGGAATACGGCATCAACTTGCCGCGTCGCATGCAGATCGAGTTCAGCCAGGTCGTACAGCGTGAAACCGACCGCCTGGGCCTGGAAATGACCGCCAAGCAGATTCATTCGCTGTTGATCAGCGAGTACTTGCAGGCCAACACCCCGTACGCGCTGGTCAGCCATCGCCTGCAGGAAGAAAACGGCAACAGCGCCGTCGAAGTGGAAGTGGCGAGCAAGGGCCAGGGCGAAACCAACCTGCACTGGCGCGGCAAGGGCAACGGCGCCCTGGAAGCCCTGGTGGCCGGCTTGCCGGTACCGGTGGAGATCATGGACTACAACGAACACGCCATCGGCGCCGGCACCAATGCCAAGGCAGCGGCCTACATCGAGCTGCGCGTGAACGGTGAACGTGCGGTGCACGGCGTGGGTATCGATGAAAACATCACCACGGCCAGCTTCAAGGCGCTGTTCAGCGCGCTGAACCGCTCGCTGAGCCAGCCTGAGGCGAAAGCGGCGTAAACCTTCGCCTTAATGCAAAAAGGCCCTTCGGGGCCTTTTTGTTTATGAGATCAAAAGATCGCAGCCTGCGGCAGCTCCTACGTGTCCACCGCGATGGCGTAATTGACGCCGTCCTGTAGGAGCTGCCGAAGGCTGCGATCTTTTTGGGTTCAGCGGAATATCAAGTGAACTCGAAGGTATCCGCATCCAGATTCGCCGGAAAACGCTCGCGATAAGCCGCCAGGGGCGCCGCTTCCAGCACCACCTTGAACACGCCATCCGCCTCCCCCGCACTGAGCAGCGGATCACCCTGGAAATCCAGCACCTGACTGTCACCGGTATAAGCAAACCCTTTGCCGTCAGTGCCGATGCGATTCACCGCCGCCACATAACACAGGTTCTCGATCGCCCGCGCCGGCAGCAAACGGTTCCAGTGCTGACGCCGTGCGCCCGGCCAGTTGGCGGTGTACAACAACAGGTCGGTGTCCTGGGCGTCACGGCTCCACACCGGGAAGCGCAGGTCGTAGCAAATCAGCGGCCGAATGCGCCAGCCCTTGAGCTCGAATTGCACCTGACGCTCGCCGGGAGTGAAGTGGTTATGCTCGCCAGCCATGCGGAACAGGTGGCGCTTGTCGTAGTGCAGCACCTCGCCATCCGGCCGCGCCCACAACAGGCGGTTGCGATGACTGCCGTCGGCGACCTGAATGATCAGGCTGCCGGTGATCACCGCGTTGAGCTTCGCCGCCTGGGCCCGCAACCACTTGCTGGTGGGGCCGTTTTCCGCCTCCGCCAATTTCTCGGACTCCATGGAGAACCCGGTGGTGAACATTTCCGGCAGGACGATCAGGTCGGCGCCACTGGCCTGCTCGAGTAGAGATTCGAAATGCTCCAGGTTGGCCGCACGGTCGTGCCACGCCAGGGTGGTCTGGATCAAGGCGACATTCAGATTGGGCAACGCACTCAGATCACGCATAGTTTCTCCGCCGCTTCTCGCAGGGTCTCCTCACGCTTGGCAAAGCACAGTCGTACCAGGCGCTGGCCGACCGGCGGGGTCTGGTAGAACACCGAAATCGGAATGCTCGCCACCCCGTGTTCGCGGGTCATCCACAGGGCCATCTCGACGTCATTGAGGTCCGGACGGATCTGCGAGTAATCCACCAACTGGAAGTAGGTGCCGGTCACCCGCGTGAAGCTGAAACGCGACGGTGCCAGCAGGTCGCAGAACAGGTCGCGCTTGGCCTGGTAAAAGGCCGGCAGCTCTTCGACATGCTCCGGGTGTTCGGCCATGAAATCGGCCAACGCATATTGCAGCGGCGTCACTCCGCAGAAACTCACGTATTGGTGAACCTTGCGCAGCTCAGCGGTGAGGGCCGGTGGCGCGACTACGTAACCGGTTTTCCAGCCTGTAACGTGGTAGGTCTTGCCAAAGGAACTGACCACGAAAGCGCGCTGATACAGCTCTTCATGATTCAACACGCTGACGTGAGGTACACCGTCGAACACCAGGTGCTCGTAGACTTCGTCGCTGAGGATGTAAATGTCACGATCACGAATCAGATCGGCCAACTGATCCAGCTCGGTGCGGCTGATCAGCGCCCCGCTCGGGTTGTGCGGTGTATTGAGCACAATCATCCGCGTGCGTGGCGTAATCGCATCCGCAAGCTTCTGGAAATCAATGGAGAAATCGTCCAGCCCGAGTTGCACATGCACGCAACGGCCGCCGGCCAGTTCAGTCGCCGGTTCGTAACTGTCGTAGCACGGGTCGAATACGATGACTTCGTCGCCGCTGTGGATAACCGCCTGGATTGCGCAAAAGATCGCTTGGGTGGCGCCGGGGGTGATAGTGACATCATGCTCAGCATCAACCTGGACACCGTAGCTGCGCGCGATTTTCGCCGCCACCTGCTGACGCAAGGCCGGCAGGCCGGTCATCGGCGAATACTGGTTGTGGCCATTGGCAATGTACCGGCCGACCGCATCGCACAGCGCCTGGGGGGCCGCGAAATCGGGGAAACCCTGGGACAGATTGAGCGCGCCGGTCTGTGCCGCGAGCTGAGACATCTGCGTGAAAATAGTGATGCCGACATTCGGCAGCTTGCTGGTGATCATCGGTGGTTCCCTGCTCTACACCCGGCTCTACGGCGGCGCGGGGAGTCCGAGGATAGCCCATCCGGCGCCCATAAAAAAAGGGCACTCTGGTGAGCACCCTCTTTATGACACCACCCCGTAGGAGCTGCCGCAGGCTGCGATCTTTTGATCTTGTCTTATTGGCAAAATCAAAAGATCGCAGCCTGCGGCAGCTCCTACAGGAGTACCCCGCGCAACGGATGAATCAACGCTTGTCGCGGCGCTTCTTGTCGGCCTTCTTGTTGTGCGACATCAAGCGACGCTTCTTGTTGACCTGGCGGTCGGTCAGCGAGTTCTTGTTGCCTTCGTACGGGTTCTCGCCGCCCTTGAACTCGATGCGGATCGGCGTACCGACCAGCTTGAGCACACGGCGGTAAGTGTTCTCCAGATAGCGCACATACGACTTCGGCACTTTCTCGATCTGGTTACCGTGGATCACGATGATCGGCGGGTTGGCACCACCCAGGTGGGCATAACGCAGCTTGATCCGGCGGTTGTTGACCATCGGCGGCGCGTGCTCGCCCACCGCATCTTCCAGGATCTGGGTGAGGCGGTTGGTCGGCCAGCGGGTGACCGCGGACTTGAACGAGTTCTGTACCGAGGCGTAAAGGTTACCCACGCCTGTGCCGTGCAGCGCCGAGATGAAGTGGATGTCGGCGTAGTCGACGAAGAACAGCCGGCGTTGCAGCTCGACTTTCACGAAGTCGCGCTCGCTCGGCGTCATGCCGTCCCACTTGTTGATCGCGATCACCAGCGCACGACCCGACTCGATGGCAAAGCCCAGCAGGTTAAGGTCGTGATCGACCACGCCTTCGCGGGCGTCCATCACGAAGATCACCACGTTGGCGTCTTTGATCGCCTGCAGGGTTTTGACCACGGAGAATTTTTCGACTTCTTCATGGATCTTGCCGCGCTT
>Ga0160472_100662_pt1 | contig 17139 bp, 4 predicted proteins | sample HID1973M_E11MG_FD_108267 | JGI IMG/M metagenome (GOLD analysis project Ga0160472, IMG submission 108267) | Enriched mosquito-associated microbial communities from UW Madison campus, WI, USA - HID1973M_E11 MG | ecosystem: Host-associated > Arthropoda: Insects > Digestive system > Unclassified ... | reverse complement strand
TGGATTAATATATCAGATAACACCATGTATAGTGGTGCTGCTTCACCAAAGCTAACCATCGCGAAGGTAAATCAATCTATGGAAGGCTATAAATACAGGGTTTCGATAACACAATCAGATAACGCATGTGCTGCAGTTTTATCGAACGTTGTAAATCTAACTATCGATACCGATCGGGATGGTGTGCCTGATAACGTTGATTTGGATGATGATAATGATGGGATAACAGATGTTGTTGAAGGGACAACAGATTTTGATAAAGACGGGATTCCGAATTATCTGGATGTTGATTCGGATAACGATGGTATTGTTGATGCGATTGAAGCCAATGGAAACCCGGCAAACGACACAGATAAAGATGGCAGATACGGATCGGGTTCTTTTGTTGATGCAAATGGTAATGGCTTAAATGATTTAGTAGATCCGGCTGCCGGTGGCACGGCGCTTGTTCCTCAGGATAAAGATAAAGATGGCAAGCCAAACTACCTGGATCTGGATTCTGATGCGGATGGTATTCCTGATACCTTCGAAGCCGCATTTTACATTGTCGATGGAGAAAATGATGGTGTAATTGGTACAGGGCCTATTGTGGATGCCGATGGAGATGGTCTCTCGGACTTAAATGACCCGGATTTTGTAGCCGTGAGTACATTGTTTAATCAGGATAGAGATTTCGACGGCTTATCTAACTACCTCGATATAGACGCCGACAACGATGGCATAATCGATAATATTGAAGGTCTTTCTACAAATGGTTATGTTGCGCCAAAAGGTGTTGATACCGATGGCGACGGAATTGATGATGCTTATGATGTCAATAATGGCGGCGTCGCCTCCGGTTATTCGAACATTGATGGTGGAAGTGCGCCGGATTACGTGGATACAGACTCGGAAAATGATGGTTTCAAAGATTGGGAAGAAAATTCGGTAGTAAGCCCTTTGGAGGTAGATAATAAAATTAACCAGACTGGCGCAGCCGGGAGAGACAACATAATGGATGTTTTACCCGATGCGGATAACGATGGATTAGCTGATATTTTCGACAATGATAACAATAATCCAAACATAACAAATTATGCTACAAATGGTGGGCAGACCCCGCTTTCTATGCCTAATACACAAACACCAGGTGGAGATCGTGACTGGAGAAGCTCGACAGATTTTGATAAAGATGGCATTCCTGATGGCATTGATTTAGATGATGATAACGATGGTATTTTAGATACAGTTGAGGGAACTGGAGATGATGATGGAGATGGTATTGCAAATTACCATGATCTTGATTCTGATAATGATGGTATTCCTGACGTTATTGAAGCTGGTGGCTCCGACCCGGATAATAATGGTTTGCCGGGAATTGGGCTTATTGGTACAAATGTAGATGCCAATGGCGTTCCGCTAGCCGCAAATGGAGGCTTAACTCCCGGAGATAAAGATGGTGATGGAATACGTGATTTCCTTGACATCGATTCTGATAATGATGGTGTTTTTGATGTTGTCGAAAACGGCGGGTCAGATCCAAATAACGATGGACGTATTGGTTCCGGTTTGGTAAATGATTTTGATAATGATGGAATTTCAGATCTTGTTGATGATTATAATAATACTACTGGTTCACTTTCTGGCGTACCATCAGGTGTACCGTTAACTGTTCTTGATAATGATGGAGATGGCATACCAAACTACCTTGATATTGATTCGGATAATGATGGTATCCTGGATTCTGTTGAAGGGAAAAACGATACAGACGGTGATGGTATTCCAAACTTTTTGGATATAGATTCTGATGGAGATGGCATTGTCGATAATATTGAGGCGCAAAGTACATCGGGCTACATTCCGCCGTCAGGAATTGATACAGATAGAGATGGTTTGGATAATGCATACGAAGGAAATGGAATTATACCGGTAAATACAGATGGAACAGATGCGCCGGATTATCTCGATTTGGATGCTGATAATGATAATGAGCCGGATTCACTGGAAGCTTACGATACAAATAATGATGGCGTTGCAGATACAATCGCTAGTGGAAATGATGCAGATAAAGATGGATTGGATGATGCTTTCGATGTTAATGATACGCAACTGAATGCATCCAACGGGCAAACGCCAAATTCATTCCCGAATTTTGATACCCCTTCAACACCAGAAAGAGATTGGCGTGAAGATTACAATATTGCGCCAATTGCTACAGTACCAACCAGCTTATCTTTAATCGAAGATACTCCAAAAGTAATCACCGGAATAAGTTTTGAAGATAAAGATGCTGGTAATGCGGCGGTTTCCGTGGTGTTTAGCATTCCGTCAGGGCAGGGAACCATTGATGCAGTAAGCGGAAATGGGGTTGTGGTAACTGGTTCGGGCACTAATGCCGTTTCTCTATCCGGCAATCTTGCAGCTATCAATGCATTTATAGCAGGAGGTACCATAACCTATTCTCCAGCATTGAATTTAAATGGTAATGTTGCCTTAACAACGACCATAAATGATTTAGGAAATACCGGAGGCCCTGCATTAACTGATACTAAAAATATATCGCTTGTTATTCAGCCTGTTGATGATATTCCTGTCATCAACACCGTTGATAAAACAGGAGCTGAGGATGTGGATATTCAATTTACTGCAACAGATTTTAGCACTAAATTTAATGATGTTGATGGGACTTTGGCAAAAGTTCAGATTCTTACTTTGCCCGATGCCAGTGTGGGAACACTAAACCTTAACGGCGTAGCGGTAGTTGCAGGACAGGAAATTTCGGCTATGGATTTAGCAAATTTAACGTTCTCGCCATTCGCCAACTTCAATGGAAATGTAAGTTTTGCATACAATGCAAGTGATGGTGTCGCTTATGCCGCAACAGCCGCTAATGTAAACATCGTAATTACGCCGGTAAATGATTTGCCAGTTATTTCTTCTATAACTAAAACCGGGCAGGAAGATGTTGTTTTAACTTTTACCGCTACAGATTTTACAGATAGTTTTATCGATGCAGACGGACATCCATTAGCTAAAATTCAAATTGTAACCTTACCTCCGGCGGCTCAGGGGATTCTGAAGTTGAATGGTATAGCAATAACATTAAATCAGGAAATCGCTGCAGCAGATTTATCGAAAATTGTTTTTGAACCTGCAGCTAATTTCAATGGTCCGGTAACTTTTAAGTGGAATGCAAATGATGGAACTGCGTACGCAGCAACGCCAAATGATGTGAATATTACATTGATTCCAATAAACGATTTGGCAACATTGGGCGATATCACCAAGACGACTCAAGAAGATGTACCGTTTTATTTTACGCTTAATGATTTTACGGATAAATATTCTGACCCTGAAGGTGTAGCCTTATCTAAAATTCAAATTACAAATTTACCACCGAGCAGGCAAGGAGTATTGTTTTTAAACGGAGCACTGGTAACAAGCGGACAGGAAATTCAGGCTTCAGATATTCCAGACTTGCAATTTGTACCTGGTGCAGATTTTAATGGCAGTACAAGTTTTAACTGGAATGGTTTTGATGGTGCAACTTATGCTGTTGCTGCTAATGTTAACATTACTATCAGTCCGGTTAATGATCTTCCTTTGTTAACCGATATACTTAAATCAGCCCCTGAAAAAACGACAATAACATTTACAATAGCAGATTTTACTTCTGCTTACAACGATGCCGACGGTAGCCCATTGGTAAACGTTAAAATTGTTAGTTTACCAACCAACGGGTTGTTGAAACTGAATGGTGTAAATGTTACTGCGAATCAGGTTATTGCCGCCGCCGATCTCGCAGGCTTAACTTTTGTTCCCGACCAAACTTATAATGGTACAACCAGCTTCAAATGGAATGCTTTCGATGGCACAACTTATGCCTTAACTGATGAAGATGTTATCATTACCTTAACGCCGGTAAATGATCCGCCGGTTGCGGTAAATGATAATGGAAGTGTGGTTGAAGATAATACACTAACGGTTAGCGCAGCAGCCGGTCTTTTATCAAATGATAGTGATGTAGATGTAGGTACCATTTTAAATATAACCGATTTTACCTACCCTGGAATTTCAGGAGTGCCGGTTATCGGTACGCCATACAGCATACCAAATGTGGGTTCCATCACCATAAATGCCAATGGAAGTTATTCATTTACTCCATTAGCAAATTATAGTGGCAATGTACCGGTAATTACTTACACGGTAAGTGACGGAAATGGAGGAACCGCCACGGCAACGCTCACCTTGACTATAACTGCTGTGAATGATGCACCAGTGGCTTCGAATGATACGGCTACAGCAACCGAAGATAGTCAGCTCAATGTTCCTGCGGCAACCGGTTTGCTTGCTAATGATAGTGATCCCGATGGCGACCCAGTTACGGTTAGCAACTACACAATAGCAGGTATAGCAGGGGTACAAGCAACTGGTACGCCATTTCTTATTCCCGATGTTGGTACCATAACCATTTCGGCTGATGGTAGTTATACCTTTGTTCCTGTATTAAATTATAACGGCGCTGTGCCATCAATAACTTATACAATTACTGATGGAACAACTTCCAGCGCTGCGGTTTTAGACATTTTAATTAATGCGGTTAACGACAATCCAATCGCTGTTGATGATAACGTGGTTTCGGATGAGGACCTGGTTATTACAAAAGCTGCTGCAAATGGTTTACTTGCTAATGATAGTGATGTTGAACTTCCGGCAACGCTAGCCGTTACCGATTATATTGTTGCGGGTAATGCCGGCCGGCCGGTAATTGGTACACCATTTACTATTCCATCAGTTGGTACGGTTACCATAAATGCCGATGGTAGTTATTCATTTGTTCCGGTTTTAAACTTTAACGGAACAGTCCCTGTTATAACATATACCATTAATGATGGTAACGGGGGCACAGCAACGGCAAACCTAAACATAACTTATACACCATTAAACGATCCTCCGGTGGTTACAGCCATAACCAAATCGGGAAATGAAGATACAATTATCACCTTTACAACAGCAGACTTTACAGGTCACTACACCGACCCGGAAAACAGTCCGCTGGTTAAAATTGAGGTGGTAACTTTACCTGCAACAGGTACATTGAAACTGAATGGGGTAGCGGTTTTAACAGGACAAGAAATTAATCTTGCAGATTTAAATCAGCTTACTTTCGAGCCCGACTTAAATTTTAATGGTACGGTTAATTTCAAATGGAATGGTTTCGATGGCACGACAAATGCGAATCTGGATGCTGATGTTAACATTACAATAAATGCTGTTAATGATGCGCCCGTTGCCGGAAATGATGTTGGAAGCGTTGTTCAGGGAACCTCATCATTTACGTTAGGGCCACCGGGTTTATTAGCGAATGATTTTGATGCTGATGGAAACCCATTAACCATAACAGGTTTTACGGTTGGTGGAACCGTTGCGACGGTCGGCACACCTTACACCATACCAGGCGTTGGCGATATAACCATCAATGCAAATGGCAGCTACACTTTTGTACCAGTTATAACCTACAATGGAACAGTTCCGGCAATTGTTTATACGGTAAGCGATGGCCAGGGCGGTACGGCAACGGCTTCATTTACGATTACGGTTACCTCTAATAACCAGCCTCCGCTTGCTGTAAATGACGCAATTACAATAAATGAAGATAGCGGAACACTAAACGAAACTTTATTTGGTGGTCTGGGAGATGATTCGGATCCGGATGGAGATCCTTACGCAGTTACTAAATTTACGATAAATGGTATAAGCGGAGATCAGCCGGTTGGCACACCGATAGCTATTCCAAATGTTGGTACTATAACCATAAATGCGAACGGAACTTATTCGTTTACCCCTGAACTTAACTTTAACGGGGCAGTTCCACAGATCACCTATACTATAAGAGACAACCCTGGAAGACCAGGTGCAAGCGCAGGTGAGGCTAGTGCCACACTCAGCATAACAGTTACTCCTGTAAATGATGCACCAGTGGTACTATCAGAAGTAGAAGTGATTCCGGAAGATTCACCAGGACTGAGTAAAAACCTTCTATCAAACGATACTGACGTAGAAGGCTCAGCATTAAGTATAACTGGCTATACAATTGCCGGCAACCCCGGTACTGGTTCTCCTGTTACGGGTACACCATTTACAATTCCTGGCGTAGGCAGTATTACCATAAATGCAAATGGCGATTACACATTTGTTCCGGTATTAAACTTTAATGGTTCAGTTCCTGTTATCACGTACTTGGTAAGTGATGGCACCCTAACCTCAATAGGAACGTTATCTATTAGTGTAAGTCCTGATAACGACGAACCTTTAGTTGCAGATATAGCGAAATCAGGAACTGAAGATACACCTGTTCCATTTACTGCAGCCGATTTTACTGCGAAATTTAGCGATGTTGATGGCAATGCATTAAACAAAATTAAAGTCGTAACGTTACCTGCAAACTGCGTTTTAAGCCTTAATAGCATTCCTGTAAGCATTGGGCAGGAAATAAATGCAGCGGATCTTGCTCAGCTAGTTTTCATTCCTTCAGCAGATTTTGATGGGTTAACAAACTTTAAGTGGAATGCCAGCGACGGAACCGTTTATGCTGCTTTGGATGCAACTGTTACAATTACTATTGGAGCCGTTAATGATGCGCCATTGGTAAATAATGAGGTGGAAATCATCACAGAAGATGCAGTTTCATTGAGCAAACCGGCAGCTAATGGTTTGTTAATTAATGATAGTGATGTTGATGGAAATGCTTTAACAATTACCGGTTACACCATTGCCGGAAATCCGGGAACAGGAATACCAGCCTTAGGTTCGCCGTTTACAATACCACAAGTTGGTACAATAACAATCAATGTAGATGGTAGCTACATTTTTGTTCCTTTAGCAAACTATAATGGTACGGTGCCGGTTATCTCATATATTGTTAACGATGGCCAGAATTTGCCAAATTCTAATTCGACAGCCACATTAACCATTAATGTTACCGCTGTAAATGATGCGCCTATCGCGGTAGACGATGTTGCAACTGTTAATGAAGACGCGATTTTAACGGTTTCTGCGGCAAGCGGATTACTTAGTAATGATAGCGATATCGATGGTCCGCCAATTGCAATAACGGGGTATACCGTAGCAGGCTCAACAGGAATTCCATCAATTGGCTTGCCGTTTGTTATTCAGGGTGTAGGTACCATTCAAATTAATGCCGATGGTAGTTATCAATTTACCCCGGCAACAAATTATAATGGCGCTGTACCACAAATTGTTTATACTGTTAGCGATGGTACATTGACCACTACTGCAGGTTTAACCATAACGATTAATGCCATAAACGACAACCCTTTAGCAAATAATGACGTTAATACCATCGCCGAAGACGGCAGTTTAAATGTTACTGCTTCAAACGGTCTTTTATCAAATGATACAGATGCTGAGAATGATGCCTTAACGGTTACCGGTTTTGCCATAAATGGTGTTGCAGGTTCACAGCCTGTGGGTAGCCAGCTTATAATATCCGGCGTGGGCAGCATTACTATTAATGCCGATGGAAGCTATAATTTCATTCCGCAGGCAAATTATAATGGCGCAGTTCCTGTAATTACTTATCAGATAAGTGATGGAAACGGAGGAACAGCATCAGCCACGCTTACCATAATTGTTACGGCTGTAAACGACCTGCCCATCGCTAATAATGATAGCGGAACAACAAATGAAGATGCCGTTTTGACAAGAAATGCGGCAACGGGTTTATTAGCTAACGACAATGACCCGGATGGAAACACTTTAAGCATTACGGGCTTCAATATAATTGGCATTACAGGTACACAAACGCCTGGAACTGCAGTTTCAATTGTTGATAATTCAGGTGTTGCCGTAGGAACGATTACCATCAACACGGATGGAAGTTATGTATTTACACCTGCGCCAAATTATAACGGTATAGTTCCACTAATATCTTATACCGTATCCGATGGAAATGGTGGTTCTGCAACCGCAATTTTAACTATCGATATCCAGCCTGTAAATGATATTCCGGTAGCAAGCTCACCTGCAATTGTTACGGCCGAAGATACTCCGCAAAATGGTGTTATTACGGCAACCGACGGCGATGGTGATGTATTATCATTCAACCTGACTGTAGCTCCGGTAAATGGAAGTGTGCTTTTAAACCCCGATGGTACCTATACCTATACTCCAAATCCTGATTATAGTGGGCCAGACAGTTTTACGGTAATGGTTAATGATGGAAATGGTGGAGCCGCTTCAGTAACTGTTTTGATTACCGTTACCCCTGTAAATGATGTGCCTGTTGCAAGTTCTCCTTCGGTATTAACTACAGAAGATACGGCTAAAACCGGTATAGTAACGGCGAGTGATGCAGATGGCGATGCATTAACCTTTACCTTAACAACTCAACCGGCAAACGGGCAGGTTGTGATTGATGCAACCGGTAGCTACACGTATACGCCAAATAACAATTTTAACGGTGCTGACAGTTTTACAATTACCGTAAGTGATGGAAAAGGCGGCACTGCCGTTGTTAATATTCCGGTAACAGTTGCCCCGGTAAATGACATTCCTGTTGCTTCTTCGCCTGCCGTTATTACATCTGAAGATACGCCTGTTGGTGGAAAAATTATTGCAAATGATGTTGATGGAGATCCGCTGATCTATGTTATCAGTTCACCTGCAAGTAACGGAAATGTCGTTTTAAATGCTGATGGTTCTTACACATATACGCCAGATACCAACTTCAATGGTTCAGATAGTTTCAAGGTAACTGTTGATGATGGCATGGGCGGTACAACAGATGTTACTGTTCTGATAACTGTTACTCCGGTTAATGATAATCCTGTAATTTCAGCTCCGGCAGTAACAACACCAGAGGATACAGCAGTTAATGGTTCAATCGCTTTCAGCGATGCAGATGGCGATTCATTAACCATAACCGTTACTACACCTCCGGCAAATGGTACGCTGGTTTTAAATCCCGATGGAACCTACACTTACACCCCAAATGCAAATTACAATGGCGCAGATAGCTTTACGGTTGCGGTTAGCGATGGAAAAGGCGGAACAGCTACACTAACAGTACCAGTTTCGGTTACCCCGGTAAATGATAACCCTGTAGCAACAGCACCTGCTGTTATTACCCCGGAAGATACGGCGGTGAGCGGTGCAATTACTGCAACCGATGTTGATGGCGATGTGCTGAGTTTTGCAATAAGCGCACCAGCTGGCAACGGAACAGTTATTGTTAATCCTGACGGCACATTCACCTACACACCAAATGCAAACTTTAATGGTAGCGATAGCTTTAAAGTTAATGTAAGTGATGGAAAAGGCGGTGTAACTGAGGTCACAATTTTAGTTACGATAACTACGGTTAACGATAATCCTGTTGCTGGCCCGGTATCTGTTACCACAAAAGAAAATATAGCAACATCAGGTAAATTAACAGCAAACGATGCAGACGGAGATCCGTTAACATTTATCCTGGCAAACCCACCTGCAAATGGTACTGTAGTTGTTAATGCTGATGGAAGTTACACTTACACGCCAGCTAAAGATTTTGTTGGTTCAGATACGTTCTCCGTTACCGTTAGCGATGGAAAGGGTGGAATTACCACAATAAATGTGAATGTAACGGTAACGCTGGTTTCTGCTCCATCGTTTACTTTAACTAAAGCGGCAACAAATACAGTAAGCAAAGTTGGCGATATAATTAGATACAATATTATCTTAACAAATAATGGAAATGTTGTACTCAGCAATTTGGTTGTGAGTGATGCGGGTGCTGATGCAGGTTCAATTTCACCTTCCGTTATTGCGACATTATCACCAGGTGCTTCGGTAACAGTTACCGCAACCCACACCGTTTCTCAGACAGAAGTTAATTCAGGCTCATTCTCTAATCAGGCGAGTGCGACCGCCAACACAACGGATGGAACTGTGGTTACTAAACCTAAATCTGATAACCCTGCAACACCAGCGCCGGATGATGCAACGATAACAATTATAAATCCAGCTTCAACCATAACATTGGTTAAAACAGGAACCGTTACGGCGAATGGAAATGCTATCACCTACAACTTTACAGTTAAAAACGCTGGAAATGTTAGTCTTAATGCAATTAATTTGGTTGATGCCAAGCTTGGTGTTAACAAGGTAATTGCAGCACAACTTGCGCCAGGTGCAACCGTTACAGAAAGCGTTATTTATACTTTGAGTCAGTTAGACAAGGATGCCGGCACGATTACAAATACAGCAAACGTGAGTGCGCAAACGCCTGCAAATAATACCGTTTCGGATATTTCGGGAACAGCCGAGAATAATGATTTGCCAACAATTACCACAATTCCTTTAAATGGTTCAATTGTAATGGTAAAAACCGCTGCTTTTGTTGCTAACAAAATCACTTACACATTTACCATAAAAAATAATGGTAACGTTAGTCTGAACAACATCAGTTTAACAGATGCTAAACTCGGTATAACGAACAAAGCGATAATTGTACCGGGTGGTTTGGCCCCGGGCGGTTCGGTGGTAAATACCGAAGTTTATACTTTAACCCAGGCCGATAAAGATTTAGGAAGCGTAAGCAACACAGCTACGGTAAAAGCAACAACACCGGCAAGTGCAACTGTAAGTGATGTCTCCGGAACTGCTGATGGAAATAATACTCCAACGGTAACCAGCTTCCCTAAATCGCCTGTAGCGTTTGATGATCGGGCCGAAACAAAAGCAAACAGCCCTGTAATTATCAATGTTCTTGCAAATGATGATCCTGGTAACTCTACGTTGGATCAGCTAACGGTGGAAATTGTATTGCAGCCGCAATATGGTACGGTTAAAGTGAATCCAGACGGGACGATAACTTACACACCTAATCCTGGCTATACAGGTACCGATTCATTCCAGTATCGGGTTAAAGATGCTTTTGGCTATTACACCAATGTTGCAACCGCAAACCTTAACTCGAATTTCTTTGATGTTAAAGTACCTAACTTATTTACGCCAAATGGCGATGGTGTTAACGACGTTTTCGAAATCAGAGGATTGAATCAATACCAGGATAATGAGCTAACAATTGTAAACAGATGGGGTAATGAAGTCTTCAAACAAAAAGGCTATCAAAATACCTGGAGTGGTGAAGGCTTAAATGAGGGCACATATTATTACCTGTTGAGGGTAAAAAGGGCGGGAAGTAATCAATATGAAGTACTTAAAGGCTATGTAACTTTAATCAGGGCCTTTAAAAAATAGTTTTAAGTGGAGTTTTAGCGGGCTCCACTTTACGCAAATAGATTTACGATGAAGAAACTAATATTTTTGATATCAGGATTGATTTTCTTGCTTATAAAACCTGTTTCAGCACAGCAGGATGCGCAATTTAGTCAGTATATGTTTAATGGAATTTACATTAATCCTGCTTACGCAGGTTACCGCGAGCAGTTAAATTTGCATGCTTTTTATCGCAGTCAATGGACGGGTATTGAAGGTGCTCCAAAAACGATGTCGCTCGCTGTTGATGCCATCGCCAATGATGGCAATGTAGGATTAGCATTTCAGGTTTCTAGTGATAAACTTGGTGCGCAGCGTAATCTTTCGGCTTATGCCAGTTATGCATACCGCATCAGAATGAATGCCGATGGCTCATCGAGATTGGCATTCGGAATCAGCGCCGGAGCAGTACAACTCGGTATTGATGGCGCTTTATTAAACCCTAATGATCCTGAACCTTTTCAACCGGTTGGCTTCCAAAGTACAGTTGTACCTGATGCCAGAGCAGGAGTTTATTATTCAGATAATCGCTTTTATGCCGGCTTTAGTGTCGATAACTTGGTGTCACAATACATAGATATAGACAGATATGCCTTTATTCCTCAGCCAAAACCTCATTATTATTTAACTGCAGGAACATTGATTCCATTATCGACCGATGTTTTGCTTAAACCTTCTGTTTTATTGAAAGACGACCGTGGCGGACCAACAAGTTTAGATTTGAACGCATTTTTTATTCTGGCAGAAAAATTCTGGGTTGGTGGTTCTTACCGTACAGGTATAAAACTGTACGACAAATCCTATCTGCAAAAAGACCTTACACCCGTAAATTCTGCGGTGGCCGCCATACAGGTTTTTCCTTCGCCAACGCTGCGGATTGGCTATGCCTACGATTTTTCTATTGGTCCATTGCAGGGTTACAGTAGTGGTACCCACGAAATTTCTATTGGGTATTTTTTCAATAGGAAAAACACAAGAATGTTAACGCCAAGGTATTTTTAGCATGTACGAGAAAATGAAAAAATCTTTACAGTTCCTTATATTAAATTTTGTATTTATTTCGATAACGCAATTCGCGAATGCGCAGTATGTACTTAAGGAAGCTGATCAGCAATATGAATTATTTAACTACAATAAAGCTATTGATTTATATGAGCAGGCTTACAAAAAGAAGAATACTTTGCATGCTGCAGAACGCTTAGCAGCAGCTAATAAAGTGCTTGCTAATTATGTTCAGGCCGAAAGTTGGTATGCTACGGCTATAAAAATGCCCGAAAGTAAAAATGAAAACGTTTTAAATTATGCAAAAATGCTTCAGCAGAACGCTAAATTCTCTGAAGCAAAATCACAATATGCCGCCTATTTTGAAAAAGAGAAAAATATAGATGAAGCCATAAAAAGTAATTTACTGGCCTCTTGTGATTCGGCGCTAATCTGGATGAAAAACCCCAAGCAAATTTCCATTAACAATCAGAATTTGCTGAATAGTACGCAGGCAGACTGGGGAAGTTCTACCTATCAAAACGGCATCGTGTTCACCTCCGATAGGGAGAATAAGAATATCAATACCAGCACAAAAAAACCTTTCTTAAAATTTGATGGAAACAGGTTGCCTGATAAAAATATTTATGGGTGGACAGGTAATGCTTATCTGAAACTATACTGGCAGCAAGGAAACGATAGCGTGCAATTATTCCCGCTAAAAACCAATACGGATTACCACATTGGGCCCGCAAGTTTTACTGCCGATGGAAATTTAATGTACTTTACATTAACCAGAATTCCTGATAAAATCAGCGGAAAGCTAAGTACCATCAACATCGAAATTTACAGCAGTTCAAAAGACGGAATGGGGGTTTGGAGTACACCAATATCTTTCGATTACAATAAAGCTAAGGAATATTCTGTGGGCGATCCATTTATTACGCCCGATGGCAGTCGCCTGTATTTTGTTTCGAATATGCCTGGTGGTATGGGTGGAACAGATATTTATTATGTAGATAAAGAAAGCAATGGTAAATGGGGAAATCCAATAAATGTAAAGGCTGTAAATACGCAGGGAAATGAGCGCACACCATATTTGGATGGCGCCCAGAATTTGTACTTTTCGAGTGATTTTAGAATTGGAATGGGCGGACTTGATATTTACAAGCTTCCGAAAAATATGGATGATAGTAAGCAGATTGTTAATCTGGGTTATCCAATTAATTCGCCTCAGGATGACTTTGCCTTCAATATAAATTCTGAAGATGGTACGGGCTATCTGTCATCAAATAGATTTGGCGGTGTAGGTAGCGACGATATTTACAAAGTAGCTGGCACTAATTTTTATGCCATAACACTAACCGGAAAAGTTTATAACAAAAAAACAAATGAGCCAGTTTCCGGCGCTGTGGTCAGTTTGGCCAAGATTAACGGAGACTTTTTAAAAGTTGAAACAGATGAAAACGGTTCTTTTAATTTTAAACTTGATAAAGAGTCTGATTTTAATTTAAGTGGCGAAAAAACCAGTTACAGGTCTCAGGTAATTCATTTATCTATAAAGGGATTAAATGCGTCTGAAACCATAAGAAAAGATTTATTTATAGAGCCGGTTGAGCTTAATAAAGCCATTAAACTCGAAAATATTTTTTACGATTTTGATAAATGGGCGATTCGCGATGATGCCGCTATGGCGCTTGATAAATTAGTATTGGTGTTGAAAGAGAATCCAACAATATGGGTTGAGCTCGGTTCGCATACCGATAGCAGAGGCGATGAAGCCTACAATCAGGCATTATCGCAGAAAAGGGCCGAATCTGCTGTGCAATATATTATTTCTAAAGGCATCAACAGAAATAGAATAACTGCTAAAGGTTATGGAGAAAGTAAACTCCTGAACAAATGCGCTAATGGTATGAGTTGTACAGATGCTGAACACCAGTTAAACAGAAGAACCGAATTTACAATCGTAAAACAGTAATTCATTTATTTTTGAATTTAATTAGTTCTTGTTAAAAAAAGTATTGAAAATCGATTTTAAGAAGCTGATTATGTAGCTTTGTTATCATGTCTGATGATAAGGCTCAAATAAATGACGATTATTACCACTTAACCGCTCTAAAATCGGGTGATGGGGATGCTTTTGCAATTCTTTATTCAAAATATAGCAGAATTTTATTGCCGAAATTAAAAAGGATGGTAAAAATACCTGAAGTCGTTGATGAACTCATGCAGGATGTTTTTTTAAAAGTCTGGATTAACAGGGAAAATATCGATTTGAATAAACCCTTCCAAGCCTGGGTCTATGTTATTGCGCAAAGAAGCATTTTCGATTATTACCGTAGGCTTGCTTTAGATAAAAAAATGCAAGCTCACCTGTTGGAAAGTTTTGTTGAGTTTTATGAACAAACAGAAGACTACATTTTGAACAAAGAACGTAATCAGCTGCTCATAAAAGCTATGGAACAGCTCCCGCCACAACGACGTGAAGTTTTTCGATTGTGTAAAATTGAAGGCAAAAGCTACAAAGAAGCTGCCGAGTTAATGTCTATAAGTTCATCAACAGTAAGTAAGCAGTTGGTTTCTGCAGTAAAGTCAGTTAAATATTATGTCTTTTTTCATTCTAAGGAATTCCTTTTATTCTGCATTGCTACCTATTTTCGAAATTAATTTCGCTCAATAAAACATCTAAATCTTCCGTTTTCTCATTTAAAAAGGCGTTTTTCTTATTCGAATCGCCTTATCGGGTTTTTGTTAAAAAAAAATTAAATCTGAGTAGTGTCTTTTCACTTCTCGCCCGTATTTATATATAGACGACCATGGAAGAACCCTTATCATCAGCAGAATTATTTAATAGGTTTATAAATAACCAGATTACCGCTCAGGAACTTGAACAAGTTATCGGCTACTTCGGTACCGCTGATGAAGTGGAATTAAGGTCGCTTATTTCAGTTGCAATGTCAAAAGAAACAGATGATTTAACGGATGAAACTGAAAGATTGGATGTCATTTACCATGCCATTTCACAGAAGATTTTCGATGTCCCCAAAGTGAAAACTGCGTCTGTATTTAAGTTGAATTGGTTTGTTAAGATTGCTGCAGCATTATTATTAATATCGGTTTTCGGATTGATAATTTACAACCTGAACAAAAACGGCTACAAAATAAAACCAGGAAGTTCTGAAGCATCAATTCAGCTGGCTGGAAATACAAGTAAAATGATTGCGGGAAAGGATACTGTGGTTTATAAAAATGCAGGTGTTAAAATCATTAACCGTAAGAATGGAACCTTGATTTATTATGCGATGAACGCTGACTCATCAACAGCGTCGGTAATGAATACTGTAGAAACCCCCAATGGCGGAGAGTACCGTATTATTCTTAGCGATGGCTCAGTTATTATGCTTAATTCGGGTTCGAAAATTAGCTTTCCACTTGCTTTTAGAGGTAATTTCAGAAAAGTATCTCTAAGTGGTGAAGCGCTTTTTGAAGTGACTAAAAATCCAAAGAAACCTTTTATCGTAGATGTAGAAGGAAATTCAATTCAGGTATTGGGAACCAAATTTAACGTGAGCAATTACCGTGAAGACGGAGCAACAATTGCGACGCTTTTAGAAGGAAGCATTCGCTATAATTCGAAAAACAATGATCAAGTAATCTTAAAACCAGGCCAACAGATTGTCGACCAACAGGGTGTAGTATTGCTTAATGAAGTTGATGCATCCGACTTTATCGCCTGGAGTAAAGGTGATTTTCTCTTTAGCGATGTCCCATTATCTGTTGTTATGCAAAAACTTGGAAGATGGTACAATTTTGAAACCGACCCTAAATCTTTTCCGGCAAAAAATATCTATATGAAAATATCGCGGCACGCCGATATTTCTGAAGTGCTTAGTTCTCTCTCAAAAGCAACTGATTTAAAATTTGAAATTAAAGAAAATAAAATACTACTAAGGGAGTAGTGCAAATACAATTAAATTTTCAACTAAACCAACCAAACAATTTATGACCAATTTTTACTACCGCCTTGTCCCGAAGGGACGTGGGTATTTATTGCATCAAGTCTTCTTTTTCCTGTTAATCGTATTTTCGGTTTTCGAGGTTAGGGCGCAGGATAGTATGCAACTCAGTTTCTCAAACGCAACATTAAACAACGTAATATCCCGGGTTTCTGCAAAAACGGGCTACGAATTTGTGTACGACGCTGAACTGGTGAGGCGTGCTAAACCAATTAACTTTAGCATTACTACTGGTGATGTTAAACTTATTATGGATGAAGTGGTAAAAGACCAGAATTTCAGTTATGAAATCACTTCAAATAAGACAATTATTCTTAAAACCATTAAAGCAGGTGCGGATAACGAATACGTCATCCATGGAATGGTGACCGATAGCATAGGCGGGGCTCTTCCAGGCGCATCAGTAAAGATAAGAGGAACGAATAAGTACGTTATCACTGATGGAAACGGGCACTTCAATCTTAATTTGAGCAACCAAAGCAACGTGCTGGAGGTTAGTTATATTGGGTATCTTTCTGCTACACAAAGTTTTGATCGTAATGCCGCCTTAAAAGTAGTTACCATCAAACTTAAGCCAAACGCATCATTACTAGCTGAGGTTGTTGTAAATGGTTTCCAATCGCTTAGTCGGGAGCGTTCAACTGCTGCAATTGTTAAAATAGATAATAAAACACTAAACGAAAATATCCCTACCGATATTTTAAGTGCGCTTGAAGGCAGGGTTGCCGGCTTGGCTTACGTTAAAAATGTTAATGGTCAGGGTAGCGATCGTCCGGTGCTTCGTGGCCAGGGAACCTTTTCCCTAAGTGATGTTGGTACAGAACCACTGGTGGTTATAGACGGTTTACCAAGTGAAACCACATTAGATCAAATAAATCCT
>Ga0160472_100660_pt1 | contig 17152 bp, 22 predicted proteins | sample HID1973M_E11MG_FD_108267 | JGI IMG/M metagenome (GOLD analysis project Ga0160472, IMG submission 108267) | Enriched mosquito-associated microbial communities from UW Madison campus, WI, USA - HID1973M_E11 MG | ecosystem: Host-associated > Arthropoda: Insects > Digestive system > Unclassified ... | reverse complement strand
CCGAGGCTTCGCCGCCTTCTGGACGAAACTATTCAGCTTGCTCGGGTCCTCGACGAAATCGAGAATGGCGTCGGCCGCATCCTTGAGACGCCCCCCACCACCGGCGCTGTTTACGAGTGCCGTAAGAACGTCGCCCTTCACGCGGTGACTCTCGGCCGTCATGCGGAACTGCTGAAGCGCACGCCCTGCTTCCGCCGTGGCGCCCGAAACCTGCTCCTGAATCGCTGCATGCCGCAGGATCGCCTGCCGGAACTGCCCCATTAGCTCATCGCCGGGATTATCGAGACGCTGGATTCGACGAGCGAGGTTCACCAGTTCATTGCCGGACTTCGCGAGGATCTGACGTGCCGCCAAAGCCTCTTCGGCATTCAGGGCCTGGCCTTTGCGTCGGGAAAGCAGCTGATCGGCAGTCATTCCCAACTCGACAGCGAGGCGCTCCGTCTCTGCCTGCGTCACGCGCCCACGGGTCGCCGCGTCAAAGCCGACGCGAGCATTCACCTGCACCAACGCGCGCTTGATGTCCTGCGGCGTATCGAGGTTCTCCAGACGGATATTGCCCGCGAAGTCGGGCCCGCCATCCGGCCATTCCTCATAGGCCATCGCGGGAGGGACGTTCGCGGCGATGTCCGCCTCGGTCGCGGGAGCGCTGCGGTCCTCGACAAGAGCGGCCCCGTCCTGAGCCGCACGATCGACGACATGGCGTTGCTCCTGCGCGGCGTAGAAGCGATCCATCTCGGGCAGGTCTTCGAGGCGAAACGCCCGATTGCTGCCTCGGCTGGTATTGTCGAGCGCCTCTAGGAACTGGTTGATCGTGGGACGCTCGGGCGATTCCGGGAAATAACCCTGCTCCCATGCTCGCCGCGCTGCCTCGTCAAGCGTCATGCCGCTCTCTGCAACCAGGCGACCGAAACGCTGTTCGCCCCGCGCGAAATCCAGATCGCGCCCTTTGTTGTCCAGCGCCATCGCCGCAAGGTCGCCGGTATCGTCGCGGAGACCACCTTGTGTGCGAAGCCACGTCACCAGATCAAGCGGGCCACGCTTGGCGATTGTCTTGCCAGGACTGGTCAGAGACGGAATTGAGCGGCTTCCAAGTTCCTGCATTTCGTCCGGCGATCGCACCGGCGCGAAGCGCCCCTTCTCGATGCTGACAGCTTCGTCGAGCGAGCCGACTTCATTGGAGGAAATGGGCAGCACATCGGACGGCCGCATTCCCTCGACCCGAGCTTGAAGTTCCGCTTCGGGTAGCCGCTCGCCCAAAGGTCGCGGCTTGACTGTCGCCGCCACCGTGTCGGGCGAGACGACAGACGGTGAGGGGGTTGCTTCCTGCGCCGCATAACGCTGGCGGATGTCATTCACCGCTTGATCGATAGGGTAATCCGCACCGACACGATTGAGCGTGTCCCGCACATCGCGCTCAATCTCGGGACTGCGCGAGGCGATGTCTTTCAGTTCGTCGAGATAGGGTGCAATCGCCTGCCGAGCTTCCGCGCCGGTCGGGGCACTTGCGCTCGTAACCTGATCGAGCGCGACGCCTTCTGCTTCCTCACCGCCTGTCTGAGCCGCGCGACGACTGCCTGCCGCCAGGCGCGGTAGGATAGCTTGGCCAGCGGCAGCCGTTCCATAACCAAGTAGTGCCCCCGCACCTGCTCCCACAGCAGCGCCGGGGAGCCGTTCGAGCGCATCCCCCTCGCCGCCACCAAAACCCGCCAGACCACCTTCCACGCTGCCGGCCGTCGCCAGACGCCCCCGGACAGCAGCCTTAGCAGCCGCCTCCGCAGCGAACCGCGAACCGCCCTCCTGAAGCACCTTGCGCGCAGCCGCGAGGCCCACGCCTTCGATCGTCGCACCGGGCAACGCAATGCCGCTCGCAAGCTGGCCACCTGTTCGCGCCCACGAATGGTCCGCATCGTCATGACCAAGGATCGACCGATTCTGATCGAGGTTGTTCCAGAGGATATCCCCGAAACGCCGATCGCTGTTCCAGAGGCTTTCGCGTCCCTCAGTCGTGCCGAGCGTGTCAACGACCGCGCCCATCTCGTCGAGCATGTTGATCGGATCGGCGGCGCCACGCAGGAAAGCACCCATCGAACCGTCGCCGGGATCGGTCAGGACGCGCGGCGCCTGCCTGTAAATGATGTCGTCGCCGATGGGCACATCGGGGTGAGCTTCGCGGAAGGCCACGAACTTCTCGACAGCTTTGGGATCGGTCTCGAACCCGTTGGCCTTCGCGAAATCGAGAAAGTCGGAAACCTTGGTGGCGCGGTCCTTGTGCAGGGCCGCCCATTTCTCTGCGATGTCGGGGCGCAGTCCCTGAAACGGAGTCGGTTCGTCCCACATGACGGCGATGCTGTTTCCATACTGCCCTTCCTCGGGCTTGGCCCAGGGATCGGGGACGCCTTTGCGGTAATCGCCCGGCGTCTGGAATTTGCCGGCATGAGCGCCGCGACGATTGAGACGCGCAAGGCGCTCGGCCTCCATGTAATCGTGCAGACGCTGCGGGTCGTCCGTGAGATAATCCGGCGTCGCAAGGGCCATGCCTCCATCCAGCATGGACCGTCCAACGTCGTTGTCTCCGCCTGCCGTGACGACCGGACGGCCATAGGTCAAACTGCCTGTTGCAGTGACAGGGATACCAGGGGTTACGAAGTTACCGAGCGCATTCTTTGATTGAGTGCCCAGCGCATAGGCGCCGGATGCTCGATAGCCCGGCTGGGTCAGCTCGAAGGCGTCAACGCCCAGAAGGCGACCATTGCCACCAGTGGAGATCTGGAAAGTATCGCCGTCATGGACCTTGCCGGTCGCAGTCAGATGCTCCGGCGCGTCCTCAAACTCGTCGAACGCATCAGCCTTGGGCGGGCGCTTGGATGATCCTTTCCGTGCCCGACGTGGAGCGTCCTGAAATTCGGCCCAGAGATCGCTCACCGCACCTTCACTCGGCCATCAGGCGTGCGAAAAACGGTCCCCGCCGGCAGTGCTCGGGCCTCTTCTGGCGTCCGGACGCTTACCACGCGGGCACTACCCCGCCCTCGTCCGCCTCCGGTCTCCCGCAACCGTTTGTCGGTCATGTCCTGTCCACGGCGGCGATCCGTCGAGGTGATATTCTGACCGCGCGCAATGAGCCCTCGCCGCGCAGCACGATCTCCGATCAGGCTATCGGTATTCCGATCCGCGCGCTCATTGTCCTCCACGTCGTCCGCAACGTCCCATTCAAGACGGTCGCGACGATCGAGAGCGGCGAGCTGATCTTCGGCTTCAGCGGCGCGCATCAGGAGAGCGCGAATGCCCTCAGGTCCCGGATAGTTCTGCGGAACACCCTCCTGCGGCACGTCGATGCCGATCTCGGCAAGCCGATCCGCAAAGCCCTTCTTCGCCGCTTGGTAGCTCGCTTCGTCAGTCGCGCCGCCAAGCTGCTGTGCAGCCCATCCGTAGGCCTCGCGCACGACCTTGATACGCTTGAGCGCGTTGTCCCGCATCTCGGAATCGATTTCCATCGCCCTGACCGGATCAGCCTGCCACATGCGCAAAAAGGCCGCATCTCGGGCATTGGAGGGCTGCGGCTGATCGGGTTGGCCGGGCCCAGTCGATTGCGGCACGACAGCATTGGTGTCGCCTAGTTCGCCTGAGCCCGTCGGCTGGGCTGCGCCGGGAGGACCGTATGCGGCGAGCGCGCTGCGAAAGGTCTCGCCGCGCTGGAAATCTTGCTCCTTGTGCTGGAAGTTACGGAGAGCGAAGGCCCGGCTGGGATCGAGGGTCAGAAGCGCGTTGAAGGCGTGCGGATCGTCTGGCGCCGCGATTGCCGCCGCGAGCGCGTTTTCCGTGTCTTGCTGACGCCTGATCGTGCGGCCGGTATTGAAGCCGTCCATCAACAGCGCATTGAAATTTGGAAGGGGATTCAGATTGCCGAAGTTCGCGGGCATGCGGGCCTCCGAAACGGATCAGTGGATAGACGGCAGGAACGGACGCTCGCTGCTCACGCCGAGGGCCTGCGCGACATATTCCGCGAGCACGGTCCAACCGAACGGGGTGAAAAGCTGACTGAGCATGTGGTTGGGGACATGACAAAGCGCGTCCCATGCATCGATCGGATCGATGCCGTAGTGACCCGCAATTTCGTGCGCGAGGCACTTGCCCGTCATGACCATTTCTTCATGTCCTGGATCACCGGCTTCGGGCGGTCCTAGCAGGATCTCCTCAATGATCGACTGAGGCCGCAGAGCTTTAGCGATCAGCTCGCCGATGCTGGGCTCGCTCATGCTGCCTCCATCACTTCGCGCCGCAGAGCCGACCGCAGCAGCTCAGAGAGCGACATTCCCTCGCGCTGGGCCTTGGCCTGAGCAGCAGCCAAGAGCCGAGCATTTGCGCGGAAATGAACCGGTACATCGTGCACGTAGGATCGCATGAATGGCCTCCAGAACGGTCAGTAATACTTACCTAATTGCGTGACAAATGTCCAACAGAAAAGGCCATATCGGCCCTATATTCCCGGAGGCATCAGGAACGATGGCGTATACTGCGGTGCGGTCCCTCTTGCCCGTCCTACAGTCGATGAAGCTCTCGACGCATCACCGCTTTCGCTTCACCGTCCACACCAAGCCCGAAATGCTCGTTATCAATGCCGCCAGCGCGGTCACCATCTGCGAATCCAACACAATCATGGGGCACCTCCGAAGAGGGTGGGCCATCTTTCGGGCGTGTAGGACAGAAGTTTTTGCAGACGCCTCCCGACGCGCCTTGGTCAGCCGCATCACATGAAGCTTCAACCGCTAGCACCACGGCTCCCGTCGACCCGTCCAGGTTCTCGCAAGACCTTCGCTCACGAGCACGTCACCAAGTGACTGGCCGCCGCGAACCAGCACGCGAAGCTTCCGCCCATACTTATCCGCATCGCGATCACCGACGGGCTGAACTTCAAACGGGCCAGCATTGACCAGTTGGAGCAGCCTTTGGGTCGCGCGCTGGCCTAGAGCAAGCTCGGCAGCGCACTTCGGATCATGAGTTTCGGGCGTGTCGATATCCGCCACCCGGATCTTCGCGCCGTCGAGCCAGATCGTATCGCCGTCAACGACGCAGTTGGTGCCGCCCCCTGTATGGCAAAGGGCGAAGTTCCGTTGCACCGTCTCGGTGGTTAGAGTGGCGACAAGCGCATTGCGTCCCTCCGTGCTACCGGCAGGCGAAAGCAGCACCGCCGCACTACCCAAGCCGCCGAGCAGCACGCCCCAGACGGCGTACTTCCATACAGGAGGCGCGCTGCGCTTGACCGGCGCCCGTCTTTTCCCGGTGTAAACCTGCCATTCGTCAGGCAGGCGTGTGTTTCGACTTCTGCGGCGGTTCACGGGCGATCCTTATAGCTCGAGCACAATGAGACCACTGAGCATACCGGCAACACCCGCCCTGTCACCGTGGACAGTCAACGATCGACCAGATTTGGCTTTTTCGGATGGTGTGCCATCGGGGTATGTGATCGGCGACTAGCTGGAAACTGGAAATTAAAGTCGATAGAGCAAAACTGTTGGGAGTCAGGGGGAAATTGGGGTGGGCTATTCGGACATCATGTCCGCACTCGCGCGAGTGCGTCTGGAGCAATGGTTGTTTGTTACCATTGTGATCGCCGGCGTTTTGGGCATCGTATTCGAGTGGCGCTCCGATCCCGACGAGTCACCGCTCACTATCAAAGATTTTGACGACCCTTGGGGTAACCCACTCGACGAACGGCCGCGAGCTGCTGAGGAGCGGTGCGACGTCCAAAGTCCCGCGGACGAACCTGCGACGGGTGAGTCAAGCGATCAAAATGGGCTGTCCACCCCGACATTGCGATGCCGGAGTAGACGAGGCTAGCGCTTATCCGTTTTCGGCGCCCACTGCCGGGGGCAAGATTGGCTCGGTTGATTCTGCCTTCTCTTTCCCGTCCAGTTCGCGCACTCGCGCGACGAACGAGAAGCGCTTGCGCAGGCCGAGGATCGGCTTTTCGATCATGTGCCAGGAGAAGGCTGCGAAGAGGACTATCATCGGCAAAGCGAGTGCAAGCTGCCCAAGGGGCGACTTCACCATCGGAAAGGAAGCCGCCATGGCCTGCTGTAGGGGCATTCCATAAAGGTAGATGCCATACGAATAGTCGCCCTTGCGAAAAACCGGGAGGGTCGGCAACTCGGTCACGCCTAAGAAGGCCGTGATATAGACCAGTGGCGGCGCGGCAATGAGCGACAGCACCGGCATGCTCAGTACCTTACTTGGGCCCAATGCCGCCAGCACGCCGCACAATAACAAGCAGCCGATGAATAAGGGCCAGCTATAGGGAATGCGGTCGCGCGCCTGAAAGATGAAAATGCCGAGCAGGAAACCGACGTAGAGCTTGGCGCTTTTCTGGATAAGGAGGAAGTTGACCGCCTTTCCGTAGAAGCCCGTGTCGGGCACGCCGATCACGAAATAGAAGAACAGGCCAAGCGCCATGAACGCTACCGCGCTGGCCAGGGTGAACGAGGCGTTCCTTGTGACACCCAGCAGAATGATCGCAGACATGATGACGTAGCAGACGATCTCGTGCGGGACGGTCCATAGTGACCAGTTCACGGCGTCTACCCGGTTAAGGTCGAACACTCCGGGGAGGTGATAATTGATCAGCCCGACGATGTTGGTCAGGTAGTGATAGGTCTGCGGGTGCGCGAAATAGTCAGCCAGCGGGAGGCTTGTGAAGATTGCGCCGAGCACGAAGGCCGAGAGGGCAATCTCGACCGCCAGCGCAGGAACGATGCGAAGCCCGCGATTGATTAGAAAGTCCTTGAGGTTGAGTCGTTGGGCGCTCCCCGTGATCAGGAACCCGCTCAGTGCGAAAAACATGACGAGGATGGCATACCCAATGAACCAGACGCCGGGCGCGCCATCGAGCCACACTGCATTTCGCGCCACGCTGAAGCTGTGCCAGGCCACGACCGACACGGCCAAAGCCACGCGCAAGAGATCAAAGCCGGGAGCGATGCCGGAGTAACGCTCCAGCTTGCCGCCAATCGTAATCATAATTGAGGACCCCACTCGCTGCCGAACAGCATGATGTCGCCACGAATCGCGACTAACTTCGCAGATGCAGCAAAATTTCGTCGGTAAGACAATGCTGTTCGCGAGGGCATAGCTTTAGCGACGGGATGTGCTTACCGCGTTAACGCCTCTACGAATTGTCAGAACCCTGAGCGCAGGCCCAAAGTTCGCGCTCATCGACCATGTTGCGGAAGCGAGCCAGGCGCACTCGATCCCGAACTGCGCTTGCTCCAAAGCTCCGGCGTCCGTTCCATCAGCATCAGCTCGGGGGGGAAGCATCGGTCCTGAAAGGCTCTCACGTCGTCCAAGGAGCCATGCAGCCATCGATCATATTCGTCGGCATGGAGTAGCACCGGCATGCGGTCATGGACCTGGGCGACGAAGTCGTTGCACTCGGTCATCAGCCCTGAATACACAGGCCCCCATTCGTCGCTCTCGCGCCACATGCCTGCCCAGGCGAAGATCGGACGATCCTTGAGCGTGAACCATGTGCGCGTTTTCGAGCCGGCCGCACCTTCCGCCTCACAGAAGCCGGTGAGCGGTATGATGCAGCGATTGGCCGGGCTGCCGGCGATCAGCTTCCACGGGAAAGCGTCGATGCGCGCGATGTTGTTGACCGGCTTCGGCTTGCTGCCCGGCTTCATCGATTTGAGACGAATCGGGAAGCCCCACGTCATGGCCTGAATTACGCGGGAGCTGTCCTGCTCCCGAACGACCAAGCCCCGTCCACCCGGATAGACCTCCGCTTCTCCAGCATTGAGGCTTGGCGGACGCATCGCCGAAAACTCGTCCTCGATCTGGTTTGCGGGGGTGGTAAGGCGGTACAGGTTGCACATTGCCGCAGTCTGCCTCCTGCCGGTCAACGGCGCAACGGGCTCCCCAATGCCGTCAGTTCAGCACGAGCTCGAAGACAGTCTGTCCGGCGCTAAGTAGGCCCAAATCGATGCGAGACAAGCAGTGTCCCGTTTTGGGAACGGCTATCAGGTGACATGCTAAGTAAGCGGCGATATTCGAAGCCCATCAACACGTTGGGGGAGAAGTCAGGGATGTGGCGGAAAGTTGTCGCAGCCATTTGTGCTGCTGTTTTGGGTTCAACTGCCGCCGCTGGTGCTAGCCTCGTGTACAATAGCGACGGGAAGATCGCCGGAGTGAACGGAGTGAGGCTCGCAAAGGAGTGGAACGTCCGGTTTGTTGAGGGTTCCTGCGTGACGCTTTTCAATGGCTGTGACGATCCGACGGACTTCCAACCAGAAATGATCGTGTCAGTCAGTCAGGGCGCCGCGCTCATGAACGCCTTGAATGGAATAGGCCTCGAAACGGGACAAGATTTATTGTGGTCTGACCCCTCCAAATTTTACGGCTGCGAGGGCAAACTGACGTGTATGATGTACATTCCTGGCGCCACTTTCTCGATCGAAGGTTTGTTCGTCGGTGGCGGCCTGATGGTCGGCGAGAGTGTAATGTTCGGGGTGTTTGCTTTTGACAAGCAAGCCGACACCAAGGACCTTCCGGATACGACTTTTGCGATCTTCACGGAGGCCACCTCCGTTCCCGAGCTTTCGACCTGGCTCATGATGATTGTGGGCTTCTCAGTCGTCGGCTTTGCGATGAGGAGCCGCGCTCCGTCGCCCGGCTGGCGGGGTACTTCCCGTCTTTCTATCTTCCCCTAACCGAACAGGTCGCCAGCGGCCTTCTGCTTCGGCGCTCCGATGATGTCGAAGCTGCCGAGCGGAAACGGCTGGAGCATCTCTTCCTTCGGCTTGGCTTCCATCAGCCAGTTGAACCAGTCCTCTGGCCGCAGCACGGCGACATGGCGCTCCTTGTAGGGTTCGATGTCAGGATAGGCCGGAACGGTCAGCACGGCGAACGATGCGGGCCAATCCCGCGTTGCCGGTCGCCACATGCCCGCGAGGCAGAAGAACCGCTTATCAGTGATCAGCTTGGCCCGATACTTGACCCGGCCCTCCTGCTTCAGCGCAAACTCGTTTGCCGGCACGAGACACGGCCGCTGAATCTCCCAACGTTCTGCACGGAGGAGTGAAAGAGGACGCCCGCCTTGCTCGATGGGCTTGAAGCCCCAGCGCATCGTGGCGGCGCGATCGCGGCCGTTCTCGAATATCCGGATCTCGGCATCCTTGCCCGGACCGTCGAGATAGGGATCGATGTCATAGTCCATCGGCACTTCCTTTCAGTGCTTCAGCATATGCGATCGATGCCCTGAGCGACGCGGCATCGGTGTTGAATGGTCTCGCCAACGCCTCAAGTTCGTCTCCGGCGGCGGCCGCGCCCCGCCAAAACTTATCGAGCCGGTCCCGCGCGATCCCGAGACGTTTCCCCAAACTGTAGAGGCCGCGCACGTTCGTTTGAATGAACCAAGCGGAGAACCAGGTATCTCCCCGGCGGATCATGTGAGCGATGATACAATCCTCCGACCAATTGGCCGGTTCATGGATCACAGGCTTCTCGCCCTTTCTGCGCTTTGCCATCATGCTCGATACCGGTTTATCGCCCGCTTCCACTCAGGCGGCGACGGCATAGGAAAGACGTGTATCTGCGGCTGGTCACGGGTCAGCTCAAAACGTGGACTACGCCGGCGGCAGACCGTGCAGCGGAACCGCTCGCCGCAGCGCTGAAAGTTCTGATCCCAGCCTTTCCGCTCGAAATGCCACCACAGCTCATGCGGATCGAAGACAAACTGGTGCTGGCAATTCCGGCACGCGACCCGAACCGCCCACTGCCGCGCGGCGGCTTCGAAGATGTCTCTGGGATCGGTATGAAGGGCCATCGGCGTGCCATCGTCGTCTCCGGCTCATGAGAGCGGTGATCTGGAACGTTTAGGGAACACATCGACTCGGATGGCGTCAAGCGTCACGCGGCAGGACGATCGTTGAGAACCTTCATCGCCTCGATCTCACTGTCGGCGTGGTCCGGATCGCTTCCGCCGTAAGGCGCGCCCGGTCAAACTGAGCAAGAAGGGCGCATTGACACGACTGAAAAGTTGAGGGGCATGCAAGCCCCCTCGCACACCCCTCACCGTCATGCCTAACGGCCCACTCGATTGCCGCGCCGGGCGGACGACTGCAATCGGGTATTCTACGGGGCCGCGTCTGCGAAGATCGCGGCGGGTATCGTGTCGTTACGAAGGGCGCTGCCCACTACAAGCTTATGTCAGCCAGGACTATGGCGCGGGCATCGTCCAACTACGGGCTCTCGGCCACCGACCTCAAGTCAAGCGTCCCGACAATATCCGCCGAACCGCCTCCGGCCGTGTCATCGGCTCTGGCTGCTTGGCAATCCAGGTATCGAGTGCGGCGAGCTGGTCGGGCTCGATCCGGACATGGAGCGAAATGGCTCCTGTAGAGGGACGCCCTCTTTTTCGCGTACCAGTTATTGCATTGGCCATGAATATCGCGTACTAGAAAAGGCGAGCCGAGGCAAGGTTGCACCCTCACCACGGCTCTAACTTCAACCCTGCACAAAAGGGCAAAGCTATGACCGATTTACGTCTTTCGAGGCGCGCCGTCACGCGCGCACTTATCACACTGCCGACAGTTGCCGTCGCGGCCTCGCTACCCGCTTCCATGACAAAGGCGGAAGATCCGGTGGAGTGGAACGCCCATACCGATGGTCGCTCGGCATGGGACGCAGCAATCGCCCACTACCGCCATGCTAAAGCGCAAGCGGACGCCTACAACGACAAGGTAATGAATCCCCTCTACGACAAAGAGGAGGCGCGCTTCGGCGACGCCTACCACATTCGTCAATCTAATCCTCAGTGGGCAGAAATCTGTGCTTGGCGCGATGAGGTTGGTTGGCATGATGCCAACCTCCGTTTTGACGCGCTCGTCGAAACCGAACATTCCGCTAAATGGGCATTGTTACTCATGCCGGCGCCCGATCTCGCTGCGCTCCGTTTCAAGCTGGAAGATGTCATCAACACCCCGGAAGGCATCCAGCCCTATGGCAAGGATTACGCTGCTGTCCTCGTCGATGACTATCAGCGCCTCCTGCCGGTGGAGGCGTAAACATGGGGGCGCCTTCCAATGTCACACCGATCCGTCCGGACGTGAAGCCACGCAAGAAAAACCGGAAAAAGGATGGACCGACGATCGCTTGTCGAATTGCTTTTGCCCATGTTGCGCCGTGGGAAATCGGTATGCGCGCGAGACTTCTCGATCACCTCCCGTCATCGCAATTGCGGTGCATCTTCGGCCGATAATGCGTCTACTTAGTCGGGAGCCCCGATCGAAAGGTCGGGGTTTTCCTGTGTGGAACCAGCCCGAAAGCACCGGCGTTTGGTGACCATCAATCTGAATGGAGGCGAATTATGTCGGATGATAAATCGCTTCGCGGCTCTCACGACCGGTTTCGGATCTCGCTGAGCGAGGATCATGAAATCGCTTACTGGACTGAGAAACTTGGCGTCGATCGGGATCGTCTCAAAGCCGCCGTCGCCCAGGTCGGAGACGGCGTTGAGGCAGTCACCCATCATCTCAAGCGAAGCATCTTCCTTGCAAACTAGTGATCGATCAATGAGGCGCCCCGGCTGGAAACGGTCGGGGCGTTTGCATGCGGCCAGGGCACCCGTTTCCTGACGCGGTAAAGCGGTGTTCCGGTAAGCCAAAGAATCCCCCGCCCCGCCCTTACGGGTTAAATTAGACGAGCAATTTTCAACTAATTCATTATGTTAGACAAAGAGCTTTTAGCGCTCTATCCTTTGGCTCGGCCATCACGGCCGGGCCATTTTTGTTTCGTTGCACGGAGGAGTAATGGCGTGGCCGGCATAACTCCGTTCAACTTCAGCCGCTCCTAAACCGGCCGGATTGGGGCGAGGTCGGTTCTGGTTGGAATCCCAAGGTTTTCTCAGTGACTATGCCGGTATCGGGACCATCTCGTTCGTCCCAGCTAAACGCGGCGCACAAGGCACGAGCAACGTTGCACGTCGGCCAGCGGATACGATGACATGGTTCAGCAAAACACACCTCTGCTCGTCCTTCAGCACTACATACGTGCCTTCAACGCGAAAGATCGGGAAGCGATGGCAGCTTGCTTGGCGGAGGAAGCATTCATCCTGGGTGGAACGGCTCCGCACGTCTGGCATGGGCCTGCAGCCGGTCAGGCCTGGTACGCTGACGTGGTAGCCGAAGGCGAGCGCGTTGGGGCTAGCGACTACGTCGTTACCCTCGGCAGACCACTACACAACAACCTGGACGGGGATACGGCCTACATTGTGGCTCCCGTGACGTTGGAGTTTAAGCTTCGGGGTCAGATCTACAAGCAAACCAGGGCGATCTTGACGGTCGCGCTTCGGCAGCTTTCTGACGAGTGGCGCATCACGGCATGGGCATGGGCCAAGGGCGCCACCACGGGGTAGCGGGACGTCTTTTCGCTGTTCCGAATCGGTACACTCGTGCATCTTCCGCCCGTCATTGTGGGAGATGACTCATGCGGAAATTGCTGCGCGCGGCCTTGCTGGCTGCTGTTTCTGTGCCTGCTCACGCGACCTATGACGTCGCGATCCAGGGCACTTTTGCGAGCGTGCTGAACTTCGGTGCGGGGGCGGAAACGGCCCCGGTTAACTTCGCCGTTAGATTTGCTTTCGATGCTCCGGAGATACTCCCCCTCGGCTACACGTGGGCGACCGGCACGATCGACGTGATGGAGGTTGGCGGCTATTCGTTCGCTACGCAACAACTGGCCGAAATGCTCACGCACAACGGCGGTTCTTATGGGATCCACGGCTACGGATGGACATTAGACGGCTCGTTAATGGAAGTTCGTCTATATTATGATCCGGGCGGGGTTCTTTCATCCGGTGCGTTCGCAAGGGTTTATAAACCGGGTTACGGCGCTTCGTGGATGCAGGGCTCCATTACGAGCAGTTCGATTGATCCGGTGCTTCTGGTTTTCGCGCCGGACGTCCCCGAGCCAGCGACATGGACGATGCTCGTCGGAGGATTCGCGCTCGTGGGAGCGGGAATGCGTGCCCGAAAGACGGAATCTTTGTGCGCTTAGGCGTTACACCATCCTATAAGTACATCTGGCCCGGCGCCGGAGGGGCGAGCTGTCACCCTGTCCGTAATCACCAACAGTGTCAGTCGACGCTTTCTCGTCACCGTCCCCGCATACGAAGGGAAGGACGGTTAATCGGCGGTTCGGCGTTGCGGTGCCGTAAATGTTCGCAGCGGCAATCGCGAGGATCATGGGCCGGCAATGTTTCTAGGCAGCGATCTGCGGGGCTATTAAGATCTTCAGAGGCTGAGTCATGAGAGGCGAGCCATGAAATTAGCAATGATTAGCAGCGTAACCGCCGCGACCCTCTTCGCCGCGCCAGCTAGCGCCATTGCAATCTGGGAAGTGGGCGCACAATCCACTGCGACCGTTCAAGGTTCTGCACTCGGTCCGTTCGGGGGATTGGGGACAGTTTACGATGATGACTCGCAGACCTTTTCGGACAGTTTGCTCTTTTTTGCGTCCTCTACGAGTCAGATCTTTGGAGGATTAGCTCAAGGCGATGCCTATGCGCGGGGCTCATTGCAAGCCGCAAGTTTGGGAGTGCGTGCGGGAGGAACTCACGTTCGAGTGCCCGACGGGAACGGTAACTGCTGTTACGAATGGCGGGGAGGCGGGCTGGCCTCAGCGCATTTCCGAGACAGGCTAGTATTCCAAATAGAGGGAGCTGCACTGAATGAGCGCACGCCGATAAAGGTCGAATTTTATGCTTCCGGTTCGCTGGGTGGTAGCGATGTGCAATGGGGCTACAACCTTGCTCTGACGCAGGGAGCCAGATCCATCCTAGGCGGGGAATTTGAGAGTCTAGGAGGAGTACCGTGGGAGAATTTTGCGTTTGGTTTCAGCAGTGTTTCGTACAGCGCTCTAAACAATAGCAGGTCACATTTTGCAGGCTTGGCAACCTATGAACTGGCAGGTCCCGCGGCCACAGTTGATGTATTCAGCGAACTTTATCTGAGAGTTGCGGGAGGCGGGTATTCCGATTTTTCGGGTACGGCGGCCATGCGATTCATACTCCCGGACAACGTAACCATTAGTTCCGCTTCTGGCGTTTTTCTTTCTGAGCCTTATCTTGGGCGCCCGGCGGCCGTGCCGGAGCCGGCGACATGGGCACTCATGATGTGCGGGTTCGCGCTTGTGGGGGCGGGGATGCGGCGCCGGGGCTATCGGGTGGCGTTCGTCTGACTGCTACCCCGCCTGAGGCGTTCAGACCGCCAGCTTCCGATATACGCCCTTGGCTTGCCCCCCGTGTGAGGCCGGAGAGCCACGTAAAGAACGTTTCCGCCCCCGACGCTCGGGAACCCGCCCACGACCCTCCAGAGACGCGCGCGGCCCCTCCCAAACAGCTGATTGGCCTGCGGGCCCCACTCCCGCACGATCGACGCTCCACGATAGCCGGACACAGCCCGATTATTGGTCGAGATAACCAGCTTTAAGGTTGAATTGCGCCGCGCCGTTTTCAATTTCTCCGGTCGCCAGCAGGTGAGCCAGTCCGGGCTCCACTTTCTGAAACACGCCATTGTGCGCGGCGAGGGATATGACGATTTCGATGCGGGTGGGTGTAGGCTCCATAGCCCATGGGCGCGTCCGACAGAAAAAGCTTTCCCGCATCTCGGCCAAAGCCTCCCGATAGACACCGACGTCTTGATAGATCAACTTCTGCTCCCCGGGCTCCAGCGTGATCGGGAGTTGGGGAGACCCATGAGCGTAGGCCGGGTTCTGAAGCGCCAGTTGTCGGCGAAGAAAAGCAGGTCCACGTTTGCAATGGCCAGTGCGCCAACCGAGCGCGGTGCATGTGACCCGCCGCAACCCGGTATTCGAAATGCCGATCGCAATAACGTCGGTGGCCGGCGTGCCATCTCCAGAGATAATTAGTCGCAGCCCAGCGGACACCCGAAGCTTAGGCTTGCGCTCAGATAGCACAATCCAAAGGGACACCATCACGGCGGCGGCAGTTGCAATTGCGCCCACCGCTTGGCCGATCGCTCCAACAATCGTCCAGGTTAAGATCGCTTCTTCCATATGGCGCCCCGCCCTCCCCATCCGTCCGTCGCGGGTAGCATATCCGAACTAGCGCAAGCGCCCAGCCCCTGCTCAGGTGAGACGCTAGTCGAATTTCTTCCGCCTCTGCAATGAGCGTCACGAAACCTCGCCGTCGCAACTCGTCCTTTCGCGCGGGTGAACAAATCAAGCCGCCACTCCATCACGGTTTTCATGGAGTGCCTCAACAAATGGGAGACCGCGAACTAGTTCTTGGCAGGGTCCACGTATCCGGCCCGCGTCGTGCACCACTTTTGTATACCCCGCGCAATTTTCAGCCGCTTCCTGATTTGCCCTCTCTCGGAAGCGGGCGCCTCCGCCAGATCGGCGACGTGCTTGGCGATGATCTCGTCCAGATCGCGCGCCATTGCCCACGGACCGCGCGGCCCTTCCGTCATGTCAGCGCCCCCAGCAGCTTGCGCGCAGCGCTCCGCAGCGCCTCTGCCTCGCGCGTGTCGCGCCCGTGCTTCCACATGCCATTGCGCTCGCCCTTGGGCGCACCGGCCTTGCCGCCATGAAGCCGACACACGCGCCTACCGCGAACGGCGGGAGATCGGCACGACGTCCCCGCCCTTGTTTTCGCTCGGCAGAGCGGCGCGTTCGTCAGGAGCGGCGGCGTCGCGCGCGTGGGATTGTCCGTCGCGTTCTCCTGCCCCCCTGTGGTCGTGATAGTGCACATGCTGGTGTAGCTCCTTCTTGACCCTGATCGTCTGCCGGGCGGTCTGCCTTTTGCCCTGCAGGCGGGCGAGCGTGTCCATCTGCATCGCGAATGTACGGGCAAGCTTGCCGGCGATTGCGGCGTCCCTGTGGTCGATCCAGGCGCCATTCTTCAGCGCTTGCGCGGACATCCGCATCTGCATCCAGTGGACGGCGAGCATCTGCGCCGCCAAGGCCGCCTGCGCCTCATTTTTGGGCTGGATACTGTTCACGAAATTGACGGCCGCGTTCAGTTCGCGCTCGTTCGGTGCCCAGCCCTTTTCTGGCCCGTGCCAGTCCCTCTCGCACAGGGCGCGCAGTTGGTAGACGAACGTCCGCATCGCTGACGTGGAACGGGTCCCAAAGGCGCTGTAGATCTGGATTTCCCAGGCTTCCAGATCGTCGTGCGGAGACGTGAAAGTGCCGGAGCCGTCAGGATCAGGTTCGAGCATGATCCCCGGCGACGCGGGCATCTTCTCAAGACGCGCTTTTGCCTTGGCGGTGTATGGCTTCAAAGTCGCCGGCATTGGCACCTGCTTGCGCCCGCGCGGCCTGCGTTTGCGGCGCGTCAGGACGTCGACATCAGCAGGGTCGATCCTGTCGGCCTCCGACTTCTGTTGTCGCTCGTTCGCCAGCTCCGTTTCGAACCGGTCGCGGACCGCGCTGTTGTCATGCCGTTCCATCGTCACCTTTCCAGATCCGGCACCAGCCACCATTCCGGCTGCCAGTTGATCGGATTACCACTTGCCGAGCGCCATGCGCCGTCGCGCCAAATTGCTGCTCCCCGACGCGACCCGGCAACGATACCTGCACTCAAACCCTCCGGAGGGCGGACCGAGGTGGAGAAGCGAAGGAGGTAAAGCCCCGGCAATTGCGAAGCGATCCGGATCCCGCCGGGCGGCAGTGCCTGGGGTGTTTTCGAAGTGCCCCCCGTCATGCCGCTTCTCTGAGTGCGCGGTTCAATTCGAGCTGTAGCGAAACGAAATGAGTTCGGTTGAGCCCCTTGCCGGCGAGGAACTTCGAGAGCGTGCCCCCCGGTATGCCGGCCGCTTCAGATAGACGGCTCTGCGCGCCCAAACCTGCCGAGGCTAGATGCACCGCAAGCCGCTCGCGAAGGGCCATCAGCAACTCGTCGCCGATGAGGTCATCGGAAACGCCACTTGAGGAATTGGTCTGTTTCCATTGCCTGTTACTGGCCTCGGAAACACTCTGCCCATGGCATACTATTTGTGTACCAATTTCTGGGACAGGCCCCCCTCTGGAAACACCGCTTGTTTCCGTCGAGCCTGTCCCAATTTTTGGGACCGAAAGACCGCGTGTTTCCACCTCTGTCCCAATTTTTGGGACGGGAGTGGTCAAATTTTGGGACGGGGTT
>Ga0160472_100659_pt1 | contig 17170 bp, 13 predicted proteins | sample HID1973M_E11MG_FD_108267 | JGI IMG/M metagenome (GOLD analysis project Ga0160472, IMG submission 108267) | Enriched mosquito-associated microbial communities from UW Madison campus, WI, USA - HID1973M_E11 MG | ecosystem: Host-associated > Arthropoda: Insects > Digestive system > Unclassified ... | reverse complement strand
CTGACCACCAAGCGCATGGAAACCATCGACGACGAAACCACCGCCGCCGCGCAGGCGTTCATCGAGAAACAGGCCAAGGCGGACAAGCCGTTCTTCGTCTGGATGAACACCACCCGCATGCACTTGTTCACCCACGTACGTGAATCGATGAAGGGCCAGAGCGGCATGCCCGGCAACGACTATGCCGACGGTATGATCGAACACGACGGCGACGTCGGCAAACTGCTGAAAACCCTCGACGACCTGAAAATCACTGACAACACCATTGTCGTCTACACCACCGACAACGGCCCGAACCAGTTCTCCTGGCCGGACGCGGCGACCACGCCGTTCCGTAACGAGAAGAACTCCAACTGGGAAGGTGCCTATCGCGTACCGGCGATGATCCGCTGGCCGGGCAAGATTAAGCCGGGTGAGGTCTCCAACGAGATGTTCTCAGGCATGGACTGGTTCCCGACGCTGCTCGCGGCGGCTGGTGATGCCGATGTGAAGGACAAGTTGCTCAAGGGCTGGGCACCGACTTCCGGAGCCACCAGCTTCAAGGTGCACCTGGACGGCTACAACCAGTTGCCGTACCTGACCGGCCAACAGCCCAAAGGTGAGCGCAAGGAGTTCTACTACTTCAACGACGACGGCGTGCTGGTGTCGATGCGTTTCGGTAACTGGAAAGCGGTGTACTGCGAACAGCGTGCACCGGGCGGCTTCAAAGTGTGGAGCGAACCTTTCGTGTGCCTGCGCGTACCGAAAATCTTCAACCTGCGCATGGACCCGTACGAACGCGCCGACGTGGTTTCCGATCAGTACTACGATTGGCAGACCAAGAACGTCTACCTGGCTGCCCAGGCGGTACAGAAGTCTGCCGTGTTCCTGCAGACCTTTATCGACTACCCACCTAGCCAGAGACCGGCCAGCTTCAGCATTGACCAGATCCGTGCTGCGGTAGATGCAAAAATCGCGGAAAAAGCAAAAGCTGCACCGGCTGCACAGTAAGATCGCTCGACCGCCGCTCGCCTTCGCCGGCGGGCGGACTTATTGTTAGGAATGCGAACACATCCCTGTAGGAGCTGGCTTGCCAGCGATAGCGTCGGCACATCAAACATTGTTGTCGACTGATCCACCGCTATCGCCGGCAAGCCAGCTCCTACAAAGTGTTTGTGTTGAATTCGAATTTTGCGCAAGGCAACAGATCCATGACCTCACGTGTCGCCAGCAAGTCGTCGGCCATACCTGCCCCGCAAATCGCCTCCCCGGCGTTGTTGATCCCTGCCCTGTTGCTCTTCGTCTCCGGTGCTGCGGCGCTGGTGTACCAGGTGCTGTGGATCAAGCAGCTGTCGTTGGTGGTTGGCGTTGAGGTGTATGCGATCACCACCGGGATTAGCGCGTTTTTTGCCGGGCTGGCACTGGGCGGCTTGCTGTTCGGCCGCTGGGCGGACCGCCAGCAGCGACCGGTGCTGCTGTACGCCGGGCTGGAAGTGCTGGTGGCCGTGCTGGGGGTCGGCGCGACTTTTGCCATGAGCCTGGCGGCCAGCCCGTTTGCCTGGCTGGAAGCGCACATCGGTCTGCTGGCCTGGTTGCTGCCTTTCGCGCTGGTGGGCATTCCCGCGCTGTTGATGGGCGGCACCCTGCCGGTGCTGGTGCGTTCCCTGGCCAGCGATCCGCAAAACCTGGGCAAGGCCGGCGGCCAGCTCTACGCGGCCAACACCGCCGGGGCCATCGCCGGCACCCTGCTCGCCGCCTTCGTGCTGATTGCCACCCTCGGCGTGCGGGGCAGCGCCATGGCCGCGGCGATGCTCAACCTGCTGGCTGCGGCCGGCGCCTTGTGGTTCCAGCGTCAGCGCCCGAAGGCCGTGGGGGCTGCGCAGCGTCACCCAGAAAAAGCCCCGGATCGCTTGGCCCTCTGGCTGTACGCCATCGCAGGCGGCGTGGCCCTGGGTTATGAAGTGGTCTGGTCGCAATCGATCGTGCAGTTCATGAGCACCCGCACCTACGCGTTTGCCGTGGTGCTGGCGACCTATCTCACTGGCCTGTTTCTGGGCAGCGTGCTGCTGGCGCGCCGGGTCGATCGCCTGCGCGATCCCTGGGGTGTGTTCGGCCTGCTGATTGCCGGTGCCGGCCTGATCGCCCTGCTGGAAATCGCCCTGCTCGGGCGTTGGCTGATCGTCGGGCAAAGCCTGGCGGAATCCTGGCTGCTGGACCTGGGTGCCAGTGAACTGGTGGGCATGAGCGCACGCTTTGCCGTGGCCGCCCTGAGCATTGTGTTTGTGCCGACCTTGCTGCTGGGAGCGGCATTTCCCCTGGCCCTGCGCTTGAGTGTCGGTCGCGATCAGGTGGGCCGTCATGTCGGCGAAGTCGTCGCGTTCAATACTTTGGGCGGCATTGTCGGGGTGATGCTCTGTGGCTTTGTGCTGATTCCGCTGCTGGGGCTGGTGCGCACCCTCGGCCTGCTGGCGATAATCGCCGCCGCCATTGCCTACTTCGCCGTGCGCAAGGGACATGGCGTGAAAAAGGGCCGGCGCCAGGCGGTCATCGCCATCGGCCTGGTGTCGCTGGCGCTTGCGCTGTTCACCCCGGTGAACAAGCTCGCCAGCCTGCTGCCCGGAGCACGCAACGGCACCTTGACGTTCTACGAGGAAGGCCGCGGCGGCACGGTCGCGGTTGTCAGCCAGGGCCGGGGGCAGAACACCTTCCAGCGCCTGTACATCCAGGGCGTCTCCAATACCGGCGACGCCATGCCGTCCCTGCGCTACATGCGCATCCAGGCGCTGTTGCCGCTGCTGATCCACAACGGCGAGCCGCGCTCGGCGCTGGTCATCGGCTTCGGTACCGGCATCACCGCGGGCGCCCTGACCCGCTACCCCGGCCTGGAACACCGGGTGGTCGCCGAGCTGTTACCATCGGTGGTCAAGGCGGCTCCATTGTTCAAGGGCAACTTCAATGCCGCGGCGGATCCGGGGGTCGAGGTGCGCTTGCGCGACGGTCGCCAGGAGTTGCTGCGCAATCCCCAACGCTATGACCTGATCACCCTCGAACCGCCACCGCCTTCCGCGGCCGGCGTGGTCAACCTGTATTCCCGCGACTTCTACCAACTGGCAGCCAGCCGTCTGCAGAAACAAGGCCTGGTCGCCCAATGGCTGCCGTTGCCGACCCAGAACATCGACGATTCACGCTCGCTGGTGCGCAGTTTCCTCGACGTCTTCCCCTACGCCACCCTGTGGACCAGCGAGTTCCACGAAATGCTGTTGGTGGGCTCGATGGAGCCGATTGAACTGGATGCCGCGAAGATCAATCAGCGCTTCGCCCAGGACAGCGTACGCAGCGCCTTGCAGGACGTCGGCATCGGATCCGCCGCTGCCTTGCTCGCCACTTGGGTGACCGACCGCGCGGGCCTGGAAACCTTTGCCGCCGACGCACCGGCGGTGACCGACGATCAGCCGCGCATCGAATACGCGCCCTGGGTGCGCTCCAAGGAAATCACCCGGGTTCTGCCCGCCCTGCTCGACTTGCATCAGCCGCCGGTCCTGCTGAACGCCGATGCCGGTTTTGTCGAGCGCATCAACACCCACCAGCAACGCCTGATGCAGTTCTATCGCGCCAGCCTGCATGCCTATGACGGCGACCGTGACGCCTGGGGCAGGGATATGCGCGAGGTCATGCGCGGGGATGGCGGGAATCCATATTTCCGCTGGTTTGGCGGAAGCTAAACCAGCCCGCTTTAACACTGTTATGTTCACTTAATAAAGGGGGAAGCCTCCCCCTTTGTTGATTCTCAGCTCATGCTGCACTTTTATTTATACGCCGAAACTTCTGAAACTCAGACTGACTTACTAATGACTACTCGATGAACATTAAAAGGCAGCGTGTTTCTATTAGCGTCTTGAACGGTAAACTGTATGGTCAAGTAATTTGTGTATCTCGAAGTGTTTGCCGATGCACTTTGGCCAAGCGTGATGCTTGAAGCGTTAATTGCGCCAAAACTACGGATTTGACCATTATTGTGCAGCAGGATTTGTGCGACTCCACTGGGCGAAGACACATAAAGCTGGACTTTAAAAGCTGATGACTTATTCACCTTCCAGCTTTTTTCAAGAGACGTACAGTTGTACACCGTACCGGACATTCTACCGTTCCCGATCCATCCATTCATGCCGCGAGAAAAATAGGTATCTTCATAAACTGATTCAGGGGGGATCACTTCACTGTTTTCTACTGACATATCGACAATCCTTCAATTTATAATGGGCTGAGTCTTTTCGTTGCGGTTCAACTTTAGTGAATTTTGAATGGAGCGACACCTGTAACAACTGACAGTTATTTATATTTTTTCGTTATTAATGCTCTTACATGGTGGCAAAAAGATAAGAGGCGCGACTATCAGCCTGCCATCACCCACAAGACGGTCTCACCCACGTCATCTCACCGGAGAATCGCTCCCAATGGTGGCCGCGTAGAGAATCACAACCGTCATTTGACAGACGGCGGCCGTCCGGCAAAGCTACGTCGAGCTTGAACGCGCGCCGCAAGGCAACCGCACCTGGACCATGGAAGTCGTAATGCCGAAAGATAAAAATAAAGCTGTAACCCCGAACCCTGATTCGTCACCGTCCCTGATCAACCGTTATCTGTTCCCTGTCACCATCGGCATCCTGCTCGCGGCGGTCGCCGGCATCGGCTGGTTTCTCCTGAGCAGCACGCCCGCAACCGTCAAACCGGTCCCCGTGAGCACCTCGACGGTGCAGCCAGCCAAACCGCAACCGGTCGCCCTTGCACCGGCGAAGATGGTCGACGAGCAACAATGCCAGGGTTGCCACAGCGAGCAGGTGAAAGATTGGCAAGGCTCCCATCACCAGTTGGCGATGCAGGAGGCCAACGCCCAGACGATGCTCGGCGACTTCAATAACGTCACCTTCAAGGCGGAAAAAGAGACCACGGTGTTCTCGCGCAAAGGCGACGGGTTCTGGGTCAACACGCCGGGCATCGACGGCAAGAATGCCGACTTCAAAGTGGCCTACACCTTTGGCATCGCGCCGCTCCAGCAATACCTGATCGAAGTCGGTGAAGGTCGCCTGCAAGCCCTGGGCGTGGCCTGGGACACACAGAAACACCGCTGGTTTCACCTCTACCCCGGCCAGGGCGTGAACTTCAAGAACCCGCTGCACTGGAGCAAGCCGAGCCAGAACGCCAACTTCATGTGCGTCGAGTGCCACACCACCGGGTACAAGCGCAATTTCGATGCCGCGAAAAACACCTTCGACAGCCACTGGAACAGCCTCGGTGTCGGCTGTCAGGCCTGCCACGGGCCGGCGTCGAATCACCTGGAGTGGGCGGCGAAAAAGCCCGAAATGAGCCATGCCGGCTTTGCCGTCGACCTCAAGGACAAGAACGCCACCACCGAGATCGAGACCTGCGCCCGCTGCCACTCCCGTCGTGCGCCGCTGGACGATGGCTACACCGTGGGCAAGCGCCTGATGGATGACTACCTGCCCAGTGTCCTGACCCGGGAACTCTATGCCCTGGACGGCAAGATCAAGGACGAAGTGTTTGAACACGGCTCGTTCGCCCAGAGCAAGATGTTCGACAAGGGCGTGCGCTGCAGCAACTGCCACAACCCCCACAGCACCGAACTGAAGGCCCCCGGCAACGGCGTCTGCCTGCAGTGCCACAACACCGCCGGCAAGACCACCGTGGAAGGCGTCGATGGCAGAGGCCTGCAAGCGAAAAACTACGACTCCATCGAACACACCCGCCACACCATGGGCCAACCGGGCTCCCAGTGCATCGATTGCCACATGCCGGGCAAGTTCTACATGGGTAACGACTTCCGTCATGACCACAGCTTCAGCATTCCCAACCCGGAACGGGCGAAAAAACTCGGCGCACCCGACGCCTGCCTGACCTGCCACACCGGCAAGGCCGGCGACAAGGTCACCGAGCAATTCAAGTTGTGGAACACCGCCAGCGCCAATGCCGTGCAGGCGCCGCGCTATGACGAAAGCCTGTGGCTGATTCGCAATGGTCAACCGGGCGCGGCACAGGCCCTGTACGAACAGCTGCAACGCAGCAACCTGCCGGCCATTCAACGCGCGACCCTGCTGGCCGAACTACCGATGTACCCCAGCGAACAGGCGTTGAAACTGGCCACTAAAGACTTGAACAATCCGGCGCCACAGGTGCGAGAAAGTGCGGTGCGCGCTCTCAGTTCCTTCCTGCCACCCGCCGAGCGCGCACCGCTGCTGACGCCGCTGTTGAACGATCCGGTGAAAGCCGTGCGCATTGCCGTCGCCCGGGACTTGCTCAGCCTGGCCCGCAATGGCCTGGGCAACGCCCAGGACAGCTGGAACGCGGCCATTGGCGAGTACGAAGACGTGCAGAAGCGCCTGCTCGAACGCGGTGAAGCCAACCTCAACCTGGCCATGCTCTATCAGGCCAGTGGTCGTACCGGCGAAGTGGAAGGCTTGCTGCGTGCGGCCCTCAAGCGCGACCCGGATTTCTACCCGGCGCTGGTAACCCTGGTGCAATGGCTGGAAGCCAACGGCCGTGGCCCGGAGGCGCAAGCGTTGCTGGAACAAAGCCTGAAGGAACACCCGGACGCCGCCCTGCTGCAACACACCAAGGGCCTGTCGCTGGTACGCGCCGGGCAGTCCGCCCAGGCCATGCCGTACCTACGCAGCGCCGCGCAACTGGAGCCGCAAAGCCCGCAGTATGGTTACGTGCTGGCGGTGGCTCTGCATGACAGCGGCAAGATCGACGAGGCCTGCGCCGAGCTGGAACGGTTGCTGAAGGTGCAGCCGGCCAATCGCAATGCGCGGTTGTCGTTGATCCAGTACTACCTGGACAACGGTCAGGAGCCCAAGGCCCAGGTGCTGTTGCAGGGCTGGAAGAAGATGAACATGGGCGATCCGGCGTTGAAATGATTAAGGTCTGATCGTTCGCTGCAGGGTTGACAATCGATCTTCACGAGGCACTCTGCTCGCGTCTAAGGCGGGGCCGATCGAGCAGAGTGCCAAAAGGAATAGCGTAAAAGTGAACGGAAAAAGCCTTGCCACCTATCGCGAAACTCGAGCCATACACTGCTTATGCGGTAATATTGAACTCCCCATCGTACTTTTCTCCCTCCTTGGTCACAAAGAAAAATTTCCCATTGATACGCCTTTCGGCAGATGAAAAATTAACTTTAATACTTCCATAATACGCTTTATAGCTCACATTACTTGCGATAAACAGCACATTCGCTCGACTTGCATCATTCTTATCGCTACTAAATTCATATACTTTGACGACTCCACTGACCAAGCCCGAGGGAAGCTGAATTGCCATTATGTTAGACCCAGCAAAAGCACCAATCGCTATTCTGCTTTGAGGATTCCATCCGGAAACACTTACGGAAGCTGATACAAACTCCCTCGGTTCGAAAGTAATGGGCAGTAGCGCAGTCAATGACCCGCTGGTTTCCCCCTCTAACTCTCCATCAACCACCAATGACAAAGCATCCATTTTTACCTCCATATTACATCACTAACGAATACCAAAATAAGTTACAGCCAACTGTTGATGCCCTTGTCCAACCGGATACGTGCCTGCTACCACCGTCGATTTCAAACACATGAAATACAAAGACACCCATAGCAACGCCTCAACAGTCAATCAAACCCAGGAAAAATTCAACTATCATAAATAACAGTCTTCCATACCGTAACGCAATATCAAATCGGCGTTAACAAACCCCATCTCAACTGTTAAAAGTTATTCGCATAGCCACATTCAGAAATTTGCCACTAGCAGAGTTACTAGCTGTTCATTCAACGGACAACAACAGATCCTGTGTATACCGCCCTCAGCGCTTACTGCCCAGAAGGGCCGCTATTGACCAGGAGCCCCCAATCATGCCAATTGAAACCAATCCGTCGAATTGGATAAGTGATGATGTTGACACTACCGTAAACAAAACACGCTGGATGACAGATATCTGGTCAGAAATCGCAGACCTCAAAATTAATCACCTAGTAATACCCTCTACCCATAATGCTGGAGCAGACGTAAGCGGGATGGGGCTTATTTCAGGAGTCTGGGCTGCTTGTCAGGATGATACTTTCGGCTACCAACTGGCTGTCGGCGCAAGGTGTTTTGATCTAAGAGTTAAAGATCAAACGTACTACAAGCCTTTCGGAAAATTTGGTCAACAACTCATTGAGACTGTCGGCTTCGAACACGGGATTGACACTGGTCGTCGACTGGATAAGTGCGTAGAAACCATGAGAGCCTTTGCAGCTAACAACCCTAAAGAACTAATCATATTAGTCATACACTCACTAAAACTCGGCATCAAAGACTCTCTCAATCGAATTCTAGGTGTCCTGAGCCCACTTAATAGTTTACTTCTCCCCGAAAGTGCAAAAGAACTTACGTTACGACAAATCAATCAGAATCACCCAGGAAAGAATGTAATCATTTTGGCACCTGGCAATTTACGCGCGGGCAATAGTCGATACTGGCGCCATTTCCGAGGGGAGTGGGCGGGAGAAGATGCCAGTTTGCAAAACCTGGAATTATTTACCGAAAAACTATTCAGCGCTGCGACCGGTGGCTCTCTAAACCTTTATAACACCCCTTGGTTATTTAATGCACACGCAAGAAATATATTCGGCGCCATGCGCTTGACTGCTGCGAGTGAATACTTCTCAAAATTTTATCGCCCCAGTTCCAATAGAGGCGTTTTGGCCAATATTATCAATGTCGATTTTATAGAGAGTACCGGCCTGGTCGATTTTTGTATTCAGACAAATAGGCAACGAGGAGCAAGCTACCCTACCCCACCCTCAGCACCTTCTAACCTGGCTGCAGCTCAAATAGATTCGACGGAGCAAGTGAGGTTCACCTGGAATGCCCCGGTGAACGGCAATATCAGCCATTATGAAATCATAGCAAACGGCAATGTTGTATTACGACCACGTTCCAGCCCCGGCATACTAAACTCGGTCGCCCCCAGAAAATACACATATAAAGTACGCGCCATAGATACACATGGTAGACAATCCAGCGAATCAAACACCATCGAACTAGACGTCAAGGATATTATGCCTCCTAGCACACCCGGAAATTTCCAACTTTCGGGGGTCGGCACAAACACAGCCCATATAACATGGCAAGCTTCCTACGACACCTCAGGGATAAAAGGCTACGAAATAAAGATAAACGACATTTACGAAGACTTCGTTACCACCTTGTATTACCGAAAAAAATACCTTCAGAGCAATGCCACCTATAAATTTGAGGTCCGCGCAAAAGACAACAGTAATTTATATTCAAGATCCGCGGCTGTCGTACTCTTGCCACGACCTCAAGGGGCCGCGACGTACACGGTAAGTATCGACATACTCAACTGGTCGGCAGGCAAACATTTGATGCACATTCAATGGGAACCGGAATCTGATTCAGACGTGGACTACTATTATCGTTTGCGATCTCCGTCAGGTATTTGGATGGATTTCAACAAGACGCTAAAATCCTACTGGTTGCTTGTTGACGAAGGCGCTGCCCATCAGCTTGAAATTCATACTCTCTTGCCAAGCCCGTACCTGGATGATGAAGTACCAAAGACGCTAATAATCAATATTTCAGGTGACACGCAACCTCCCGGTGCAGTGACCAATGCTGAAGTCAAGATTATCGATGATACCTCTGCAGGATTGAGCTGGGCGCCCGCAAGCGGAAAGGTCAGCGGCTACGCAATTCTGGTCAACGACGGCATACCCATTTTTGTACCCAGCTCACCTTGCCAGTACACGCTGAGCGATTTGCAACCGAACGAAGACATTACCATTGAAGTTTGGGCTTTCAACGTGAACCGGATTCCGGGTGAATCAGCGACTGTCATCTTCCGGCCCTGACAAGGAGCCATAGGCAAACGTCAGCTCGCCTAACGTGGGAACGATCCTCTGATAACCTGGGTGTGACAGGGTATGAAGCCACCGTAGGTATAAGGCCACCCATCACCACCACGCAGACCAAACTCGTGTTGAGCGATTTGAAAGCACGGCTATGCCGACAGCCAGTCCACCCTGGATTCCAGCATGAGTGGTTGGTACTGGGGCAACATCCTGATCGGTGGCCTGATCGGCATGCTGGTGGTCGATCCGCTGACCGGCGCGATGTACAAACTGCCCGATGGCGCCAATGCCAACCTGGGTAACCCGCTGACCGCCAAAGCGCCTGACAGCCTGACAGCCTGACGCTGCTGGAAATCGATCAGCTTTCGCCGGCGGATCGTGAAGCACTGGTGCGCATCAACTGATAGAAATTACCTGGTGCTTACGCGCAGGAAGCACCAGTGTCCGCGACCTTGCCAGCCTGGTCCGCCTCAGTTGCGATCGCGAGGTATCAGACTCTGCAACTGCTGTGCGAGGAAATTGCCGTCGAAGTCAAAGGTGTCCGGGTCTTTCAGACCGTTGGTCTTGCGCCATTGCCAGGCGTCCGACGGCGGCAGGCACACCAGCGACACGCTGCCATAGCGCGCCGCGGTAAAGCCCATCACGGCAATGGAAATCAGCCCGCCGGCACCCATCACATCCGGTACGAACTCCACCGGTTTGCCGGCGATCACGATGCTCAGCTTTTCTGTCTTGAAGGTGGATGTTTCCACCGGCACGCTCGGCCCCGAGGCGACCCAGGCCTCCCGGAAAACCTCCAGCAGACCCGGGGCCTTGACCGGCTCCAGCCATTGCTCGATCTGATCGAACAGCCCGCCGATACGCCTGGCCCAATCCGCCGAATGCGCCTCGAACAGCTGCTTCTTGTGCGCTTCGCTGTCGGCGTAGTGGCGGAGCATTTCACCCAGTTGCTGTACATCGTCCATTGCGCTGTTCCCATGTCAAAGCGGTGCTACGGACATTGAGCATGGCAGAAGCGCGCGCAGGAAGTACGACTAAAAGTCCCAGCGGTACTGGCTGCCGGACTTTCGCCATTTTTTGATGGGTGTAGCGCTCCTCAAGCGTTCCTGGGTGCGGGTCGCAGGCGCGCCATGCTCAAGGTGTCCACCAGCACACCGTCACGCACGGCGTAGTCACGGAACAAGCCTTCAATTTCGAAACCGTGTTTTTTATACAGCGCGATAGCCGCTTCATTATCGGCGTAGACCGTCAGTTCGAGGCGGCGCAGGTTCATCCAGTTGTCGGCAATGTCCAGCGTAGTCGCCAGCAACTTCGAGCCAACCCCCTTGCCTTGCCACGCCACTGCGACGCCCATGCCAAAACTGCCTGCATGGCTGCGTCGAATTCGCGAGTACTGTTCCAGACCGATGTTGCCGATCACCGTGCCTTCGTGCAGCGCGACCACTTTCACCAACCGCTCGTCCACCTGAGCCAGGCGCTGGCGCCACAGTTCAGTGGACTGAAAAGGCATTTGCAGGGTTTGACGGGCGATGGCCGGGTCGTTGTACAGAGCGGCGACGCCGTCGATATGGGATTCATTGATACGTTCGAGGGTGATGACGGGATCGGTGGCGGGCATGGCGATTCACTCCTTGATGCAGACATGGCCGCTTACTCTATCCCGCCGCCTTCTTCCAGCGCGAGATCAATGTGCCGGCGCGTTGCTGTTCGGGTCATGAGAGCCGACGTTGGTGTCGATTTCTGGCTTGTCGCGAGCAAGCTTGCTCCTGCAGCACCGTGACAACTCAGGCCGCCGGCGTCTGGCGAAAGCTCACGGCGAGGCGATTCCAGCTGTTGATGGTGGTGACGGCGACAGTCAGGTCGACCATCTCGCCTTCGCTGAACTGCTCGCGGGCCTGGGCGTAGACATCATCGGGGACGTGACTTTCGTACAGCAGCGTTACCGCTTCGGTCCAGGCCAGGGCGGCCCGTTCCCGCGCATTGAAGAAGCCACTGTCGCGCCACACGACAATCGAATACAGACGCCGGTCGGTCTCGCCCAGGCGCCTGGCGTCGACCGAATGCATGTCGGTGCAGAAGGCGCAGCCATTGAGCTGGGAAGCGCGGATCTTGATCAGGTGCAACAGGCCTGGCTCGATACTCAGGTTGCTGGTCAAGGCTTCCATGGCAATCATCGCCTTCATCGCCTTGGGCGAGGCGCTGTAGTAATCCAGGCGGGGGGTCATGGCGTGTCCTCGTGCAGCGGTGGTGGAACACCAACCTAATCCCCGAGTCCTGGGGTTTACAGAGCCAATTGTGCGAAAAAACCGTGGACCATACCCGCCAGCAGGCCAATTGACGGTTTTTGCGCCACACAACTTCTGCACCGCCTGCCGATGAGGGTAATCTGGCGCGACGCACACGCGCCTCACTGCCCTGGAGCCTCGCCGGTATGGAACTACATGTTGTCATCAACGGCCGCAAGGACCTCACAGGCCAGCTGTACAACCAACTGCGCAGCGCCATCGAGAGCGGTCGCCTGGCCCCCGGCACACAGTTGCCGCCCAGCCGTTTGCTGGCCGAGCAACTGGGTATCTCGCGCAAGACCATTTCCGACACCTACGCGCAACTGACCTATGAAAACTTCCTCACCGGCGTGGTGGGCAAAGGCACCTACGTCAATGCGCGGACGTCGAAGGTTGTGCGCAAGCAGAGCCACTCGGAGCTGGCCGGTTTCGAGGTGATTGAAGCCTGGCGCAACCTGCCGGTGTTTTTGCGCCACCCGACGCTGGAGGGTTCGCTGCGTTACGACTTCATTGGCGGCGCCACCACCAAGGGTCAGTTTCCCCAGGATGACTGGCGGCGCTGCACCTCCCATGCCTTGCGCCAGATCGCCGCGTCCAAAGGCTATTACAGCCTGCCTGAAGGTTTGCCGGCGCTGCGCAATGCCATTGCCCGGCACATCGCCTTTTCTCGCGGGGTCGTTTGCGAAGATGAAGACGTGGTGGTGTGCAACGGCGCACAGCAGGCGCTGGACCTGATTGCCCGGGTGCTGATCCGTCCGGGCAGCCTGGTCGCCATGGAGGACCCCGGTTACCCGCCGGCCCGCCTGTTGTTCGGCACCCATGGCGCGACCGTACTGGGTGTTCCGGTGGACGCCGAAGGCATTGTGGTGGACAAGATCCCCCTCGGTACGCGGCTGATCTATGTCACCCCTTCCCACCAGTTCCCGTTGGGCATGCCCATGAGCCAGGCGCGCCGCGTCGCCCTGCTGGCCAAAGCCCACGAGTTGGGCGCGATCATCATCGAGGACGACTACGACAGCGAATTCCGTTATGAAGGACGCCCCACCGACTCGCTGCAGAGCATGGACGAGCGCGGCATCGTCGCCTACGTCGGGACCTTCTCGAAAACCCTGCTGCCCGAACTGCGCCTGGGCTACGCCATTCTGCCGCCGGCGATCCTCGAAGCGGTGGTGCGTGCCAAGCAACTCACCGACCTGCACACCTCGACCCTGCCGCAATGGGCGTTGGCCAAATTCATCGCCGAAGGCTGTCTACTCAAGCACATCCGCCGCTGCCACACGATCTACGCCGGGCGCCGCGAACGCATCCTGTCGCGCATGGCCGCCGACCTCTCACCGTGGCTGGAGGCGGTGCCGAGCACCGCGGGCTTCCACATGGTGGTGATGTGCAAGGTGCCCATCGATCTGCCGCTGGTGATCGAACTGGCGAAGAAAGTCGAAGTCGGGCTGTACGCCATCGACAGCTTTTTCTATCAAGAGGCGCCCCGGGCCGGGCTGTTCTTCGGTTTTGGCGCTATCGAGACCCTGGACATCGACCTCGCCCTGGACCGTCTGCGCGACATCCTGCAACAGGTGGCCTGACCTATTGGCCTTGGGGTTTATCCGGCGATTGGCTATTGGCGGTCCCGGGTTGCAGGCCTATCCTGCCTAGGCGTTATCCCTCAATGAGCAGGATTCGTCCGGCCTGATTCAGGAGTGTGAGCAATGTCCCAAGAAGTGATCAATACCGTCCAGTTACAGGCCGCTGCCGGCCGTTCGGATGAACTGGGCAAGCAACTGCAAAAGATCGTCGAAACCCTGCGTGAACTGCCGGGCTGTGACTCCTATATGGTCGACCGCTGCCCCGAGGACACCAACCGCTGGACCGTCAGCGCCCGCTGGCAATCGGAAGCGGCCATGCACGCGCATTTCGACCGCCCCGAAGTGCAGGGTTTCATCAGCCTGATCGACAGTCAGTTGGCCAATGCGGTGGACTTCAACAGCTTTCCGATCGTTTAAAAAAACAAGATCAAAGATCGCAGCCTGCGGCAGCTCCTACCCAGACTGCGATTTTTTTTGTTCATGAGGGATTGGCCCCCTCACCTTCCCCAATATTGGCTGTTTAACCCCTGCCGCTTGCGGACTACTGTTGTTTTCGACAACTCACTTACCGCAGGTAAAGAACCATGAACGTGTTGCGCATGCTTGCTGCCCCCCTTGCTGCCTTTGCCCTGATCACCAGTGCATCGGCTTTCGCCCACGACCCTTCGGAAAAGGTCACCGTTCTGCAGGACGAGATGCTGAAAAACGCCCCCGGCAAGAAAGCGCTGATGATCGAAGTCGATTACGCGCCCGGCCAGTCTTCCATCGCCCACAAGCACGATGGCACTGCCATGGCCTACGTGATTTCCGGTGCCGTTGTTTCACAGGTGAAGGGTGGACAAGCGAAAACCTACAAGGCGGGCGAATACTGGTATGAACCGGCGGGGTCGGAACACCTGGTCTCGAAAAATGCCAGCGCCACCGAGCCGGCCAAGTTGTTGGTGTTCATGGTATTGGCCCCTGACGAGAAAGTATTGATCCCTCTGCAACACTGATGGCTGAAGCCACAGCTATAAATAATCAGGCCCGAATCGATGATTTGGGCCTGTTTATTTCTTCACGAAATTAATCTCATAGTTTTAAACCGAACAAAAACTATCAACCATCCTGCAAGCGTCGTTATTGGCTATTTAAACTCGGCGCGCAAGGTTTAGTCTGGATTCACCGCCGGCCAAATCCCGGCAACGTTAACTTACCGACTGAACTGTTTCACGGGAGTAACACCATGAAACTTGCGCTTGTCAGTACATTAAGCATGGCCGCTCTGTTAACCGGCTGTTCGATTCCCACCGCGCCAGTGGCGGGACCCGCTCTCGACGGCATCTTCACTGAACCGGTCGGACGCAGTGGTGCCACCCGCATCACCAACGGCAGCAACGTATCGCTGGGGGTCGTCTACAGCCGTAACACCCAGGCCAACCGCGCCTACCTGCAAGACTACCAGGCCAACGCTGGCACGGGTTTCGGCCAGAGTCTGCTGGTGCAGCCTATCCATGACGCCTACGTGGCGACCTCCAATCCCGACTTTGCCATAGAGGGCGTCAAGGCCTCTCTGCAGCGCCAGTTCGGATCGGTCACGGTGTACCCGGACATGCAGAGCCTGCGGGCGGCAAAACCGGATGTGGTGGCGATCGTCGATACACGCAGTCAACTGATGACGTCGCGCAGTTCGGATATAGAGGCTGATGTAAGTGCAGACTTCTACGACAAGAACTTCAATTATATGGGTACGGCCCAGGGGCGTGATGCGAAATCATTAAGCCCGGTGTGGGCGGACTATAAACGCAGTGAAGATATTGTCGAGGATATAAATGAGCAGCAGAATGTGCAAGCTCGGGCACTGCAAAAGTTTGACCAGTCGCTCAGTAATTTATTGACCAGTCCGGCAAGTAATGTGTCGATGATTGATGATAAACCTGGGCGGAAGTTGTATTGATCTCTAGGGCCCCATCGCGGGCAAGCCCGCTCCTACAGTGGATTTGTATTCACTGAGATTCACTGTAGGAGCGGGCTTGCCCGCGATGGGGCCGGCCCGGACACCACCAAAACCACAGGCATAAAAAAACCCGCACCTCTCGATGCGGGTTTTTTCATCCGGCGCCTATCAGGCCGCCGGTTCCAGCTCCACGTTTGCAGCCGCCGTCACCACCGCCTGCCCGCTCAACGCCAGGTCCAGCAGTTCACGGTTGGCCACCGCGTACATGGCGTAGTCCGTGCCGCTGGCGGCACGGATTTCCACCAGCATGGCACGCCAGCGCTCGATCATGCTCTCGTGCTGCGCCATCCACAGGGAAAGCCGTGTTTCCACGTCCTGGGTGCCGTCGCCCTGTTGCAGGACCGAGATGGTGATCGCCCGTTGCTGCCAGTCGACGTCATCGCGGAAGGCTTCACGGGCCAGGGCCTGCCAGTTGTTCTCCACCGGCAGCGCACTGATCTGTTGCAGGTACCAGGTGATGTCCAGCGCGCTGCCTACGGCGAAGTACGCCTTGGCCACGTCGGCAGGATCCTGGCCGGTCACGTCGGAGGCCTCGATGATCGGCAGCAGCGTATACAGGTGCGTGGTGCCAGCCACCATGCGTGCCAACAACTCCGGTACACCGGCTTCGACGTACGCCTGATAACGGGTCTGCCAGGTTTCGCGGATCTCGCCACTGAGCAACTCGTCGAGCTTGAGGCCCAATGCCGCCAGATGCGGACCGAAGTGCGCGACGTCACGGGCTGCGTTCTGCTCGTTGCGACGGGCGCGCAGGAACCAGCGCGTGGCGCGACGGCCCAGGCGCATCAGTTCGTCCATGAGCTCCAGTTGCACGTCGGCGGAAACCTTGTAGTCAAGGTTTTCAATCTGACGGAACCAGTGCGGGAGATGGAAAATGTCACGCACGATCACGTAGGCACCGGCCACGTTGGCCGGGCTCATGCCGGTCGACTCTTTGAGTCGCTGCACGAAGGTGATGCCCATGTGGTTGACCAGGTCGTTGGCGATCTGGGTGCTGACGATTTCGCGCTTGAGGCGGTGACGACGCATGGCCGCGGAGAACTTGCTCACCAGGGTCGGCGGGAAAGCGGTTTCCATGTCGCGGGTCAGGTAGTCGTCGTCCGGCACCAGGGAGCCCAGCAGCTGCTCCTTGAGGTCGATCTTGCTGTACGAGATCAGCACCGACAGCTCGGCACGGGTCAGGCCATGGCCTTCGGCGATGCGCTCGTTGATCGCCTCTTCGTTCGGCAGGAACTCGATGGCGCGATCCAGCTTGCCGCGGCCTTCCAGATCGTTCATCAGACGCTTGTATTCAGCAATCCGCGGCAAGGCGCGACGGGCCGCCAGGGACAATGCCTGGGTCTGCTTGTAGTTGTTGCCCAGCACCAGGCCACCGACTTCGTCGGTCATGCTCGCCAGCAACTGGTTGCGTTGCTTGTCGGTCAT
>Ga0160472_100658_pt1 | contig 17190 bp, 17 predicted proteins | sample HID1973M_E11MG_FD_108267 | JGI IMG/M metagenome (GOLD analysis project Ga0160472, IMG submission 108267) | Enriched mosquito-associated microbial communities from UW Madison campus, WI, USA - HID1973M_E11 MG | ecosystem: Host-associated > Arthropoda: Insects > Digestive system > Unclassified ... | reverse complement strand
GTCCAAAATCGACAATTCTAAAAACCCACCGCATTAAATATTGCCCAAAAGTTGGCTGTCCTCCGTCTAAACTTATCACTTTAATTTTCATTATTTTTTTGCCGAAGGTCTGGCCATCCATAAAAATCTCGCATATTAAATCATAGAAGATAAAAATTACAAAAAATATAATTATCATCGTTAAACCCACAGTTTGTAAGCGACTGATTGACGCAACCATCATGAGTATAAAAGCTACAATATACAACACAATAAACCCGCCCAAATCAATAATCCTGGCCACAATCCTTTCGCCCAAACCGGCAACTTCGTAATCAATATCTACATTTTGAGCCGTGCTAATTCTGATGGTTTCCATATTTCAAACATAATTTTTTTTAGTCATAAAGATGCGCAACGACATTTAAAAAATTATACGTTAAAGTTTTAGAGTCTAATTTTTGTATCCATAAAAAATTAAACTATTTTAACCAAAGATTTGAGTAATTAATGAGAGAAGCCTTATTTGTAAAACAGAATACTGAAAAGTGGAAGCGCTTTGATGAAATGCAATTGGCAAATCCTGATGAACTTGCAGCTCGTTTTACTGAAATAACCAACGATTTAGCCTACTCAAAAACCTTTTATCCAAATTCAAAAACTACTGCTTACCTAAATGGTTTAGCTTCCAAACTTCACCGCTCAGTTTATAAGAACAAAAAAGAAAAATCGAACCGATTCATAACCTTTTGGAAAACTGAATTGCCCTTACTCTTTTTTGAACATCGGAAACAGATTATTTATTCACTTACCTTTTTTTTGGTTTCATGTGCCATAGGCGTCTTATCTGCCAAATACGACGATACTTTTGTTCGTTTAATTTTAGGAGATGGTTATGTGAATATGACTAACGACAATATTTCTAAAGGCGACCCATTTGGTGTTTACAAGCAGGAAAATCCTATTCTAATGTTTATACAAATAGGGGGAAATAATATTTTTGTTTCATTTTATACATTTGTTTTAGGCATCATATTTTCATTTGGCTCCATAGTTTCGCTGTTTCGAAATGGAATAATGTTAGGCTCGTTTCAGTATTTTTTCTTTAGCAAAAACCTGGGTTTACAATCAGTTTTGGTGATCTGGATTCATGGAACACTCGAAATATCGGCAATCGTTTTAGCTGGCGCAGCCGGCTTGGTTTTAGGCAACAGTATATTGTTCCCGAAAACCTATACCAGAAAAGCTTCGGTTTTAAAAGGCGCAAAAGATGGCTTAAAAATAGTTTTCGGGCTGGTTCCAATTTTTATTGTTGCCGCTTTTTTAGAAAGTTTCATAACCAGACATACGGAAATGCCAATGCTTTTAAGTTCTTCCATTCTTTTGAGTTCCGCAGCATTTATAATTTGGTATGTATTTATTTACCCGATAAAAATTAACACGAAACACTCATATAAATAACATGCTTTCAAAAATAGAATTTAAAAAACGAAGAGATTTCGGCCAGATTATTAATGACACATTCACTTTTATCCGACAGAATTTTAAATCGCTGATGACTACTTATTTCATCTTTTGTGGCCTGTTTGTTTTAGGCGGAATGCTTTCCATGCTTTTACAGCAATACAAAACGGTAAATATGTTTAATAATATGGATATAAATTCTGGAACACGAAATATCAGTTTTATCGATCGCTTTGGTTTTGAGTATATTCTGGCGATTATTTTTTCGCTTGCCAGTTATGCAAGTACCGTGGTTGCAGTTTTATCTTATATTGCTGTTTATGTTCAAAAGGGGAATCAAGTAGCCACAACTGATGAAGTTTGGGGTTACTTTAAGTATTATTTTTTAAAGGTTTTTGGTAGTTCTCTGTTACTTTCATTGCTGGTTGGCGTAGGTTTACTCTTCTGCCTTATACCAGGATTATGGCTTTTACCGTTCGTATCGGTCATATTTCCGATAATGATAATGGAAAACGGTAGCCTGGGTTACTCATTTAACAGAAGTTTTAAATTGGTTAAAGATAATTTCTGGCTAACTTTTGGAACATTAATTATTGTTTACATTATTGTATACGCCTGTATGACGGTTGTGGTTTTGCCAACAACATTGCTTAGTATGATAGGACTTTTTTCTCACAAAAGGCCAGAAATGTCTTTAATTTTCACGATGCTTTCGACTGTACTTCAATACCTTTGTCAGGTTTTTACCATCATCCCGATGGTAACCGTTGCCCTTATTTACTTTAACCTTTTAGAAGAAAAGGAAAATACCGGTTTAATGGAGCGCATTTCTAATTTTGGAAATACTGAAAAACCAATGGACACCAGACCGGAAGAATATTAAAATGCCAAAACTTGCCTTTAAATTTTTAATTGTTTTTTGCCTGCTTTTTGCGGTAGTAAATAGTTATGGGCAAAATTTAAAGCCAAAGCAGGAGGCGACAATAAAGCTGGATAGCAGTAGAATAAGCCCCGCAAAATTTGATAGAGATGCACTAAATACCTACGCCGAACAAAAAGAATTTCAATATGATGATGCGGTAACCAGAGATTTGTCTCTTTGGGATAGATTTTGGATGTTATTTTGGAGAATGGTAAATGACCTTTTCAGAGGTGCAGCGTCAAATCCACTTTCAAAGTATTTTTTCATTGTGATTGGCGTCGCCATCTTACTGTATATTGTTGTCAGGGTAATCGGCTCAGAAAATATTTTCAGTAAAAAATCAAAAGAAACAATTTTGCCTTATGATATTTTAAACGAGAATATTCATGAAATTGACTATGAAACTGAGATTCAAAAATTAATAGAAAAAGGAAAATTCCGGCTTGCTGTTAGGCTATTGTACCTGCGGACATTAAAAAAATTAAGCGATGCAGAAATTATTCAATGGCAACCCGAAAAAACTAACTATAACTATTTAACTGAGATTTCAGAGCCTGAAATAAAAAGCGAATTCGGCAATTTAACCCATCAGTTTGATTACATCTGGTACGGAGATTTCCCTGTTGACGAACAAAGATTTGAACCAATTAACCAATCCTTTAACCACTTTAATGAACAGATTAAATGAAAGGATACAAGGTATATTTTGCTATTGGTTTAGTTTTAATCCTGATTTATCTTATTGCGCAATTTAACAAGCCAACCCCGACAGATTGGTCGCCCAGTTATGCCAAGAAAGATAAAATACCTTACGGAACCTTCATTTTTTACAACCAAATAAAAGATATCTTTCCTAAAGCGGAAGTTAAAACGTCTGGCCTTGCAATTTACAACACCATTAAAGATAAAAAATATAAAAACAGCGCATACATTATAATTGCACCACAGTTAAAAATTGAGAAGACAGATTTAGCGCAGTTAAAAAAATATATTTCGGCTGGAAATGATGTTTTCATAGCTAGCTATGATTTAGGAGATGCTGCAGAAAAAGATTTCAACCTTAAACTATCAACCACTTTCTCACAAAATGGAAGTTCGGTAAATTTTACAAACCCAGCCTTAAAAACTGTAGTTAATTATGGATTTGAAAAAGGTATCGGGAACCAATATTTCAGCAGAATAGATACCGCTAGAGCAACAGTTTTAGGTGTTGATGCTAATAATAATGCAAACTTCTTAAAATACAGTTTCGGAAAAGGCGCCCTTTATTTAATTGCCGGACCGGGGTTTTACAGTAATTTCAATTTATTAGATAAATATGGGTCAGAATATGCCGCAAAAACACTTAGCTACCTGCAAGGAAGCAAAACCATAATTTATGATGAATATTTTACCACACCCAAAACGGGTGAAACAGATTTATTGAGGGTTTTCTTTAAACACCCCGAATTGAAATATGCCTATTACCTGTCCGTTTTTAGTTTATTGCTTTTTGTTTTATACGATATAAAACGCAGGCAGAGAATTATTCCCATTGCAGATGCTTATACAAACACTTCTGTTGAGTTTGCTCATGTTGTGGGCAGTGTGTATTACCACGAACGAAACAACCTCGATATCGCCCAAAAGAAAATTAATTATTTAATGGAACATTTGCGAAGCCGCTATTACCTAAAAACGAGTGAAATTCAGCGTGATTTCGCAGAAACTTTACAATTAAAAACCGGAATTAATGAAACGCTAGCCAAAACTTTAACCCGGTATTTTATGCAGATACCAAGCTTAACGGATTTTAGCGATACCGAATTAATTGGCCTTAATAATATTATAGAACAGTTTTACAAAAATACCAAACCAAATGGAGCAGGAACAAGAACAATTTAACCCGAGAACAGATTTAACTGCTTTGAATGAGTCGGTTGCTCAAATTCGCAATGTACTGGGCAACATTATCGTTGGCCAAAAACAGGTTATCGATTTTTTAATTGTGGGTTTACTTGCCGATGGTCATATTTTAATTGAAGGTGTACCAGGTGTTGCCAAAACGCTAAGCGCAAAATTGCTGGCTAAATCCATTGATGCGCAATTTTCCAGAGTACAGTTTACCCCCGATTTAATGCCTTCTGATGTTTTAGGAACACCCATTTTTAACACCAAAACCGGTGATTTCGAGTTTAGAAAAGGTCCGATTTTCGGCAACATTATTCTTGTCGACGAAATTAACAGGGCACCTGCAAAAACACAATCGGCTTTGTTCGAAGTGATGGAAGAAAGACAGGTTACCATTGATGGTACAACCTATTTGATGGACGAACCCTTTATGGTTTTAGCCACTCAAAACCCAATTGAACAGGAGGGCACTTATCGTTTGCCAGAAGCCCAGCTGGACAGGTTTTTGTTTAAAATAGAAATTAAATATCCTTCGCTGGAAGAAGAAACTTCAATTTTAATGGCACAACATGCTTTGGTAAATAAAACACTTTTGGCAGAAGTTAAACCAGTTTTGTCGGTAGCGCAAATTCAGGCCGCTCGTGGCATTATCCGCAACCTCTATGTAGAACCTAAATTGCTGGAGTTCATCGCAAAAATTGTTAACGAAACCCGCAACAACCCATCCCTTTATTTAGGTGCATCGCCAAGAGCTTCACTGGCAATAGTACATAGTGCCAAAGCTTTGGCTGCCATTCAAAATCGTGATTTTGTAACGCCTGACGATATTATTACTGTTGCTGTTCCAGTATTGGCACATCGAATTTTACTATCTCCAGAAAAGGAAATGGAAGGCATAACAACAACTGATATTGTAAATCAAATTATAAAAAGACTGGAAATACCCAGATAACGACTTTTCAATTTCATTACGAATTATAAAAAAGCTTAACATTTGAAAAAGATTTTTCAGCAATACTACACAAACCTGTTTTTAACCGATCGTCTTTTTGGTGCATTGGCCTTTTGTGTACTGCTTTTTATTTTGAAGTTCTTTTTTAGTTGGCTGGCCGAAATTCCTGAAATCGCTACAGGATTGGTTTTTGTGTTGTTGGCTTTAGATATTTTCATCTTATACCGAGATAGAAATGGCATAAACGCACACCGCTTAACCTCTAAAAGGTTGAGTAATGGTGATGAAAATCCGATTCAGATTGAAGTTAAAAATCTATATGGATTTAAAGTTAACCTAAGGATTATTGATGAGGTGCCCTTTCAGTTTCAGCTTCGTGATAAGGATTTCAGGCTAAGCCTTAAATCCGGCGATTTTAAATCCATACACTATAATTTACGCCCGACAAAACGAGGTGAATACGATTTTGGTTTCATCCGTGTTTACACAGGTTCTTCTATCGGTTTGGTAAACAGGCGATATAATTTTGATGGCGCTAAAATCCTCCCTGTTTATCCTTCGTTTATTAATTTAGGTAAGTACGAATTAATGGCCGTATCGAATCATTTAACAGAATTTGGGGTTAAAAAAATTAGAAAAGTAGGTCAGAGCTCGGAATTCGACCAGATTAAAAACTATGTAGGTGGTGATGATATCCGGACCATCAACTGGAAAGCTACAGCTAGAAAAGGCGGCTTAATGGTTAACACTTATACCGATGAACGCTCGCAAAATGTGTATTGTGTGGTTGATAAATCCAGAACAATGCGCATGCCTTTTGAGGGTTTAAGTTTATTGGATTATGCCATAAATGCAAGCGTTGCGCTTTCGAAAGTGGCCATGCTTAAACAGGATAAGGCCGGATTAATTACTTTATCAGAAACAATAGGTGCTGTTGTACCTGCAGACAGGAAAGCGGCTCAGCTTGGACACATCATGCAGGTTTTATATAAGGAGAAAACACGTTACCTTGAAGCCAATATGGAAGCGTTATATTCTACAATCCGTTCTGCAATTAAACAACGAAGTCTGGTTGTTTTCTTCACTAATTTTGAAAGCTTATCTGCCCTGCAAAGGCAATTGCCATATCTCAAAAAAATTTCAAAGTATCATTTACTGCTCGTTGTATTTTTCGAAAACACCGAGCTAAAAACATTAAGTAGCGAGCCGGCAAAAGATGTGGAAGGCATTTATCATAAAACTATCGCAGAGAAATTCGTTTACGAGAAAAAGTTCATGGCACTGGAGTTAAACAAATACGGAATACTTTCTGTTTTAACGGCGCCGCAAAAACTTACAGTAAGTGTTATTAATCGTTATTTAGCCCTAAAAGCTCAGCAAAGAATATAATTTCTACTCTTCTTCCCTGAAATAAACTTTATAATAGTTCATCGATTTATCATCATCATAACCTTTCTCTATCATATCTTTATTTCCGTGGATATAAATGTGAAAGTTCTTATCAAGCTTTAAAACGCTTTTATAAGCACGGGCCTGCTTTTTAACAGCCGATTCAGCGATTTCAAAGCTATCAGCAATTGGCGATTCGTATTCCTGCTCGTAATCTTTCTTGTAATTTTTAAATGATTCGATTCCGTCTGCGTTTCCAATTACTTCATTACTAAATTCATCGATGTCGAAAGTTTCCTTCTCTTTAAAATACTTCATTGAACGATTAAGCAAGTCTATTTTATCAGCTTTACTTATTTCATATTCATCATCCATTTTTTGTGTTACAAAATTTTTGTAAACACCTAAAACGTTATTAGTCTGGTTATAGCTGTCGTTTCTGATTTTCAATTTCAAGAACTCATCCTTCCAGTAAACCGCACTGTCATTGCTACTTTTTGCCTGGTCTAAAACCACAACTTTATAGCCTTCTTCTTTATCAACATTAAAAATCAAACACCCTTTATCTAATTTATTTATGCTAATGGCCTCCTGCTCATAGCTCATTCCGAAACCATCCTGCTCAGGATAAACTTTCAAGTAAGTATCTTTAGTTTCCGATTTAAAAATTCCAACAACATCTAGCTGTTCGCCTTCAATTTGCACCTTCTCAAAATAGGCTACATAAAGCTCGCCAGACTTTATTTTCGGGTGATTGGCAACATCGTATAAATGCTTCGCCAACTGCTGAGAATCTTCATGAAAAAGTTCATTGTTTTCAAAAATCTCCGTCGCAAAGTGAAAGACTTCATTGAGCTGTAAATTATCATTAGGATGGTAAAAACGATAAACTTCATTAACTTTCTCAAAGGGTTTTAAAAAAAACTGCATCAGTAAGTTACCTAGCAATTCATCTTCAATTTTTAACGGTGCATCAGATAATTTATAATATTCTTCAACTAATTTGTTGCCCGTGTGGTGAATGGAAAGTTGCTTAAGCGAAGCCTCGAAAAATGAAATCATGGGGGCAAAAGTAATCAAATAATCAACTATGTTAAATCAAATACAAATATCTTTAGAAAAGCAATGGCAGTGGTTAATGGCTCAAAAGCTTCCTGCTGTTTGCTATAGCTCCGATTGAAAAAATCGGAGGCTGCCGCGTCCATCAGGTTTATAAACAAAGAAGGCGGTGCTATTAAAAGCCAGGCAAATTGCATAACTTAATCCTTACCAATTCGGAGACATGAAAGCAGCAATAACAACCATATTCTTAATAATCTGCAGCTATTCTTTTGCTCAAAAGGCATTTGAATTTGAAAGTTATTATGGTAAAACTAAAAGATTTGAGCTTAAATTAGCTTTGGCCAACGGCTACATTTTAGGCAGTGAAATCATTAAAACTGTTGTAAAAACCAATAAAAAAATAAGATATATAGCAAATGCAGGCAGCGATAGAGAATCACAAAACTTAATATTTTTACCTGATAGCACCGATCACACAATCAGGCATAGAAAAAGAGATAAAATTATTCTTTACCGCTTGGAAGATGATTATGAAGTTTTGCCAAATAAGATTAGAGGTACCTATAGCATCGATCTAAGCACCTATAGTTTTACCCTTTACAGGCTATAAATTAATTGCCGGCTTTTAACTTATTCAAAAATTCTAAAAATTTTTTATCGGCATAATTAGCAATGCCCTCATGCCTGAAAGATATCCGACCTTGTTTATCAAAAATTATTGTAGTTGGCAAAGAACCCGCAAAAATTTGCTTAGGAACGTTAGTTTCTAATTTGTAAACTGGCATGTCAAATTTTCTATCTGCCATATATTTACCTGATTTATTCAGGTCGCCATCCGCATCGGCGAAGATGAAAACCACTTTTTCATCATTCTTGAATTGATTGTAAAGTTTGTTGATGGAAGGCATTTCTGCCCGGCAAGGCGGGCACCAGGTGGCCCAGAAGTTTAGAAAAATAACCTTGCCTTTTAAGTCTCCTAAATCAATTACATTTTCTCTTAAATCGCTGAATCTGATACCCGAAAGATTAACCGAACTTTCTTTTTTCGTCTCGATTTTCGGAGCCTAGAAACCAATTTCCATCAAGCCTTTTAAAAGGAAAGCTTTGGCATCGGGAACAAAAATTATCACCAGAATAAAAGCGATAAATAATGTATTGAAAATATTTTTCTTTATAAATTTCATTCTTCTTATTAAAACGGCATTGCAATGCATGAAGCAATCTTAGTGCCTGGATTTTAATCTTTTAGCCCTAATCTAAATTTTCTAGCAGTATCTTTTGCGATGTCATACCCTGCATCTGCATGGCGAATTATACCCATTGCGGGGTCGTTATGCAACACACGTTTCAGCCTGGTTTCAGCTTCAGCAGTTCCATCTGCAACAATAACCATCCCCGCATGAATGGAATAACCGATACCAACGCCGCCACCATGATGTAAAGAAACCCAACTTGCGCCACCGGCTGTATTTATTAGCGCATTAAGAACGGGCCAATCCGCTACGGCATCAGAACCATCTAACATTGCTTCAGTTTCACGATTTGGCGAAGCAACAGAACCTGTATCTAAGTGATCTCTGCCGATAACAATCGGTGCTTTTACTATTCCTTCTGCTACCAATTTATTGAAAGCAATACCTGCTTTTTCCCTTTCACCCTGCCCGAGCCAACAGATTCTCGCTGGCAAACCTTGAAAAGCAATTCGTTCTTGCGCCATTTTAATCCATCGGTGCAGACTCTCGTTTTCAGGAAAAAGTTCAAGAATTAATTTATCTGTTTCATAAATATCCTGTGGGTCGCCACTTAAAGCCGCCCAACGAAACGGACCTTTACCTTCGCAAAAAAGTGGCCGGATGTAGGCTGGAACAAAGCCCGGAAAATCGAAAGCGTTTTCTATGCCCGCTTCCAATGCCCGTCCGCGTAAATTATTTCCATAATCGAAAGTTATTGCGCCACGTTTTTGTAACTCGAGCATTTGCTTTACATGTTTAGCCATGGTTGCATAAGAACGTTTAACATATTCATCAGGATTATTGTTACGTAAATCCATAGCTTCATTAACGGATAATCCTTCCGGGAAATAACCTACCAAAGGATCATGTGCCGAGGTTTGGTCGGTTAGCGTATCGGGGATGATATTTCTATCAATTAACCTTTGCAATAACTCTACCGCATTGCAAACAACACCAATTGAGATTGCTTTCTGTTCTCCCTTATACCTTAAAGCTTTATCGATGGCTTCATCTATGTCAAAAATAATTTCGTCGATATACCTGGTCTCCAACCTTTTTCTTATTCGCCATTCTTCAACTTCAGCAGCTAAGCAAACACCTTCATTCATGGTAATAGCCAGTGGCTGAGCACCGCCCATTCCTCCTAAACCTGCCGTAACATTTAATTTTCCTTTTAAACTGGAGCTGAAGTGTTTTGTAGCAAGCGCTGAATAAGTTTCGTAAGTTCCCTGAACAATTCCCTGCGAACCGATGTAAATCCACGAGCCTGCAGTCATTTGTCCATACATCATTAAGCCTTTATCTTCAAGCTCATCGAAATGTTTTTGAGTTGCCCATTTCGGCACCAACTGCGAGTTGGAAATTAAAACCCGTGGTGCATCTTTATGCGTCGGGAGTACAGCTACCGGTTTCCCCGATTGAATTAATAATGTTTCATCATCTTCTAAAGCTTTCAATGCTTTTATAATTAAGCTTAAAGCTTCCTTATTTCTTGCAGCTTTACCGCGACCGCCATAAACAATTAAATCTTCTGGCCGTTCGGCAACATCGGGGTCTAAATTATTCATCAGCATACGCAACGCAGCTTCCTGAATCCATCCCTTACAATTTAATTCAACACCTGCTGGCGTTTGTTTCTGGCTCAAGTTTAAACCGTTGGTTAGTGGTGTAGTCATAAATACTATAAAAGCAATGTTACCTTCCAAAGATATATATTTGAATAGTATTTGCTACTTTTGGCACATTGAAAAGGCATAAGCAAAATATAAATCGCTTTTTATCGGCACTGATGCTGATGGCTTTTGCTATTGCTTTAACGCCCTGGAATTTATTTCACCGCCATCAACCTGTTCCGGTTGTGGCTAAAGAAATCAACTGTAAACATTTAAGCCACGTTCAGGCACATGCTGATAACTGTTTAATTTGTAATGCTGGTTTCGAGAAAAACTACGTTCAAACGCACCACCTTTATAAAATATTTCTTTCAGCCAGAATTTTTAGTCAGGCAGATCCTGTACTTAAAAGTTTTTACACTGAAATAAAGCGCACTACCTTACGCGGACCTCCTTTAGCTTAATTTTCTTCAGATAGAAACACTTTCGGGTGTTTAACCAAATTTTTTATTTATGAGATACTGAAACAGGTGCTTATGGCACACTCGTTTTGGCTATCCGTCATTATTCAAAACACGCATATCATGAAAAAATTACAGCTTTTAGGCTTCGTAATTCTATATACATTATTAAGTACACCGGTTTTTGCAAACGTACTAAAAGACATTAAAGGTAAAGTTATTGATGCTTCTAGTAAAGAAACATTACCAGGCGCAACAATTTTTATCCCCGATTTAAAAGTTACTGCCCAAACTAATAACGATGGCGAATTTTCACTAAATAATCTCCCATCTAAAGGAACTTATTTGGTTGAAGTTCATTACGTTGGTTATAAAACTTCCACACAGGTTGTAAATTTGGCAACGACAACAACACTCGAATTTTCGCTTCAGTCTACCGCAATAGAAACAAAGGAAGTTGTAATTACTGGAAGTTTAATCAGCAGCACCAGTAAAAGAAATAGTGCTTCGGCAGCAGTTTTAGGGAAAGACCAGCTTCTACAACCATCAACTAACTTAATAGATGCGTTGACAAAAATCCCTGGAGTTTCGCAGATTACAACCGGACCATCCATTTCCAAGCCAGTAATAAGAGGCTTGGGCTACAACAGAATCGTAACTTTAGATGATGGAATTAAACAACAGGGTCAACAATGGGGCGATGAGCATGGCATCGAAATCGATCAGTTTAAATCAGACAGAGTTGAGGTTTTGCGTGGGGCAGCCTCACTAATGTACGGTTCAGATGCCTTAGGCGGTGTAATTAATTTACTGGAGCCAAGTTCGGCCCCGGAAGGACAAATAAAAGGTGAGTTCATTACAAATTACTCAACAAATAATGGCTTAACGGCGAATTCATTAATGTTAAACGGCAACGAAAACGGTTTTGTTTGGAGGGCTCGTGGAACCTACAAAAACGCATACTCGTTCAAAACGCCAACTGGTTATTTCCCTAATTCAGGGTTTAACGAAACTGATTTAAGTGGTATGATTGGCTTGAATAAAAGCTGGGGATATACACATTTAAATGTCTCAAGTTTCCGAAATAACATTGGCTTTTACGAGCCAACATTAGATGCTAATGGTAATTTTGTTAAAGAAGATGGCGACCCGTTTTCAACTTCAGATTTCAAAAGCAGAGATTTAGATTATCCTCGTCAGGACATCAGACACTTTAAAATTGCTTTAAACAATAACTTTATAATTGGCGATGGAAATTTAAAAGCAGATTTTGGTTATCAACAAAATCAACGTCGCGAGTTAGAGGATGGTCCGGACCCATCATTATTTTTCGACCTAAAAACTTACAATGCTGATTTAAAATACTACATCCACGAAACCAGCAACGGCTGGCAACCCGTTTTTGGTTTTAGTGCCGATGCCGGCAAAAGCCAAAATAAAGGCATCGAGTTTTTAGTTCCGGCTTACAATACTTATGGCGTTGGCGTTTTCGCATATGCGAAGAAGAACTGGGAAAATAATACTTTTAGCTTAGGTGCCCGTTACGATTTTCGAAAAAATACAGGCGAGCAATTATTTGTTGATGGTGATGAACAATTTGCCCCATTCGTCAATAAATCATCTAATGTGAGCGGTGCCTTAGGTTTCACCCATCAGTTTAATGAAGAATGGAACTTCAAAGCCAATGCAGGTTCGGCATTTCGTGCACCAAACCCTGCCGAATTGGGCTCAAACGGCGTACATGAAGGAACTTTTCGCTATGAAATTGGTAACCCGAATTTAAGTCCTGAGCGTAGTTACCAGGTTGATGCTGCTTTAGAATACGAAGGAAAAATTGTGAGTGCCAGTGCGAGTATATATAATAACTATGTACACAACTTCATTTATGCATCAAATAATGGCGAAACTATAATGGCCGAGGGTGATGAATATCCTGTTTATCGTTATGGGCAGGTAAATGCCAATCTTTACGGAGCTGAAGCAAGTTTAACCATTCATCCGGTTTCATTTATTCATTTCGAAAACACGTTTGGTTACGTACATGCGCAGAACAATACTTTAGGTAAGCCATTGGCTTTTATTCCTGCCGGAACACTTAGAAATGAGTTGCGTTTTGAGCCGAAATTAAAGGGCACAAATGATGCATATCTTTCTGTAGGAATAAATTCAGCATTTAAGCAAACACGTGTTGATGATGTTTTTGAAACGCCAACAAGCGGTTATACATTATTGAATGCTGGTATTGGTGCTACATTTAATTTGGGCAAGCAGCCTGTAAAACTATCTGTTTCTGCCAATAACTTATTAAATCAGAAATATTACGATGCTTTAAGCAGGTTTAAACCAGGTCGTTTCGATTATGAAAATCCAAATCTTGGCGTTTACAACACCGGAAGAAACATCACTTTTGGTTTATATATTCCTTTTACGCTCGTTAAGTAAAATTAAAGAAGCTCTATAATTCCAAAATATTTAAAAAGCAGAAAAGCCGGCAATTGCCGGCTTTTTCTATATAACTTTTGTCTGCTATTTTTTAAAAACCTCTCTTTTTGCCCTCACATATTGATTAGGCCATTCTGTATCATCGCCTAAAATCTGCGCTGCATGGGTTGGAAAGTATGCATCACGTAGTGACTCACGGGCGATGAAAATTAAATCAGCTTTGCCTTGCTCTAAAATTTCTTCCGCCTGATGCGCTTCTACAATTACGCCAACAGCACCTGTGTAAATGCCAACTTCGTTTCTGATTTTATCAGCAAATGGTACCTGATAATTTGGTCCGGCCGGAATTTTAGCATCAGGAACATTTCCGCCTGATGAAGCATCGATTAAATCGACTCCTTTATCTTTCAAAACTGCAGCCAACTGTACAGAGTCATTTTCATTCCATCCGCCTTCTGTCCAATCGGTAGCAGAAATACGAATGAATATCGGTAAGTTTTCAGGCCACACAGATTGAACAGCTTCAACAACATCAATGGTTAAACGAATTCTGTTTTCGAAGCTTCCACCATAAACATCGGTACGTTTATTACTCAGCGGACTAAAAAATTCGTGCAGCAGATAACCATGTGCGGCATGAATTTCTACCACTTTATAACCTGCATCCAATGCTCTTTTTGCCGCAGCACGAAAGGCAAAAACAATATCCTGAATTTCTTTGATACTTAATTCGTGGGGTGTTACTTGCCCTTCTTTAAAAGCAATAGCCGATGGCCCGACAGGCAACCAGCTGTTTTCACCTTCGGAGATTTGCTCGCCACCGTTCCATGGTAAATCGCAACTTGCCTTTCTACCGGCATGTGCCAATTGAATACCTGCAATGGCACCGTTATCATGAATGAAAGAAACAATTTGTTTAAGTTTCTCCACATGTTCATCTTTCCAGATTCCTAAATCGGCATGTGTAATTCTACCTTCAGGCACAACTGCTGAAGCTTCCTGGATAATTAAGCCTGCGCCGCCAACGGCTCTGCTACCTAAATGAACCAAATGCCAATCGTTAGCGAAGCCATCTACAGCAGAATATTGGCACATTGGTGAGATTACAATTCTATTTTTTAAGGTTACATCCTTTAGTTTTAAAGGAGAAAATAATTTCGACATGATATGAAGTTCTTGTAAGTTTTAATTGGTTATTAATTTGTTGCGGTAAGGCTGATACTGGTAAATTATCTCAGAAGTAGCACCCGCTAATGCTAAGAATGGATGATTGATTAAGGCGAATCTGAATATCAAATTTTATATATACGCTATAACTATTTTTTTAAAATTTTATCAACTGCATAATTATTTAAAGGTAAATAAGCTAATAACACCGCTAGAAATGCAACATGAATAAGTTGTGAAGGTAATGCTTCCCAATTTTCTATCATGGTTGTACCGAAAATTAAAGCTAAAGAAACTGCTCCTGCCAGCAACAAACCTTGTCTGGTAAATAAACCAATTAAAATAAGTAATCCTGAAGCAAATTCGAGAAAAGGTAGCGCATAACTAAAAGGTAAAACCAGAAAATCGGGCAGAAATGATTTTGAAAATTGTCCTGTCATCCAATTACTAAAAGCGGTAAGCTTAGGTAAGCGGACTAAACCATGTCCGAAAAAACTTAGTCCGATTGCCATTCGGCTGAGTAAGTATGCCCAATTTTTATCCATAAAACGGTGTTTATATACAAACATACAATCTGTAAGTTAAGGATGTTTTAATGCAACAATTATTAAACCCACATTTTACAAAGACGTTATAAAATCTTCTGAAAAAAAAATATCTCTCAAAAAATTTGGAGGAAATAAAAATACATCATACTTTAGTGTATTATTTAACTAATACAGTAGATATGATAAAAATTAACAATCTAAATTTTGGTTACAGCAAGCATAAACCACTATTTAAAAATATGAGTATGCAATTAAGCAACGGTCATATTTACGGTTTGCTTGGAAAAAATGGTGCCGGTAAATCTACACTGTTAAAAAACATGGCGGGTTTGGTTTATGCACAAAGCGGCACTTTAGATGTAATGGGTTACAATCCTGCTAAGCGTCAGCCTGCATTATTAGAGCAAATTTGTTTTATTCCTGAAGAATTTTATTTGCCTTCAGTTAAAATAGATTCATACGTAAAAGCCAATGCTCCTTTTTATAAAAATTTTAACCACAGCTATTTTTCAGAACTTCTGAAAGAATTTGATATTCCTGCAAGCAATAAACTTGTTAATATGAGCTACGGCCAGAAAAAGAAATTCATAATTGCTTTCGGACTTGCAACGCAGGCTAAACTGGTTATTATGGATGAGCCGACAAACGGACTCGACATACCTTCGAAGGCACAGTTCAGAAAGATTATGGCTTCGGCGATGACGGATGACAGATGTATTATTATATCAACCCACCAGGTTAGAGATTTGGATAATTTAATTGATACGGTAATTATGCTGGATGAAAATGATGTGGCCTTAAAAGCTTCTGTTGATGAAATTACAGCGAAACTGACCTTCAAAAAAGTAAAAGAGCTGGATGACAGCATTATTTATTCGGAAGCATCTTTATCAGGTTATAATGCTGTTATGCCAAACTATCATAATGAAGACAGCAAATTAGATATGGAGCTTTTATTTAACGCCATCCTTGCAGAAAAAATCAAATTTAAACCTTTATTTAATTAAGCGATGAACAATACATTTAACATAAACAGATTTGGCTTATTGCTTAAAAGACAATGGCTTGATTTTGGTAAAATTTATCTGATAAGCCTTTTGGTCGTATTAGGAGCGCTTATAACTTTTTACATTTTCAATATCCCTAATCCGGAAAGGAACCCAAATATTGACAGGGGCGGATATTTAAACATGAGTTTTCGAATTCCTTTGTTTTTCGTCGTTGGCTTTATATTTATCAGCATTGTAGCAAGTAGTTATTTCGCCACCTTCGGACAAAAATCGCGAGCTATATTAGAATTAATGACGCCATCATCAACATTCGAAAAGTTTCTTTGCGGTGTATTTTATACGGCTGTATTAAGCATTCTAAGTTATCTTATAATTTTTCACTTGACGGATTTAGCTTTCACAAAATATGTTGAAGCATCATTTAGTACCGTAAAAAATGCATCGAAAGAACCATTCTTAGCAAGAACATTACTAACCGAAGTTAACCCATCGCTAAATGTTTTTGGATATTTCTTTGCGGTTCCGTTTCTGATTACGAGCATTTTTCTTCTAGGTTCAATATATTTTAACAGGTTTCACTACATAAAAACAGCCATTTCGGTTATGATATTTACTGGCGCAGCAACTTATATTGTTTACAAAACTGCAAGCTTTTTAACTCGCGATATGGTTAATGTTAATCATGGCAGCCATCAAAATAAAGAGGATTTAGCTTTCCTGTTAATCTTCCTTGTAACAACAGCTTTAACATTAATTTTCTGGGCAATAACTTACGTTCGCCTGAAAGAAAAAGAGGTATAATTTTTTAACTGGTATAGATATGGAATTTAGAGATAATAAGGCAATATACCTTCAAATAGCAGATTATGTTTGCGAACACATTCTGTTAGGAAAATGGAAAGCCGACGAAAAAGTACCTTCAGTTAGGGAGCTCGCCGTAGAAATGGAGGTTAACCCGAATACGGTAATGCGTACATACGAGCTGTTGCAAAACAAAAACATCATCAGTAACAAAAGGGGCATTGGTTTCTTTGTAGGCGAACATGCCTCAGAAAATGT